>ONZR01000094.1_pt1 | contig 47949 bp, 39 predicted proteins | sample 1671691 | NCBI WGS metagenome assembly ONZR01 (sample SAMN06348182, study PRJEB24527) | human gut metagenome | biome: human gut; feature: ankylosing spondylitis patient; material: feces | host: Homo sapiens | place: China | collected 2015-10 | reverse complement strand
ATCCATATACCCCCTAGTTTTGAACTGTCAGAACTGTCAGAACTGTCAGAACCGTCAGGATCGTAAGGGATATGGTTTTTCTGCAAAAACATGGGCAACAGTCCATCTTTACACATTAAGAAGTATTTGATATTTCTTTACAAAAACAAAGGCTTTCATAGGGTGCAGAGTAGTTACCATCAATTCTTAAAAGTTTAATTTAATTAAAAAAATCCCAAATGTTTGCAGGGGTCATCTGAAATGTGTACCTTTGTATTTAGTATTAGGTAGAGAGAACTTGCCGAAACTTTTCCCCGTTTTTCTTGCTTGTTTCAGATAAAAGTAGTATATTTGCAGTAGAAATGCAAAAAGTAGAGAATATGGTGGAAGAAATGGACGATAGAAGATTGCCGGTAGGCATCCAGTCTTTCCTTGAAATTAGGAAAGAAGGATATTTGTACGTTGACAAGACAGGTATCATCTGGAATCTTGTCAATAGGGGGAAGAAGTATAATTACCTAAGCCGTCCTCGTCGCTTTGGCAAGTCTGTGCTCGTGGATACCCTCCAAGCTTATTTCGAAGGCAAGAAGGAACTCTTTGAAGGCTTGAAAATCATGGATATGGAGAAGAACTGGACCGCTCGTCCTGTTATTCGCCTTGATATGAGCCGAGGTGGTGCTACCGGTGTTGAACTTCGTGCCTATCTAAACCGCATCTTTGCCAAATATGAGAAAGTGTATGGCATCCAAACCATTGAGGGCGACTCGTTAGGTAATCGTTTTGATGCCATCATTACGACCGCTTACGAACAGACCGGTCAGCAGGTTGCCATCCTCATTGATGAATATGACGCTCCACTTCAGCATTCTTGGAAGACACCAGAGCATGAAGGTTGTACAGAAGTCTATCGCAGTGTCTTTGCCATCTTGAAGGCGGATGATGAGTATGAGAAGTTTGTCTTTATCACTGGCATCACCAAGTTTACACAGATTTCTCTCTTCTCAGTGCTCAATAATCTCAGCAACATCAGTTTTGATGCTCCGTATGCAGCCATTTGCGGTATTACGAAGCAGGAAATCACCGACAATTTTATGCCAGAAATAGAGGCGATGGGAGTGAATAATGGATGGACAGTAGAAGAAGCCGTTGCGCAACTGCAAGCCAATTATGATGGCTATCATTTCAGCCGTAACAACATGGTGGATGTTTTCAATCCTTTTAGTCTCATCAATGCGTTGGCTGATAGGGAGATAAAAAACTATTGGGCAGCATCGGGTGCCACCTCCTTATTGCCAAAGTTTGTGGATGATTTTGAGATTCATTTGCAAGACTTCGATCATTGCGCCTTGCTGGGCAGGGTGGCAGAAACATCTGATGTAACTGGTGGTGGAGCCGAGTTGTTTCTTTACCAGTCGGGCTATCTCACGATTAAGAGCTATGCGAATGGCGTCTATTTCCTAGGGTTTCCGAACCATGAGGTAAGACAGGCTCTCAATGAGATGGTCTTACCTGCTCTATCCTTGCGTAGAGTAAGCAATCTGCAATCCACGCAAGCTTTCCTTAGAGCCTATTTAAGCACAGGCAATCTGCCTGAAGCGATGAAATGCCTTAAAGCTCTAATTGCTGATGTGCCATATAGCAACAAGAAACTAGCCTCGATGGATATGGAAGAACGCTATCGTCTTATAATAAGTACGATATTCAATGCCATAGGATGTCGTGTAGAGGTGGAACACATGCTTTCTTCTGGTAGAATCGATATGGTAGTGGAAGTCTATAGTTATATCTATGTGTTAGAGTTGAAACTCTCCCAGAATGGCGGTCTTGCTGCTGCCGAGAAGCAAATCCAGTCAAATCAATATGTCGAGCCATTCAAGGCGGATAAGCGGAATGTAGTGGTCCTTGCTGTGGAACTGGATGATATGGGCAAGGGATTGATAGATTGGAAGGAAGTGAAAGGTTGATATTTTAAGCGCTCTTATGCAGATGCCCTTTTTTACCTTGAAAACCACTTGTTTGGTTGGTAAAGTGTGATTTTAAGGTCTGATTTAATATTTTAAACAGGCCTTACTTTTTAAAGTGGGCTCAATTATATAATTAAAAAATATTAGCTTATGAAAAATTTTACATTTTAAGATGTACAGGTTGGCAAAGGTCTATCTGCTTACAGCTCTTTTAAGAGTTTTGTGGTTATGGTAGTTATGTTGATCATGACTGCAAGTAGTGCCATGGCACAAGAAGCCAAATTTGAAGTGATTGATGGTCTTCGTTATAATTTAGATTCTGATACGAAGACAGCCACTCTCTTGTCTAAAACGAATGATACATATTCTGGTGATATTGTTGTTCCAGAAAAGATTAAGAGTAGCGATGGAGCGGAGTATAGTGTTACTTCATTGGGTGCTTATTGCTTCGAAGGTTGCAGTGGTCTTGAAACCTTTTATTTTAAAGGTAAAGTGCCAAAGTCTGCCTCTGGAGCATTTATACCGACTACATGTGTTTATCAAAGTCCCAACAGAATATCTCCAGGATTATAAAGATGCTTTAGGACCAGATTATAAATATATCTATGCCTGGAATCCTGATGAATCAGGCGATGATAAGCCAGTTACTCCTTGCGCCACTCCTTCCATTTCTTACGAATCAGGAGAGTTGAAGTTCGCTAGTGAAACAGCTGGAGCTGAGTATCATTATACCATAACTGATGCTGATATGGTTTCTGATGCTTATAGCAAGGAAGGCAAAGTATCTCTTTCTGCTGCTTATAACATATCTGTATATGCTACTGCTGATGGCTATGCTGCTTCCGAAAAGACGGAGGCTACTCTTTATTGGATTAACGCCAATCTGGAAACTGCCAATATCAACCTGGCTAAAACACGTGGCATCGTGGCTTCTGAACATGATGGCATCGTCAGCATTTCTGGCCTTGATAATGGCGAGGTGGTGAAGTTCTATGCAGCTGATGGCAAACTCTTGGGTTCAACTTCTGCCGTTGGCGGCGTTGCTTCATGCGCCGTATCAGCAAAGATGGTTATTGCTAAAATCGGCATGGATACCATCAAAGTATTGATGAAGTAATGTATAGAATGACCAAAAACTGATGAAGACAGAAAACTCTGTTTTTAAAATTTCAACATAAAATACTAACAGAACACAAGCCCCGCTTAGCAGATCATTGAGCAGATAACGGGAGAAACATTGCTTATTCAAGGTAATCGTGGGATTAAACTTGATAAGAAGTATGTTGGAAGATAGACTTATTCAGGTGGAAAACGGCATCAGACAGTGTAGGATGATGCTGGATGACCTTGAAAAAGAGGTTGTTGTTTTGAAAATGGCATGCCGGCAGCAGTGTGGCGACAGCGAAGCTAACATCATCGGCAGATTATGGTCGGGGGATGAAGTGAAGAATGATGCCGTAACCCATGAGCCGATATGGGTGCTGCGTTCCTCTTTCCCCACGAAGCTGGTGGAGGATCTTTTCGAGGAGAAAGGCTTGCGCGACCTGCGAAAGCAGCGCCGCAACATGCCTCTTCCGCAAGGTCATGAGTTGATTGACTCCCTGTTCTGAAAGAATATTCCTGCGGTGGGATAATGTTTGGGATAAAGTGGGATATATGCCCTGGAAAATTCGCCGTACCTTTGCCCCGCAATCAGTTGATAAAGCTGGTTGCGGGGCTTTTCTGTATCCGGAAACCTGGTACCACTTCTGGCGTATGGAATTTGGCGAATGGTCGCAGCCTCAATCATATAAAATAAGTATCAGATATGAAAGAACTGATTCCTTATATTTTTGAGCATCCGCAGTACGGAAAGCTCAGAGTGGTGGTGGAAGAGGACAGAATTTACTACGCCGCAGCGTGCGTATTGCGAGGCTTCGGGGATTCCCTATGACAAGAGCTGCATCACGCCCGAGAGAATGATTTTTATTACGGATTGCGTTCTTGAAAAACGAGGGACACCTAGCGGGATTGCGTTCTTGAGAATAAAATGAGGGTGCATCAGAAAGCCATCACGGCTTTTGATACACCCTCTCGGTTTATATGAAACAAAAATCTAAATCAGACTGGCTTCAGAGCTTATTTCTCCAGAAGCTTCTGGCTCATGTTGAGTGCAGCCTTCCGACCATCTCCCATGGCGAGAATCACGGTGGCACCACCTCTCACGATGTCGCCTCCGGCATAAATCTGCCCGATGGAACTCTGCATCTCTTCGTTCACGGCGATGGTGTTCTTTCTGCCAAGTTCCAGGCCCTCGATGCTCTGAGGAACTAGTGGGTTAGGGCTTACACCCACGGCTACAATCACCTGATCGCATTCCAGAGTGATGGTCTTGCCCGTAGTCTCTGGGCGACGGCGACCGCTGGCATCTGGCTCGCCAAGCTGCATCACATCCAGGACCACAGCCTTTACGGCACCCTTCTCGTCGGCCTCATACTCCTTAGGATTATGCAGGGTAAAGAAGTTGATGCCTTCTTCCTTGGCATGCTTCACCTCTTCGAGACGGGCTGGCATCTCTGCCTCCGAACGGCGATATACCAGGGTTACCTCGGCTCCCAGACGCTTGGCGGTGCGGCAGCTGTCCATCGCAGTGTTTCCGCCGCCTACTACCACCACCTTCTTGCCCAGGTTGATAGGGGTATCGGTATGTGGATTGGCAGCATCCATCAGGTTGACACGGGTAAGATACTCGTTGGATGACATGATGTTCAAGGCATTCTCGCCAGGGATGTTCATGAAGTTAGGGAGTCCGGCTCCCGAACCTACGAAGATGCCCTTGAAGCCCTGCTGCTCCAAATCCTTTACGGAGATGGTCTTGCCCACGATGCAGTCGGTGATGAACTTCACGCCCATCTTCTGGAGATTCTCTATCTCCACATCCACGATGGCATTTGGTAGTCGGAACTCCGGGATGCCATATTTCAACACGCCGCCTATCTCGTGCAGAGCCTCGAACACGGTGACGTCGAATCCCTTCTTCGCCATATCGCCTGCAAAGCTCAGACCGGCAGGACCCGAACCTACTACGGCTATCTTGATGCCGTTTGCCGGGTCGCATTCCGGTACGGAGATGTTGCCGCTCTGACGCTCGTAGTCGGCTGCAAAACGCTCCAGGTAGCCGATGGCTACGGCTGGCTCGTTCATCTTGAGGTGTACGCACTTGCTTTCGCACTGCTTCTCCTGCGGACAAACTCTACCGCAAACGGCTGGCAGGGCTGAGGTGTTCTTCAGAACCTTGGCGGCGGCAAGGAACTGGCCACGCTCAATGTTCTTGATGAAGGATGGGATGTTGATGCTCACAGGGCAACCCTCCATGCAGGTAGGCTTAGGACAGTCGAGGCAGCGCTTTGCCTCGGTGAGTGCCATCTCCTTGGTCAGGCCGATGTTTACTTCCTCGGTGCGGGTGGTAGCACGATATGCTGGGTCTAGCTCTGGCATCTTCACACGCTCGATAGCGGTGCGCTCCTTGGCTTTCATCGAAGAGCGCAGTTCCTTGCGCCACTCGGCATTACGGTCGGTAAGTTCTTCTATGGATGCATCGGTAGGTTCCACATCCATCGTCACGTCTGTGGTTTCCTTCTTCTTCTTGGCATCCACTGTAGCCAGATGTTCCTCGAAGTGCTCCATCTCCTCGCGCTCCACATCCTTGAAAGTGCCCATGCGCTTGAACATCTCGTCCCAATCTACCTGGGCACCATCAAACTCAGGACCATCGATGCAGACAAACTTGGTCTTGCCACCGATGGTAAGACGGCAGGCACCGCACATACCGGTACCATCCACCATGATGGTATTGAGCGATACATCGGTAGAGAGATTGTATTTCTGGGTGAGGAGGCAGCAGAACTTCATCATGATAGGAGGACCGATGGCGAACACCTTGTCGATGTGCTCCTGGTTGATGAGCTTCTCGATGCCCACGGTTACCACGCCTTTCTCGCCGTAGCTTCCGTCGTCGGTCATGATGATGAGTTCATCGCTGGATGCACGCACCTCATCTTCCATGATGACGAGGTCTTTGCTTCTGCCTGCAATCACGCTGAGCACGCGGTTGCCTGCGGCCTTGAGAGCCTTGATGATAGGGAGCATGGGAGCCACGCCCACGCCACCACCGGCGCAGATTACGGTGCCGAAGTTCTCGATGTGGGTAGGGTTGCCGAGTGGTCCCACCACGTCGTGAATCTCATCGCCCTCGTTCAGGGCGCAGAGTTTGGTAGAGGAGAGGCCTACCTTCTGTACCACCAGGGTGATAGTGCCTTTCTCGATGTCGGCATCGGCGATGGTAAGCGGCATGCGCTCGCTGTTGTTATCTACACGGATAATCACAAAGTTGCCAGCCTTGCGGCTCTTGGCGATGAGTGGAGCTTCCACATCGAAACGGAATACCTTTTCTGAGTATTGTATTTTCTTGATAATCTTGTTCATTGGCTACTAACTTTTTATGTTGAATATTATCTGTTCTTTCTCTTTCTTATTATTAGTTGTTGTAAGTTTGCTCATGGTATAGAAAACGCAAAAGGATAACTGCGGCCGCCTTGATGGGGTAGCCGAAGTTATCCTCGTACAATATGTTTTATTTAAATTTTATCGAATGAATCGAATGAATCGATGTTTTATCGAATGAATCGAGTTAATCGAAATTCTTGTCGTCGAGCATTTCGAATCCGCAGTAAGGAACCAATACCTTAGGTACGCGGATACCCTCTGGAGTCTGGTTGTTCTCCAGGATGGTTGCTACGATGCGTGGCAAGGCGAGAGCAGAACCGTTAAGGGTGTGGCAAAGCTCAATCTTCTTGTCCTCTGCATGGCGATAGCGGCAGTGGAGACGGTTGGCCTGGTAGCTCTCGAAGTTAGATACTGATGAAACCTCCAGCCAGCGGCCCTGTGCTGCACTCCATGTCTCGAAGTCGTAGCAGATAGAAGAGGTGAAGCTCATATCACCACCGCAGAGACGGAGGATGTGGTATGGCAACTCCAGCTTCTTCAAGAGACCCTCTACGTGGTCGAGCATCTCGTTCAGGCTCTCGTAAGAGTGACCTGGCTTGTCGATGCGTACAATCTCTACCTTGTCAAACTGGTGCAGGCGGTTCAAACCGCGAACGTCCTTGCCGTAGCTACCAGCCTCACGACGGAAGCAGGCAGAGTAAGCGCAGCGCTTGATAGGGAGATCCTTCTCGTCGAGGATAACATCGCGGAAGATGTTGGTTACAGGAACCTCAGCTGTAGGGATGAGGAAGAGGTTGTCGAGATTAGCGTGATACATCTGACCCTCCTTGTCTGGTAACTGGCCTGTGCCGCGACCGGAATCCTCGTTTACTACGTATGGAGGCTGAATCTCCAGGTATCCGCTCTTGCGGGCCTCGTCGAGGAAGAATGCCTCGAGAGCACGCTGGAAGCGAGCCATCTTACCGATATATACTGGGAAACCGGCACCTGTAATCTTCACACCGAGGTCGAAGTCAACAAGGTTGTACTTCTTCAAGAGATCCCAGTGGCAGAGAGCGTCTGGGCCGAGGTTAGGCTTCTCGCCGCCTTCCTTTACAACCACGTTGTCGGCCGCATCCTTGCCCTCAGGAACCTGCTCGCAAGGGATGTTAGGGATTTCGAGCAACTGGTTGGTCATATCGTTCTGTGCCTTCTCCATGATTTCTTCAAGAGCCTTGGCGTCAGCCTTGAGCATAGCTACCTGAGCCTTAGCGCTCTCAGCTTCCTCTTTCTTGCCTTCCTTCATCAGGGCACCAATCTGCTTGGCAAACTGGTTAGCCTGCTGCTTGTTGTTATCCAGCTTCTGCTGAGCTTCGCGACGAATCTTGTCGTACTCCAAAACTTTCTCTACGGCCTCACGAGCATTTGGGAAATGCTTCTTTTCAAGACCTTTAACTACACGTTCAGTTTCTTCACTGATGAGTTTAAGTGTAAGCATAAAATTTCTTTTTAATATTAATTTTCCTATTTTGAAGGCAAAATTACAAAAAATATTTGTGATAGCGCAAAAAAAAACCAACTTTTTTGCAGAGAAGGGTAGAATTAAAGTTTTTTCGTGGTTTTATGGGGTTAAGGAGCTTGGAAAGGGCTCAAGCATGGTATAAACGAAGAAGCGGAAGTAAAGTAGTATAAACGAAGAAAGCCTGCTCTAGGTATGAGCAGGCTTCTATGTTGTTTGTTTGGAATAGTTTTTTCTAAAACTTTAAAAATTAAGCGTCAGCTTTTTTGGTCTTCTCAGCGTAAACCTCTGGAGAGAGAACAGAAACTGTACTCTTGTCCTTGCGGCCCTTGTGGAAGTAAACGATACCATCTGCCAAAGCATACAATGTATCATCCTTACCCTGAGCTACATTCTCACCTGGGAAGTGCTTGTTACCACGCTGGCGAACGATGATGTTACCTGCGATGATGCTCTGACCACCCCAGATCTTAACGCCTAATCTTTGTGAAGCTGATTCACGGCCGTTCTTAGAACTACCAACACCTTTCTTATGTGCCATTTTCTAATTCCTCCTAATTTTAAGCGATTACAGATTTGATTGATACTTCAGTGAACTGAGCACGATGACCGTTCTTCTTGCGATAGTCCTTGCGGCGCTTCATCTTGAAGACGATTACCTTGTCACCCTTTACGAGTGGGTTCACTACTTCTACTACTACTTTTGCACCCTCTACAGCTGGTGCACCGACAGTGATTGAGCCGTCTTTGTCAACGAGCAAAACCTTGTCGAACTCAACAGTCTGACCTGCCTCAACATCCTTGATGTGATGTACGAAGAGCTTCTTGCCCTCCTCAGCCTTGAACTGCTGACCGTTAATTTCTACGATTGCGTACATTTAATTATTTATATAAACGGGTTTTTCCGCGAGGCGTCCAGCTTCGTGCCGGATCTTGACCGAGCCCCAACGAACTTAACTTTTTCTGTAATATTTGCCCAATCCATGAGCATTCGGGGTGCAAAATTACTAACTTTCTTTGAAATAAGAGAATAGGGGAATGAAAATCTTTCTTCTTTTAGGAAGAATTAACAAAAAACGTGGGGTATTAACAAAAAAAGACGTGAGGTTATTAACAAAAAAAGCGATGACCTTCACAGGCTACCGCTCCAAATCTTCAATAGGTATTAGTCTTCTTAAGGTAAAAAGATTGTTTTCAGGATAACTGCTGCAAAGGTAAGACTTATTTTTCATATCGCCAAATATTTAGCCATGTTTTTTTGCTCTATATCAAGTGTGTGGGAGCACAAATGCGATATTTAACTATCGTTTACATAAAAAGATGAAAGAATGGCTACAGATACAAGAGAAAGACTACAGAAACATGAGAAAGACTACAGAAACATGAAAAAGGCTACAGAAACAAAAAGGCAGGAATTTTCACAAACTCCTGCCTCAATAAACTAAAAATCATTGATATGAGGTTATTACTAACCTTTTGCTATAATACCAAATGTTATTTCTGATTCTTGATCTTCTCTACGTAAGCATCGATTACGGCCACGGCTGTGATGTTTACGATATCCTGTACACTGCTCTCTGAGTCAGTGAAGTGGATAGGCTTGTTCAAGCCCATCTGGATAGGACCGATGATCTCTGCCTCTGGGTTCAAGCCCTGGAGAAGCTTGTAAGCACCATTCGCACTGCTCAGGTTAGGGAATACCAATGTATTCACATCCTTGCCCTTGAGGCGTGAGAATGGATACTTCTCATCGCGAAGATCCTTGTTGAGTGCATAGTTCACCTGCATCTCACCATCGATGGCGAGCTCTGGGAATTCCTTCTGCATCTCTGCCACTGCCTTCTTCACCTTTACAGGAGAACCGATGGCATCGGTACCGAAGTTAGAGTAGCTCAACATGGCCATTACCGGCTCTTCGTTGAAGAACTTTACGGTGCCAGCAGACAACTTGGCGATATCGGTAAGGATATCCTCGTCTGGGTGACGGTTGATCAATGTGTCTGCAATATAATATACGCCCTTCTGGGTGTTAAGAATGTGCATGGTTCCGAAGGTCTTGTAGCCCTCGCGGATGCCGATTACGTCCTTAGCCACCTTGATGGTGTTGCTATACTTGGTGTAGAGACCAGTGATGAACGCGTCTGCATCACCCTGCTCAACCATAGACATGCCGAAGTAGTTGCGCTCGTACATCTTATCGTATGCCTCCTCGAAGCTGTATCCCTCGCGGGCACGCTTCTCTGCCAGGTGCTTGGCAAACTTGGCACGGCGACCCTGCTCGTTGTCGGCACGCATATCCACAATCTCGATGTTAGAGAGGTCGAGCTTCAAGCGGCTAGCCACACGGTTCAGACGGTCTGGGTTACCCAGCAGGATAGGCTCGCAGATGCCTTCGTTCTTAGCCTGAACGGCAGCCTTCAGCATGGTTGGGTTACCACCCTCGGCGAATACCACGCGCTGTGGATGGAGACGGGCTGTATCATGGAGCTTGCGGGTGAGCTTGGTTTCCTGACCGAGCAACTGGCGCAATCCCTGCTTGTACTTCTCCCAGTCGGTGATAGGAGTGCGGGCCACGCCGCTATCCATGGCAGCCTTGGCTACGGCAGCAGAAACCTCGGTAATCAAACGTGGGTCTACTGGCTTTGGAATGAAGTACTTAGGACCGAATGTAAGGTCGTTTACGTGGTAAACGTCGTTAACTACATCTGGCACAGGCTGCTTAGCCAAATCGGCGATGGCATGAACGGCAGCCATCTTCATCTCTTCGTTGATGGCACGGGCGTGAACGTCGAGTGCACCACGGAAGATATATGGGAAACCGATTACGTTGTTAATCTGGTTTGGATAGTCTGAACGACCTGTTGACATCAATACGTCAGGACGGCTGTCCATAGCGTCCTCGTAACTGATTTCCGGCACAGGGTTGGCAAGTGCGAATACGATAGGGCTGTCAGCCATCGAGCGGATCATGTCCTTAGAGAGCACGTTGCCCTTGCTGAGTCCTACGAATACGTCGGCACCCTTTACAGCCTCTTCGAGTGTGTGAACGTCACGGCGGTCGGTAGCGAACAGTTTCTTCTGCTCTGTCAGGTTCTCGCGGTCGCTGGTGATAACGCCCTTAGAGTCGAGCATCACAATGTTCTTGACCTGTGCGCCGAGAGCTACGTAGAGCTTGGTACAGCTGATGGCAGCAGCACCGGCACCATTCACCACGATCTTCACGTCGGCAATGTTCTTGCCGGCTACTTCGAGGGCGTTCTTCAAACCTGCTGCCGAGATGATGGCAGTTCCGTGCTGGTCATCGTGCATCACTGGGATGTCGAGGGTCTTCTTCAGGCGCTCCTCGATGTAGAAGCACTGAGGAGCCTTGATATCCTCCAGGTTGATACCGCCGAATGAAGGAGCGATTCTCTCCACTGTCTCGCAGAACTTCTCTGGGTCCTTCTCGTCGATCTCGATGTCGAATACATCCACGCCACCGTAAATCTTAAACAGCAGTCCTTTTCCTTCCATCACTGGCTTGCCGCTCATGGCGCCGATATCGCCGAGTCCGAGCACGGCAGTACCATTGCTGATTACAGCAACCAGGTTACCCTTGTCTGTGTACTTGTAAACGTCGTCTGGGTTTTGCTGAATCTCCAGGCATGGATATGCCACGCCAGGTGAGTAAGCAAGGCTCAGGTCTGTTTGTGTGTGATAAGGTTTTGTTGGCTTAACCTCAATCTTACCAGGACGGCCACTTTCGTGATATTCAAGAGCCGCCTCTTTCGTGATTTTTACCATAACAATATATTGGTTTAAAGATTTAATTTCTTACAGATTGGCGCAAAACTTGCGCGTTTCCTAAAAGTTTGTGCAAAGGTAATAAAAAACTTATGAAAATAAGATGGTTTTTTGTTTTTTTTTGTATCTTTGCACAAAAAAATCCTGTTTAGGTGTGAAAATGTCATATAGATATTGCAATTAACAAGTTAAAGAAATGGTAGAAAATAAGCAAAATAAACTGGAATTGCGTGATAAGATCATTGCGTTTGCCATGCCCGAGTTTTATAAGCGTGGGGTGAAGGCAGTGAAGATGGACGAGATTTCCGTGGAACTCCATGTGTCTAAGCGTACGGTTTATGAAATCTTCGGCGATAAGGAGGAGATGCTGATTGCGGGCATCAAGGCAAAGCATGAGGAGATGAAGCGGAATGTGGAGGCTTATGCCTCGGCGAAGGCGAAGAATGTAATTGATGTCATCAGTTATGTTTATCGCCAGCAGATGAAGGTGAACAAGATGGTGGGTGTGGTTTTCTATGAGGAAATCCACAGGATGCCGCGTGTGGTAAAGTTTTTGCAGGAGTTGCATGCCCAGGAACGTGATGACAGCCTTCGCTTCTTCGAGGCGGGAGTGAGAGAAGGGTTCTTCCGTGCCGACGTGAATTATGAAATTCTGATAGATACGGCCAATGTAAGCATGGAGGAAATCATGCATAGGCAGCTTTATCGCAAGTATTCGATGAAGGATTTGTTTGCTCATCATTTCCTCATCGTGATTCGGGGTCTCTGCACGGAAAAAGGTGTAAGATTGCTCGAAAAGGCAATGGAAAGCTCCGAGCATGCTCAGAGCTTATAAATCCATTTCAGCAGTCGGTTGATGATGCCGATATTGCATCTGAACCAGCGGTATTTTGCTACGGGCTTGCCGCCGAAACTGCGGATGAATTCGCGGTAGGGGTTCTGCTTCCAGGGCAAGCCTACGTCCATGAAGTGGATGTGCCTGTAGCCATGCTGGTGGGCGTAGTTGATGGCGTGCCATACTGTCATCGTGTCGGGATGCAGATAGATGTAGCGCTTTCGGCGTGAGGCGAGATGCCAGAGATAGGCATCGTCTTTACTGAAGGCAAGGGTGCATCCTCCCACGATTTTCCGGCTGCCTGCTGCATGGAAATCTTCTCCGTCTATCGTCCCCGTTTCTTTGCCTCCTCTTCCGAATCTTCTTCCTTCGTAAGTGGTGACAAAGACTTTTGCCTCGTTGCTCTGGCTGAGAGATTCGAAGTATTCCATAGGGGGCACGTAGCGGCGTGGCTTGAAGCGATAGAAATTCCGGTAGAGTTGATAGAATTTCCTGATTTCTTCCTGGTTGTGGGTCTCGTGGCACTCTAATCCCTTGTTTTTTCCGTTTTCAATCTGCCGTCTGGCTCTGTCGGTGAGTCTTTCTTCGGGATTCATGCTGTGAAGGGAGTTGTATATCTCCTGCCATGCCACAGGGAAATAGCCCAAGCGCCGGAAATGGCGGTAGCCGAACATTTTCTTCTGCAATTCCGAGAATTCTATGTAGAGGCAGTGGTGACTGCAAAGTTTGCGGGTAAGGGCGTGGAGAAGGAGCGGGAAGAGTTCTTCTTCTGTTTCTGCAGAAAGATAGATGCCTTCTCCATGTGCGTGCGCATGCGTATATATAAAAGGTGGAAACCATGTGCGGTGGGTGTGAAGCACGGCAAGCATCTGAGCTATCGTTCTCCCGTCTTCGGTTGCTACAGCCATGAAGGGGGTATCTCCTGATACTCCTTCGCTAATCTCGAAGAGCTCCAGGCTATGAAAGAAATTGCCCGCCAGAAGTGGGGGCAGTTCATCGCTTTTCGTATATACCTTTATTTCATAATTCTTCTTCATATTTACATGACCACTTATATATTCGCTCTGCAAAAATAATAAATTAATTATAAAAAAACAACTTTTCTGCCCCAGTATCGTTGTTTTTTAGTATTTTTGCACATAAAATGATAGAAGTTTAATTTATTTCAAAGAAAAGGAATAGATTTATGAAGATAGTTTTGATAGGAGCTGGTAATCTTTCTACCCATCTTGGCAAGGCTTTGCATGCTGCCGGACACGATATGGTTCAGGTGTTCAGCCGCACCATGCAGTCGGCAGAAACCCTGGCTTCGCTTTTGGATGCGGAGCCGCTCACGGACATGGCGCAGGTGCGTGATGATGCCGATGTGTATATCTTCTCGGTGAAGGATAGTGCGCTGGAGCAGCTTATCTCGCAGCTCTGTGGGGGCGAAAAGAAGGTGTTCCTGCATACGGCTGGTTCCATGCCGATGTCGGTTTTCCGGGGAAAGGCGCTGCATTATGGCGTGCTTTATCCGATGCAGACATTCTCGAAGCAGCGCGAGGTGGATTTCAGCATCATTCCTTGTTTTATAGAGGCTAATGATGAGTTTGCGCTGAAGCAGATAGAGGGCTTGGCTGGCCAGATAAGCCATCGGGTGTTTCAGCTTTTCAGCGAAGATAGGAAATATCTGCATCTCTCTGCGGTCTTCGCCTGTAATTTCGCCAACCATTGCTACGCCGCAAGCCAGGAACTTCTGCAGCAGCATGGCATCCCGTTCGACGTGATGCTTCCGCTCATCGACGAAACTGCCGCCAAGGTTCATGGGATGACTCCGAAGGAAGCCCAGACCGGACCAGCCGTGAGATATGATGAGAATGTGATTGGCAAGCAGATACAGCTTCTGGAGAATCAGCCTTATTTCCAGAAGATTTACGACTGCATGAGCAAGAGTATTCACGAGTTGGAATCGGAAAACTAGAATTTGAGTCATAGAAGCTAATCATAAAGTTCAAAGTTCCAAGCTCAAAGTTCCAAGTTAAAAGTATGATAAATTACGATTTAAAAAAGATAAAGGCGATTGTATTTGATGTGGATGGCGTACTTTCTCGCCAGACCATCACGCTCGCCAGCACCGGCGAACCTCTTCGCACGGTGAACATTAAGGATGGTTATGCTATCCAGTTGGCCCAGAAGGTGGGCTTGCGCATCGTCATTTTGACGGGTGGAACCACCGAGGCTATCCGCAAGCGTTATGAAGGTTTAGGTGTAGAGGACATCTTTATGGGATGTGCCGTGAAAATCAACACCTATGATGCCTTCCTGAAGAAGTATCAGCTTTCTGATGAGGAAATCATCTATGTAGGCGATGATATTCCTGATTATGAAGTGATGCGTCGCTGCGGCTGTCCATGTTGTCCTTCTGATGCCTGTTCAGACATCAAGGAGATTTCCCGTTATATCTCTTCTCGCGAGGGTGGCGATGGAGTAGGTCGCGACATCGTGGAGCAGGTGTTGCGTGCCCAGGGTCACTGGCTCTCCAGCGCCAAGGCTTTCGGATGGTAGAAGTTAGTTAATAGTTTATAGTTGAAAGTTAATAGTTGATAGTTGAACGTTTGTAACTGAATTCTAATCATAAAGTTCAAAGTTCAAAGTTCCAAGTTCAAAGTAAAAAACAGATGAAGTACAAGATAATTTTGGCGAGCAATTCGCCACGCCGCAGAGAACTGCTGGCAGGACTGGATGTAAATTTCGAAGTAAAGGTATTGAATGGCATTGATGAAAGTTATCCGGATGATCTGGATGCCTATCAGGTGGCAGAGTTCATCGCCCAGAAAAAGGCGGAGGCTTATCGTTCTCTTCTAAATGAAGAAGAATCTTCTGCAGAGGAAAGCCTGATTCTCACGGCTGATACCGTAGTTATCGCACCTGCCGCTGATGAGCAGAACGACCAGGAAGGAAAGGGTATCATTCTGGGTAAACCGAAAACAGCCGACGATGCCGTCCGTATGCTCAGGATGTTGAGCGGAAAAACTCATCATGTAGTAACGGGTGTATGTCTCACTACCAAAGACGGGCAGCGCCATTTCTCGGTTACAACTGAGGTATCTTTCAAGGAGCTCACAGACTGGGAAATCAATTATTACATCTCTCATTACAAGCCTTTCGACAAGGCCGGAGCATACGGCATCCAGGAATGGATCGGCTATATCGGATGCACCGGGCTGAACGGAAGCTATTTCAACGTGATGGGCTTGCCGGTGCAGCGCATCTACGAGGAAATGCTGAAGATGCAGGAGGAATCATGATGCAGGAGGAATCATGATGTTTGAGGAATCATGATGCAGAAAGGGTAAATGATAAGAATTTACCCCTTCGAATGTTAGATAAAGTAAGCAAAATGGGGCTGTAACTCTCAAAAAGTAATGTAATTTAGATTTTTTAATTCTAAATCTTTTCTCATGTCATGGATAATGAGTATCTTTGTGCGTTTTATGTAACTAACAAGGATTATGACAGAGAAAATCGATGCCAAAGTCAGAGCGATTTTGGACAACTATCTGGAGAGCAATAAGCATCGAAAAACTCCAGAAAGGTATGCTATTCTCGATGCAGTGTATAGCATTGGCGGGCATTTCTCGCTAGAAGAATTGAACGAAGAGTTGGAAAGGAGAAGCTTCAGAGTGAGTAGAGCTACGCTCTATAACACGATGCATCTCTTTATTGAACTGAGACTCGTGATGAGGCACAGCCTGGTGAGCGGAGTGAAATACGAAGCCTGCTATTCTTCGAAAGACAACCACATACATCAGGTTTGTACGGTGTGTGGTATGGTGACAGAGATTTATGCCCCCGCAGTGACTGAAGCGGTGAACGAAACCAAGTTGATGAGATTCCGCAAAGACACCTATGCGCTCTATATCTATGGCGTGTGTAGTTCATGCCAGGCCAAGATAACGCGAAAGCGTAACGAAAAGTAATAAAATAATTTATACTATTATATAAAAATGAACACAGGTAAAGTAGATGTCCTGCTCGGTTTGCAGTGGGGCGATGAAGGTAAAGGTAAGGTGGTTGATGTATTGACCCCTAAGTATGATGTCATTGCTCGTTTTCAGGGTGGTCCTAATGCTGGTCATACTCTTGAGTTCGAGGGTGAGAAATACGTGCTTCGCTCTATCCCTTCTGGTATCTTCCAGGGTGGTAAGGTGAATATCATCGGTAATGGCGTAGTCTTGGCTCCAGACCTCTTCATGGGTGAGGCTAAGGATTTGGAGAAGAGTGGACACGACTTGAAGAGCCGTCTCCTCATCTCAAAGAAGGCGCATCTCATCATGCCTACTCACCGCGTGCTCGACGCTGCCATCGAGGCTTCTAAGGGCAAGAATAAGGTAGGTACCACAGGTAAGGGCATCGGTCCTACTTATACCGACAAGGTAAGCCGTACGGGTCTTCGCGTAGGTGATATCCTCGAAAACTTCGAGGAGAAGTATGCTGCTCACAAGGCTGCCCATCTCAAGACTATCGCTAGCCTTGGCTATACCGACTTCGACATCACTGAGGTGGAGAAGACCTGGATGGAGGGCATCGAATACTTGAAGCAGTTCCAGCTCATCGACAGCGAGGTGGAAATCAACAAGGTGCTCCGCTCTGGCAAGGACATCCTCTGCGAGGGTGCTCAGGGTACTATGCTCGATGTTGACTTCGGTTCTTATCCATTCGTAACTTCTTCTAATACCATCTGTGCGGGTGCCTGCATCGGTCTGGGTATCGGTCCTAACCGTATCGGCAATGTCTATGGTATCATGAAGGCTTACTGTACTCGCGTAGGTGCAGGTCCATTCCCAACAGAGCTCTTCGACGAGACAGGTGCCAAGATCCGTGACCTCGGTCATGAGTATGGTGCTGTTACCGGACGTGAGCGTCGTTGCGGCTGGTGCGACCTCGTACAGCTCAAGTATTCTGTGATGGTGAACGGTGTTACCGAGCTCATCATGATGAAGAGCGACGTGCTCGATGGCTTCGATACCATCAAGGCTTGTGTGGCTTATAAGTTGAAGGATGGCACTGTAACCACCGACTTCCCATACGAGATTACAGACGTAGAGCCTGTTTACAAGGAGTTCAAGGGCTGGAAGACTGATATGACCAAGTTCACTTCTGAGGATCAGTTCCCACAGGAGTTCAAGGATTACATCGCATTCATCGAGGAGTTCCTCGAGACCAAGATTGGTGTCATCTCTATCGGTCCAGACCGTGCTCAGACTATCGTACGTAAATAATTTTATAGTGATTAATGTTTAGTGATTAATGTTTACTTTGAGGGGTTAACATTGCGCTGAACATTAATCACTAAACATTAAACAATAAACATTAATAAATGGCTCAGAAACCAAGTATTCCAAAGGGTACCAGAGACTTTGGTCCTGTTGAGATGGCGAAGCGCAACTACATCTTCAACACCATCAAGGACGTGTATGCCCTTTATGGATTCCAGCAGATTGAGACTCCTGCCATGGAAACCCTTCAGACTTTGATGGGCAAGTATGGCGAGGAGGGCGACAAGCTGCTCTTTAAGATTTTGAATTCAGGTGACTATATGAATAAGGTGAGCGATGAGGATATTCATTCGCTCGGTTCATTGAAGCTGGCGGCTAAACTTTGTGAGAAGGGTCTCCGCTACGACCTTACAGTGCCTTTCGCACGTTACGTGGTGCAGCATCGTGAGGAGTTGCAGATGCCTTTCAAGCGTTATCAGATTCAGCCGGTTTGGCGTGCCGACCGTCCACAGAAGGGTCGCTATCGTGAGTTCTATCAGTGTGATGCCGACGTGGTAGGTTCTGATTCTCTCCTCAACGAGGTAGAGCTGATGCAGATTGTAGATACCGTCTTCACCAAGTTTGGCGTGCGTGTCTGCATCAAGATCAACAACCGCAAGATTCTTACTGGTATTGCCGAGGTTATCGGCGAGGCTGAGAAGATTGTGGATATCACCGTGGCTATCGATAAGCTCGACAAGATTGGTCTCGACAATGTAAACGAGGAACTTCGCAATGATGGCATCTCTGAGGAAGCTATCGAGAAGTTGCAGCCAATTATCTCATTGTCAGGTTCTAACGATGAGAAACTTGAAGTGATTTCCAAGGTTCTCGAAGGTTCTGAGATTGGCTTGAAGGGTGTAGAGGAAACCAAGTTTATCCTCGATACCTTGAAGACCGTGGGCTTGAACAACGAGATTGAACTCGACCTTACCTTGGCTCGTGGCTTGAATTACTATACTGGTGCCATTTTCGAGGTAAAGGCACTCGATACACCGATGGGTAGTATCACCGGTGGCGGTCGCTACGATAACCTCACTGGCATCTTCGGCCTTCCTGGTTTGAGTGGTGTAGGTATCAGTTTCGGTGCCGACCGCATCTACGATGTGCTCAATGCACTCGACCTCTATCCAAAGGAGGCTGTGAACTCTACTCAGGTGCTCTTCATCAACTTCGGCGAGAAGGAGACAGCCTACTGTCTGCCTATCGTGAGTGCCGCTCGTGCAGCAGGCATCCGCACCGAGATTTTCCCAGACAAGGCGAAGATGAAGAAGCAGATGAGCTATGCCAATGCCAAGCAGATTCCATTCGTGGTACTTGCGGGTGAGAATGAGATGGCTGCAGGCAAGGTTACTTTAAAGAATATGGAAAGCGGTGAGCAGACCCTGGTTACTGCCGAGGAGCTGGTTGCTGCTTTTAAGAAATAACCTTTATAACACGCTGGGGGAATGAGGGTAATTGAAAAAGGTTTCCCCCAGCTTATCCGTTTTCTTCATGCTTGAATTTGTGAAAACTCAGTATGGAGGGGCGGATATCTTTTATTTTCGATTTATTTCGAAGTTATAATTTTGTATTTTCATTATACATTTTGAAGCTATAAACTACAAATCAAATCAATGGCGATGAATAAAAATATTTCTTTGGGAAAGATATTTCCTCCTACCTTTCGCCTGATGGCGATGCCGCTGGTAGCCGTGCTCTTGTTATCTTTGCTGATGTCATCGAGCAGTCATAAAACTACGATTTTCATCATAGGTGACTCTACTGCTGCCGAGAAGGGAAATTACAGAAACTATCCTGAGCGTGGCTGGGGTATGGTATTCCAGGGGTGCTTCGACGATCAGATTATCGTTGATAATCATGCCGTAAACGGAAGAAGTTCGAAGAGCTTCCTGGATGAAGGCAGATGGCAGAAAATTCTGGATAAGATGCAGCCAGGCGATTATGTCATTATCCAGTTTGGTCATAATGATGAGAAGAAGTTCCCTGATCGTTACACCATTCCTGGTGGCACTTTCGATGCTCATCTTGCTAAGTATGTGAATGAAACCCGACAGAAGGGTGGCATTCCTGTGCTTATGAACAGCGTGGTGCGCCGCTGCTACTATTCTGCTGATTTAGAGAATGATGACGATGAGAAGTTGCGTGGAAAGGCTTATGCCGGAGAAGAGAAAATCAACAGCGATACCTTGATAGATACCCACGGAGCCTACGTGGTGGCTCCCCGGCATGTGGCTAAGGCATTGAATGTGCCGTTTGTGGATGCTACCAGGATAACTCATGATATAGAAACCGGCCTTGGCATCAAGGGCAGCAGAAAGCTGCACATGTGGTTCCTGCCAGGTGAGCATCCTCAGGTATCCAAGGGTAAGCAGGACAATACTCATTATAATGTTTATGGTGCTCATGTGGTGGCTAATGCCTTGGCTGATGCCCTGGCTGAGCAGGTGCCTGCGCTGAAGAAGCATGTTCGTCATTACGATTACGTGGTGAGTGCAGAGGGTAGAGGAAACTACATGAAGCTTCAGGAAGCAGTGGATGTGGTTCCTGCCAACTCTTCTGCCACCATCCTTGTCTTGGGTGGTAAATGGAAGAAGCCTGCCAATATGGAGGGAAAGTCTATCAGATTCGTCAAGCAGTTTGGTGCTGTTATCGAATAAGTGATTCCTGTTATCAGCAAAAAAGTTTCTGTTATCAGCAAAAAGTTTCTGTTATCAGATAAAAAGAAGGTGTATCATAAGTTGTTCAACTCCCGTCGCCCTTTAAAAGGGTAGGAGATGACTTATGATACACCTTCATTCTTTTTGTTGATTGCTTTTAATAATCAATCAATCTTTTAATAATCAATCTTTACTATCGCTTCAAGGCGATATTGTAATTATAGTATTTTGTATTGCCCGTGATATCTTCTAAAACCTGGATGAAAGGCGGGAACTTTACGCTCTCATGTTTGGCAATGCCCTTGGTTTCCAGAATCATCAGATCCTTGATAGGCTCCATGAATTCATCCAACTCAAAATACTGTCCCTTCCAGATGAAACTCTTGCGATGCTTTCTGATGGTAGAACGGTATGGGTCTGCCTGCTGGAGCATGGTCTCATAGAGGTTTGCATTAATCTGGCGCTCTGTTTCTACCTGCTCATTGTCGGAAACACGCTTCTTGGAAGTATGAACATATACAAACTTGCCTCCCTCGAAACCTCTTCTGCGAAGACGAATCTCGCTGCCAGGTTCTCCCGAAAGATAGGTCTGAACGATGTCGCTATCGATGGCATTAGGCACATCGCCAGTCAGTTTCACGATATACTTTCGCTCTTCCTCAATAGGCTGAGGAATGCCCAGCACATTACTTATCTCCTTGAGCACTCGGTTCAACTTGTTGTTGAAATCCTCATGGTTGTTGATTACGCGCAAGTGAGGATGTCCCTTCCAGGCTGATACAATCTTCTTATCCAGCTCGCGGGCAATCTGCAGACCTTCTTCGTCTGCCTTCTCCAGGCGCTGCGCATTGTTGGCTGTGGTATAAAACTGCTCTGCACCATCTGCAGCACTCACCAGGTGGAGCACGGCATCATAGCGGGCTCTGAGCTGGGTATTGGTATAACCCTGTTCAGAGATGATGCGATTCCAGAACTCAGGTGAAAGATAAGTAGAGATATCCATCGTGCCGCGGTCGCATACGATGATAACCGGCTGCTTCAGCGTCTCCGCCATGCGGGTAAAGCTGTCTTCCAATCCTATCTGGGTGAGGAAGGTAGCCTTCTCTCCCTCGAAGAAAAACTTCTCGTTCTTGGTGAGATAGTTCATGCCCGACTGGGTGAACAGGGTAGGAACCTCAGGAATGGTAAAGACCTTGTAGCCCAAACTCGAAAAATGTTCAATCACCTTGACTAAGGCTGTGGTCTTGCCGGCGCAAGGACCACCCGTAAGTACAATCTTCTTAATTGTATTCATATATCTTTTTTATCGTTTATATCATTTTTATATCATTTTACAGTCCCATGAAGGCATGCATCTGTTAATTTGAGTGCAAAGATAGCAATAATTTCTCTAAGAAAGAAAAAAACAGGCACATTTACGGCTTTTTTTCAAAAAACATGCGGTTTTATTTTGTATTGTAAATGTTTTAATGTATCTTTGCATGAAGAATATAATAATAAAATAGAACAAATGATTTACTTCATTTCAAAGAAACTGGAAATATCTGCTGCGCATTCGCTTACTCTCAGCTACGAGAGTAAGTGCAGCAGCCTGCATGGACATAACTGGGAGATTGAACTCTTCTTTGTAGGCAAGGAATTAAACCAGGATGGCATGGTTATCGACTTTACGCACGTGAAGAAAGCCGTGCATAGCAAACTGGACCATGCCAACCTGAACGAGGTATTCGACTTTAACCCAACTGCCGAAAACATCGGAAGATGGCTGGTGAATCTCTTTCCTGAGTGCTATAAGGCAAGCGTGCAGGAGAGTTTCGGAAACACGGCAGTGGTTATCGACGAAGAAAAGATAAAAGGTATCGAGAACTTGATTCCATAAAGATTCTGAAAATGTATAAAGTTAACGAAATATTCTATTCGCTGCAGGGTGAAGGCAGATGGATGGGCAGACCAGCGGTATTCGTCCGGATGAGCGGATGCAACCTGAAATGCCCTTTCTGCGATACTGATTTCCGTGGCTACAGGGAGATGAGTGCAGACGACATCTTGTCCAAATGTCTGGAAGAGGGTGGCGAATGCCGTTTCATTGTCCTTACGGGTGGCGAACCTTCTCTGCAGGTTGATGAGCAACTTATATCTACCCTTCATCAGGCAGGCTATTATCTCTCGATGGAAACCAATGGAACCCATGCCATTCCTGAAGGTATCGACTGGGTAACCTGTTCTCCAAAGGTAGATTTCACCGAGGGTGGGGAACCTGCAGTGAAGCAGGTAGATGAACTGAAGCTGATATTCGATGGCGAACATCAAATCAGCGACCATGGCATTGCCTGCACTTTCCGCTATCTGCAGCCATGCGATGTGGGGAACGATAGCAGAAACTATCTTATCCTGAATGAGTGCATCAAGTATATCAAGGCTCACCCAGAGTGGCAGCTGTCGGTGCAGATGCACAAGATTGTGGGTATCCGATAGCATTATAGTAACAATCATCATATTTAAAATATAGACAACATCATGGAAAAAGTTAAGACTTTGATTATAGGTAGCGGTCCTGCGGGATACACCGCTGCCATCTATACAGGTAGAGCGGGACTCAACCCAGTTCTTTATTCAGGTATGCAGCCTGGCGGCCAGCTTACCATCACCACAGAAGTAGAAAACTTCCCTGGCTATCCTAACGGAGTGGATGGCACCCAGATGATGATGGACATGAAGGAGCAGGCTGCTCGCTTCGGTGCTGATATACGTGACGGAAGCATCGAGAAGATTGACTTCAGTTCTCGTCCATATCATCTCACGGATGAGCGTGGCAACGAGATCGAGGCTGATACCGTTATCATTGCTACCGGTGCATCTGCCAAGTATCTCGGTCTTGCTGATGAAGAGAAGTATCGTGGACAGGGCGTATCTGCCTGTGCTACCTGCGATGGTTTCTTCTATCGCAAGCGTGTGGTTGCCGTAGTGGGCGGTGGTGATACTGCCTGCGAGGAGGCGATGTATCTTTCCGGTCTTGCCAAGAAGGTGTATATGATAGTTCGCAAGCCTTATCTCCGTGCTGCAGAAATCATGCAGCAGCGCGTGAAGAACAAGGAGAACATCGAGATTCTTTTCGAGACCAATACGCTCGGCCTCTTTGGTGATGATGGTGTGCAGGGTGCTCACCTGGTTCGCCACATGGGCGAGGCTAACGAGGAGAAGTTTGATATCGCTATCGATGGTTTCTTCCTGGCCATCGGTCATAAGCCTAACACCGACCTCTTCAAGGGTGTCATCGATTTGGATGACCAGGGCTTCATCAAGGTGGTTCCTGGCACAGCCAGCACCAATCTTCCTGGCGTGTTTGCGGCAGGCGATGTAGCTGACCCTATCTATCGTCAGGGCGTTGTAGCTGCCGGTTCTGGTGCCAAGGCTGCCATCGAGGCAGATAGATATCTGCAGCAGTTGGGATAAAGCTATTTGATAAATGGGGGTAATGCTATTTAATAATTAGCTTCTAGCGTTAAGTTAGTTAAAAAATAAACCAAATATTTTGTCGGATGCAAAAAAAGTAGTACTTTTGCATCTGACAAAATAAGTCGAGGAAGATTGGCAGAGTGACCGAATGCGCTGGACTCGAAATCCGGTATACCCTCTTCCGGGTATCGGGGGTTTGAATCCCTCATCTTCCGCAAGGAAATATCAGATGAAATAAAAACTCCTTTCACACTTAAGTTAGCTTGGTTGAAAATCAGCAACTTGAGTATGAAAGGAGTTTTTTTTGTTTAGTACACCATGTTGGGAAATATACACCCCGAGTCGGAGAGCATGGTTTTCCGAGTTCGGAAGCATAGCTTTCCAGGTTCAAGAGTATTGCTTCTGTGAGTTTGCCACTAGACTCAACAGCTCTGCCGAGCCTAGTCAGCACGTCTGCTGACTGCAGTCGGCAGCTCTGCTGAGCCTAGTGACACTACCTTATTTCGTGCTCTTTTTCTCTTCCTTTTTTTCCTTTTCCTTCTTCTTTTCCTTCTTCGTCTTCATCTTCATTTTCTTCTTCTTGATACCGAAGAGGTCTCGCCAGCCATTGAAGTCTTTCTTCATAATCAGACCCAAGCCTTGGGTGTTCAGGCTGTTTCTGGTGAAATAGCGGTCGTTGGTCTGGTTATACATGCGGATGGCAAGGTTGCCGTTCGGATAGATGAGATAGCGCAGGTCGAAGTCTCCGATGAAACTCTGGGTGGCATTGGCGTTATCGCGATAGCCAAACTGACCGTTGAAGAGCAGTCTGTTGTTCAGCAGCCTTCCACTCAAGATGCCCTCATATTCCGCATTGTTGAATCCTTCATCACCCGTAGAGATGTTGGCTCCGAAGTTCCAGTTGTTACTCTTTACCACATTCGACAGCACCGTGTTGATTTGCTGCGAGATGGTTCCACTCAGGAAACTCTGCATCGCCAGCGAAGTCTGACTTTGCTGGGCGGCATCCTCACTAGCCTGGTTGTTGTTGGTCTGTGCGTAGAAGCGGCCGATGGCAAGCAGATAGAGCACCTGCTGGTTCATCTCTTCCTGCGAATTGATGATGGAATAAATCATCTGCTTGGCATCTGCATTCACTGTAGGCAGGTCCATCGAGAAATCTACCTTCGGACTCTGCGGCGTGCCCGTGATGTTCATCAGACAGTCTACTCTGATATTGTTGGCTGAGAACGAACGTCCGATACTCAGGTCGCTCAGCGGAACTCCATTCACCGTATATTTTGCCTGCAGGTTGAGTGGAGCATTGTATGGGTTTCCACCGAAGGCGATGGTTCCGCCCGGCATAAACTCGAAGTCCTTCTTGAGTACATTCTGGATGGTGAGCTTATATACGCCGTGGTCTACCACATAGTTGCCGAACATATCGAACGAACCCTTGTTAAACCAGTTGGCTCTGATTACTCCGTTGCCGTTCAGCGTGATACAGTCTCCGCTCTGTGCATCCATCATCAGCTTCAGTGTCAGATTCTCGTTCGTATTGATGAGGAAGTTGATTCGCATATCCGACGAGAAGTCGATGTCATCCTCTTCCTTGATGGTAGGGATGCTGTCGGCAAGCTGCGGAATGATTTCGTGCCAGTGGATGAAGCTCTTGTCGCTGATGGCGTCAGGACTTGCCACATTATATACAAAGATACTACCGGCTTCCGGCTGGGCATCAATGTCGATGATGGTTTCGCCGCTCTTGCCGTGGATGCCTACCTTGCCGGTGGCATATACCGTGCCGTAGAAGGTGTTGTCGCCAAACTCATGGGTGTCGTAGCCCAGGAAGTTGTGCGCCTTCAGGTCGATGTCGTAGCTCAGTCGGGTCAGGTGCTTGTGGTGGATGCCTCCATTTACTATCGCAAAGTTGTGGTTGCGGTCGTAGATGGTGTCTCCTAGCAGCTGGATGTCATCCGGAATAGCATGCGCCCTCAGGTTCTTGAAACTGTAGTCTGTGCCCAGCTGCTTCATGTGCATCTTGCCGTTTGCCACGATGTCGCCCACCAGATTGATGTTGCTCAGGTCGCCTACTACGTTCAGCTTACCCCTGCACCATGCCTGTATGTTGTTCATGAAACTGCCGCAGAAGCTTTCCAGGAATTTCATGTTGGTGCCTTGCGCCTCGATACCCAGGTCTATGTAGTTGCGTTTAGGCGATACATAGCCGTCGATGAGCGTCTGATGTTCCGGTCCGTCATCAGCCACTGCCTTGATGTCTATCTGGCTCTCTTCCTTGTTGAAGTTTACGTTGGCATGGAGCACGCCCAGTGGACCCTGCTCAAATTCAAAGTCCTTTACGTCAAGTTGCGCATAGGCATCCGGGTCGTTGAAGATGCTCTTCACGATGGCCTTTCCTGAAGCTTTTCCTGCGAAATCTACCGAGTGGAAGTTAACCAGATTCAGGATGTACTCCACATCCACATCTTTCAGCTGCGCCACGATGGAGTCTTCCTTATTAGGCGTAGCCAGTCCGTTGATGGCAATCTCCTGGTTATTATGACTGATGGCGAAATCTTCTATCTGCAGATGATTCTTGCTGTAGATGATTTCTGCCGGATGCACCTGCCATGGCTTATTTCCGATATGCACCACGGATGGCTGGATGCCGATGTGGGCAGTAGAGATGTCTCCGTCTGCCTTGTAGAATTGCGCCTCGGCATTCAGTGCCGCCTTGATAGGTGTCTTCTCCGAGTGGTTGTCGTAACCCAGCATAGCCTTCAGGGTGTTGTCGGCAGCGGCTGCATTCACGTGCAGTTCTATTCCGTTTTCACCCGCCAGTCCTTTCTGTATCTGTGCATCCACCTTCAGCGTGTCGCCTGTGGTATGCATCTGCAGCTTGCCGCCATTGTAGGCTTTGCCGTTGTAGGCAAAGGCTGGAAGGGAGGCATAGAGATTCACGGATCGGTCGTTGTCCGAGAGGTTTCCGTCTATATATACTGGTTCTGCTATCTGCAGAGGTATGCCCAGCATGCGTTGCAGAATCTCGGTAGAGGTTATCTGCGCCTGGATGGTAAAGTCGTTGTGCACCTTCTTGCTTATCTTTCCGATGCCTGGCAGGGTAGGCAGCTTACTGGCTATCATGTTGGTCATGCTTTGTACCAATGTTGCGTAATCGTATCTGCCTTTCACGTGCAGGTCGGCGAAGGGTGCTTCCATGTCCAGATAGCTGTCGTCACCTTCGTTCTTGGCGCTTACCTTGATATCGTTCAGCGTATATTCCTTGTCTGCCATCTTCACGCCGAGCACAGCAGGTTGCAGGTGCTCCAGGTTGAGGGTGGCATCATAGAGTTTTCTTTTGATATTGTATTTTCCTGCTACCTGCAGTTTGATATTTGGGTCAGCGATGGAAGCAAGTCCATTGATGAGTCCTTTGTTATAGCTGCCATCCAGCTTGATATTGCGGAAATTATATTTGTTGAACATGATATGTCCGATATTTCCGTTAGCCATCAGATGCTGGGTGGTTCCGCATGCATCTATCTTGGCAGCGATGGTTCCGAATTTCCTATTGTCTAAAATTTTGCCCAGGTTGATGCTCCTGGTATCAACGCTGGCATGCAGCAGATTTCCATTTTTCGAAAAGTCGAGCTGTACGTTTCCTACGTCAGTTCGCAGGATGCCTTTCGCTGCAATCAGGTTGGTTGAGGCTGCATTCCTGTTTCCCTTGCTGCCTGCTTTGTTCTTCTCTTTGCTGGCTGTTGTGTTCTTGCCATGAATGTTGCCCTGATAGTGGATGTTGCCCAGGCGGAGCACTTCCTTCGGTATCTTCACCTTGCTGCCCAGGTTCTGTGCGATATGGCTGATGCCATCATCCGAAACCTTCAGCTTTTCGATGTTCACGTTCCAGCGTAATTGGTTGTCCCACTTGTTCGCCTTAGCGTTGGCTTCGAGCACCACGCTGCCGCTTTCTGTGTTCAGACTCAGATGGTGGATGTGTGCAGAAGAACTGGTTCCTGAGAAATGGGTGCTTAGCAGCAGGGCATCATTCCATTTACGGAGGATAGGTGCAAAGCATGCCACATCCGCCAGCGTGATATGCGATGGCTTGATGCCGCCTTCGAATTGAAGCGATTCGCTGATGAGCTTGCCCTTGTCGTCTGTGCGGTAAGAAGCAAGCAGGTCTTCCAACAGCAAACTGGAGTGGGGAAGTTCCAGGATGAAGTTGCTCAGTCTGGCTTTCTGCTTGTCTGCATCGAATTTGAAAGAAAGATTCTTGAGTTCAAGTCCTGATTTATCCGTCAGTGCTATCTTCTTTACCAGCAGATGGATATCGTTGTCAGTTAAATGATTTAATACGATATGCGCAGATAGGTTTCTTACGCCGATATGATGGGTAGAGAACACGCCGCTTGGGTCTGCCACGTTGCGCTGGTTATAGGCGATGGCACCATGGCGGATGATTACGCTACCGATGTGTAGGTCGAGTGGAGTATGCTTGGTGGTATCCTTAGAAGCCAGAGAATCGAGTACAAACTGTATGTTGAGTGGGCTCTTGTCATCCTGCTTGTAAAGGTTGGCATTCAGGCCAAACAGTTGGGCAGAAGAGATGGAGATCTTTCCATCCTTCAAAGGGAGAATATCCACCTTGGCAGATAGACGGGTGGCATAGATCATGCTGTCGCCTTTCTGGTCTAGCATTCTCACATTGTCGATGATGATACGATTAAGGAAACCAAGGTTTACTCTGCCCACACTCACTTCTGTTCCGAATTTTTTGCTGAGAGCGTCGGCAATGGTAGAGCCAAAGAAGGTTTGTACTGGTGGCAGATGCAACAGTACGATGAGCAAAACGTAGAGCGAGAATATCGTCCATACGATGCAGTTGATGATATGCTTAAAGCGTTTCAGAGCGTTTTGTTTTTTATATTCTTGACTAGTATATCCCATGGCTGAGGCCTTCCCACCTGCCATGTTTGCCTAAACGACTGAAAGGGCCTGCGCAAGGAGGGTATGTGAATCCTCTCTGTGCAGGTCCTTTTATCTTGGGTTGAATACTTTTACTTATGTAATCATATTTCAATCTATACCCAGTAATCCGATGCCTTTTTGGGGCAACCCTGGCGGATTACTTAAAATAGCGCTTGTAGAGACCAGCGAAGCCTGCGCAGTGGCGAGCCTCGTCCTTGGCCATCTCGTGAACAGTGTCGTGGATAGCGTCAGATCCCTGCTCCTTAGCGAGCTTAGCGATGCGGAACTTGTCCTCGCAAGCACCCTTTTCTGCAGCGATACGAGCCTCGAGGTTGCTCTTGGTGTCACCCAAAACCTCACCCAGCAACTCTGCGAAGCGAGAAGCGTGGTCTGCCTCCTCGAAAGCATAGCGCTTGTAAGCCTCTGCAATCTCTGGGTAACCCTCGCGGTCTGCCTGGCGAGCCATAGCGAGATACATACCAACCTCACCGCACTCACCTGCGAAGTGATCCTTCAAACCCTTGATGACCTCCTCGTTAACGCTATCCTTGTATGCCTGGCCGAGAACGTGAACTGTAGCGAATGTCAAGTCGTCATCTACAGAATCTTCCATCTCCTTGAACTTGCTGGCTGGAGCTTTGCAGATAGGGCACTTCTCTGGAGCTTCTGTTCCCTCGTAAATATAACCACAAACTGTGCAAATAAATTTCTTCTTCATAATGTTAATGTATTTATAATGTTATTGTATATGAGTTAATTCAACTTTTTGGCACATTTGGCGCAGATACCCTTGTAGTAGAGCTGCTCCTCCTGTATGATATTACCTTCCACGGTTTTCTCGCCTTCCAGTTTTGGCGCCTGTTCACCGAAGAGGTCGATAATCTTACCGCATTTCTTGCAGTAGAAGTGTACGTGACTTTCAACGTTGCCATCATAACAAACGCGATGTTCGTCGATGGTAATCATCTGTGCTGCCTGGTTCTCGCTCAACATGCGGAGCGTGTTATAAACTGTAGTGCGACTCAGGGTTGGCACCTTATTAGACAGTGCTTGGTACACGTCATCTATCGTTGGATGGATGGGATGGTGGATAAGGTAATCCATAATGGCCAGCCTTTGCATTGAAGGGCGGATGCCTCTCTCCATCAATCTAGTGTATGCTTCTGATTTTTTCATGCTCTTAACTCTAAGTTTTGTTTTACGGTTGCAAAGATACGAACTTTTTTTGTAACTACCAAATAATTCTGTAAAAAATCCAATATTATTTTGGATAATTTACAGAATTAAATAGTATTTTACCAAAAAAGGCTATTTTTCACTCTTTACACGCAGGAATTTATCTACCATCATCAGCTGGTTCAGCTTGAATGCTGGCTTGCAGGCCTTCTTTGCTTTCAACTTGATGGTGAAGAGATCGTGGGTTCCCTCAACGGCAGGCTGTTCGCCCATGTTTACGAAGGTAGGGTAGAGCACCTTGCTGCCATCTGAGTGCAGACGGTCTTTGGTGATGTTCTCCATCTTGCCCATGTCTTTCACATCTACGCCGATGAACTCATATTCGCTGGCACTGTATGGCAGAGCGAAACTCAAGGCATTGAGTGATACGAGATCCTTGCCCTTCACGGTGAGGGTGATGGTTTCGCCTGCCTTGTACATCTTCTTGTCGGCTATGAGGCTGATGTTGCCCGATACCATTGGCACCTGCTTGCTGCTTACGCCGCTCTTCAGCTGGGTAGCTACCACGGAGATGTCGTAGGCATCGATGAGGCCGTTGCCATTAACGTCGCCCTTGCTTACATAGCCCTCGAAGTCCTTGTCGCCCTTGCGCAATCCGCAGTAGTTGAGATAAGAGGTGAAGTCGTTCTCGTCGATTCTACCGTCGTGGTTGATATCGCCAGCCTTCTCTATCTTGCTGCCTGGCATCTTGAATACGTACATCTCGGTTCCCGAACCTTGTCCGCCCTTGGCTTCCTCTACGGTCATCTTGATATACTGTGCCTCTGGGTTGCCCTTGAACTGGTATTCCTTCACGGCATCCTCGTTCTTCCAGTCGAAGCTTCCTGTTTCTGTCCAGTTGATGCCATCGTTACTGATGGCGAACTTACCCTTCTGAATCTGTCCGTTGGTTTCTCGTTCTGAAGCTGGCACATAGTGAATCTTGTCGAGCTTAGCGATGCCGTTGAGGTTCAGGGTAACATCGAATGGCAATATATCTTTCTTATAATAGTTGGTGTGCCAGAAGTTCTTCTCGTTGAAGTCGAACATCTTCGATACGTCCAGTCCTCCCCAGTCTTCTACGGAGTTGGTGGCTGTGATGTCATGGATGGCCTCGTCCAGAGGATCCTTGATGGTATGTGCCTGCAGGGTAGTCCAGTCTGATACGCCATCCTTGTTTACGGCTCTCACCTGAACTTCGTAGTCGGTCTCCGGCTTCAGGTTCTCTACGGTGAACTCGGTGCTGCGGATGGTTGAATGAATCATGCCATCCACCTTCATCTCGTAGTAGTCGGCGTTGGTTTGTGCATTCCATGCAGCAGTGAGGGTGAATGCCTTGTTGGCGTTCTTATTTTCCTTCATGCTTGCCTGAGGAGCAGCTAAATCACCGGTAGAGTGGAGCATCACATCGGCATCGTCCATCTGATAACCGTCCATGCGGAGTTCTACATCGTTGGCGGTGATGTCGGTCTTAGCCAGATGTACATATACCATCGGGTTCTTGCGGATATCCTTTTTCTCGAACTCGCTGCCTTTAGTGGCAAAGCGGTTCAGCTGAGGAGCCTCGTTGTAGAACCATGAATTCTCGGTGTTGTTGAGTTCATCGAGCGAATTCACCTGAGTCAGCTTCACGCTCTTTCCGCCCATCTTCGCCGTCAGCTTCTTAGGCATCTGGCTCAGGTTGATGCGCAGCTCTGTAGCCTGATTCTTCTCCTGTCCCTGGAAGCTGCCCTCGGTTTTGTCGATATGGATGGTGAGGCGATTCTTCTGCAGGGAAGAGTGGATGTGGGTAGAGGCATGTTCGCCCAGGCGATAGAGCTCGGTCTTGCCGTCATCATCATAGAGCGAGTAATCTGATTCGCCGTATGGATAGAGTTCGAAGATGCGCTGGGTGTTGTCTATCTGCGATACATTGTTGTTAGGATTTACCATCGGAATGATGGCACCTCGCTTTACGAAGACAGGCAGTTTCCAGAAAGGAGCATCATACTCGTTGATGATTCTTCCACCTTTATATATATGTCCGCTGAAGTAATCCACCCATTCGCCTTCTGGCAGGTAGATGCCGTTGCGGATATCGTTGCCCTCCTTGTCCATCTTGGTTTCCTTGTAGATAGGAGCCACGAGGAAGGATGGACCGCACATAAACTGATACTGTGTTGCCTTGCCCAGGGTATAAGGGTTGGCGTCGTCGAGAAACATCGCTCTTACCAGCGGTTTGCCGGTTACTGCTTCGTGGGCAGCGGTGTAGATGTAAGGCATCAGCTCCGACTTGAGTTTAAGATACCAGCGGTTCACGGATGCTGCCGGTTCGCCCAGGATATGCGGATACTTGGCATTTCTGCCCCAGCCATCCATGTTCAATCCCATTGCGGTGAAGGCCTTCCATTCAAACTCGCGCATGTTCACTATCGGATTCTTTCCGCCGAAGATACCATCGTTATCGGATGTGATGTTGGAGATTCCCGAAAGTCCGGCACCGATGAAGGTTGGGATGTGGAAGCGGATGTACTCCCAGTCGCCACCGGTCTGGTCGCCCGACCAGATGGATGCGTAGCGCTGTGTGCCGGCCCAGCCGTCGAGCGAGATGATGAACGGACGGGCATTCTTGCCATAGTAAGGCATAATCTGAGCTACATCAGCCACTCCATTCAGTCCGAACGAGTAGCCGTCGCCTACCCAGGCCACATCGGTCTTGAGCACTCTTACGCCTGCATGTCCCACTTCCTTCACGATATCACGCTGCAGAAGCGCCTCGATGCCTTGCTTTGGGTGCAGGTCAGACTGTGTCCAGAGTCCGATTTCCACACCGTGCTTGCGGGCGTAATCTCCGAATAACTTCAGGTTCTGTATGTTGCCGTCCAGTGTGCTGTCCTGGCCATATCCGGCTCCATATCCGTCGTTAGGCAGGAACCAGCCCAATGGCATGTCGTGCTTGATGTATCGGTCGATGGCCGCACGAGCCGAGAATTGATAGTTGTTTTTCTCGCCGTTCAGTGATTCCTTGGTGCCGCTCTTGTCGCTGGCACTTTCCTTATAGGCTTTGCCATCTTCGAAAACCATGGCGTTGGCATTGTCGGTTTCCTTCCAGTAGTCGCGGTTGTATGCATTGAGATGACCCTCGTAGAAGCCGAACTTAGGCAACAATACAGGATTGCCGGTGAGCTGGTAATAGCCATTGAGCAAATCTGTAGGCTTTTCGCCTACCATGAAGAAAACGTCTAAGTTCTTGGATTCGTGAGAGAGTTCTACCTTTCCGTTTTGGGTAGAACCGAAGTCGTAGAGACCTGGCTTGAAGGTGTACCACATGAAGCCGTAGCCAGCGGTTGACCAATAGAATGGGGCAGGGGAAGCCACTCCGCCATCTACCCAGTTGTTGGTGTTGACGATTTCGATTTTCTCACCCTTGTGAGAGAATCTTCCGTTCTGTACGCCGCCACCGAAGAAATACTCATCCGGCTGTTCGCGCAGGCTGAGGGTTACCTTTTCGGGTGTAAACTGTGCCGGAGCGCTCTGCTCAGCCACGGTCTTTCCGTTTTCCAGGTTGATGATCTTGAAGAGCTGGGTAGCCTTGTCGAAGATGACCTGTGCCTTTCCGGTAGAAACGATGATGGAGTTGGCCTTATCCTCCACATTCAGCTTGTTTACTGAAGTGCGAGGATTATCCACCAGGATGCTTGCCTCAGGCTTAGCTTCGGGTGCTCTCATCACGCCATCGTTACGATCTTCGAAGATACGGAAAACACTTTCGCCATAGAAGTCTACGGCGACACGTTGCTGGTTGGCGAAGACAATCTCCACCAGCGTAGGATTGATTCTGAGAATCTGAACATCTCCAGCCTTCACGGTCTGTGAAGCCTTCTGGGCATCGGGAGCTGAAGGAAGCAGGGGAGATGATGCTGTGTTGGTTGCGTTGGCAACCATAGGCAAGGTTACCGCCATTGCCATCAGGTTGCCAACAGATAATTTCTTATAAATATTACTCATTGTTTCTTTTAGGTTATGGAGTTAAGGTGTTAAGAAGTTAAGGAGTTAAGACAATAGTCTTTTGAACGTAGTTTTTAGCAAGAAAACATACGTCTTAACTCCTTTAACTTCTTAACTCCTTTAACTCCTTTAACTTCTTAACTTCTTTAATTACAGTTTTTCGATGAACGTCTTCATCTCTGCCTCGTGTTCCTTCGCCTTCAGGAAGAGATGCCACTGGTTCTGGGCTCTTACCAGGTTGTGTTCTGGATACTTGCACTTCCAGTAATGGTCGCCGTTGAGGTAATCCCAGAGGAAGCGTACCGCCTGCATGTATGGGAAGAGTTCGGCAGCATGAGGAAGCAGGGAAATTTCCAAAGGAGAAAGGAAGGCTGAGGCTGATTCCACATAACCGCGGGTGAATGACTCGAAGATGTCCATGCGGAAATCTATCTTCTCGAACTCTGGAGAATCCTCGGCGATGGTATTGGCTGCCGTGCGGAGGAAATCACCGTAGTCGCTCACGAAGAGGGATGGCATCACGGTGTCGAGGTCGATGACGCACAATACGCGGCCTTCCTCGTCAAACATCATGTTGTTCACCTTGGTATCGCAATGGCAAACGTGTTTCTGCAACTTGCCTTCGCGGAAGAGGCGCTGGCAGAGACACATCTCGTCCATATACTTCTCGATGTCGGCAATGAAGTCCTTCACGCCTTCTGCTCGTCCGGCACGGTCTTCCTTGATAGCCTGACGCAGCTGGTCGCGGCGCAATTCCATGTTGTGGAAATCTGGTATGGTTTCTCCGAGGCGGTCGGTGATATCTGTGAGCTGAGCCTCGAACTCACCGAAGGTCTTGCCTGCGTAGTAGGAACTTTCTGGGTTCACTGCCTCCTGGGTAATGGCACGAGGGATGAATACAGAGACGCGCCAGTACTGCTGGTCTGCATCTTTCACATAGGTCTTGCCATTGGTTGCCTTGACGAAGGTAAGCACCTTGCGATCGATGTCGTCAGCGCCCTTGGCTTCTAGCTGCTGGCGGATGTGGGTTGTAACCTCTTCAATGTTGCGCTGCAGCAGGTCTACATCGGTGAAGATGGAGTCGTTGATGCGCTGCAGAACATAGTCTGGGGCATCGGCTTCTGCTGTTGTCACCTTGTAGGTGTCGTTGATGAGTCCGTTACCGAGAGGTTTTACCTCTTTTACAGTTCCGATGATATCGAACTGTTTTAGAATAGCTGTAAGATCTTTCATTTTAGTTTGGTTTTAAATATTTATAAAGCTTTTGCCCTTTCAGGGCGTTTGGGCCAAATGTTGCCTTTTGTCCTATCTTAAATCGATGACTTCGGCACCTGGAAATTCCTTGCTGTTGAAGGTGAAAGCACTGTTAGAGATGTTCTTTGCCTTGAAGCCCGAAATATTGATGGTGCTCCAGGTGGAGCCCTGTCTCATCTTGATTTGCGAAGGCACGTGGGTGCTCTTATTGATGGTGATATACATCTCAGCCACGCTGCGCTTTTGGTTGTTGGCTACGAGATGCACCTGATAGTTGCTGCCCACAGTCTTGAGGGTGCTTTTATATCCTGTCTTGTAGATGTGGATGAAGGTATAGGGATTCATCGACATCTGCTGTGCCTGGGTAGGATTGCTCACGTTTACCTCGTTGGTTTTCTTCATGTACGACCACTGGGTCTTGCCGTTGAACCATACGATGGCTTGTGGGGTGCGGGCATTGAACTTGTTGCCCTTGATGGTGATGGAGCCGCTAGCCGAACCGAATTTCGGACTTGACATCTTGAAGTTGGCGGTAGCGCCCTTTTTGTTGCCGATAACGGCAGCGGTCTTGTCGAGCACCTGCTGGGCGGTTTGCGCCATGGTGCCGAGGCTCATCATCGCTGCGAAAGCGATGGCTAAAATCTTTTTCATATCCTTACTGTTTATTTTGTTCATTACTACATATAAAGCCGCAGAAGCGCTGCTTTTTAAAAATGTTAGACGCTTCTGTGGCTTCAAGGTTTAAATGCTTTTGCCCTTTCTGGGCGTTTGGAGCGAATATTATCTTTTGCCCTTTCAGGGCGTTTACTTACGAGTTTCTCAGCTGCATCAGCAAGGTGTTGAGTTGGTTTTCATCCTGTAGGAGCACCTCTCTTGGCTTGCTGCCCTGTGCGGCTCCCACGATGCCTGCTGCTTCAAGCTGGTCCATCAGTCTGCCGGCACGGTTGTAGCCGATGCTGAATCTTCGCTGAATCATACTGGTGCTGCCCTGCTGCGAGAGAACGATGGCATGGGCTGCCTCCTCGAAGTATGGGTCCAGGTTGCGGGCATCCACGCTGCCGTTGCCTCCTATGCCGCCATCCTCGCTGGCTGGTTCAGGCAACTCCATCGGTTCGATAGGACCAGGCTGATTGCAGATGTATTCGTTGATGCGCTCAATCTCCGGTGTATCTACGAAGGCACACTGTACACGCACTGGCTCGTTGCCGTTCAGGTAGAGCATGTCACCACGACCTATCAACTGGTTGGCACCGGTTCTGTCAAGGATGGTCTTGGAGTCGATGGCAGATGTCACCTTGAAGGCGATACGTCCAGGGAAGTTGGCCTTGATGTTACCGGTGATGATGCTGGTGGTAGGACGCTGGGTAGCGATGATCATGTGGATACCCACGGCACGTGCCAGCTGGGCGATACGGGCGATAGGAAGCTCTACCTCCTTGCCGGCTGTCATAATCAAATCGCCAAACTCATCGATAATCACCACGATGTATGGCATAAATTCGTGACCGTCAGTAAGTTTCAGACGATGGTTCACGTATTTCTGATTATACTCCTTGATGTTTCTGGCTCCCGCCTTCTTCAGCAAGTCGTAACGGCTATCCATCAGCACGCAGAGACTGTTCAGTGTTCTCACCACCTTGGTAACATCGGTGATGATAGGCTCCTCCTCATCTGGAACGGCAGCCATAAACTTATTGGTGATGCGTGAATATACGCTGAACTCCACCTTCTTAGGGTCTATGAGCACCAGCTTCAACTCGTTAGGATGCTTCTTGTAGAGCAGGGAAGTGATGATGGCATTCAGACCAACAGACTTACCCTGACCGGTGGCACCGGCAACGAGCAGGTGAGGAATCTTGGCCAAATCCACCATGAACACCTCGTTGGTGATGGTCTTACCCAATGCGATAGGCAGTTCCATCTTGGTTTCCTGGAACTTCTTCGAGTTCAGGATGCTCTCCATGCTCACGATGTTCGCCTTGGCGTTAGGTACCTCGATACCGATGGTTCCCTTGCCTGGGATAGGGGCGATGATACGGATACCCAGTGCTGCGAGGCTCAGGGCGATATCATCCTCCAGGTTCTTGATCTTCGAGATGCGCACGCCCTCGGCAGGCTGAATCTCATAGAGGGTGATGGTAGGTCCCACCGTAGCACGGATAGTCTTGATCTGCACGCCGAAGTTGTTGAGCACTTCGATGATGCGGTTCTTGTTTGCCTTCTGCTCTTCCTCGTCGATGGAAACCTCCTGGTCGTCATACTTCTTCAGCAGGTTGAGGGTAGGATACTTGTATTTGGTGAAAGGCTCCTTCGGGTTGATAGGCGTATTGAGCACCTCGGCGTTGCTCACCGTGTTGCTGGTAGCCTTCTCTTCGCCCAATGCCACGGAGATGTCCATGCCCACATGTTCCGAAGCGGCAGCGGCAGCTTCCATCTCCATTCTTTCTCGTTCCGCTTTCTCGGCACGCTGCTTTCTTTTCATCTCCAGGAAGCTAGGTGTAGCGCTTGGAGTGGTGGTGGTGGCTATAGGCTCTGTAGAGTTGACAGCGGCTTTGGCTACGCTGCCTTCCGTCTCATTTTCTTCCTTGTTGGCATCGAGGTCCACTACCTGCGGCTTCTTCTCTTCGCTATTCTGCTGCGCAGGAGTTTCCTGTTTTGCCTCTTCCTTCTCAGGCTCTTCCTTCTCTGGAGTCTGCTCTTCCTCCATATCCCTTCCTCTTTCAGCGTTCTGGTAAGCCAGGTCTATGTCTTCCGTGTTCGAATCTCCATGGTTGGTGATTTCGAACTTCACCTTATTAGATATATATCCGATAGGGTTGAGTGCCTTTCTCACGATGGTGATGGTCTCTGTGGTGAGATAGGTGAGGAAGGCTACTGCCACGAAGAGGAGGATGGCGGTGAGTCCGGGAGGACCTACAACGTTCTCCAGGTTCTGCACCACATAGAGTCCGTGCTTGCCGCCCGGGTTGAAGATAAGGCTGCCCATCAGCGGGGTGAGGAACTTGGCGAAGGTGATGCTCGACCATATCATGATAATCATCATGCTGAGGAACCATTTCCACAGGTTGATGTTATATACATGCATCAGCTGGAATCCTGCCATCACCACGAAACATGGAAGCAGGAAGGCCGGGAATCCGAAGTTCACTGCCATGAGCCAGTAGGAAATGATGGCACCCAGCGAACCGCAGTAGTTCTGAAACTGTTTTTCGGTGTTGGTCCATTCGCCTGGTCTCAGGTTTTCGAGCAGACTTTGGTCAGCTGCACCCGTATTGATGAATGAAACCATAGCGATGATCAGAACCACAGCCATCACCACCAGGGCGAGTCCGAGGAAGAAATCGGTGATGGTATTGTTGAAAATATATTGTAAACCAATGGCTTCGCTAAATGATTTAGCTCTGCCTGAAGTCTTTTTTCTTGCCATTTTTATCTTGTTTTAAAATATTTCTCTGCAAAATTAGTAAAAAAGTGCGAGAAACAATCCTTTTTCTCGGCTTTTTTTTTTAATTTTGCAACTTGTAATGAATAAAATGTAAAATGAAGATTATTTTCACGAGTTTTGACAAGAAAACAGTCAACAGTTTGCCAAGGGTTCTTTTCCCAGGTAAGGTGATTGTGATAGATAAGGCTGAGGATACAGATGCCGCAGTGGATTACCTCTTGCAACAAGACGTTTTGGGAGTGGATACGGAGACGCGACCTAGCTTCTCCAAGGGTCATCACTACCAGGTGTCGCTGCTGCAGGTGAGTAGTCGTACCCGCTGTTATCTATTCCGTCTGCATCATACGGGCATGACGCCTGCCATCATCCGTTTCCTGGAAGACACGAAGGTGCCGAAGGTTGGCCTTTCCTGGCATGATGACCTCCTGCAGTTGCATCGCCGCTGCGAGTTCAAGGCAGGTTATTTTGTGGAGTTGCAGGATGTGGCAAAGGATTTCGGCATCAAGGATATGAGTTTGCAGAAACTCTATGCCAACCTGTTTCATCAGAAAATCAGCAAGGCGCAGCGCCTGAGCAATTGGGAGGCCAACGAACTCCGCGATTCCCAGTGCCTGTATGCTGCCACAGATGCCTGGTGCTGCATCAACCTATATGAGGAATTCAATCGCCTCACCCAGACTGGCGATTACGAGATTGACGAATTATAACCCCTATATATAATAATGTATAAGAACGTATATTTAAAGAAAGGTAAGGAAGAATCTCTCAAGAGATTCCACCCATGGATTTTCTCCGGTGCTATCCAGCGCATGGACAATGATATAGAAGAGGGTGAGATTGTTAGAGTGTTTACCCACGCTGGCGATTTCATTGCGGTAGGTCATTATCAGATTGGATCTATCGCCGTGCGTGTGCTCTCATTCAGCGATGTTGCCATCGATGATGAGTTCTGGCGCGCCCGCCTGGAGTCGGCTTACAGGATGCGTCTGGCAGTGGATATCGCAGGCAATCCGGATAACAATACCTATCGACTGGTGCATGGCGAGGGAGATAACCTGCCCGGACTGGTTATCGACTGCTATGGTCCTACTGCCGTGATGCAGGCTCACAGTGTGGGCATGCACGTTTGCCGCATGGAGATTGCCAAGGCCTTGAAAGAGGTGATGGGCGATGAGCTGCAGAATATCTATTATAAGAGTGAGACCACCTTGCCTTATAAGGCCGACCTGCGCCAGGAGAATGGCTTTATCCTGGGCGGTGATGCCGATGATGTGGCTGTGGAGAATGGATTGAAGTTCCATATCGATTGGCTGCGTGGTCAGAAGACCGGTTTCTTCATCGATCAGCGTGAGAACCGTTCTCTGCTTGAGCATTATGCCAAGGGCAAGAGTGTACTCAACATGTTCTGCTATACCGGCGGTTTCTCAGTCTATGCCATGCGTGGCAACGCCAAGGCTGTTCACTCGGTGGATAGCAGTGCCAAGGCCGTGGAACTGACCAACGAGAACATCGCCTTGAATTTCCCTGGCGATGCACGCCATGAGGCTTTCTGCGAGGATGCCTTCAAGTATCTTGATGAGCACGATCAGCAGTATGATCTCATCATTCTCGATCCTCCTGCCTTTGCCAAGCATCGTGCTGCCTTGCGCAATGCCCTGAAGGGCTATACCCGTCTTAATGTCAAGGGATTGCAGCGCATCAAGAAGGGTGGAATCCTCTTCACCTTCAGCTGTTCGCAGGTGGTTACCAAGGATAACTTCCGCAACGCTGTGTTTACCGCAGCTGCCCAGGCTGGCAGAAAGGTGCGCATCCTGCACCAGCTGCATCAGCCAGCCGACCATCCTATCAATATCTATCACCCTGAGGGTGAGTATTTGAAGGGACTCGTTCTCTACGTAGAATAATTTGTTATGAAGAAATTATCATTGATGATATGCTTGGTTTCTGTACTCTTGTTCGGAATGTCGAGTTGTGGACATTCCGAACAGGAGCGTCATCGGCTGAGCAAGCAGGAGAAAGCCCGCCTCGACAGCATCGACAGGGCTTCCCTGAAGATTGGTGTGATGCCTACGCTCGATTGCCTTCCGGTATATCTGGCATACGAAGACAGCCTCTTCCTGAAGCAGGGAGTAACGGTGCATCTGTATCGCTATAATGCCCAGATGGACTGTGATACCGCCATCGCCCGTGGCAGGGTAGAGGGAACGGTGACCGACCTGGTTCGTGCTGCCCACATCGAGAAGAAGGGAGTGCCGCTCTTCTATCCCGTATCAACCAATCTCTATTGGCAGTTAATCTCCAATAGAAAGGCACGTGTGTCGGAACTCAAGCAGTTGTCCGACAAGATGATAGCCATCACCCGCCATTCTGCCACCGATTATCTCGCCGACCTCGCCATCGACAGTGCGAAGCCGAAGTACGAGGTGTATCGCGTGCAGATCAACGATTTGAACATTCGCCTGAGCATGCTTCTCAACAATGAGATGGATGCCATGCTCCTGCCTGAGCCTTATGCTACCAGGGCACGAATGGCTCAGAATGTGGTGCTGATGGACAGCCGCAACAAGAATATCAACCTGGGTGCCATAGCCTTTCGCTCCAAGTTGAAGTCCAACCGTCGCCGTAAAGACCAGATAAACAGATTCTTGACTGCATACGACATTGCTGTGGATAGTATTAACAAGAATGGCGTTCGAAAGTACGCTACCCTGTTGAAGAAGTATTATAACCTAGATGCCCATACCATCAAAAGTCTGCCTCAGCTCAAATACAGTCATGCCATGGAGCCGCTTCAGCGCGACTTGCAGCTGGCTAGGAAAAGAGCAGAGAACAAGTAATCTTTAAATAATTAATTTTAACGAAACAATGAAAGAAAAAAAAGTAGAGCAGGCTTTAGCCGAGGCACGTTCGGAGTTGTCACATGGCGACTATCTCACTTTATGTGCCTCCCTTACCTTTCTTAATCGGGAAATTCCTGAAGCTTCGGTTTCAGATGGCGATATTTTTTATATGCTTGGATGGTTAACTCAGGTAAGCGAAGGAATGGGGATTGATTATACGAAGCATGAGGCTGGCAAAGCTGTTTTTCATGCAGAAGGTAAGAAACATGATTTTTGTATCACGGGTATGGATATCAAGACTCCAGAAGGCAGAGCGGCAGAGTTGTGCAGAATTCAGAGAGAATTGAATGAATATCTGTGTGATTTTGAGGTTGCTTTCCGTTGTTCCAAGCCGGGTGTCTTTCAGAATTTGAAGGAAAAGGGTGAGCAGATGGACAAGGAAGATTTCCTGAGCACCCTTGAATCTAAGCTTTCTGATATGGCGATGTTATATATCGATACCAACCAGACCGACGAGAAACTCAAACAGCGTCAGACTGAGTTGCAGGAAGAGCTTAATGAAATTCGTCACGTTATCTTTGCTGCAATTGTAACCTCGGGTAACTGGAGTTGGGAAACATGGTGCCTCTATCGTGATCTCATTCTTTCGCCAACCGTTGATGCCGTCACTTCCCAGTTGCTGGTTAGTGCCGTCACCTTGGCATGTACCACGGTATTCAGCTTCCAAAAGTTTGATTTGCTGAAAACTGTTTTCGAAGAGGCTAAGGATGAAGAGCTGAAGCAGCGTGCCTTGATAGGCTTACTCTTGGCTTCAACCCGCATGCCAAAGGGAGTTTGCGAAAAGGAGTACCGTGAAGAGTTGGAAATAGAATATCCAAAGCTGATTCTTGAGATTCAGAAGCAGCTTGCCATGACCCTTAAGAGTGAAATGTTGTCTCAGGAATATTCAGATAGTTTCAGAGATCGTATTTCCAATAGAATGATAGGTGCCTTGAAGCACAGCATTGCTAAGCATGCTGATGATGATTTGAAGGATTTGCTGGCTGATGATGGCATCGGCAACGAGGAGGATGATGAGGCAGATAATGTCCGTATGTCGGATGACGGCAAGAGAATTGATATAGAGATGGCTGAGGATGTCGATGCCCAGGAAATGATGGAAAAGGGCATGGATATTCTCTTGGGGCAGTTTAACAAGCTGTCTGACCATCCGTTCTTTGAAGAGATTTCCAATTGGTTCTTGCCATTCGATGAGAATCAGCCGATTCTTGCTGAGGCTGCTGCCATTGACACAAAGAACGATACCGACAGAATGTTCACTACCACTGCCAATCGTTCGTGTGCTGCCGATGCGTATGCGCTTGCCGTGTTGATGTTGAATCATCCTGATGATATTCCTGAAGTTCCAGAGATGGCTAAGCATGATGACGATGAGTTTGAGGATGACGAAGAACTGGAAGATGAAGAGACGTTTGAGGGTGATTCTGAAGATGGCGATGAGCAGGATGATGAGGCTGAAGATGATTCTGATGATGAGACTCCAGATGATCCTGAAACTGAAATTTGCATGATTCGCACCAGATACCTGCGCAATCTGCTTCGTTTCTACAGATTCTGCTTCAATCGTGACGAATTCTTCAATGTATTTGAGGACGACAAAGATGAAGTTCCGGGTTACGCCGTGCTTGCTTCGCCTGTGTTCCAGTATCCTTTCTTTGATAGTTATCGTCTCGCTGCTGCCCGTTATGCCACCCGTCTCGAGGTGCCAAGTATGGTTGGGGCTTTGCTGAACGATATGGAAGCCAACGACCTGGAAACCCATTACATGAAAGGATGGTCCTTGATGAAGAAGAAAGGCGAAAAGAATTTGATGATGGCAGTGATTCATTTCAAGAAGATGTTGGAAATCCAGCCTGGCATGAAGAAAGCCTATTCCATGTTGGCCGATTGCTATCATGATTTGAATATGCTTGAGCCTTATCTCGAGGTCTATGATGAGCTGCTCAAGAAGGGCGATTCCTTATCTGATGATTTCAAGAAATTACTTAAAATACAGAAGATGAACATGCTCTTCAAGGCGAAGCATTATGAGAATGCCATCGGGCTGGGTTACGATCTGGAATATCATTATCCAGACCTGGAATTGGTTTCTGCTATACTCACTTATTGTCTGCTGAAAAGAAAAGGTGAAAATGCCGAAGAGTCTTTCCAGAAAGCCAAGGAGCGCATTAGAGCCTATTTCGCTGACGAGATGGATATTGCGAATATGATGGAGGGGACTGGTCCTAACCAGAATTTGGAGCAGATGTTTGCCTCTACCATGGGTCTTTTCCTGAAAATGATGCAGAAAGACAAGGAAGCTGAATTCATCAATAGCTATTCCTACTGTCTGGTTTATATGGTAGAGGGCAATCCTGAAATGGCTCTCGACAAGATGCTCAGAATCCTTACTACATGTAAGAGATCGACTGGAAAACTGGATGAGATGTTGAGAAATGACCGCGAGTGGCTTGAAGAGCATGGAGTATCCTGGGAAGATGCGCTGCTCCTGTATAACTATGCAGTGCATGATTTCGAGAACATGATTCATGGCATAAGCGAAATATTTGATGACAAGAAGAAAAAAGAAAGATAATTTATCTTGAAAATATAGAATCGAGGTTGATATGCCGACAGATAACAATAGTAATAGAAGTAATAATAGAACGAATAAAACTCAGATAGATACCAACTACGCCCACCTGCAGCCGCAGGCGGTGGAGTTGGAGAAGGTGGTGCTGGGTTCACTCCTCATCGATGCCGATGCCTTTTCGGTGGTGTCAGAAGTGCTGAAACCTGCCACTTTCTATGATCCGCGACACCAGAAGATATACGAGGCCATCCAGACCATGAACATGGAGGAGCGACCTGTGGATATCATGACCATCATCGATGAACTCACCAAGATGGGCGAAATACAGAAGGTGGGAGGGGCGGCTTACTTGATGGAGATTTCGTCTCAAGTAGCTTCGGCTGCCCACGTAGAGTATCATGCCCGAATCCTGGCGCAGAAGTATCTGCAGCGACAGCTTATTCATTATGCCGGCGATATAGAGACTCAGGCGTACGACGAGAGTGTGGATGTTGACGAACTGATGCAGCATGCCGAGGGCGAACTTTTCCAGCTTTCGCAGGGCAACATGAAGCAGGATTATACCCAGATTGACCCCGTCATCAAGGATGCCGTGGATATCCTGCAGCGTGCCGCTCAGAACAAGGGTGGACTCACCGGTATTCCTACCGGATACCAGCAGATGGATGAGATGACTTCCGGATGGCAGCCTTCCGACCTGGTTATCATCGCCGGACGTCCTGCCATGGGTAAGACTTCCTTTGCGCTGAGCATCGCCAAAAATGTGGCTGTGGACTATGGGGTGCCTATCGGCTTCTTCTCTCTTGAGATGAACAACGTTCAGCTGGTCAACCGTCTTATCTCGAATGTCTGTGAGATTTCGGGTAAGAAAATCCTGAACGGACAGCTCGACCCTGCTGAATGGGAGCGTCTCGACAAGAAAATACGTGCCCTCACGGGTGCGCCTATCTATGTGGATGATACCCCTGGACTCTCGGTGTTTGAATTGAGAACAAAGGCTCGCCGACTGGTGCGCGAGAAGGGGGTGAAGATTCTGATGATCGACTACCTGCAGCTGATGAATGCCAACGGCATGAAGTTTGGTAGCCGCCAGGAGGAGGTTTCCACCATTTCCCGTTCGCTCAAAGGTCTTGCCAAGGAGTTGAACATCCCGGTGCTCGCCCTCTCGCAGTTGTCACGTAACGTGGAGAACCGCGAGGGTCTCGAAGGAAAGCGACCACAGTTGAGCGACCTCCGTGAATCCGGAGCCATCGAGCAGGATGCCGATATGGTGCTCTTCGTTCACCGTCCGGAGTATTATCACATCTATCAGGATGAAAAGGGTAACGACCTCCATGGCATGGCGCAGATCATCATTGCCAAGCACCGTAAGGGTGCCACGGGCGATGTGCTTCTCAACTTCCGTGGCGAGTTCACCCGATTCCAGGATCCTACCGATTCCTATACTCCGGTGCAGGAGGGTGGAGAAATCATGGGCTCCAAGATGAATGGCGGTGCTGCTGGTGCACCCTCTGGCAGCGGTTCCGCAGCAGACGGTTCCTTGCCTCCTCTGCCGCCACCTGCACCTAACGGTCCGTTACCTTTCTAGCAGAAAAGGGAATAAACTGACACGAAAACCCCTTATTCAGGGAATAATCTCATATAAAAACGGCTCATTTCTTTGGAAAATGAGTCGTTTTTTGCATTTTTATGGTAATTTGATAGATTTTCTATTAAAAAAGTGATAAATTGTTTGCGTATATCAGATAAATGTATTACCTTTGCAAGCGAATTAAGTATAACATAAAAATATAAAAGATATGAGAGCATTAGCGTTGAATATTACAGGCATCATGATTATTCGACTTCGACTGCAGCATGTAGGCGGAAGTGATAAGGTGTGCGTATAGTTCAATGCTGGGGATATATCAAGCCTTTCTACACTTCCGTATCTGGGAGTGAGAAAGGCTTTTTCTCTTATATATATCACATATATATCACGGCTCTTATTATAATAAGGTGAATAATAAAAATATTGATTAGAGATATGAGTGACAGATTATTTATTTTCGACACAACCCTTCGCGATGGCGAGCAGGTTCCAGGATGTCAGTTGAACACGGTTGAGAAGATTCAGGTGGCTAAGGCGCTGGAGCAGTTGGGCGTTGATGTCATTGAGGCGGGCTTCCCTATTTCAAGCCCGGGCGACTTCAATTCGGTGGTGGAGATTTCCAAGGCAGTTACATGGCCTACCATCTGTGCGTTGACTCGTGCAGTGGAGAAGGATATTGATTGCGCTGCCGAGGCGTTGAAGTATGCCAAGCACAAGAGAATCCATACTGGCATCGGTACCAGCGATAGCCATATCAAATATAAGTTCAACTCTACCCGCGAAGAAATCATTGAGCGTGCCGTGGCTGCCGTCAAGTATGCCAAGAAGTACGTAGAGGATGTGGAGTTCTACGCTGAGGATGCGGGTCGTACGGATAATGAGTATCTGGCTCGCGTGGTGGAGGCTGTCATCAAGGCGGGTGCCACAGTGGTCAACATTCCTGATACCACTGGCTATTGCTTGCCGGATGAATATGGTGCCAAGATCAAGTATCTGATGGATCATGTGGATGGCATCGAGAATGCACGCATATCTACCCACTGCCACAACGACCTCGGTATGGCTACGGCAAATACCCTGCAGGGTGTGCTCAATGGTGCACGCCAGGTAGAGGTGACCATCAATGGTATCGGCGAGCGTGCAGGTAATACATCACTCGAAGAGATTGCCATGATTCTGAAGTGCCACAAGCACATCAATATTGATACCAACATCAATACCACCAAGATTGTGCCTATGTCGCGCATGGTGAGCAGCCTGATGAACATGCCTGTGCAGCCTAACAAGGCTATCGTGGGCCGCAATGCCTTCGCTCATTCTTCTGGTATCCACCAGGATGGCGTGCTGAAGAACGTTCAGACTTACGAAATCATTGACCCTAAGGATGTGGGCTTGGATGATAACGCCATCGTATTGACAGCCCGTTCGGGTCGTGCGGCATTGAAGTATCGTCTCCACGTCAATGGTGTGAACATCGAGGACGAGGAGAAGCTCGACAAGATCTACAAGAAGTTCCTCCAGTTGGCTGATAAGAAGAAGGAAGTTACCGACGAGGATGTATTGATGCTCGCTGGCGCTGATTCTGCCGATAAGCATGGTGTTCAGCTCGACTGGTTGCAGGTAACTACCGGCAAGGGTGTGAAGAGCGTGGCAAGCATCGGCTTGAACATCGCAGGTCAGAAGTTCGAGGCTGCTTCATCTGGCAATGGTCCGGTAGATGCTGCCATCCGTGCCCTCAAGAAGGTCATTACCAAGGAGATGAACCTCAAGGAGTTCACTATCCAGGCAATCGACAAGGGTTCAGACGATGTGGGTAAGGTTCACATGCAGGTGGAGTACGACGGTCATGTATATTATGGCTTCGGTGCAGATACCGATATCGTGACAGCTTCGGTAGAGGCTTACATCGACTGTATCAACAAGTTCAAGGTAAGATAAAAGTTCTGTAGCTTAAAAGTTCTGTAGCTAGAATGTTCTCGCCTTGTAATTAATCAATAATAAATAATAATTAATCAATAACATAATGAATACATTATTCGACAAGATTTGGGACAAGCACGTTGTCCAGATTGTTCCGG
>ONZR01000087.1_pt1 | contig 50496 bp, 41 predicted proteins | sample 1671691 | NCBI WGS metagenome assembly ONZR01 (sample SAMN06348182, study PRJEB24527) | human gut metagenome | biome: human gut; feature: ankylosing spondylitis patient; material: feces | host: Homo sapiens | place: China | collected 2015-10 | reverse complement strand
CATCGACGCTACACCTTCACAAAATAATCACGATTGTAATCACCTTCATATTTTTTCGGCGGCGGCAACATCGGCCCCGAACCGTATACCTCGCCCGCGGCGGATGCAGCACGATGGACGAACTCAGACGGCGGGATGACGTATGAGATCGCGCTCTATCCACGCCATGACCAGGTCCGCCAAGCGATCGATTTCGGCATCGGTGAGCTCCCTGCCTTGGGGAAGATGGTGCCATTTGGCGATGCACCCGCGGCAGCACGTGGCGGTGGCATGCTGCGCGGTAAACACCGGATGCCCGCGCCACGGCGTCTGGCGCCCGTCGTTGCGCGGATTCGCCGCCCCGATGCGGGCGCGCAGCAGCTCGCGGGCATGGCGATCGATCATGGCCTTGCCCTTCGCCCGCGCATACGCGCGGTCCTTCGCCGACAACTCGAATTTCGCACGGAATGAGGAGCGCGAAAGCCGGTTCAGCGTGTCATCGATCCACCGGCGTTCGGCACCATCGTCCGCATCATCCGGCAAGACCCGCTCCATTTCACCATCCATACCGCACACCTCCGCACAACCCACGCCCGCTTACATCTCGCCCACAGACCAAGCCGCAGCCGACTGGGGGCGATCCCGCCGACCGTCCCTCCCCGCCACAATCAGATATTGCCGCGCACGTGCTGGTCGGCCCACGACTGGGAATGCATGAAGGTCGCCGGATCGGCGCTGACGTTGCCATGCGGGTCGTCGAGCGCATCGATCGCCGTCAGTTCGGCCGACGTCAAATCGAAATCGGAGCTGGCGAGGTTCACCCGCATGCGTTCCACGTGCTTCGACTTGGGGATGATGATGCGCCCCTCCTGCGTGTGCCAGCGCAGCACCACCTGCGCCGGCGTGACATCATGCGCCTTCGCCGCGGCGACGACGGGCTCGGATTCGATGTCCTTTCCGTGGCCGAGCGGGCTGTATGCCTCGACGGCCACGCCGTTCGCCGCGCAGAACGCACGGTTGCCCGGCTGGTTGAACCGAGGATGGACCTCGATCTGGTTCACGGACGGGGTCTCACCGGAATCCTCGATCAGCGCACGCAGGTGCTGCGGCAGGAAGTTGCTGACGCCGGGCACACGGACCGCGCCTTCGTCGCGCAGCTTCAGCAGCGCGCGCCACGTCTCCTTGAAGAACCCCGCCGCGGCGAATGGCCAGTGGATCAGATACATGTCCACCACGTCAACGCCGAGGTTGCTGCGGGAACGGTCGAACGCGACCATCGTCGAATCATACCCCTGGTCGCAGTTGCGCAGCTTGGTCGTCACCCACACCTTGCCGGCCATGCCGGTGGCCTTCAGCGCGTCGCCGACCTCTTTCTCGTTGTAGTACGCGGCCGCGGTGTCTATGTGCCGGTAGCCGATCTCCAACGCCTCCTCGACCGCGCGCTGTGTGTCCTCCGGCGGAATCTGGAACGTGCCGAACCCTATCTGAGGAATCACCGAATGCGCCTTGTCGTTCAGCGTCAGCTCCGGAGCCTCGGCACTCCCCCGCTGCCCCCGCGTCGTGTCATTACTCACCATATGCCTCGTTTCCCCACGGATTCGCGGCGGACGATCGCCGCCGCCCGGCACCCCACGGCACCACACCTGCGAACCAGTACTCATGGTAATACGCGGCCATGCATGCGCAAGCGTCATCGTTCATCTCCTGCCCACCCGCGGTCGGGCACGGCGAGGAAACGCCCCCCCTCAGTCCGGCCGGGCCCTGCGATTTGTGACGCCCTGCGGGCGCAGCATTGCCTGCTCGCCCGTCGACCCGCCTTCGCCGGCATCACTACAATTGTCTGCGACGCATCATCGGCAATATCACAGGAGACAATGGTCATGGCGATTCAATCGACGATCACGCTGAACAACGGCACGGTCATCCCGCAGATCGGTCTGGGCGTGTTCCGCACGCCGGACGGCGACACGACGGTAAACGCGGTGCAGGCCGCGTTGGAGAACGGATATAGGCATATCGACACGGCGATGATATATCGCAACGAGACGTCTGTCGGCGAGGGAATCCGCCGTTCCGGCGTGCCGCGAGGCGACCTGTTCGTCACCACCAAGCTGTGGAACGACGACATTCGCGCGCACCGCGGCAAAGAAGCGTTCCAGGAGAGCCTCGACCGCCTGGGCATGGATTATGTGGATCTGTATCTGATCCACTGGCCGGCGGACGTCTGGCAGCAGGCGTGGGACGACCTGCAGGAGATCTATGCCTCCGGACGTGCGAAGGCGATCGGCGTGAGCAATTTCCAGCCGCATCATCTCGCCGACCTGCTGAAGAACAGCGACGTGACGCCGGCCGTCGATCAGATCGAATCCTCGCCGCAGTTCACTAACCAGCCGCTGGTGGACGAGCTGTCTGCCAAGGGCATCGCCACCGAGGCGTACAGCCCGCTGGGCGGCACCGGCGGCGACCTGCTCGCCATCCCCGAGCTGGCCGAGATCGGCGCGAAGTACGGTAAGTCCGCTGCGCAGACCGTGATCCGCTGGCACATCCAGCGCGGCGTCGTCGTGCTGCCGAAGTCCACGCACGCCGATCGCATCAGGCAGAACATCGACGTGTTCGACTTCGTGCTGTCGGACGATGACATGGCTGCGATCAGTGCCATGGACACCGGCAAGCGCAACAGCGCCGACCCGGACAATTTCGATTTCTGATGGATCCTTATCCGTGTGGCGTATCGCTCTCATTGAGAGCGATACGCCACACGCAACAGGCGATGATATGATTACCGGTAGTTATCTACCGTTTTAATCACCCGAGTGGCACGGTATCCGTCAAGGGAGAGGAGACATCGTGGCTGCATCATCGGCACTCCCCACCGCTCAGATCGTCATCGAAATCCTGGAACAGCTCATCAAGCACACCGACCCCGAGCACGGCCTCACTGCCGCGGAAATCAGCAAACGCATCAATGTATCCGACAAAACCGTGCGCGGGCATCTCAAGGCATTGCAGTCCATGACGCCGTTCGACCGCCATGTGGGCCACCTCGACCGGCAGGATCTGGTCAACGCGGAAAGCGCCAACCCCCGACCCGGCTGGTACATCGAACCGGTCTTCGACATCGCGCAGATGCGCCTGCTCGTGGACGGCGCGGCGCTGTCGAGCTCGGACGGCGAATACCTACGCGAACTCATCGCCAAGATCTACACGTTCGCCGGCAAATCCGGCCAATTGCGCGGCCTCGAACAACTCACCACGCCCAAGAACTACAATACGGAGTTCCTCAACAACATCGAGATTCTGAACGATGCCATCGCATACGGGCGCGTGATCCGGTTCCGGTACTGCACGTACGACGTCAACGGCAATCTCGTCCCCCGCCGTAACGGCGACGGCGACATCAAGACATATCTGGCGGACCCCTACCACCTGATGTACAAGAACAGCAAATACTACCTGCTGTGCCACATGCACCGGTATGACTCGCTGTCCTACCTGCATGTGGAACGCATCCGGGACCTGTCCATTGAGGGGCCGGACCACTCACTCAAACGCACGCTCGACAGCTTCAGCCCCACGCCGGGGCAACCGTTCGACATCGTGCGGCATATGAACGAGCGACCTTATCCGATGGACGGCAAGGCGACGCCGATCCACATGAAGATCCACGGGGCGCTTGAACCGCTGTACGACTGGTTCGCCGACGCCGATGTCGTCCAGACCGGCGAGCGCGAATACGATGTGCACGTCGTCGCGAACGAACACGCGACCCTTTGGTGGGCGTTGCAGTACGCGGATTCGCACATCATCGAGATATTGTCGCCGGCTTCATTGCGCAAGATGCTGCACGATACCGGGGAATATCTGGCGTCGACATACGCGCAACAATAAGAGGAACATATCTACCGGATAAGTGAATCGGACCCTATGTTGGAATCCCCGCATTCGGTGAGGCGAATCCGTCTACCGAATGGAGAGCAACCCACAGGAGACGATCATGCCCGCCATCAATCTGACTGCACGTCTGAACAGGGATCAGACATTCGAAACGCTCGCGCTGACTCCCTTCCGCGAAGTACCTCTATCTCACCAGTGAGGATCATGCCAATGAATTCGTCATGACGGCGCAGGATGCCGACCTGCAACAAGACCGGATCACCCTGTCCGGCAACCGGTTTAGGCATATCGACATGGTACTCATCGACGACTTCCAGTACTTCGCCGGCAGGACGGCCTTGCAGGAGCAACTGCTGCAGACGCTGAGAGCATTGCATCAGGCGGGGCGTACAGCCCGCGATACGCAGCGAACCGTTCTCATTGGGAAACGTGCGAGCCCTGCGGTCCGCCAAACGAACACGGAACCCTTCAGAGGCCCGGAATTCCGGACCTTACCGAAATGTTCACTTGTGTGGTTACGTGAGGAATCCTCACACGTTTCCTAATGAGAACGGTTCGCTGCGAGGCCGATGCCGTCAGATCGCCCCGTACTCGCGCAGCAGCATGCCGATGTCGGTCTTGCCGAGCTTCTTGAGGACCTTCTTCATAACGGCGCGCTCCACGACATTGAGCTTCATATCGGTGACCGGGGAGCCATCGCGCAGTTTGACCGTGGCGTTGAGCAGGTTGCGCACGTCGTAGACGCTGCCCCACACCTCCGGCACGCCGCGGTCCACGTCGAGCAGCGTGTACACGGCCTCCATGCCGGTGCGCATCGAGTATTCGGTAGTGAAGATCGTGTCGCGCGGCGTCTCGGCGAACTGGCCGAGGAACGCGAAGTTCACGGCGCCATCCGGCACCACGTCCGGCCGATCACCGGCCGAACGCGGCATGAAGAACGCGGTGATGTACGGCATCATGACCGGCACGGTGTTCGCGTGGGATTTCGCGAGCGCCTCGATCTTGTCGGTCGGCACGCCCATGTGGTACAGCCATTCCTCGCAGATCTCCTCGCCGGTGCATTCGGTCATCGGCTTCTTGATATAGTTGCCCGGCTTGTCGGGGAACAGGCCATACACCCATACGCACAGCTGGTCCTTGGGCTGGTCACGGAACTGCTGCTGGCGGTTGAGCGTCCAGCTCATCAGCCAGTTGGAGTCCTCCACGGTCACGATGCCACCGGTCACCACGCGCCCGGAGAACGGGTCGCGCTTGCAGATGCGTTTGATGTACGGCGGAATCTCTGCATCGAGCGTAGTCACCGTGGCGCTCATCCACTTGGTGGCATCCGGGTCCGAGCAGAATGTGTCGGGATGCCCGAAGCTCGGGTCCTGCTTGGCGATGCGCCGCCACATGTCCCAACCGCCACCGGGCTTGAGGTCCGGATTCCATGCGGCCGGCGAATGCTGGGAGCCCATCGTGGAGTTCTCCACGCAACCGCCGTTGGTGATGAACACCAGATCGTTCTGCGTCAGGTCGATGGACGACTTGTCACCTTCGTGGTCGATGTCGATGCGGACGGCGAGTTTCTTCGTGTTCGTGCCGTACGGGTTGCGCTTGAAGAAGCCGGACGTGGCCTGGATCTTCTGGATCGTGTCCTGTCCGACCCCGGTGCGCTCGCGTTCGGGCCCGTTCCCGCCGCCGATCGCAAACTCGACATTCTCGACCTTGGTGTTGTAGTGGAACTGCACGCCGTGCGCTTCGAGGTACTTCACCATCGGCAGGATCATCGACTCGTACTGGTTGTATCGGGTGAACCGCAACGCGCTGAAGTCCGGCAGACCGCCGATGTGGTGGATGTACCGTTTGATGTACAGTTTCATTTCCAGCGCGGAATGCCAGTTCTCGAACGCGAACATGGTGCGCCAGTACAGCCAGAAGTTGGATTTCAGCACCTCGTCGTCGAAGAAATCGGTGATCGGCTTGTCGTACAGTTCCTCGTCCGGAGTGAAGAACAGTTTCATGATCTCCATCGAGGCCTTGTCGCTCAGCCCGAATTTGCCCTGGAGTCCCGCATCCTGCCCGCGGTCCTTGGTGGCGCGGCACAGCGAATAGTTGGGGTCGTCCTTGTTGAGCCAGTAATACTCGTCGAGCACGGAGACGCCTTCGGTTTCGATCGACGGGATGGAGCGGAACAGGTCCCACATCACCTCGAAGTGGTTGTCCATCTCGCGCCCGCCGCGCATGACATAGCCGAGGCCGGGGATGTCGGCGCCGTCGCACGCCCCGCCGGCCACCGCGTCCTTTTCGAGGATGTGGATGTTCTTGCCTGGCATCTGCGCATCTCGCACCAGATAGCAGGCCGCCGACAGCGCCGCAAGTCCCGTGCCGATGATGTACGCCGACTTGCCGTCGACACCCGCCGGCTTCTTCGGTCGCGCGAACGCTTCATAGTTGCCACTGGAATAATACATATTCCGCCTCCTTGAGGATATTGTGGATGTCTGCGACATCATTACCAGACATGATGTCGCATTTCTTTCGTCCCCGCCATAGACATTAGTCGGTGTTTTGAAGGATTTCCAGAAGCGTCCATGCCGTTCATCGTGCCGCTCCGCTATCCTCGTACACAGCACATCAGATTGACGGAGAGGACCAAACATGGCATTGAGCAAGAAGCAGGTCAAGCAGCTGCGCGCGATGGCGAATCAGCTGAACCCACTGCTCTACATCGGCAAGAACGACCTGACCGACGCCGCGGTGAAGCAGGCATCGGAGACGATGGACAGCCACGAGCTGCTCAAGGTCGCCGTGCAGGACGGCTCCGGTCTGACGGCGAAGGAGGCCGCCGACAAGCTCGCCGGCCAGATCGGCGCGCAGGTGGTGCAGGTCATCGGCAACCGGTTCGTGCTGTACCGCAAGAGCTCGCGCAACGACATCGAGCACATCCGCCTCATACGCGAGTGACGGCGGCCGAATTCCTCGTGCGCGAATATGGTTGTGGCCCCGACACCGGTATCGTGTCGGGGCCACAACCATATTTTCAGCGCGTGCAGGTCACTTCTTCAATGACAGTGTCATAGTCATATCGGATTCATCGAAGGAAATGTCGAATATCGCGTCACCGGTCTTGCTCCATGTGCCATGGAGCATCGACTCGCTATGACCGGTGGCCTGTACCGACACCGTCAATGTGCCATCATCCTTGAAGTTGGCTGAGATGCCCATGCCCAGTCCCATGACCGAGCAGGAGACCGACCAGGTGCCGTTCGGCTCGCCCTTGGACGCGCCATCGGGGATGGTGACGGTCGGGCTGAGCGCGTTGAGAACGGACTTGCCCTGTTCCTCGCCCAGACCGCCGAAGTACCCGATGAGGCCGGTGACCTCGGACATCGCGTAATTGCCGCTCTCACCGCTGAACTTCAGATCCTTCAGCGTGTATGAATGGCTGCCATTGCCACTTGTGACCTTGTCTATCGTGGCGCTGACCGCCGGCTTTCCGTCGTCATTGCCCGGCAGATCAAGCGACATCTTCTTCCCGTCGACGCTCAGGGTGCTGGTGTTGCCGTTGACGCTGAGTGAATACGTTCCGTTGACGACCGTCTGGGACAGGTGCAGGAACACGCCACCGGTGACCAGCGCGGCCACGATGATGATGGCGAGCACGATGATGAGCGGCTTCTTGGATTTCTTCTGCGCGACCGGTGCCACGGGAGCCATGGGGACTCCGGGGACGCCCGGCTGCTGGTATTGGCCGTACTGCTGGGAATCGACCGGCTGCTGCGGATACGTCTGAGCCCGATACGGCTGCTGCTGGTATCCGGCCATTTGCGGCTGCTGCTGGTAAGCGGTGCCGGGCGCCGCGGGAACGGCGGGCGCGGGAACGGGAGGCATCCCGGTCGTCTGTACCGGTTGCGGCGGCTGCGCCGGATACTGCGCTGATTGAGGAACCTGTGCCGATTGAGGAACCTGTGAAGCCGAAGTCTGCGGCTGCGTCGTGTACGCAGGCGTCGCCGGTGCCGCAGCGGCCGGCTGTGCCGTCACCGCCGTCGCCGCCGTCAATTGTGCACCGCACGCCCTGCAGAACAGGCTTCCATCGGCGTTGTCTGCGCCGCAATGTGAACACACTATCATCGTTCTTCCCTTCTAGGTCCAGGCCCATAATTGACGGCAACCAGCGGCCCCGTTTCGCTCTCATTCTACCTGCATACGCCCATCGTCAGCGGATTCCGTAGCGCATATGGTCACATTCCGGCTGATGGTCTCAGGCCGTCGGCAGGCAGCTCGGGCCGAACAGGCTCTTGATCTCGGCGAACAGGCTGGTGTCGCGTTTGACGCGGAACCTATCGCCGAAGGTCATCACCTGTGCGTTGCCCTTGGCGTCGAGCACGGCAAGCCGCACTTCGCAGAATCCCGGATGTCGCGTGATGATCTGCGCAAGCTGCTGCATGTTGCCGCGCCCCAGGGCCACCAGCGGCAGGGTGATCAGGAACGGACGCTCGTCATCGGTCTCCAGCGCGACCGGCTGCATTTCCGTGGCGCGCATGCTGACGGTCTCGTCCCGAACCTCGACCTGGCCGCGCACCTGCACGACCGCATCCTGTATGAGCTCCGTGCTCGCCGCCTCGTACACTTTGCCGAAGAACATGCACTGGATGGAGCTTTCCATGTCCTCGATGGTGACGATCGCCCACGGGTTGCCCTTCTTCGAGACTCGTCGATCGACGTTGGTAATCAGTCCCGCCAGCGTGACCTGCTGCCCGCTGGGCATGGTGGGCGCACGGTCAATCAGATGGGCGATGGACATCTCCCGCATCCCGGCGAGCACTGCTTGCATGCCGCTCAGCGGATGGTCCGACACGTAGAGGCCAAGCATATCGCGCTCGAACTTGAGCTTGTCCTTCTTGTCCCATTCCTCGATGTCCGGCACGGCGACCGTCGCATCCCCCATCGCGTCGGCGCCCGAATCCTCCGTGTCGGAGAACAGGTCGAACTGTCCTTCCGCCTGCTTGCGCTTGAGGCCGACCACCGAGTCGATCGCCGACTCGTGCACGGTGAACAGCGCCCGGCGGTTCGGGTCGATCGAATCGAATGCGCCCGCCTTGATCAGCGATTCGACCAGTCGCCTGTTCAGCGCGGTCAACGGCACGCGGCGGATGAAGTCCATGAAGTTCACGTATTTGCCACGACCCGTCTCGCGTTCCGCGATGATGTCCTTGACCGCATTCTCGCCGACGTTGCGGATAGCCCCGAGCCCGAATCGGACGACGTCGCCGACTGCGGAGTACTCGTAGACCGACTCGTTGACATCCGGGGAGAGCACTTGGATGCCCATTCTCCGAGCCTCGCCCAGATACAGGGCGGTCTTGTTCTTGTTGGTCGCCGCGCCCTGCAGCAGCGCGGCCATGAACTCGACCGGGTAGTGCGTCTTGAGGTATGCGGTCCAGTAGGAGATCAGGCCGTACGCGGCGGAGTGCGCCTTGTTGAACGCATAGCCGGAGAACGGGACCAGGATCTCCCAGATCGCCTCTGCGGCCTCCTCGGAATAGCCATGCTCCTTCATGCCGGCGAAAAACGGCACCTTCTCCTTGGCCAGCACCTCGGGCTTCTTCTTGCCCATGGCTCGCCTGAGCACGTCTGCCTTGCCCAGCGAATAGCCGGCCAGGATACGCGCGGCTGACTGCACCTGCTCCTGATAGATGATCAGGCCGTACGTCTCATCGAGCACCTGCTTGAGGGGCTCGTCGAGCTCGGGGTGGATAGGCGTAATCTTCTGCAGGCCGTTCTTGCGCTTGGCGTAGTTGGTGTGCGAGTCCATCGACATCGGGCCCGGTCGGTACAGGGCAATAAGTGCGGAGATGTCGTTGAAGTTATCGGGCTTGAGCGTCTTGAGCAGCGAGCGCATGCCGTCGGAATCGAGCTGGAACACGCCGAGCGTATCTCCGCGCGACAGCAGCTGGTACGTCTCCCGGTCATCGAGAGGGATCTTCGTGTAGTCGATGACGCCCTTGCCGTTGTGCTCGATGTTGGTGAGCGTGTCGCGGATGACCGTCAAGTTGGACAGGCCGAGGAAGTCCATCTTGACCAGGCCGAGCGTTTCGCACGTATGGTACTCGAACGTGGTGGTGACGGTGCCGTCGGTGCGCTCCAGCAGCGGCGAGGTGTCGGTGATCGGCGCGGAACCCATGATCGTGGCGCACGCGTGGACTCCGGTCTGGCGAATCAGCCCCTCGATGCCCTTCGCCTCCTCGGTGATGCGCTTGACTTCGGGATCGGAGTCGTACAGCTCGCGGTATTCGCGCGCCTCGGCGTAGCGCTTGGCGCTCGGGTCGAAGATGTCGTGCACGCTGATGTCCTTGCCTCCGGTGGCGGCCGGCGGCAGCGCCTCGGTGATACGAGTGCCCATCTCAAAGGGGAATCCCATGATGCGCGCGGAGTCCTTGAGCGCCTGCTTGGTCTTGATGGTGCCGTAGATCACGCATTGGGCGACCTTGTCATGGCCGTACTTGTCGGCCACATAGCCCAGCACGCGCATGCGGCCTTCGGGATCGAAGTCGACGTCGATATCGGGCAGGGACACACGCTCGGGGTTCAGGAACCTCTCGAAGATCAGGCCGTGCTTGAGCGGATCGAGCTCGGTGATGCCCATCGCATAGGCGACCATGGCCCCTGCGGCGGAGCCTCGCCCCGGGCCCACCATCACGCCGTGCTCCTTCGCCCAGTTGATGTAGTCGGCGACAACGAGGAAGTAGCCGCAGAACTGCATCTGGCAGATGACGCCGCATTCGTAGTCGGCCTGCTTGAGCACCTCCATCGGCGGGTTGCCGTCGTAGCGCTTCTCCAGGCCCTCCTCGACCTTCTTGAGGAACAGCGAGGTCTCGTCCCACCCTTCGGGGCAGTCGAACTGCGGCATGAACGCGCCATCCTCATGGTCGTCGAAGATCACGTTGCAGCGTTCCGCGATCTCCAGCGTGTTGTCGCAGGCGTCGGGATGGTCCTTGAACAGCTCGCGCATCTCCTCGGCGGATTTGATGTAGTATCCCGATCCTTCGAACTTGAAGCGGTTGGGGTCGTCCAGCGTGGCGCCGGAGTTGATGCACAGCATGGCGTCCTGGGCGTCCTTGTCCGCCTCCATGACGTAGTGCGAGTCGTTGGTGGCGAGCAGGGGTGCGCCGAGCTTCTTGGCGATGGTCAGCAGATCGCCGGTAACCTTGCTTTCGATGGACAGGCCGTGGTCCATCAGCTCGATGTAGAAATTGTCCTTGCCGAAGATGTCCTGGAACTCGCCGGCGGCACGCAGCGCCTCGTCGAACTGGCCTAGGCGCAGACGGGTCTGGATGATGCCGGAGGGGCAGCCGGACGAGGCGATCACGCCTTTGGAATAGGTGGACAGCACCTCCTTGTCCATACGCGGATAGCGCATGACACGGCCTTCGAGGTTGGCGACGGACGACGCCTTGATGAGGTTGACCAGCCCCTCGTCGTTCTCCGCCCACATGGTCAGGTGGGTGATCAGGCCGCCGCCCGAGACATCGTCGGGGTTGCGGGCATGGCCGGGAACCGGGGTCCAGTTGGTGTCCCATGACACGCGCGTCTTGTCCTGCCGCGCGGTTTCAGGGGTCACATACGCCTCGATGCCGATGATCGGCTTGACGCCGGAATCGACCGCTGCACGCCACAGCTCGTAGGCGCCGTGCATGTTGCCATGGTCGGTGATGCCGACCGCCGGCATGCCCAGCTCCTTGACACGCTTGACCAGATCGGGCACCTTGGATGCCCCATCCAGCAGCGAGTAGTGCGTGTGGTTATGCAGTTGCACGAAGTTTCCAGCCATGCGTTCCACCTTACCTCATGCCGCACTCACCGGTAGATATGTTCCGTTAATCCTCGCCGGAAACCCTCTTCCGCAGCACGACACACAACGTCAATCGTTTGACATAAATCGATTGACGTTATACTATTCCAGTACAAAACACGATTCCCCACAACGGCACGGCAGCCGCGCGGAGAACCCTCAGCACCCAACAAGACCTACCCGCACGGGCGCGCCGATCGGTTCCATCGTGCTGTCGGCCGGCTTCATGGCCGCCTGCGGCCTCGGCATGCTGCTCATCTATCTGTTCCGGGTCCCGTCCGAGCAGAAGGACGAGCTCCGCAAGGAGGCCGACCCGAACGGCCTGTGCTACTACAAGGGCCGCTGGCACGTGTTCTACCAGCTGCACCCCTACGGCACCCAGTGGGGCCTGTGCCATTGGGGTCATGTCTCCAGCGAGGACATGGTCACCTGGCACCGCGAGCCCATCGCCTTCGCCCCGTCCCTCGAACAGGAGAAGGACGGCGAGTTCAAGCCGGAAACCGAGTTCCGTCCGTGGGACTGCGGCCACAATTTCTACGCGCCGCAGTCGTTCAACACGAACGGGCGGCAGATCATGTACGGGTGGATGAGCCCCTTCGTCGAGCCGATCCCCATGCAGGACGACGACTGTCGCGCCTGCGCGTGTTCGTGGACCGCGGCAGCGTCGAGGTCTACGTCAACGGCGGCAAGCAGGTCATGAGCTCGTACAGCTACGCGCCCAAGGGTCCCCGCGCGATCAGGCTCGTCGCCGAATCCGGCTCGCTGACCGTCACCTCGCTGACGCTGCATCATCTCAAGTCAATCGGCCTGGACTGACTGAGGCCAATCCGCTGACGCAATCGGGAAGACACGCCGCAAGACGGTACCAAGCCTTCACCAATCGCGTCAGCGAAATCGCCTTTCAGCTGCTAGGCTTTCCTGTGCAAGGATGATGATCTGAAAACGGGGAATCACATGGGATTGCTGGACAAATTATTCGGTCGTGACACACCGTCCCAGGAAATCGTAGGGAAAGTGGACAAAGAGGGGCCCCGCAACCCCATCGACCAGCTTGGCGTCATCGGCAGATCCCAGCGAAACGCCGCCTACGAGGACACCGCGCACATCCCCAGGATCACCGACTACGTCGCCGAGAAACTTTCGCAACTGCTGCGGTATTCCACCGAAATGCCGGTGCTGCGTCTGACCGAGGACGACTCCCCCGCACAGATCACCGACAGCAAGCTCGGCGGCGCGTTCTACGTGCCGGAAGGCATGAAGGCGCCACGCAATCTCGACACCGGGGACCCGCTGTATCTGCTGGCCCAGCTGAACTTCAGCCAACTGCCGCAGCTGCGCGGATTCCCCGCCCAGGGACTGCTGCAGTTCTTCATCGACGGCGAGGACACCCTGTACGGAGCGGACTACGACAACCCGCAGTCGCAACGCTCGTGGCGCGTGCGCTACCTCCCCAACGTGCCGGTCACCGCACTGCATGCCAACCGTGTCGTCAAACCCGCCTGGCATGACGACACGGTGCTGCCGTTCAACGACCCCGACACCGAGCGACGGCTAGTCGCACAGGCCGGCAAGCAGACGATCACGCCTACTGACTACCGGTTCGAGGGACGGCTGCAAAGCTGCGTCAGCACGCTCAACGAGTACGACCACGGCTTCTTCCGCGAACATGAGGCGGAGATTCGCGACTCGCTCGCCGCGCTGCTGATGTCGGGCGGGCACCAGGTCGGCGGATACCCGATCTTCACGCAAAGCGACCCGCATGATGACAGGGATCCGCTGTGGAACAAGGCGACCGACCTGCTGCTGCAGATCGATTCGACCGACAACGTGTCGTTCGGCGACTCCGGCGTGGCGAACTTCTTCATCTCCCCCAGCGATCTGGAACGGCTTGACTTCTCACGCGTGCTCTACACCTGGGACTGCTACTGAGCAGCTTTCCTCTTCTCGCCCCCGCTGGCGGGGCTGTTGAGCGGAGCGAAACTGGGGGTGGTCTTGACGCCCGAGGAGCGCTCTCCCGGTCGCCTCACAACAGCCCCGCCAACACAGGGCGAAACGGGAATCCTATTTCTTCACGCCGCCGAATCTGCGATCGCGGTGGATGTAGTGGTCGATGGAGCGCCAGAGGACATCGCGGCCGCAGTCGGGGAACAGTTCGGGCACGAAATCAAGCTCGGCGTAGGCGGCCTCCCACGGCAGGAAGTTCGACGTGCGCTGCTCGCCGGAGGTGCGGATCACCAGATCGCAATCGGGAATGTCGGGGTTGTACAGGTGGTCGGCGATCATCTTCTCGGTGACGCGGTCGCCCTTGATGCGTCCCGCCGCCACCTCGCGCGCGATCTCGGCGCAGGCGTCGGCGATCTCGGCGCGGCCACCGTAGTTGATGCAGAACACCACATCGATGACCTTGTTGTGCTTGGTGCGCTCCATGGCCACCTCAAGCTCGTCGATCACCGACTTCCACAGCTTCGGGCGGCGACCGGACCAGCGCACTCGCACGCCCCAATCGTCCATCTGCGCGACACGACGGTGGATAATCTCACGCGAGAACCCCATCAGGAAGCGCACCTCCTGCGGTGAGCGCTTCCAGTTCTCGGTCGAGAACGTGTACAGGCTCAGATACCGCACGCCGGCCTCGATCGCACCGGCGATCGTGTCGAACACCACAGGCTCGGCCGCCTGATGGCCGTCCGTGCGCACCAGCCCGCGCTGCTGCGCCCAGCGGCCGTTGCCGTCCATGATCACGCCCACATGACGGGGCACCTTGTTCTTCGGGAAATCCGGGATACGCGCAGGATCGGAAAATGGCGCCGCCGGAATGTCCAGCGACGTGTAATCGACGTTTTCAAAAGCCATACCGCTAATCTAGCAAGCGCAAGGAACGAATGGGGCGTTCCAGATAATACTCGCCCCAGTCTTCAACAAATCGCAACACCCGCGCATCCGGCGGAGCCCCGTCAAGCACTCCCCAATCCCCGTCGACCGCCGCCGAGAGCTGCACCACCTCGTCCGGGTCGATGCGTTTCGCATCGGGCGTGCGGTCGGTCGAACACATCAGCCCGCCGGCGGACGGGGAGAAGAACATCGGGCCCGACATGCGGCCCTCCCCGGCGCCCCCGTCATCGCCGCTCTCCCCGGCGACCGGCGAGACGGCGACATGCCGTCCGCACACCACGCATGAATGCAGCCGCGGAGTCCACCCGGCCAAAGCCAACGCACGCAGCACATAGGATTCCCCGATCGCCGCCGCCGGATGCGCGTGACGCGCCAGCGCGTTCAGCCCGCCGACCAGCAGACGGTACTGCGCGACGGCCCGCTCCCCTTCGGCGGACACCAGCTTGTCGGCGGTCTCCACCATGACATTGGCGATGCCGTACGCCCCGTAATCGGCGCAGATCGGAGCCGCATACGCCGAAATGGACTCGGCCTGCGACACCACGTCCAGGGTCCGCCCAGTGGCGATGAGCACGTCAACTCGCATGAACGGCTCCAGCCGCCCGCCGAACCGTGATTTCACACGGCGCACGCCCTTCGCCACGGCTCGGATCTTGCCATGGCTGCGGGTCAGCAAGGTGACGATGCGGTCGGCTTCACCGAGTTTGGCCGTACGCAACACGACGCCTTCGTCACGATACAGCGGCATAAGCGCTTCCTCCCGTTCCTCGCGTATCCATTGGTTCCGCCACCGTTCGCTGCGGCGAACGCCGTCAGTAGACGAACAATCCCCAGAACGCGAACATCAGCAGAACCGACAGCATGGTGACGGCCGTCACCCAGAACAGCACGCGTCCAAGTCTGGTCGAGGCGAGCACCGGATCACGGCCGGTCATCACATCCCCGATCGCGCCCTTGCGCGGAGGGAACCGGATGACACCGCGCAGCGACGCCACTTCGATCAGACGGGCCAACACGCGGGACCACGCCCACACCACCACTGTGCACACCACCTGGATGACCGGCCAGCTCCAATACATGAGTCCGGGCTTCTCTGGCGGGGCACCGCCCCAGGCAATCTTCACCACACCCATGATGACCTGTCTGAGACCGGCGCCGAACAGGGCCAGCGTGGCCACGGTAGTGACCGTCAGAGTGAGCAGCTGGTTGCCGAAACCATGCGAGAACCCCAGCGCCGGACCGGTGCGACGGATCATCGCGCGTATCTTCACCACCAGCGCGACCACGGCGATGACCAGCGAAAGCACCATCATGAACACCATGAACACGTGCAGCAGCAGCCCGTACACCGTCAGGCCGCGATTCGCCTTCAGGTCTTTCGGCACTGCTATCGACTGATACAGGTTCACGCCTCCCACGCGCTCGCTCGTCTGGCGCAGGCCCTTCGCCGTGCCGACCGCCCAATCCACCACGTCAGCGGCGTACTGGTCCGCGAACGGCGTCCCGGTTTCGGATTCGTCGCCCAACCGGAGCACATGATTGGCCACGGGATAGCCGCGGATGCTCACGTCATGGTTGCCCGCGCGCAGGGCCATGTCCACGATCGCCTCCACGCCCTCCACCTGGGCGGTCATCACGTCCTTCGATCCGTACGCTACCAGCGTCGGAATCGAATACGCGCTCGGCTTGAGCGTATGGACGTCGGGAAGCGTGACGCCGAACAGCGCGGAATCGATGTTGAACACGCGCCGGACTATCGACTGGTATCCGTCATGGGCTCCGACCAGCGCGAAATCCTGTGCGGCGAGGAACCCTATCGCCTGTCGCGGCGTGAACACCATCGGGCTGAGCAGCACCTGGAACGCGATGTCCTTGTCCATGTCCAGCAGATATGACGACACCCATGTCGATTCCGAGGTCGCGTAGATGCCGACCTCCCTGTCATCCACGTTGTCGAGGCCGCGCAGCATGCGGATCACTTCGTCATAGACGGCCGCCGAGCCCGTATAATCGCGCGTTATGTCGTTCGTGGACCATACCGGCTTGTCGAGCACGGCGGTGACGAATCCCGCGGACGACAGGTCATAGGCCATGTCGACGAACGAATCGACGGCGGAACCGTAGCCCGCGCCGTGCATGAACACCATGCCGGGCAGCTTCCCGGAGACGCCGACAGGCTCGCGGATGATGACATGCGTGCGTTGGATCTCGCCCGTGGATGGTCTCTTCGCGTCGAACCATACAGACCGCTCGCTCACCTCGTACTCGCCGCGCTTGGCGAGGTGAACGCCGCCCGGGTTGTCGAACGTCACGCCGGTATCGGCGGACAGTGTCGACAAAGTCTGCCCTGTGGGCTCATTGTTCCACGGCATGGCCGTCGCATTGGAGACGAACACCAGCAGGCCGATGAGGATGATGAAAATCGGCACGGTGCACATCAGACGGTGCCATCGCGTCCAGGCGGCCGGCGACGCCTTGTCGCCCGGTTGCCGCCGCGATGCGGCCGATTCGTCGGATACGCGCGACTTCCCGTCTGCGGGACGTTCGCCGCGGCGGATACGAAACCTGTTACGCTGCCGATTCAACACGCAACCATACTAGCCAATCCGCCGGTCTTCTGCGCTGTGAGCTGACGACATCCGGCCGCGCTCAGGCCGTCCGGCCGGACGCCGATGAAAAACCTCAGCGAACGGCGTTCATCGCGTTCGGATGCTGGATGGGGATGACGACAGGGCCGGTGGCGCCTACCGGCACCTGTCCGTCGGCCTCCATCTGGGCGGCGATGTCGTTGGCCCGCGCGAGCAACGTCTCGACGATCTGGTCTTCCGGCACAGTCTCGATGACCTTGCCCTTGATGAAGATCTGTCCTTTGCCGTTGCCCGAAGCCACGCCAAGATCGGCCTCGCGGGCTTCTCCCGGCCCGTTGACGATGCATCCCATCACGGCGACGCGAATGGGCGCGGTGACGTTCTTGAGTCCCTCGGTGACCGCGTTCGCCAGCTGGATGACATCGACCTGGGCGCGACCGCAGCTCGGGCATGAGATGATGTCGAACTTGCGCTTGCGCAGTCCCATGTACTCCAGCAGCTTGCAGCCGACCTTGACCTCCTCGACGGGCGGTGCGGACAGGGACACGCGGATCGTGTCGCCGATGCCTTCGGCCAGCAGCGCGCCGAACGCGAGGCATGACTTGATGGTGCCCTGCCATGCCGGCCCCGCCTCGGTGACTCCCAGATGCAGCGGCCAATCGCCCTTGGATGCGAGCAGCCGGTAGGTCTGCACCATCGTAATCACGTCGTGGTGTTTGACGGATATCTTGAAATCGCGGAAGCCGACGTCCTCGAACATGTGGGCTTCCTTGAGCGCGGAGGCGACGAGCGCCTCGGGTGTGGGACCGCCGTACTTGGCGTACAGCTCCTTGTCGAGCGATCCGGCGTTGACTCCGATGCGCAGGCTGACGCCCGCGTCGGTGGCGGCCTTGCAGATGTCGGGGCCGACCTGGTCGAATTTGCGGATGTTGCCGGGGTTCACGCGCACGGCCGCGCAGCCGGCGTCGATGGCCTGGAACACGTACTTCGACTGGAAGTGGATGTCGGCGATGATTGGAATCGGCGATTTGGCGACGATCTGCGGCAAGGCGTCGGCGTCATCCTGGCTGGGCACCGCTACGCGCACGATGTCGCAGCCTGCGGCGGTGAGCTCGGCGATCTGCTGCAGCGTGGCCGGCACGTTCGCGGTGAGCGTGTTGGTCATCGACTGCACGGAGATGGGGGCGCCGCCGCCGACCGGCACCGGCCCGACCATGATGCGACGCGATTTGCGGCGCGGATGCAACGGGCTCTCGCTGATATCCGGCTCTCCGGTCTTGCGGAACGATCCTGTCACGGCCGACGCCGTTCCTGTGGTCGCGGACGTCTGTGCACTGGTTTGCGGCAACGCGCTCATGCTGATGATTGGTCTTTCCTGTTCGATTATGCGCGACACCACATCCATGCCGGAGCATGACCGATTGATCGCATGGCCGTGCCATGCCATCAATCCGGGCGCGGTCGCGCGAATGATTCACTTCTGACTGTTTATCAAATCATCGGCTCGCCGGCGCGCCTCACGCTCGACTTGACCCATTTCCTCCACGGATGCGAACAGCGGGTTGCCGCGAAGCTCCCCGTCCATCGCGTCGACGACCTCCTTGACCGTGTCGACGATGCCCAGATAGGGCAGTCGATGGTCGAGGAAGGCATGCACGGCCTGCTCGTTCGCTGCGTTGAGCACCGCGGTATGCTTCTCCGACGCGCGTAGGCACTCGCGCGCCAACGCGACGGCGGGAAACGCCTCGTCGTCCAGCGGCTCGAACGTCCACTCGCTGGCATGCGTCCAGTCGCACGCCGCCGCGACGTCACCCAGACGATCAGGCGCCGACAGGCCCAAGGCGATCGGCAGCCGCATGTCGGGCGGGGACGCCTGGCAGACGGTCGCTCCGTCCACGAACTCCACCATCGAGTGCACGATGGATTGCGGGTGCACGGTCACGACGATGCGATCCGGCGCCACGTCGAACAGACGGCTCGCCTCGATGACCTCCAGTCCCTTGTTCATCAGGGTGGACGAGTTGATGGTCACCACGGGTCCCATATGCCACGTGGGGTGGTTGAATGCCTGTTCAGGGGTGATGTCGCTCATGTCGGCGCGCTTCCAGCCGCGGAAGGGGCCGCCCGAGGCCGTGACGACCAGTCTGCTGACCTCGGCGTGGGTGCCGGACCGCAGCGACTGCCAGATGGCGGAATGCTCCGAGTCGACGGGATTGATCTGGTCATCGCGCACTTGCGCGCCGAAAAGCAGATGGCCGCCTGCGACGACCGATTCCTTGTTGGCGAGCGCCAGCTGAGAGCCAGCCCTCAGCGCCGCAATGGATGGTTCGAGTCCGACCGAGCCCGTGATGCCGTTCAACACCAGGTCGGCACCGGAACCGGCGATGGCGTTGACCGCCTGCGGCCCGGCCTGAATCTGCGTGTACCGAGCTCCGACCTCCTCGAGTGCCTCATGCAGCGCCGGAACGGCGGCCTCGTCATATACGGCCACCTGCGGCACATGATGACGTGCGACCTGCTGTGCCAGAAGCCGCACATGCGCGCCTCCGGCGGCCAGACCGGTGACGGTGAACCGCTCCGGATGCCGGCTGATGACATCCAGACCTTGCGTGCCGATCGAACCGGTCGATCCGAGAATGACAACCGTATTCCTATGCTGGCTCATTGCAATGCTTCTTTATGTCTTCTGTGGTGTATCTGTCTTCCCGCGCCGACGAAATGGTCAGTCGTTGTCCTTGCCGAAACCGCTCAGTCCGCTATAGAACTCGCCCGTGTTGAGCGTGGGGAACGACAGGTCGGGGATGTCGAAATCGAGCTTGCTTTCCGGGCTGAGGTACATGCTGGAGAATAGGTCATCCGACGATGACTTGTGAGAGTCATCGGATTGCGTCTGCGCGGCATCGTCTACGGCATGAACGGGAACGTTCGCCGACGGCGACGAGGACGGCGCGAACGACGGTAGGGCCTCGACACTGGCATCGGTATGGGCGTCGGAGGCTACGGGCTGATCGAAGACCGGCATGGGGGCCGGCGCGGAGGGAGCAACGGCGGGTGCGGCTGCAACTGGCTCCACGGGAACCTTCACGGACTTGGCGACGCGTTCGGGAGCCTGGGGCTCGGCGACTGCGGCCGGCTGATCGGATACCGCGGCGTGCGAAGGGGCGAACGATGCCGGTGCCGCCGGGATGGCCGGAGACGGAATCTCCGGCGCCGGGGCAGGAGCCGCGGCATGATCCGCGCTCACGTTGCTCGAGCTCACACTTCTGCCGGTGCGCTGGGACAGCGCCGCCAACGACGACTGCGGCTCCGGGGCGGAGGCTCCGGCCGAGAACGTGGACGGAAGCGCTGAGGCGGGCGCGGATACGACCATACCGGACATGCCGGCGGGAGCGAACGAGGGAGGAACGGACTGCGCATCAGCCGCGACGCTCGGCTCGTCGGCCGTCTGCGATGAGAACAGCGCCTCCTCTGCCTCATGGAGGGCATGGAACGATTCGTTCGCAGGCGCGAAGGACTGAGGCTCCGCTTCCTGCCGCGCCGGCGACGGCGCATGTACATAGGCGTTGTCCGCGCCGAACAACGGCGTCACACCCGCGTCGGAGGCGCTCCTTGCACCGGACGAACGCCGGCTACCGCCGGATTCGTGACCGCCACCGACATAATCGGAGACGCGCGTGAACGATTCGAGACGGCTGAGCAACTGCACGCACGAGTTGAGGTAATAATCGACCTGACGCTCGTCATAGCCGTTCTTGCCCTTGCGCTGCGTGAACACCACGTTGGAGACGGCACCGGAATTCAGATCGGCGAGCTTGCGCACGTCCTGTTCGCTCACGCCGTCCACGCCAAGGCCTGCGGCGGCCTTGTCCACGATCTGGTCGATCAGTCGGTCGACCTGCTTGCGGTCGTACGACGGCCGGCGATCATGTCCGCGCGCGAACCGCTCCCCCGTGCCGCGGTCGGCGTGCTCACAGACCTGACGGTACAGCTCTTCGGTCTGGGCCTTCCACGCCACACGACCATGCTCGGTAATCTCCCGCGTCGTCTGCTTGTCGACCACGGCCTGCTCCAGCCGGGACAGCGCCGCATCAACCTGGGTGATGTCATACCCGCCCTTGCTCAGATCGAAGGACACGTTCTGGATGTCCTGCTGCGTGAGATGGGCATCCTCGCTCTCGTAGAGCGCATGTGCACGATCCAGGAAAGCGTCCACCTGATCGGGATCGTATCCCCATTTGCGCTTCCCAACGCGAGCGATCCCCGATGCGCCTTTATCTGCCCCGTCTTGATGCGCCATTGGTGTATCGACCTCCTACGGATAGTACTTCTCTTGCACACTTTACGTGAGTGTTGAGACGCAGCTTCACATTTGGCCCAGCAAAACGGCATCCTCACACGTCTTTCGCACGATTACGGCATATATCATGCGCCGGCAAGCACAGCATCGCCACGGTTCGACCGACGGCGGAATTCCACCCAACGACACTCGGCCGGCGTCCCGATACAGACTATACGATACAGTGTGAGTCTGCGGGCAATTAGCTCAGTTGGTTAGAGCGCCACCTTTACACGGTGGATGTCAGGGGTTCGAGTCCCTTATTGCCCACACATTACGAAACGGCGGAACACCGCCAATATCAGGCACCGGTGTGAAACTGATTCCGGCATACGCGCCGCCTGAGGACGGCAAGCCGCGCAACGCAGTGGACGAGAAATGGATGAAGCTGACCAACAGCGCTCGCCACTATCTGTCACGCAGGGCAAACATCTGGGAAGACACCGTCGATGAATCTGAATCTCGTCATCGAGCGTGAATGCTCCAGAGACCATCAGACAGCCCTCAGACAGTTCCTGTGCTGCAAGCCAGGAGACCCCGAATGGGCGATGGACCCACAGATATATACGCGGTCTCAGCGTGCGCAAGACCCCGACCGGAGTTATGCGCACGCTTCTTGTCATATCCGGGGACATTCCCCTGCATGATGAAGTGGCCGGCTTCTGCGAATACGGTGTCGGCGTGGAAACCACCGAGGAGCACGAAGGCATCTACCAGATTTCGTACATCGCCACCGCGCTGAAGGTACGGGGCAACATCTCGGAGACACGCTGCTCACCTCGGTGATTATGAGGCTTCGTGATGATGCGGGGCGTTCCAATCGCACGCCGCTCATGCTGACTCAAGTGGATCCGCGCAACAAGCCAAGCATGGATTTGTTCTCTCGCTTCGAATTCGTGGATGAGGGGCCAGACCCCGACGACCCGGAATACCATCTGCTATCCCTCGAATTCACCGGCACCAATTACGTAATTGGTGATCAGCAGGGCTTTCCTGCTGCTTTTCCGCAATATACCTATCGCGTTCATCCGTGACCTTTTCGGCTTGGCTGTCAATACTTGATTGAGTAAAGGCGAAGAAGAAATCAATCGCACTCTAGGCAAGCGGAACAATTCCGGCTATAGGAAGTCTTGTTTCCATACCGCGGAAGGCAGCGATACCCAAGCAGGCAATTCCCAGAATCAGAACCACGATCGCCGTAACGAGACTTCTCACATTGTTAATTCGCTTCCTGATCCTTATCCTCCAATTCCCTGTTTTCTTTGAGACAACACAATTCTTCGACAGTCACGCCGAACACTTCCGCAATTCGGTAGGCCAACATTAGCGATGGACTATATTGTTCCTTTTCGATGGAAATAATCGTTCTGTTTGAAACATGGACCAAGTCGGCCAATTGCTGTTGCGTCAGCTTTGATTGTTTTCGCAGTTCTCTCACTCTTGTCTTCAATCAATTCCTTCCATAACATGAAGCTTACTTCTCATGAAGTTAACTTCATATTACCGCCAAGACGCGAATACGTCAACAGAAAAAGTGAAGTAAACTTCACCAACCCAGAGGTATGCGGGAGATGAATTCGCGCGGCTCCCCGCTGACGGGGTCAGTGAAGCGCAATGACCGCGCGACCAGTTCCAGCGGCGTGGAGAAGTCGTCATAGGCGCGTTCGACGATACGCGGATAGAAATCATCGCCATGGATCGGCAACCCTATCGAGTTCATGTGCACGCGCAGCTGATGGGTCTTGCCGGTGAGCGGGTGCAGCTCGTAGGCGCGCAGACCGTTCCTCCCGTGGCATAAGCGCCCGCCCATCGAGGGATATCCTTCCGCCGCGAGATCGATCACCGTCTCGGCATTGACGGCCTGCGGCTCCTCGAACGCCTGCAGCACGCCACGCAGCTTGGTGATGTGCGAACGTCGGCGCAGCGGGAACACGGCAGGAGGGTCCAGCCGCTCGACGGTGCCGTATCGCGGCCGTGCCGTCGGCCGGCACGGAGCCAGGCATTCGTAGGTCTTGCTGACCTTCCGGCCCTGGAACATCATCTGGTATGCGCCCCGCAGCGCTGGATCCCTCACGAACACGACGATGCCGGCGGTGAGCCGGTCCAGCCGATGCGCGGGCGTGATGTCCGGCTCGTCGAACATCTCGCGAAGCCGAATCAGCGCGGTCTGCCGATACCACATGCCGCGCGGGGTCGTCGCGAGGAAATGCGGCTTGTCGATGACGATGATGCCGGCATCCTCATACACCACGTCGATATCGAACGGGATATGGGGCTCCTCACTCACCCACCGGTGCGGCCTGTCCACAGCGCTTTCCGTCCGTCGGCTCTCACCGGGAGCGCATGTTCTTGTAGCGCATGGCACGCAGCGCCTCGCGCTTGTCCTGCTCCTCACGCAGCGCCTGACGCTTGTCGAACTCGCGCTTGCCTCGTGCGAGGGCGATCTCGGCCTTCGCCCGACCATCCTTGAAATACAGGCTGAGCGGCACGATGGTGTACCCCTTGGCCTCGATCTGACGGGACAGTTTGACGATCTGCTGCGCATGCAGCAACAGCTTGCGCTTGCGCTTGGGCGCATGGTTGTTCCACGTGCCGTTGAGATATTCGGGGATATTGGCACCTTCCAGCCACATTTCACCCCGACGGTCAATGGAGACGAACGCCTCGGCGAGCGACGCCCGCCCCTCGCGCAGTGACTTGACCTCGGTCCCGGTCAGCACCAGTCCCGCCTCGTACTTGTCCTCGATCAGGTAATCATGCCGGGCCTTGCGGTTCTGTGCGATGAGCACAGTGCCCTGTTCCTTTGCCATGGTCTTCCTCTTCAATCACTCACATCAACACAGACATCATGAGACCAGACCCGCTTGCACGGGCCGTGACCGGACGAATCGGAAAACACCACCCGGAACTCAGTAATGCACGTATTGGAAATTACCAGCATTGTAAATCGTGCGCCATTGCGCCACGCCCTGAAGGCTGGCGCCGCACTCGGAGATCAGCACGGATCCGTCGCTGTTCACACGCTCGACGACCGCCACATGGCCGTAACGGCTGTTGGCGCCGAGCTGGCCTGCACGGAACACCATCGCGGCGCCGACGTGCGGCGTGCGGTTGACCAGATAGCCGAGGCTGCGGCCGGTGTTCGCCCAATCCTGCCCATTGCCCATGTATGAGCCGGTGGGCAGATGGTAGTAGTACACGCGGCGACGGTACGCATACCACGTGCACTGGCTCCACGGGTAGGCGCTGCCGCCCACCGTGTTGCCGGTCCTGTGCCCGTAGCACACCGGCATGCCCTCATAGCAGTTGCCGGGCACCGTGTAGTTCATGCCGTTGGCCTGTCCCGATCCGCCGGGCTGGGATCCGCCCGAACCGGAACCATTGCCGGAACCGGAGCCGGGCCTGCCGGAACCGGAACCAGGCTTGCTGGAGCCGGAACCGGAGCCGCTGCCCGACCCGCTGCCGGTGCCGGGCTTGATCTGCTGCTGTCCGCCGGTGCCGGCATTCGCCGAACCGGTGTTGTTCTGCACGCTCCACGAATCGATCTCGGCCTTCATCGACACCAGTTCGGCGGCCTCCTGCGCTTCCTTGGTGCTCAGGCTCTTCTTCTGCGCTTCCAGCTGGGCGCGTTCCTCGTCGCTCTTCTTGCGCAAGGCCTCCAGCTCGCTCTGCTTGGACGCCGCATCCTCAGCGGCCTGCTGCGCGCTGGCCGCCTGGCTGTCCGCCTGACCCTTGAGCTGGGTGATCTCGTCCTCGATGGCCGTGAGACGTTCCTTGCGGTTCATCGACGTGCTGAGGCTGGTGGCCGCGGCGTCGGCGGCATTCGCCTCACTGCGCGTGACAGCGGCATCCGACTGCATCTTGTTGACGAAGTCCTCGGTCGTGGTGGCATTGGTCACCACGTCCATCAGGGTGGAGGCGTCCGAGCCGTGGAAGCTTTCGCGCGCGAGCTGAGCGACCGCATCCTTGGCGTCATCGTAATCCTCACCGGTCTGCTTGATCTTCTCCTCAAGCGAGGTCCGGTCGTTCTTCGCCGCCTCAAGCCGCGCCGTAGTCGCCTCTGCGAGGCTCTTCGCCTGTTCGGCCTTCTGCTGGGCCTCCTGTACGGCCTTCTGCGCGGCGGGAATCTGGTTCTCGGTCAGGTCATTCAACGAGATGATGAGATCGGCAAGTTTGGAATCGACGCCGGCCAGCTGCTTCTTGAGGCTGTTGTGGTTCGATACCTTCTGCTGGTATTCATACTCCGTAACCGCAGCGGCCTGCTCGGGCGGGGCGACCACAGCCACCGATCCCGCCCCCAAGGCCATTGCGGCGGCAAGCGCCAAAGCGGTGAACGTACCCCCACGTTTCGCCATCTTCACCATTGTTGTCGCCCTTCCATTAATGCCGTATTTGAACGTATTGTAACGAATTAAACTGGATAAATGCGCCGCGTGTCATCCGGCAGCGAAATGATTCATCTCATACTTCGCGCATCCCGGACGACACGCGGCGGCAAGTCACACCTTGAGATAGCGTCGCAGCGATACCGCGGACGCAACCGCCGACAGCAGCATGGCCCCCACCACCAGCACGGGGGCGGTCAGCCACACCGTCGTCTGCGTGATGAACGGCATCCACTGCACGCTGGTCGCCAACCAATCGGTGACGAACACCTTGACGATGCCGCTCAGCGCGCCGACCGCCAGCAGCGATCCCAGCAGGGACGCCACCACGCCCTCCAGGATGAACGGCAATCGAATCGTCCAGTTCGAAGCACCCACCAGACGCATGATCTCTGTCTCGTTCTTCCGGGAGGCGGCGCTCATGCGAATCGTCGTCGCGGTCAGCATGATGGCGACGACCACCATGACACCGGCCAGCACGACGGTGACCACGGTGGCCCGGTTCAACACCGAGAACACCGGGTCGAAGATCTGCCGCTGGTCGACAACCGCCTCCACGCCCGTGCGCCCGGTCAGCACCTCCGACACCACCTGGTATTTGGTCGGGTCCTTGAGCTTGAGACGCAGCGAATCCTGCATATCGGAGGCGGTGAGGGTACGTCCCTCGTACACGCCGTTCGGGTACTGCTTGAGGAACGTGTTCTTGAAGAACTCCTCGCGGCTCATGTACGTGATCTTTGACACGTCACTGCCGAGCTCGTTGCTGATCACGTCCTCAAGATCCACGATCTCCTGCTGGGTCGGCGCCTTGCCGGTCGAGCAGGACGCCGACTGGCTGGTGCCGTCCGGGCACAGCCACACCACGACCTCGACCTTGTCGTACCAGTCGCCCTTCGCCTTGGTGATCTGCGCCTGTATCAGCACGGCCGCGCCGATGAACACGAAGGAGATGAACGTGACGAGCATGACCGAGATGATCATGGACACGTTGCGCCGCAGGCTGGTCCAGGTTTCAGACAGGATAAAACGCATTCTCATCGATTGTCCTCCTCGTTGCGAGCACCGTCGGCATCATCAGCGCCACCGGCCTTTCCGGCATGCCTGTCGCGATGCCCCGGTTGGGCCGGCGGCGCCGGCGGCAGCTTGTGCGCGCGCCTCGGCTTCGTCTCGCCCCCCTCATCGGACGAGGAGCCCGGCTCCGCCGCCGAACCGGCCTGTTCGCTTTGGGATGTGGATTCATCCTGAGGATGCTCCGTCTCCGGCTGACCATGCGGTGCGGCATCATCCACCGAATGCGGCGGTTCCGGTGGCTCGTGCCGTTCCGGCTGGGCGGCGTCCTCCGGCTGCGCGGACCGGGCATCATCCCGAGCCGTCGCCCGGTCGCTCGACTGAGCCGCGGCATCAGAGTGTTCATCCCCGCCCTGCTCGGCGCGGGCCTTCTGCTCCTCCTGCGCGGCAAGCCGCTCAAGCGACAGGCCCTTGCCCCAGGTCAGCGTGTCCTCCACCGACTGGAACGCCTCACCGTAGCGGCCGGTACGCCCCGAATGCACGGAGCTCGCCAACCGGGCGATGCCTTCGTTCTGGATATTGCCGCTGACCGCCTTGGCGACCACTTCGACACCCTCGACTGCACCCTCCTCGCCACGGGCCTCGATAGTGGTGACCCGTGCGTCGACCAAGCCGGAATCAGGGCGGAAACGCGGATCATCCGACTGCCCGCTGATCGCCTCATGCGCCTTGGACGCGACATCGCTGTCGGGGAAGAACTCGGCGGAATCATACGAGCCCTGGGCCTCGTCGCGCACGATCTTGCCGGTATGCAGCTCGACGACGCGCTTGCGCATCGAGTTGACGATCTCCTCGTTGTGCGTGGCCATCACGATCGTCGTGCCGGTGCGGTTGATGGCGTCCAGCACCTCCATGATGCCCAGCGACGTCGTCGGATCGAGGTTTCCGGTGGGCTCATCGGCCAGCAGGATCTGCGGATGGTTCACATACGCGCGGGCGATGGCCACACGCTGCTGCTCACCGCCGGACAGCTCATGCGGGTAATTGTTCTCCTTACCGGTCAATCCCACGGTCTGCAGCACCTGCGGCACCAGCGACTTGATGGCGGACCGGCGCGTGCCGATCACCTCAAGCGCGAACGCCACATTCTGCCACACGGTCTTGTTCGCCAGCAGCTTGTAATCCTGGAACACGAATCCGATGGAACGACGATACTGCGGCACCTGACGGTTCGTCAGACGGCGAAGATCATTGCCGGCCACCCGAATCTCGCCGTCCGTGGCCTCCTCCTCGCGCAGCAGCAGGCTCAGCAGCGTCGTCTTGCCAGAACCGGAAGCACCGACCAGAAACACGAAATCGCCACGTTCGATGTCGAGGTTGACATCATCCAACGCCGGCCTCGTACCCTTGGGATACACCTTGCTCACATGATCCAATGCGATGAGTGCCATATCGTCTCCTCACTCGCCCCCGGAGCCGGGAGCCAAGTCACGGTTTACTCTTCCTCTTCGGCCGCCTGGCGACGCTGCTCGTGACGCCAGCGGATACCGGCTTCGATGAACGCATCGATATCGCCGTCGAACACGGCCTGGGTCTGGCTGGTCTCGCAACCGGTGCGCAGATCCTTGACCATCTGGTACGGGTGAAGCACGTACGAACGCATCTGGTCGCCCCAGCTGGCCTTGATGTCGCCCGCGAGCTCCTTCTTCTTCTTCGCTTCCTCCTCGTGGCGCAGCACCAGCAGTCGGGACTGCAGCACGGCCATGGCGGCGGCGCGGTTCTGGATCTGCGAGCGCTCGTCCTGCATCGTCACCACGATGCCGGTGGGAAGGTGGGTGATGCGCACCGCGGAATACGTGGTGTTCACGCCCTGGCCGCCGGGGCCGGACGAGCAGTACGTATCCACGCGGATATCGGTGTCCGGAATGTCGATGTGATCGGTCGCCTCGACGAGCGGCACCACCTCGACGGCGGCGAAACTCGTCTGTCGACGGCCCTGGTTGTCGAACGGGCTGATGCGCACCAGACGGTGCGTGCCGCCCTCCACGCTCAGGCGGCCATACGCATACGGCGCATCCACCTGGAACGTGGCCGACTTGATGCCCGCTTCCTCGGCGTACGACGTATCCATCACCTTGGCCTTGAACCCGTTGCGCTCGCAGTAGCGCAGGTACATGCGCAACAGCATCTGGGCGAAATCGGCGGCGTCCACGCCACCCGCGCCGGAGCGGATCGTCACGACCGCGGAACGCTCGTCATATTCGCCGTCCAGCAGCGTCTGGATCTCCATGTCATCCAGCTCCTGGGCGATGGAGCCGATCTCGGACTGAGCCTCGCTCAGCGAATCGGCGTCAGCCTCCTCCTGAGCGAGCTCCACCAGCGTCTCGACATCCTCGATGCGACGGTTCGCCTCGTTCAGGCGCTTCAGCTGCGCCTGAGCCGCGGACAGGCGGCTGGTCACCTTCTGCGCGTTCTCAGGATCATCCCACAGACCAGGCTTAGCGGCCTCGGTCTCCAACGTCGCGATCTGCGACTTCAGCCGTTCGATGTCCAACGCCTTCGCAATGGACTCATACTTCGACCGTGCCTCGCCGATTGCCTGTGAAAAATCAAATTCTGCCATCGAATACCACCATAATCATTGAACTTGTGAACGAATCGATTGTGTGACGACGCTGCCGACCATATGCGAAATCTCAAGCACCTCGCGTCACGGCAGGACGCCAATGATCGCGTCAAAGACCCGCATACACCGCGGGAATGACCAGGCTGCCGAGCATGGCCACGGCAATGACGATGCACACCGCACGCATGATGATGCGGCGGCGGCGCTCACGCTGCTCCCGTTCGGTCCTGTAGTCACTCATAGCTTTTCATCGTAGCCGCCCCGCTAGATTTTCTCCCGTGACGAAACCGCGCCACAATGATTCGGAACGGCAGCCTCATACGTGCCCATCTGCCCATAATATAGAAGCATCTACCGTTCATCCACCAAGGAGACAAGCATGACGAACGAACGCACCGCATGGGGCTGGGGACTGGCCAGCATCGACGCAGCCGGGAACACACTCGACGTCTGGTATCCGCAACTGACGCTCGGCGCCGCGCCCGAAGGCGCGAATCGCCCCAACCACGAGTTCGGGGCGCTGGCGCAGCCGCAGGCTGACGCCCGTGGCGTGCGCCGCGAACCGGTGTTCACCGTAAGCTCCCTCGACGACCCGATCGCGGATGCGGCCGACGCCTACCTGCGCCTGCACCTGCTCTCCATGCGCCTCGCCCAGCCGAACACCCTCAACCTCGACGGCATCTTCGCCAAGCTCACGAACGTGGTCTGGACCAATTACGGCCCGTTCGCGGTCGAAGACTTCAACGCCCGCAAGCTCGACGTCGAATCGGCCGCCACCAGCGCCGCGCGCTCCTTCGCCGCCTCCGCCGGGCTTCCGGCCGCCGCTCCCGCCGCCACCGTCAACGTGCTGTCAATCGACAAGTTCCCGCGCATGATCGACTACGTGGTTCCCTCCGGCGTGCGCATCGGCGACGCCGACCGCGTGCGTCTCGGCGCCCACCTGTCCGAAGGCACCACCGTCATGCACGCCGGCTTCGTCAACTTCAACGCGGGAACTTTGGGCGTCTCAATGGTCGAAGGCCGTGTCTCGCAAGGCGTCGTCGTCGGCAACGGCTCCGACATCGGCGGCGGCGCCTCCATCATGGGCACCCTGTCCGGCGGCGGCAAGCTCCGCAACTCCATCGGCGAGCACTCCCTGCTCGGCGCCAACGCCGGCATCGGCATCTCGCTCGGCGACAACTGCGTCGTCGAAGCAGGCCTGTACGTCACCGCCGGTACCAAGATCACCGTCTGGGACAAGGCCAAAGCCGCAGCCGGCGAACCGCTGGACGTCGTCAAGGGCGCCGATCTGAGCGGCAAAGACAACATCCTCTTCATCCGCAACTCCGTCAACGGCCGCATTGAGGCCCGCTACCGGAAGACGGGGATTGAGCTCAACGCCAAACTGCACAAGAACTGATTGTGCGCTGGCGGAGCGTCCTCTGCGTTATTCCTCGGGCGACATGTCTCAGTGCATATGGTTCTTCCGCCCCGGCGGCGAGGCGGAAGAACTTACTCCGTGCGTTTCCGACCCAAGTGCAATGCCGCGTGTACAACGCCCGCGAAACGCCATAATGCGGACGTTGTCCCGCATAATCGCGGGAAACAGCACACATACCCGTTGCCGCGAGCCACGGGTATTCCCGAAAACGCTGGAATTCCAACGAAACGCAGCAAGGCAAGTAGGGTCTCTAGGAAAATCGTTTGTACAACTTATGCATTTGACCGAAATGCATAAGTTGTACAAACGAGTCTGCAAACACAACGGCGTCGACGAACCGTCGACCAATCATCTCCGGAATACGGAGTAGTCGCCCAGCGCCACGGCAGGCTTCATCTCGGCGTAGTCGTGGTAGTCGATGCAGGCGTTCATGTACTCGTTGTGCTTGATGTCCAACGGATTCTCACTCTCCTTGAACACTTCGACAGCCTTATCATTGTCGTCGTAGATCACGTACACGTATCCGTACAGTCCGTCCGATTCCTCGTGCAGGAACCATGACTCGATATGCGCGCCCTCAGCCGGCATCGTCGCATTCGCTTCGGCCAAGTGATCGTTCAGATATCGGAACCATTCGCGGGCCAAATCCTCTTTGCCCGGCTTGATGCGGAACCTGTCCAACGAGGTATACATACTCATCCCCTTGTCTCATCATGCATGACACGGTCATTGTACAGGAGGGACATGTATGGCAGCGAATGACGACCATCAGTAAACACTGCGAAAATGCCACATGTAACTCGCGGAAGCTGAATCGAATCCGGCGCGACACGCCCAAAATGTGGATAACTCGGCAGCCTTCGACCACATTGTCCGTTCCGCTGGACAAAAAGTGTCTCCGTCGCATAGATTGCCATCAAGGATGATCCGCCGTCGCCAGACAATTCGCGGCAACGAACCACCAGGAGGAACAATGACGTCCGCAAATCAGCCACACTATGAGGATTCGCCGCCGGTCACCGTGCAGTCCGCGCCGCCCATGCCGACTGCGGCATCGGCCCAATATTGCTCCTCATCGCATAATGCCTTGCGCACGCTCGGCTTTGCGCTGCTGGCGGCCGGCACAGTATCGGCACTGGCCGCAATCGCATGTTATATGTATCTCAATCGCGGCGTCTACAATCCCGCAGACGCCATCCTGCTGCTGGTTGAAGGCGTCGCGGCGTTGGCCTGCGTACCGCTGCTGACGGCCGGCGTGGTCACTTCCGTCGTTGCATGGAAGAAACGCGATAAGTAAGAACAGCGGTGGCGCGAATTGGCGTTGGACCACCCCCAGTCGCTACGCGACAGCCCCCCGCCAGCGGGGGCGACAGTAGGATGACAGCGCTACGAGACAGGCCGATTGGGTACGCTAGTCGGCGGCTTCCAGACCAGTTGAGGCATGCCTGGCGCGCATAAGTTCCAGTGCATGGGCAAGATCGGCCGGGTAGTGGGATTCGACCGACGTCCAGAGATGGGTGCGGGGGTGGCGAAACTCCAGCTTCATCGCATGCAACCACTGCCGGTCCAGGCCGAGCTCCCCGGCCAGCACCGGATTGGCCCCATACATCGGGTCTCCGACCAGAGGATGCCCGATCGAAGAGAAATGCACGCGAATCTGATGCGTGCGTCCGGTTTCGAGATTCACCGAAACCAGCGTCGCCTCGCCGAATCGGTCCAGCACGTCCCAATGCGTGACCGCCGGCTTACCCGACGGCGTGACGCAGAAGCGGAAGTCCGACACCTTGGCGCGGCCGATGGGCGCTTCGATGGTGGCCTTGTCCTCCTTGAGGTTGCCCTGGACCATCGCATGATAGGTCTTGACCACCTCATGCTCGGAGAACTGCCGCCGCATCTCCTTGTACGCCAGCTCTGACTTGCACACCAGCATCAGGCCGGACGTGCCCACATCCAACCGCGACACGATGCCCTGCCGCCCGGGAGCTCCGTATGAGGTGATGCGCACGCCGCGTTTGAGCAGGCTGCCCAATACGGTGGGGCCTGTCCATCCGGCCGAAGCATGTGCAGCGACGCCCACGGGCTTGTCGACCACGACGACATCGTCATCCTCATACACGATGGCCATGTCGAGACACACCGGTTCCGGCTCATGCCGTTCTTCGGCGATGTCGAATTCGACGGTCTCCCCATACAGCAGCGTACCCGACTTGGCGATCGCACGATCCAGCACGCGGGCTTGGCCGGATTCGATAAGATCCGCCGCCTTGGCACGCGAGATGCCCAGCATCTTGGAAACCGCCACGTCGAATCGTGACCCCACCAATGCGTCGGGCGCCGGAACGAGACGGCTCATGAAGCGCTCCTCTCCGAGTCATCAGGCTGACGGCTCGAAACGGTCACCTCCGTCCGGGATGAGCCGGACGATGCATCCTGCACCATCGCTGACGAGTCCTGCGATTCGTCCGCCGTGCCGTCTGACTCCCCGTCACGCGCCACGTCACCGGCATCCTCCCCCAGATGCTCAATCCGATCGAGGTCCTTGCGACTGAACGGCACATCCAGCACAATCAGCACCACGACGCCGATGCCGGCCATCACCAGATAGATATCGGCGACATTGCCCACGGACCAACCATAATTCAGGAAATCAACGACCTTGCCATTGAGGAACCCGTCCGCATAGGCCACGCGATCGATCAGATTGCCGAACGCTCCGGCGAACGCGAACGCGAACATCACCGTCCAGCGCATCGATATCGTGCGTGCCGCCAGCACCGCCATCACCACGCACGCCACCACGGCGAGCAGCGAAATCAGCCATGTGCTTCCCGATCCGAGACCGAGCGATGCACCCGGATTATGAACCAGCATCAACGAAAGCAGGCCCGGGATCAGCGGCACTGTACGCCCGTCGCCCAACGCCTGCTGCGCCCACATCTTGGTGAGCTGATCGACGCCCAGCGCCACGGCCGCCACACATGCAAAGACGGCTACGCGAACACGCAGCCGTCCTTGGATATCCTTCATCGACTATTCCGCCTGCTTGCCGATCTGGCTGTAGTTGTTCGTATCGGACACCTGACGAGACAGCTGGCCGAGGAACTCGGTCAGACGCGCACGGTATTCGGCTTCGAACTGCTTGAGGCCCTGAATGTTGCCCTCGATGACCTTGGACTGGGTGGTGAGCTTGTCACGCACCTGCTGCGCATACTCATCGGCGTTGGAGCGGGTCTTGCTGTCGTACTCGCCGGCGCGACGACGCACCTCGTCCTCATAGTTGTCGGCCTGCTGCTGCGTGTTCTCGCGGTACGTGTCGGCATCCTGACGGGTCTTCACCGAGTAGGCGTCGGCGTCGGAACGAGTGCGCTCCGAGTACGCGTCGGCATCGGAGTGAACCTGCTTGTTGTACTCATCGGCCTCGGTACGGGTGCGGGACGAGTAGTCGTTGGCCTTGGTGACCAGCTCGTTGTACTTGTTCTGGCTGGCCTCGGTGATTTCCTTCGCCTTGGCCTTGCCCTTGTCGACGTACTGGTCGTGCAGCTGCATGGCCAGCGTCAGCATGGCGGTGGCGCGCTCGGGCTCGCTGCTGGCAGCGGCGGCAGCGCCAGCGATCTTCTGAAGGCTGCCGGTCTCCGTGCTCGGCTCGACCTTGGCGACCTGCTCGCGCAGCTGGTTCTCGCGCTGCTTGGACTCCTCCAGCTGACGAGCCAGATCGGAGGCCTGCGCGGCCTGCTGCTGCAACGCATCGAGGTGCTTCTTGGCATCGTTGAGCTGCTGCTGGTAGGAGGCGGCCTGCTGCTGCGCTTCCTGCAGACGTCCGCTCATGTCCCTGGCGCTGACGCGGTACTGGTCGCGCTCGTTCTGCACCGCGGCGAGCTGCGCGGCGACATCGGCCTTGCCGGAGGCCTGGGCGGCCTGCGCGGTCAGCTGGTCGATCTGGCCGCTGAGGCGATCCACCTGATCCTTGAGCTGCTCGTTCTGCTGGGACAGCGCGCGGTTGCTCTCCTCGGCTTCGGTGAGTTTCGCCGCAGCCACCTGAGCCGCCTGATCGTCCTTGCTGGCGACGGGCACCGCGGACTTGAGCTGCTCGTTTTCGCTCTGCAGTGACTGTACCTGCGCAGTCAACTCGGAAATCTTGGAGTTGAGCTTGGCGACGTCGGGAGGAAGGGACTGCGTCGCCTGGCCACTTGCAACGGCCTGCTTGCCAAGCGCCTCGACGGTTTCCGTCACCTGATCGAGAAAATCGTCAACCTCGTCGACATCATAGCCTTCCTTGAAACGCACGGTCTGGAAGGTATGCTCCCGTATATCTTTAGGCGTCAAAAGAGCCATAAAACTTACACCTCGCTTTGGGCACGATGCCTCGCTGTGTTGGTATCACCTTCCGATGCTAGCACGAACCCTGAAAGAACTCTCGCCGCATGCGTGATTACGGCGCGATTTACACCAATATTCTCAAGGCGACAAGTGCGGTGTACAGCACGATGAAGCTGACGTCCATCGCTATAGGCCCCATCGGTATGGGCCGGATGTAGCGTCGCAGCCAGCGCAACGGCGGCTCGGTGAGCTGGTAGACGACATTGATCAGCGATGCGACGACGCCCTTGGGATACCAACGCGGCGCAAGCACCGACACCCAATCCAGGATCATACGGACGAACAGCACCGTGATATAAGCGTCGATAATCCAGTCAATCACCAGACGCACTATTGTGAACACCATGCCTTCCAGCCTATCAAAACGGCATACAGCTTCATTGCCGTCAGCTGAACGTCAACTGGGCATTACCGCCGCCGCTGTCATGACGACGAATCGTCTACAGCCGCCAATCCGGCTGACCGCCGGCAGATCAGTCGGCGAACAGGTCGTGCGCCGAGGACGGCGCCTGCGGCTCCTCCACCTTGATGTTCACCTGGGCCGGGCTGAGCAGGAACACGCGCGGAGTGACACGCTCGATGGACCCGCGCACGCCGAAGACGACGCCCGCGGAAAAGTCCACGATGCGGTACGCCACGGCCTCGGAGACACCGGTCAGGTTGAGCACGACGGGCACGCCGTCGCGGATAGCACGCCCCACCAGCTGCGCGTCCTCGTAGGACTTCGGATGAATCGTGGTGATGCGGCTCACGCGACCCTGGAACGGATTCGACTCACGGCTGGGCGCGGATGTCGGCGACGATGGCGCAGCCTGGGACACCGGAGTGACCGAATGATCGTCGTCGAATCCGGGATCCTCATCCTGGATGTCCATCGGCTCGTCGTCTTCGGCAACATCCGCCATGCCCAGATACTGCATCGCGTTCTTCATAAACCCAGCCATGACTGTTCAGTTCCTTTCGGCTCAGCGCAGAAAATCAGGGATATCGAGGTCGCCCAGGTCACCGGAGGAGACGATATCGTGCTCGGAGGTCTCGTCATCGATCGGCATCGACGCAGGGCCGCCCTTGCGCAGCGCGAAATCCGGCACCTGACGCGCCGCCGGATTGGTGGTGGTCATGGGCGTGTTCGCGGACGGCTGCGTGCGCACGGGGATGCTCGGCGCGACCGGCTGCTGCTGGTCGTGCGCGTGCGTCGGCGTGACGGGGTCCGTGGTGTGGGAAGCCGGAATGGATGCGGCGGTCGTGGCGCCCTTCATCGAGGGTACGTTGGTGTTCTTGGAATCGGCGTCGAAACCGGCCGCGATGACCGTGACGCGAACCTCGTCGCCGTAGGCGTCGTCGAGCGCGAGACCCCAGATGATCTGGGCTTCGGGGTGGATGGCCTTGCGCACCAGCTCGGTGGCCGCGGAGGCCTCCTGCAGCTTGAGGTCGGTCGGGCCGGCGATGTTGATGAGTGCTCCGTGAGCCCCTTCGACGCTGGATTCCAGCAGCGGCGAGCTGATGGCGATCTCGGCGGCCTGCGTGGCGCGGTCCTCGCCCCGCGCGGAGCCGATGCCGAACAGCGCGGTGCCGGCGCCGCGAAGGATGGCGGTGACGTCGGAGAAGTCGACATGGATGTACGAGTTCATCGTGATCAGGTCGGTGATGCCCTGCACACCGGCGAGCAACGCCGAATCGGCGGTCTTGAAGGCGTCGACGATGCCGATCGTGCGGTCGGACAGCTCAAGCAGCCGGTCGTTGGGGATGACGATCAGGGCGTCGACCTCCTTGCGCAGGTTCTCGATGCCCAGATCGGCGGAGGCGGAACGCTGCGGTCCCTCGAACGTGAACGGCCGGGTGACCACGGCGATGGTCAGCGCCCCCTGCTGATGCGCCGCGCGGGCGACGATGGGGCTCGCGCCGGTGCCGGTGCCGCCGCCCTCGCCACAGGTCACGAAGACCATGTCGGCGCCCTTGAGCGCCTCCTCGATGTCGGACTGGTGATCCTGCGCGGCCTTGCTGCCCCGCTCGGGATCGGCGCCGGCACCCAATCCACGGCTTGAAGCGTCATTCAACGAGATCTTCACATCGGCGTCGGAGCGCAGCAAATCCTTGGCATCGGTGTTGATGGCCACGAACTGCACGTTCTGCAGGCCTTCGGCGATCATGCGGTTGACGGCATTACCGCCGGCTCCACCGACACCGACGACTTTGATGTTGGTCCTGTCGTTGAAATTGTCAGTCTGGGCAATCTCGCTCACCATTGTCTCCTGTCACTCACGGTTACGCATAACTCTATCGCAGAACCATTGATTATAAAGCTATTTTCTCGGCGTGTATCAACGTTTTTCCATCTCATTTGCACAAAACGACACACCATGGCCGCATTCGGCCCATGACCCGGATGCCGTCTCAGTATCCGGCGTCCATCGGATCGTCGCCGAACAGCGTCTCGCGCTCCTCGTGCGTGGTGACCCGCGAGTCGAGCCAACCGTACGGCAGATGCACTTTTTTTGCAAAGCGAACACGGCCGCGCGGCTTGTCCTTCACCCGTTCGGGGAAGGTGATGGCGGGATCGAGACGCGAGGTCTCGCGCTCCACGTCGGCGAGGTTCTCGCACTCCATGAACGCCCTGCGCGTCGTCCCTCCGACGGGGAATCCCTTGAGATACCAGGCGATGTGCTTGCGCAGGTCGTGCACGGCCATGCGCTCGTCACCGTCATAGAACTCGACGAGCAGCCGGGCGTGGCGCATGATCACGTCGCATACGGCCCCCAGCGTAGGGTTGACGCGCTCGTCGCTGCCCGCGAAGGCGTTCCTGATATCGGCGAACAGCCACGGCCGGCCCTGGCATCCGCGCCCGATGGCGACCCCGGCGCATCCCGTCTCGCGGACCATCTCCAGGGCGTCGTCGGCGCCCCAGATGTCGCCGTTGCCGAACACCGGGATGTCCAGCGCGCCGACCAGTTCGCCTATGCGGCTCCAGTCCGAATGGCCGCCATAGTATTCCGCCGTGGTGCGGGCGTGCAGCGTGACGGCCGCGCACCCCTCCTCCTGCGCGATGTGGCCGGCTTCCATGAACGTCTCATGGCTGTGATCGATGCCGACGCGGATCTTGGCGGTAACGGGGATGTTCGCCACCGAGCACACCTTCACCACGCGCTGAATGATCTCGCGGAACAGGTCGGTCTTCCACGGCAGCGCGGACCCGCCGCCACGACGGGTGACCTTGGGAACCGGGCAGCCGAAGTTCAGGTCCACATGGTCGGCCATGTCCTCATCGACGACGATGCGCGCGGCCTGCTCGACAATGGCCGGGTTCACGCCATACAGCTGCAGCGACCGGATGCGCTCGCTCGGCGCGAACCGGCACAGGCGCAGCGCCTTCGGATTGCGGGCGACCAACGCGCGCGCCGTAATCATCTCGGCCACGTACAGGCCGTCCGGGCCGTATTCCTCACACAGCACGCGGAACGGCCAGTTCGTGACGCCCGCCATCGGGGAGAGCACCACCGGCGTCGGCACGTGGATCGGCCCGAGATCGACTGGTGTCATCGTGACCGGTTCCTTCCCGGCCGGTGCGTCGGTGCGCGGGTCGAGCACGTCGGTCTCATGCGCGTCGACGGCGATGGTCTGTTCAACGGTGTCTGTCACGGCTCTCCCCCACGAATCGGCACGGCTCATGCCATACATGTCTTGAATGTACAAGAGCCCCCTTGGTGAAAAGGGGGCTGTCCGAATGATGTTCAGCACCCGGCCCGGTGTAGTCGGGCCGGGTATCGATCAGTACAGGCCACCGGCCTCGGCGACCTTGACCGGGGCGGACTCGTTCACGCCGGTCTCCTTGGCGACGTCGGTGCCGCCGTCGGCGGCCTTGGTGCCGGTGATGCTGACGGGGCCCTCGGGGTAGCGCACGCGCTTCTCGGACACGCGGGCGGCCACGTAGTCGGCGACCTTGTCGAGCGCGACGCGCTCCTGCTGCATCGTGTCACGTTCGCGGATGGTGACGGCCTGGTCGTCGATCGTGTCGAAATCGACGGTGATGCACAGCGGCGTTCCGATCTCGTCCTCACGACGGTAACGGCGGCCGATGGCACCGGCCTCGTCGTAGTCGATCATCCACTCGTGCTGACGCAGGTCGGCGGCCAGATCGTGGGCGATGGACTGCAGCTCGGGCTTCTTGCTCAGCGGCAGCACGGCGGCCTTGACCGGAGCAAGTCGCGGGTCGAGACGCAGCACGGTGCGCTTGTCGACGCCGCCCTTGGTGTTCGGCGCCTCGTCGACGTCGTAGGCGTCAACGAGGAACGCCATCAGGGAACGGGTCAGGCCGGCGGCCGGCTCGATGACGTACGGCACGAACTTCTCGCCGGTGGCCTGGTTGAAGTAGCTCAGATCCTCGCCGGAGTGCTTGGAATGCGCGCTCAGGTCGTAGTCGGTGCGGTTGGCGATGCCTTCGAGCTCACCCCAGTCGGAGCCCTGGAAACCGAACTTGTATTCGATGTCGACCGTGCGCTTCGAGTAGTGGGAGAGCTTCTCCTTCGGGTGCTCGTAGTGACGCAGGTTCTCGGGGTTGATGCCCAGGTCGGTGTACCAGCGGGTGCGGGTGTCGATCCAGTACTGGTGCCATTCCTCGTCGGTGCCGGGCACCACGAAGAACTCCATCTCCATCTGCTCGAACTCACGGGTGCGGAAGATGAAGTTGCCGGGCGTGATCTCGTTGCGGAAGGACTTGCCCATGTTGGCGATGCCGAACGGCGGCTTGGAACGCGAGGAGGTCATCACGTTCTTGAAGTCGACGAAGATGCCCTGCGCGGTCTCGGGGCGCAGGTAGTGCAGGCTGTTCTCGTCCTCGACCGGCCCGAGGTGGGTGCGCAGCATCATGTTGAAGTCGCGCGGTTCGGTCCACTCGCCGCGGGTGCCGCACTCGGGGCAGACGATGTCCTTGAGACCGTTCTCGGGCAGCTTGTCGCCGTGCTTTTCGGCGTAGGACTCCTCCAGCTTGTCGGAACGCTGGCGCTTGTGGCACTTGAGGCATTCGATCAGCGGATCGTTGAACACTGAGACGTGACCCGAAGCGACCCATACGGCCGGCGGCAGAATGATGGATGTGTCCACGCCCACCACGTCGCCGCGGGTGACGACCATGGAGCGCCACCATTCACGCTTGATATTGTCTTTCAGGGCGACGCCGAGGGGGCCGTAATCCCATGCGGAACGGGTGCCGCCATAGATTTCGCCGGCGGGGAACACGAATCCGCGCCGCTTGGCGAGGGATACGACTTCATCGAGTTTAGAAACAGCCACAATGCACCTTCTGGTTTGAACGGTTTGGGGACTTAGTATGCTCGCACGAGTCTAACGGCAGACGGTGACAGCCCGCCGCCTTGTTCGGCAGCATCCAACCTGCGGATATGCGGGTGCCCCGCCGGCATGATCGTCGACGGGGCACCCGGGGAGACTCGCGAGAGTCTCGTGTGAGTCAGGAGCGCTTGCGGCGCAACGCCATGACGCCGGCACCGACCGCCAGCATCGCGGCCGCGACGGAGGCGATGATGGCGACGGATGCGCCGGTCTTGCTCAGTGCGCTGCCATCGATGATGGCGATGATGCGGCCGGGCTTCTCCTTGAGCGCGGCGCGGGCGTCGTTGAGCATCGACAGCGCGTTGTCGATGTCGAACTGCGTGGAGTTGGCGTTGCCGATGACGGCCTTGGCATGCGCCAGGGCGGTCTCGAACGCCTTCCACGACTCGGCCGTGTACTTCGACCCGTCCAGCTTCTCGGCCTCGACCTTCTTGACCGCCTTATCCAGCGCCGCCTTGTCGACGGTGCCCGGTTCGGGCTTCGGGTCGGGCTTGACCTCACCCTTCTCGGTCAGTCCGTCGCGAGCGGAGGTCAGGGCGCCAAGGGCCGCGTCCACATCCTGCTGGGTGGCGGAATCGCTGGCGATGACGGCCTTGGCATGCGCCAGGGCGGTCTCGAACGCCTTCCACGACTCGGCCGTGAACTTCGACCCGTCCAGCTTCTCGGCCTCGATCGCCTTGATCTTCTTGTCCAGCTCGGACTTGTTGACGGGGGCGGGTTCGGGCGTCTTCTCGGTCAGCCCGGCGTAGGCGTCGGTCAGCGCCTTGAGCGCGTTATCGACGTCCTGCTGGGTGGCGGAATCATCCGCGATGACGGCCTTGGCATGCGCCATGGCGTCCGCGAAGGTCTTCCACGAGTCGGCCGTGTACTTGGATGAATCCGGGTTCTTGGCCTCAATCGCCTTGATGGCCTTGTCCAGATCCGTCTTGCTGACGGTCGGGGCGGGCTGCGAGACGGTGATGTCGATGACCGCGGACTTGCCCTGGTAGGTGACGGTGACGGTCTTGTCGGTGACCTTGAGCTTCGCGTCGAGCGCAGGCTTGAACGTGAAGTCGCCGGCCGTCTGCGTGTTCCAGGTCACGGTGCCGGTGCTGTCGTCGTCATAGTTGAGCTGCAGCACCAGTCCTGCCGGGTCGAACTTGTCGTCGACCACGTAGGTCAGCTTGGAAGGCTTGGTCTTGACGCTCACCGAGGTCAGCGTCGGTTTCGGCGCCGGGGCGTCCTTCAGTTCGATGGTGAACGTCTTGGCGACGGTGCCGGAGTACTTGTCGATGCCGCGCACGGTCACCGTGGCCGTGCCGACGGCGGTGTTGCCCGCGTAGTCGAGCAGGTAGTCCACGCCGTAGCGCAGCGTGGCGTCGCCCAACGTCACCGTCACGTCCTTCGTGGCGAAGGTGGCGGGATGGTCGGCGTCCACCTGGTCGACGGTCAGCTTGGCGGGCACGGTCACGGTCGCGCCGCTGATGTCGGTGGTGTCGACGGCCTTGCGCAGGCGGATTTCGGAGGCGGACATGAACTTGTCGTTGCCGGAATCCGCATAGGTGTGGACGGCCTTGAGCCGCACGTGCTTGGTGGTCACCGGCTGATTGAACTCGGCGAGCTTCCAGCCGTAATCGGTGGTCCATGTGCCGGAGCCCGCGTCGGTCCAGTTGGTGCCGTCATCGCTGACCTGAACCTTGTATTCGGTGACGGAGCCGTTCTTGCTGCCCGCGGGGCGCGGCAGGTAGCGCAGCGCGTCGAGCTTGGTGGGTTTCTGGAGCTCGAAGGCGATCCACAGGTCGTTCACGGTGGTGGGCGTCCAGTTGGAATGCCAGTACGTGCTGGTGTTGCCGTCGACCGCGAATTTCTTCGGGCCTTCGGTCGCGGTGCCGGACGTCTGTTCGCTGCCCACGGTGACCGTCATGTCGGCGGCCGGGTAGTCGCGTTCATCGGAGTCTGCGGGGAATTCCTGCTCCGTGCCCAGGTTGATGGTGAAGGTCTTGCGCGTGACGTGGTCCTCGGACTCGGTGATCACGCGGATCACGTTGTCGTGCGCGGGCAGCACGGTGACGCTGGCGTTGCCTTCGCCCTCGGCTTTGACGTCCGCGATGATCGCGGGCGTGTTGTAGGAGCCGGCGGCGAGCACGGAGTCGGAGACCTTCGTGCCGTTCACTGTCAGCGACGAGAGCGCGGCGGACGTGTTCGTGACGAACTTGCTGGTCGCGGTCTTCAGCTCGATCTCGGTCAGGCCGGTGCAGACCACGCCGCTGGGGGTTGTGGTGTCGGCGTTGGTGACCGTGACCTTGACGAACGTGGCTCCCACCGGAGCGAAGTCATAGGTGTACGGCTTGACTCGGTCGGACGACTCCTGGGCCGCGATGGTCTCCGTGGCAGCGAGATCCGTCCAGTTCTTGCCGTCCGCGGAGATCTGGATCTTCGTCTTGCCGGCGTCGGGGAACCTCACCGCGTTGCTGTCGCGGAAGAAGTACATGACAATCTGGCCGAGCTGCTGCTCGGTCGCGTACTCGAAGGTGATCTCGGCGGTGTTGTGACCGGCCTTCGAGTACGCCCAGTTGGTCCATGCGGACGGGTTCGCGCCGCCGCCGGTATTGGCGTCGACGGTCGTGGAGCCGTCCTTGATGGCGTTCAGCGTGTCGGACTGCTTGTCGGCGGGGATGTTCTGAGTCAGGCGCAGCGCATTGCCGGAGACGCTGCTGCCGATGGTGACCTGCGACCGCTGCACGCGGATCGTCGCGGTGACCTTGAACTCCTTGCCGAAGACGGTGGCGGTGCCGGGGACCTTGACGGTGCCGGCCGTGTTGTACACGGTGTCGGCGGGCTTGGTCCAGTGGACGGCGAAGTTCGCGCTGGTCACGGTGCCGTCGGGCAGCACGGCCGGACGCGAGCCAGGCAGCACGGCGGGCGTGCCGACCGGTGTGCTGGCCGAATAGTTGAGCAGCGCACCGATCTCGTCGATCATCGTCACGCGCACGGAGATCTTCTGCCCGGCGACCGTGCCGGCCACGCTGAACGAACCGGCCTTGGCGATCTGGTCGTCGCTGACTGCGTCCCATGTGACGTTCTGACGGTCCGACGTGCCGTCGGAGTAGCGCACCTCGACATCACTCGGCAGAATCGGCTTGTTGCCGGTCTTGACGTAGTAGTTGCGCGAGTAGTAGAAGCTGCGGACCGTCTTCTCGGTGCTGGTGCCGGGGACAGCGGTGGTGGCGATCTTCACTGTGGATGATTGCAGACCGTCGGCCTTGGCGGTGACGGTGATCTCGCCCGCCTCCTTGGTGGACTGGACGATGGCGAGCACCTTGCCGCTGAACGCCTTGCGGTTGTCGGCCTGATAGGAGTCGTGATCCGGCGAGCTGCCGTTGTCGACGCCGACCAGTTTGCCGGCGCCCTTGACGTCGAAGGTGACGCGGTTGGCGGCATCGGGGACGATATGGCCGTTGGCGTCGGTCACGTCGACCTCGATGTACGACAGGTCCTTGCCGTCCGCGGTGATCGTCTTGCGGTCGGCATCGGCTTTAAGCTTCGCGGCCTTGCCGGTGGTGGTCACCGACGCGTTGCCCTCGGTGGACCCCTCGGGGATCAGCCTGTTGTTCTCGTCGTATGCTTCGGCGGAGATGGTGCCCTCGGCCCACGGCACGTTCCAGGTCAGGTACATGTTCTTGTGGGCGGTGGAGTCCTTGTCGGTGCCCTCGTAGACCTGATAGGTGTATCCGGCCGCGGTGGTCTTCTTGGTGAAGGACTTCTCTCCGATCAGTCGCTTTTCGGTGCTGCCCTTCGGCGTGAAGTACAGCTTGACCTTGGCCGCGTCGGTGTAGACGACGACCGGCACCTTGTTGCTGGAGTCCTTGGCGACGACGTTCTCGTTCCATGCGGGGAGGATGTGCAGCGTGTGCACGTCGTCGTTCCACTGGCTCTGATAGAAGTAATAGGTGTCCTTCGGGAAGCCTGCGGTGTCGACGATGCCGAAGTACGAGTTCTTCGGCGACGGCCAGGAGCCCACGGCGCCGGAGCCGGTGCCGTTCCACGGGGTGGGTTCGCCGAGGTAGTCGAAGCCAGTCCACACGTATGTGCCGGCGACGAAATCGCGCTGAACCACGTCGTACCAGGCGGAGCTGGCGACGGCGCCCCAGCCGACTGCGGAATTGTCATAGCTGGTCAGCTGCTTGTCGCTTGACTGGGCGCCGCCGGTGGTGCGGTTGTAGATGCCTCGGCTGTTGATGGCGGACGCCGTCTCGGAACCGTAGATGGCCCAGGAGGGGTGGCCCGTGCGGATCTGGTCGTAGTTCGCGCCGTTGGAGTAGTTGGTGCCGACCACGCCGCCGTTGGCGGTCAGGTTGTCGCCCATCGTGTTCGACTCGTTCCAGTTGGCCTTGATCTTGTTGTCGCCGTGGGTCATCGGGCGGGTGCTGTCCGCGGCCTTCGTCCATGCGACCAGCTTGGCGGAGGTAGCCGGGAAGTCCGAGACGCTGCCGCTGATGCCTTCCATCATCTCGTTGCCGAGCGACCACATGATGACGGACGGGGCGTTCCTGTCGCGGTTGATGGTGCTGGTCAGGTCGAACTTGGCCCAGGTCTCGTCCTTGTCGCCACCCAGGACGGCGTTGTCACCGGCGATGGTCTGGCCGAACCACTTGCCGTAATCCTCGGTGTTGCCGTTCTTCGACCGGTTCCACATGTCGAAGACCTCTTCGACCACGAGGACGCCCTTCTCGTTGCAGACGTCAATCAGCGCCTTGGCTGCGGGGTTGTGCGTGGTGCGGATCGAGTTGACGCCCATCTTCTGGAGAATCTCGACCTGGCGCTCGATGGCGCGGCGGTTGGCGACCGCACCGAGCGATCCCTGGTCATGATGCATTGAGACGCCCTTGAGCTTGACTTTCTCGCCGTTGAGCGAGAAACCGCTGGTCGCATCGAAGCCGGTCCAGCGGAAGCCATATTCGGTGTCGTAAGTGTCGAGCACCTTGCCGCCGTTGAGCACTTCGGTGCGCACGGTGTACAGGTTCGGGTTCTTGATGCTCCACAGCTTGGGCGAGGCGGCGGTGATCGTGGAGGTCACGTCCGCGCTGGCACCGGCCGCGATGGACTTGGATGCGGTGGTGACGGTGCCGATGGCGGCGTCGGTCTTGCCTCCCTTGGGGAACACGGTCTGCTTGAGGGTGATGTTCGCCGCGGCCTTGGTGTCGTTGGCGACCTTGGTGGTGAGGTTCATCGTCACGTTGCCGCCGTTTTGGGTGGCGAGGCTCGGGGTCTTGATGGCCACGCCGTTATTGCCGACGTGCACGCCGTCGGTGACGGTGAGGGTGACGTCGCGGTAGATGCCGGAGCCGGAGTACCAGCGGCTGGACGGCAGCCTGTTCTCGACCTTGACGACGATGGTGTTCTCCTCGCCGAACTTGGCGTTGCCGGTCAGGTCGAAGGAGAACGGCGAGTAGCCGTACGGATGGGTGCCGAGCTTGACGCCGTTGAACCAGACGGTGGCGTTCATGTACACGCCGTCGAAGTTGATGGCGATGCGCTTGCCGGCGAGATCCCGGTCGATGGTGAAGGACTTGCGGTACCAGCCGGTGCCGCCGGGGAGGTACGCGCTTTCGGCCTCATTACTCTGCGAGTACTTCTGCGTGATGCTGTAGTCATGCGGCAGGTCGACCTGCTGCCAGGCCGAATCGTCGAACGTCGGGTCCTGCGCCTGCACGGAATCGGACAGCATGAACTTCCAGTTGGCGTCGAAATCCGAGGTGCGATTCTGCTTGGAATCCACGGCGCTGGAGTAGACCACCTCCGGCGTGGAGCTCATCTGCGTGGTGGAGTCGGATCGGGTGGCGTCCTCGACCGCCCACGCTGAATTTGTTAACAACCCTAACGGTATTGACAAGGCCACTGTGGCGGCGAAAGCCACGATGCGGCCACCAAGTCTGCGAACTGCCATAAACGTTCCTTCTTCATTGAATCCACGAGCGCCTGCCGCGCCGCTCTGTTACTGTTAGTGTATACGCACCAATGCGGTATCCACACGGTGATCATAAGAATGATATCTCATTACCTGTATTTCATGTAAATACCATTAACAAAAACGGCGTGTCGCCATCGCCAATCCTGTATCCCCCATACAGGGCCGGAAAAATCGCAACGCAACGCATGCCGGCAACGAAGCGGCGCCCACTACCACGTACCTTCAAGAAACGCAAGACACAATGTCCATATTGGGCCATAGCGTTGAAGGGCACAATGCAGGGGGACCCGCAGCAGTACGCGAGTTGAGAAAGGCCACACGCCTGACCCTTTGAACCTGTTGGTCAAGACCATCGTAGGGAGCAATGATTATGAGCGAGGAATCGCCGAACACGCGGATATCGCCGCCAACACAGCCATCACTGCGCGAGCAGATAGCGGACGCGGTGCGCACGGTACGCGAGACTACGCCGCTGGCGCAGTCCTTCACCAATTTCGTCACCATCAACCTTGTCGCCAACGCGCAGCTCGCCGCCGGCGGCGCGGCGGCCATGAGCTTTCTGCCGGACGACATCATCGACACCGCCACGATCAGCGGCGCCGACTACATCAACGTCGGCACCCTGCTGCCGTTCTACAAGGACGCGCTGCCGCAAGTGGCGAGGGCGTTCCACAACACCGGCCATCCCTGGGTGCTCGACCCCGTCGCCGCCGGCATTGGAGAGACCAGAACCGCCATATTGCAGTCATTCAAGCGCTATCCGCCGACCGTGATCCGAGGCAACGCCTCGGAGATCATCGCGCTCGACGCCATGTGGGGGCTGAACGAGGAATCCGCGACCGCTACCGCATCCAAGCCCGCCGGCGTGGAATCCGTCGACGACGTGGAATCCGCCATCGCACCGGCGCAGCGGCTCGCACGGTTCATGGCGAGGCACGGCGCCAACGGCACGGCGGCGGTGGCCGTCTCCGGTGCGACGGACATGGTGACCGACGGCGAACACGTGTACCGGCTGGCGGGTGGCAGCGCCATGATGACGAAAATCACCGGCGCCGGATGCTCGCTCGGCGGCGTCACCGCCGTGTATCTCGCCGTCGCGCAGCCGCTGATCGCCGCGCTCGCCGCCACATCGCTGTACAACACGGCCGGCGAGATAGCCGAGAAACGAAGCAACGGCCCCGGTTCGTTCCAGGTGGCGCTGCTGGACGCGCTGTGGAACGTTACCGCCGAGGAGGTGGCAGACCGCGCGATCGACATGCGATAGCCGCCCCTCCCGGCGCTCCCGATAAGTGGCGCCGGCATCATATTCTTCCAATAGGCATCATATTCTTCCAATAACACAATTAAAGGAACAACAGATGAGCAATGAATACCCATTCGCGTCCATGCGCGATTCGTTCGACCTGAGCGCGTACTTCGTGGTCGGCCCCCAGGACTGCAAGGACCGGCCGCTGACCGAGGTGATCGATCAGGCCTTGCATGGCGGCGCCACCTTCATTCAATTGCGAGCCAAGGGCGCCGACGCCTCCGAGCTGACCGAGATGGCCCGCGACATCGCGCAGATCATCGAGGACAACGAGAAGTCCGACTCCGTGGCCTTCGTGATCGACGACCGCGCCGACGTGGTGTGGCAGGCCCGCCGCAAGGGCATCAAGGTCGACGGCGTGCACATCGGCCAGAGCGATATGGAGCCGCGCGAGGCCCGCGCCCTGCTGGGCGACGAAGCGATCGTGGGACTGTCGGCTGAGACCGAGTCCCTGGTCCGACTCATCAATGAGCTGCCCGACGGTTGCATCGACTACATCGGCGCCGGACCTCTGCACGTCTCCTCCACCAAGCCGGAAGCCTCGGTGGGCGGCAACGACGGCTCCGGCAAGACCCTGGATGCCGCGCAGATCAACACGATCTGCTCCGCCAGCGAGTTCCCGGTCGTCGTCGGCGGCGGCGTGACCGCGGCTGACATGGCCATGCTGGCCGGCACGAAGGCCGCCGGCTGGTTCGCGGTCTCCGCCATCGCGGGCGCCGAAGACCCCGAGGCCGCCACCCGCGAGATGGTCTCCGGCTGGAAGGCCGTGCGCGCAGATGAGCGCCACGGATACGCCCCGCGCATCGTGACCCACACCCCCGCCACCGACACGCAGGCCGCGCAGGAAGGCAGCGCCGCCGCCGGGGCCGAGGCCACCGAAAAGAAGTTCACCAACGCCAAGGACGCCAAGGACGCGCAGAAGCTCGCCAAGCAGCAGCGCGTCGACATCGCCGCCCGTGGGTCCAAGCAGCGCGACAAGGCGCACATCCGCAAGACCAAGTCTGTGCCGTTCTCCTACGAGTACGGCTCCTACGACCTTGAGGTACCCTACACTGAGATCAAGCTCTCCGACACCCCCGGGGTGGGCCCGAACGCCCCGTTCCACGACTACAACACCGAAGGCCCCAAGTGCGACCCGAAGGAAGGCTTGAAGCCCCTGCGTCTCGACTGGATCCGCGACCGCGGCGACATCGAAGACTACGAGGGCCGCCGCCGCAACCTGCAGGACGACGGCAAGCGCGCCATCAAGCGCGGCCGCGCCACCAAGGAATGGCGTGGACGCACGCACCAGCCGATGCGCGCCAAGGACCACCCGGTGACCCAGATGTGGTACGCCCGTCACGGCATCATCACCCCGGAGATGCAGTACGTCGCCACCCGCGAGAACTGCGACGTGGAGCTCGTGCGCTCCGAGCTGGCCGCCGGCCGCGCCGTGATGCCCTGCAACATCAACCACCCCGAAGCCGAGCCGATGATCATCGGATCCGCCTTCCTCACCAAGCTCAACGCCAACATGGGCAATTCGGCCGTCACCTCCTCCATCGATGAAGAAGTGGAGAAGCTCACCTGGGCCACCAAGTGGGGCGCCGACACCGTGATGGATCTGTCGACCGGCAACGACATCCACACCACCCGCGAGTGGATCCTGCGCAACTCCCCCGTGCCGATCGGCACCGTGCCGATGTACCAGGCGCTCGAAAAGGTCGAGGATGACGCCTCCAAGCTGTCTTGGGAGCTGTTCCGCGACACCGTGATCGAGCAGTGCGAGCAGGGCGTGGACTACATGACCATCCACGCCGGCGTGCTGCTGCGCTACGTGCCGCTGACCGCCAACCGCGTCACCGGCATCGTCTCCCGTGGTGGTTCCATCATGGCCGACTGGTGCCTGCGCCACCATCAGGAGAGCTTCCTGTACACGCACTTCGACGAACTGTGCGACATCTTCGCCAAGTACGATGTGGCATTCTCGCTCGGCGATGGTCTGCGCCCCGGCTCGCTGGCCGACGCGAACGACGCGGCCCAGCTGAGCGAGCTGATGACCCTGGGCGAGCTCACCGAGCGCGCCTGGGCCAAGGACGTTCAGGTCATGATCGAGGGACCGGGCCACGTGCCCTTCGACACGGTGCGCATGAACATCGAGCTGGAGAAGGCCGTGTGCCACGGCGCCCCGTTCTACACGCTGGGACCGCTGACGACCGACACCGCGCCGGGCTACGACCACATCACCTCCGCCATCGGCGCCACCGAAATCGGCCGTTACGGCACCGCCATGCTGTGCTACGTGACGCCCAAGGAGCACCTGGGCCTGCCGAACAAGGATGACGTCAAGCAGGGCGTGATCGCCTACAAGATCGCCTGCCATGCCGCCGACATCGCCAAGCACCACCCGCACGCGATGGACCGCGACAACGCGATCTCGAAGGCCCGCTTCGAGTTCCGCTGGCTCGACCAGTTCAACCTGAGCTACGATCCGGATACCGCCATCGCCTTCCACGACGACACGCTGCCCGCCGAGCCGGCCAAGATGGCGCACTTCTGCTCGATGTGCGGCCCGAAGT
>ONZR01000084.1_pt1 | contig 51445 bp, 42 predicted proteins | sample 1671691 | NCBI WGS metagenome assembly ONZR01 (sample SAMN06348182, study PRJEB24527) | human gut metagenome | biome: human gut; feature: ankylosing spondylitis patient; material: feces | host: Homo sapiens | place: China | collected 2015-10 | reverse complement strand
TTGAATTGCTCCAACTTTCTGAACCACCGCGGCGATTCGAAATGTAGAGCAGGTAACCCGTAGTTCAGGTGTTATAGTCAAAAGTTGTTGGGGGGGGGCAACGGTTGAAGTTGCTTATCGATGAAAATCGTCTACAAGCCATTGAAATTCAAGGAAATCTAGGGTTTATGAGGAATTTTCCGAGTTTGGCTGTTTTGAACGTACCCACGTACCATTCGGTCGAATGCTCAATGTGTCGTCTTGTCGCCGCGGGCTCTCCCTACTTTCGACCATGCCTTTTTCTTCCCTCAAGTCAACCTCAAACAGACCGACGTCCGGTTTGAATGAATCGGACGTCCGCGAACGCCCGCACTTCGTTTCCGACAAGAAGCGGAGTGATGCGCTCGTGCTGTTTGAGCATGGTTTGGGCTACAGCAAGGTCGCGGAGATTCTCGAGATCAACATGAACACCGTCCACGAGTGGGCAAAGCTCTATCTGGCCGGGAGGTTCAAAAAGCAGATTCCTCAGAAGCAGTTCCGCTACGAGCAGGAATTCAAAGACCAGTGCATCCGCATGCGCCTTGACGGCGCAAGTTGGAATCAGATCAGCCGGACCATGAACGTGTCGCCAACGACAGTCCGCCGGTGGATCGAGGAAGCCCAGAAGAGCACTTCGAGCAGCTCCAACGTCTTTGAAGGCGCGGACAAGGAGTGAACCTTGGCTGCGCGCGCTCCGTTCTCCAGACTCCATGAGAAGCTCAAGAACCCGCACCTGATGCGGCTGGCTTCGCATCTTCCGGCTCATAAGTGGAAGATCATCCTGGCTGTCTTCTGCATGCTGGGTGCCGGCGCTTCATCGTCGCTCATTGCAACGCTTCTCGGAAAGCTTACGGATGCAGGCTTCTACAACCAGGAAGCCTGGGTGGTGCTTGCAGCTCCGATCGGCTTGATCCTGGTGTCGCTGCTGCACGGCGGATGCATGTTCGGCAGCAACTATCTGCTCGGCCGCGTGTCTCAGGCCATTCTGGTGAAGCTGCGCGGAGAGATGTTCCACCGCATGCTCCACTGGCCTATGGAGACGTATCAGGCCAATTCAACGGGGCTCGTGACTTCGAAGTTCGTCTTTGAAGCGAACTTCGCGCTCAGCAATGCCGCCAAGGCGTCCATCACCCTGATCCGCGACTCCATTCAGGTGGTGTCGCTCACGGTCGTGCTCTTCTGGAAGAACTGGCAGTTGGCGTTGATCTCCCTCGTGATTGCTCCGATGGTGGCGTGGCTGCTTCGAAGCATCAGCGCTCGCATGAAGAAGGTGATGAGCTCAAGCCAGGCGAACATCGCTGAACTTCTAGTGAGGGTGCGCGAAGCCTATGGGGCTGAACGCCTCATCAAGATTTCGAACGCCTACGGCGCAGAGACCTCGAGGTTCGAGAAGCTCAACGCCGAAATCAAGGATCTGATGATCCGCATGACGAAGGCGTCGTCTCTCGGGACGCCTCTTACTCAACTCCTATGCATGGCGGCGGTCGCCGTCGTACTCACGGTCGCCATGTACCAGACACAGACGGGTCTGCTCACGGTGGGCGAGTTTGTCACGTTCTTGGCGGCCCTTCTCCTTATCATGCCTCCCCTGAGGCACTTGGCCGGTCTGAACGCCAGTTTCGTGATGATGGCTGTGGCTGCCGAAAGCCTCTTCAGCACGCTCGACCTCAAGGAAGAGCGGGATGAAGGCACGAAAGTGCTCGGGCGCGACATTGAGAACATCGCCTTTGAGGGCGTGACGCTACGCTATCCCAATGCCGACGCTAACTCTGTCGATGACGTATCCTTCACGGTCACGCGTGGTCAGGCTACGGCCTTGGTCGGGCTTTCGGGTTCGGGCAAGACGTCGATGGCCAACATGATTCCGCGCTTCTGGAGCCCGACGGCTGGTCGGATCCTCATCAACGGCGTGGACAGTCGGGAGTATTCGCTCGAAAGCCTTCGTGCTCAGATTGCGATTGTTGCTCAGGACGTCTTCCTCTTCGACGACACCATTCGCGCCAACATCACCTACGGCTGTCCCAACGCTTCGGAAGAAGCTGTTCGTAAGGCCATTGAGGACTCTGCATTGACGGAGTTCATCGATAGTCTGCCTCAGGGGCTCGATACGCCCGTGGGTGAAGCGGGCGACCGTCTTTCGGGCGGCCAGAAGCAGCGCATCTCGATTGCCCGCGCCTTCCTCAAGGACGCGCCAATCCTCATTCTCGATGAACCAACCTCTGCACTCGACGCGGGTTCCGAAGCGCAGATCAAGGGTGCGCTTGAGCGCCTAATGGTCGGCCGCATCACGTTCATCGTGGCGCATCGGCTCACCACCATCGAGCATGCTGATCAGATTCTCGCCATGGCAGGCGGAAAGGTTGTCGAGCAGGGCACTTGGAAAGAACTCCTCACCAAGGACGGGCTGTTCGCGCGCCTCTGCCGTCTTCAGGGCCTCAGCACGAAGGAGGGCAAGTGATGAAGCTCATCCGCCGCCTCTTCGCAGCCCTCGTGGATCCTGATCTCGGACGCCTCTACAAGCTCCTTCTGCCCTACAAGTGGCAGATTGCCTTGGCCTGCATCTTCCTGATGGGGGCAGCAAGCATGTCGTCCCTCACGGCTACGCTCTTGGGTAAGCTCACGGACCTCGGCTTCTACCAGGATGAGAAGTGGGTGATCTTCGCGGCTCCGTCTGCCTTGATCGGTGTGTCGCTCCTCTACGCCGTGTCGACCGTCATGAGCTCCGTCCTGATGGCGAAGGTCTCTCAGTCGGTGCTCGTGACGCTGCGAACTCAGCTCTTCGAGCGCATGCTCCATTGGCCTGCGGCGAACTATCAGAAGTACACGACGGGCGAAGTCTCCTCGAAGTTCGTCAATGAAGCCAACATCGCTTTGAGCGGAGCCGCCAACTCGATCATCGTGCTCGTGCGCGACGTCGTGCAGGTAATCGCGCTCCTCGGCGTACTCTTCTGGCACAACTGGCACCTGACGCTCGTGGCCTTCATCGTGGCCCCTGCCTTGGCGCTCATTCTGCGCGCCATCAGCCGCCGAATGCGCCGCATCGTCAAGAACTCGCAGGAGGCGCTCGCCTCCATGATCTCCCGCGTGCAGGAGTCCTACAGCGCGGCGCAAATCGTCAAGATCTCCAACACCTACGACTTCGAGGATGAGCGGTTCTCTCTCGTGAACAACCGCATCCGGTCGCTCGCGATGAAGACCATTCAGACGCAGAGCCTCTCCACGCCCCTCACGCAGATGGTGACCATGGCGGCCATCGCGTTCGTCGTGGGCGCGGCGCTCTTCGAAGCTCAGCAGGGGCTCCTTAGTTTCGGCGAGTTCATCACGTTCCTAGCTGCCATGTTGCTCCTGCGCACACCCATTCAGGCGCTTTCCGGCCTGAACGGTACGTTCGCCGCCATCGGAACGGCCTCAAAGAGCATCTTCACCATGCTTAACGCGGCCCCCGAAGAAGACAAGGGCACTGTAGAACTCAAGAACGTCCGCGGCAAGATCCGGTTCGATCATGTGTCTTTTCGCTATCCCAGCGCCGACAAAGACGCGCTTCACGACATCAACCTCACCATCAAACCCGGCGAACATGTGGCGTTCGTCGGTCAGTCGGGCGCCGGCAAGTCGACCATCGTCAACCTCGTGCCGCGATTCCTTGAACCCGCGGAAGGGCGTGTGCTCATTGACGGCGTTGACGTCCGCGACATCACGCTCGAATCACTCAGAAGCCAGATCGCCGTGGTGTCTCAGGACACCGTCCTCCTGGATGCATCCATCCGCGAGAACCTCACCTACGGCCTCACCAACAAGACGGATGCTCAGATCTGGGAGGCGCTTAAGGCTGCGGCTCTCGATGAGTTCGTGAAGGGTCTATCGCAAGGGCTCGATTCCCGAGTGGGTGAGGCGGGCGGTCTGCTCTCGGGCGGGCAGAAGCAGCGTCTCGCAATTGCGCGTGCGTTCCTCAAGGATGCGGCGATTCTCATTTTCGATGAGGCAACTTCGGCGCTTGATGCCGAGGCGGAAACCAAACTCAAGGAATCTTTTGAGCGTCTTGCCAAAGGCCGAACCGTGCTGACCGTGGCGCATCGTCTCTCGACGATTCTTCCCTCCGATACGGTCCATCTCTTCCAAAACGGCCAAGTCCTCGAAACTGGGCTCATGGCTTCGCTGACTGCCCAAGAAGGAAGTCAACTTCACAGCCTCATGCGCATTCAACGCGGAGATCTGAAATGAATGAGTCCATCTATCTCAGCGAGGTTAAGCAATTCATCAAAGGCGTCAGGCAGGGGCTCATTCCTTGCCGAAAGCACAAGTTGGGTTTGGGGTTCTCCAAAGTTGAAGCCGGCATCTGTTCGCTCTATCAGTGGACGACCGTGCCGCTGCTCGTTGTTCAGGACAATCCCAATTTCAAAGCAAAGATCTTTGCCGGGTCCGTGCCTCTTTTCACTTGGAAGAAAGCGGCGATCCGGCAGATTCTGAGTGAGCGCTACCACCACAGTACCGATCGCCGTTCACGCATCTACATCAACGTGGGGTCGCTTCCCTTTTTCGACAACCGGTCCGGCATTCCGCGCGTTGCCAAGGAACTCACGCGTCACGGGTTGGTGAGTACGGCCTGTGAGGTGTACCCGGTTTATGCAGATCCCGTCGACGGTACCTACAAGTACGCTGCCTGGTGGGCTCGTAATTTGGGCGCCTGCATCAATCGCTTCAAAGCGCTCAATGCCTATGACTCCATTCAGGATCCGGTCATTGACTTTGCTCCCGGCGACTGGCTCATCCACACGATGATTAATCCAAACGAGGTCGATGTGGAAGCTGAGCAATTCGTTCAGATGCGCGCGGCGGGCGTGAAGATTGGATTCATTCTCCACGACATCATCGCGGAACGACATCCTGAATTTTTCAAGAACCGGGATGCGAAGAACTTCAGCCGGTGGCTCAAGAACCTACCTCAGGTCGACGGGGTATTTGCCGTTTCACAAGCAACTCTTGAGGACTACCGAGCGTGGCTCAACGAAAAGGGGCTCGCTGAAGGATTGCAGCAGGTTCAAGGATGGTTCCACCTTGGATGTGATTTCCAATCAACGGCATCAATCCAAAAGGTCGATCCTGAGATTTCGGCCACGCTCAGCGGGAAGAAATACGTCCTGCAGGTGAGCACGATTGAGCCCCGCAAGGGTTATGCACAGTTGCTTGCCGCCTTTGAAGAACTTTGGGCGGCCGGCTCTACGGAATCTCTCGTCATCGTCGGGCGCAAGGGGTGGAAGGTAACTGCTTTCTGCCGGCGACTCCGTCGACATTCCGAATTTGGCAAGCGCCTCTTCTGGCTGCAGGGGATCAACGACGCCACGCTGAAAGCTCTCTATGAGGGGGCCTCGCTCGTTGTTGCTGCTTCAGAGGCAGAAGGCTTTGGCCTCTCTGTAGTTGAGGCCGCCGCTTGCAAGCGTCCGCTGCTCGTTCGCGACATTCCTTCGTTCCGTGAGGTTGCCCCTGAAGGCACTGCCTTTTTCTGTGGGAGCGAGCCCGCCAACTTGGCGCGGGCCATTTCAAGCGTTAACCGCACCCAAGTTCCAAGTACATCCAACCGTCCGAAGTCTTGGAAGGAAAGCGCTGAGGATCTTTTTTCTCTCATTAAAAGGACTAACAAATGAAAACGATGGTCAGGCCAGTCGTTCTATGCGGAGGCTCGGGTACGCGTCTTTGGCCTTTAAGCCGCCCGGATCTCCCAAAGCAGTTCATTGAATTCCCGCATGGAGCTGAAACCAGCACGCTCTTCAAGTACGCCTTGAAGCGCGTCGACGCTGAGACTCTTGCTGTCGCCGGCGCCGGCGCCGTCGTCCTCAACCCCATGGTTGTGGCCGCAAAGGACCATCAGTTCATCATTCGCGGTCAGTTGAAGGGGACGGACATAACGCCCGACGTATTCCTTGAGCCCACGCCTTGCAATACGGCTGCGTCGCTGACCATGGCCGCATTGGCAAATGAAGCCGAAGACCCGGTGCTCGTCGTACTGCCCGCAGACCAGGCGATTGATGCCGAGAAGCTCAACGACGCCGTTGCCAAAGCGCTTCCTATCTGCGAATCGGGAGCGGTGGTGCTTTTGGGCGTCAAGCCATCCTATCCGGAAACCGGCTACGGCTACATCCTCACGCAGTCGCCTTCCGAATCTGCTCCCTCCAAGGTGGATGCCTTTGTTGAAAAGCCCGATGCCGAGACGGCTAAGCGCTACTTGGAAGATGGCTGCTACCTTTGGAACTCGGGCATTTTCATTCTCAAGGCCTCTACGTGGCTCGCAGCTCTTAAGATCTGCACCCCCGAGATCGAGGCCGTTGCACGAGGCGCATTCGCGCAGCGCACGGTACTTCAGGGCGGTGAAGTCACCATTGCAAAGGAAGTCTTCGAGAAGATCCCGAAGGCTTCCATCGACTACGCCGTAATGGAGAAGTGCGCCGCACACGGCATCGACGTCGAGGTGATCGCCTTCTCGAACCTCTGGACCGATCTCGGCTCCTGGAAGTCTGTCCATGACGCTTCGCCGCTCGATGCAGAAGGCAACTTCTCGGTGGGTGAAGTGGTTCAGGACGGCTGTTCCGAATCCCTCATGATTTCAACCTCCCGTCTCGTGGTCGGCAACGGCGTGCACAATATCGCCGTACTAGAAATGCCAGATGCCGTGCTCGTCACCAACCTCGACGACAGTCAAAACATCAAGAAGCTTGTTGAGACGCTTCGCGCCAAGAAGCTTCCTGAAGCAGAGCATCACCGCAAGGGCTATCGCCCCTGGGGCTACTACGACTCGATTGATGAGGCGCCGGGATTCAAGGTGAAGCGCATCGTAGTCTACCCGGGCAGCAGTCTTTCGTTGCAGCGCCATAAGCACCGCGCTGAGCACTGGACCGTGGTGTCCGGCGTCGCTCGAGTGCAGGTAGGAGATGAAGAGCGTCGCATGCTCGCAGACGAATCGGTTTATATCCCGAAGGGTACCGTTCATCGCCTCACCAACGAAGGAACGTCCGACATGACCCTCATCGAAGTGCAGACCGGCGCCTACCTTGGCGAGGATGACATTGAGCGCCTTGAAGACGTGTACGGGCGCGCTTGATCATAGAGGACCAACAAAGTGATTTACATCGATTTAACTGAGTTGGCCCTCTATGCTCGCAATTCAGAGGTTGTAACGGGGATCCAACGTGTCATTTACAACCTCGCCCGTGAGCTTGAAGGCAATTCGGAAGTACTATGAACTGATGATGGATACCGCTGATTTGCTCATCACGAGCGCCCACTACAACGTGGCTGATTTCAGAATGTACGCTCGGATTTCTCCTTCAGAAAAGATCGTACCTCCAGTCGAAGCTATCGGTCTACCTGTTGAGTTGGGACCGCAAGTGACCGCTGAAATCTTTCACGAGATTACTCCGACTCGCCGACGACTGAACTCTCAAAATTTCTGCCTTTGCGTAGGGTATGTTGGTCCTCGAAAGAACCATTTCGAGCTTCTGCAAGCTTGGAAGAAGTACTACGAGTCCGACGTCTACAACAATGAGGTGTTGGTTGTTGTAGGTACCCCGTGGCAAAGCGCCCAGGACATCGTAGACCTCTTGAGAGACAAAAACTTTTGCGGCGGCACCATCGTCTATCTTGAGAATCCCTCCAACGCTGAGTTGGCATACCTATACGAAAAATGTCGCTTCACGTTATGCCTTTTCCTCTTTGAGGGGTGGGGACTGTCAGTTAGCGAGTCCATCGCCGAGGACAAACCCGTCGTCATTCTCAATGAAACGACATTGCCTGAAGCTGGCTACGGCGTTGCAACCGCTGTGGACACGCGTAATCTCAAGGAGATGCAGATGATGATCGACTGCATGTTCAACGATGAGGGTTTCTACAAGGAAAGTCTAAAGCGGGTCAATGATGCTAGACCAAATCTTCCTACGAGGTCTGTCTTTTCGCAACGTTTTCTTCAATCCGTAAAGAAACATTGTGTCTAAATTTGTCTTATTAGACGATTCTTCATTGAAAGATGAATTTGACTTTGTAAGTATGAAATCTGTTGCACGCAACGAAAATTGCCCTGTATTCATTCCGGTCAAAGCTGAAGATGCTGAAAAATCCCTCTTCACCATACAATTGATTCGAGAGAATATTCGGCCGCAGTCCATAACCTTGGTGACCGCCCCATCCCGTATGGGGTCGTCTCATCTGCCAAAAGAAGTGCAGGTTTGGAATGAGGACGGTGTCGTTGAAGAGCTGTCCTTCAAAGCTGTACGCAAGATGATCTGCTCATTGGGTGGAGACCCCAAGACTACGGGGTGGTATTTGCAGCAGTTTCTGAAACTTGGGCTGGCAAGAAGTGTCGAGAACGACTACTACATAACGTGTGATGCGGACACGCTCCCGCTCCGATTTTGCAATTTTTTTGATGAGGATGGCAGGCCGTACTTCACGTTGAAGCGCGAATATCACGCCCGATACTTCAAAACGCTGTATTTCCTTCTGGGGATGAAGAAGTGCATTCCTCCGTCCTTCATTTCGGAGCAGATGGTGTTCAAGACATCCATCGTCCGGGAAATGCTCGACGACATCGAGTCGCTTTCGCATATCCCAGGTGATTTCTTTTGGCAAAAAATCCTGTACGTTTCTGTCCAAGTTGAGTTTACTTTTGGCTCTAATGTTTTCTCGGAGTTCGAAACATACGGCACCTATGTATTCAATAAATACCCCCTGCTCTACAAATACCGCACTCTCAATAGTCTACGGTGTGCAGCATTGTATTTTGGGAGATGTATGGACGCTAAAACTTTGGAGTGGATGTCTCAATCGATCAATAATGCAAGTTTTGAAGAACTTGAAGATCCTCGCGGAAAGTATAAGCTCATTTCGAAAATCGTTCACCTTTTGAGATTTATGCCTGCTGACCGGGCAGTTCTGCTAGTACGAAATCTCTTTCTTGCTCTTGGTCGGTTACCTATTTCAAAACTTCGGCAATTACGACGGAGGATTGAAGAGCGGAGTGAATTTGATTATTTGTTCTCCGATAAATGCAACTATCAAGCGGATTCAGACGGTTTAAAACAAAAAAGAGGAATAAAGAATGATTTACATTGACTTGACGGAGTTGGCACTCTGGGCCCAGCGATCGGATCTGATTAGTGGGATCCAACGGGTGGTCTACAATCTAGCGCGTGATCTTGAAGAAGATCCGGATGTAGGCTTCGTTGTGCTTGCTGATGGCAAGGGTTCATGGATTCGCCTGCGCTCACTCAACCTCGACAACTCTGGAAACATTAAGCATTTCAACCTGCTTAATGAAAATTGGCGCATTTCTCGGATCAAATGGTCTCATACAAGGAACCGCATTCGGGAAGCTCGCGGCTCGCACAAGATTAAGCCCTTAGTGAGGTTTGTTGAGAGTCGGCTTGTCAGGCCGTTTCTTAATAAGAGTGAATGGAACTTGAAGGGCATAAAGGCATCGCTGATGAAGGAAAAGGACTTTCAGGAAGGAGACGTACTGGTAGAGCCCGCCATTCCATTCTGCAATGACTTCATTGGCCGAATCGAACCGCTACAGGAAAAGGTAAAGCTCGTATTCTTCTATCATGACCTTATTCCGCTCACCTGCCGCGAGTTCGTACTCGGCGAAGAGTGCGCAAATTTTCAGAAGTATTTCGACCTTATGTTGCATCGCGCTGATCTCCTGATCACAAGCGCGAAGTTCAACGTTGATGTTTTTCGCAAACAAGCCGCTCTTGAACATCAAGATGACGTAGTCCCGCCTATCGAGGCTATTGGTCTGCCCGTGAAGTTCTCTGCATCTGTGACTAACGAGAACTACTTCGAGATTTCTCCAATCATTCGCAGGCTCTCCGCCTATAAGTTCTGCCTTTGTGTGGGAACAATAGGTCCTCGGAAAAACCACTTTGAGCTTCTTCAAGCTTGGAAGAAGTTCTACGACTCCGATGCATACAACAACGAGATCCTTGTAGTAGCTGGTGCTCCTTGGGGTAGTGCGTCGGACATTGTGAACCTCTTGCACAATAAGGCATTCTGTGGAGGAAGTATTGTCTACTTCGATCGCCCTTCTGATTTGGAACTTGCTTTCCTCTATCAAGAATGCAGATTTTCGCTGTATCTTTCGCTGTTTGAAGGATGGGGGCTCCCTGTAAGCGAGTCGATTGCAGTTGGCAAGCCCGTAGTGATTCTCAATTCCACCACACTGCCTGAGGCAGGCTACGGCGCCGCTGATGTTGTTGCAACCCGAACGCTTGCAGATATGCAGAAAATGATCGAGCGGATGTTTGGCGACAACGAATACTACGAAGCAAGTTTGAGGCGTGTTTTGGAAGCAAAGCAGAAGCTCCCAACATGGTCGGATTTCTCGAAACGTTTAATTAAAGTAATCCGAAAACACGTTTAAGCCACTTTGTCTTGTTAACGAACAAGGAATATCAATGTTCTGTGATTCCACAATTTTCAAGGCCTACGACATCCGCGGCATCTCGATAACCGATTTCCGCCGGCAAATTGGAGTCCGCCGCCCACTGCGACCAGGAGCCTGGGTAAAGCACTGCCTCAGCGATAGGCAAAATGCCTGCCGCATCGAGTGTTGCCGCATTCAGACATGCCGCCACACCCGAGCCGCACATCTGAACGATGCTTCGCGGATCTCTGCCGCCCACCACTGCGCCCCATTCACGGCGAAGCGCTTCTCGGGACTTGAGAGAGCCGTCAGCATCGAGATTCTCTGTGGCCGGACGATTGACCGCACCCGGCACATGCCCGGGTAGAGCATCCAGATTTTCCGTTCGCCCGGCAAAGCGCTCCCGAGGCCGGCCATCAATCACCAGTCGGTCACCTTTGTTTACTGCATTGAAAAACGCTGCCTTGCTAAGAATCTGAGGAACGCCGCCAGCGATCGTTTGCCGCAGAAAAACGTTCACCTTCTCGGCCGCAGGATGGTCTGCAGCTGCCGGTGCGCCATCATCGAGCGGCAAGCCGCACCGTGCCCATGCCGAAAGACCGCCGTCGAGAATCTGGGCATTCTTGAAACCTGCCCAACGAGCGCAGAGCGCCGCCCGTGCTGCAAAATTCATGCCGCCGTCGTCATAAAAGATCACGCGATGATGAGCATTGCCTGCCGCCCCCAAAACGCCGAGGAGATGTGCGGCAACGGTGCGCCGATCCGGCCAGGGATGGCGTCCCAGCTCAAAGACCGGCTCACGAGCAAACACGCGGTCAAAAGCTAGAAACTGAGCTCCGGCAATATGCCCCCTGCTGTAAGCCCCGAGGGCATCCCATCCGTGAACCACGCGTGAGCGAACATCAATGAAACAACGGTTAGGAAGCGAAGCCCCTTCACTGACGGAAATAAATAACGGCATGGCCGGCATAGCGACACCTTCTATCGAAAAAAGTACCGGCCTCAGAGTGGATATGCATCTGTGAGGCATGTTCACGGTACAAAATCAAAGGCTTAAATAATTCGATTTTGGCAGAAAACCCTTTTCTTTGAAATGACCTCATCAGCAAACTGAGTCCAAGAAAAGCTTCAAAAGAAAAGGTGCAAAAGAAAAGACCACGCTTTTGGGGGTACCTTATCAGCGTGGTCTCCTCTTTTTAGTCTTTATCTAATGCCGTTGCCGACCTCAGTGCACCGCGTTGAGTGCAGCAATGCGCCCGAACACCAAAGCATCCGGCACTGCATTGCAGCCGACTCGATTTTTCCCATGCACGCCGCCCGTTACTTCGCCGGCGGCATAGAGTCCGGGAATCACCGCACCTTTTGTATCGAGAACCTCTGCTTTGCCGTTAATCTGTACGCCCCCCATCGTGTGGTGCACGGAAGGCGTGAAGACAGTGGCATAGAACGGCCCCTTGCCGTCAAGCCGCACGCCTGGGTCACAGGAAACACGGCCGAAAGGATCGTTGACCGGATTGCGGCAGAAAGCATTCCAATCTGCAATGGTTTTCCTCATATTCTCTTTGTTGATGCCGGCCTTCTCAGCCAATTCATCCCAGGTGTTCGCTTCAAAGACTTTCTTTGATTTGATGAGATCGGCCACCTTGATGCCGTACTGATTCCGTCCTTCCTTATCGATCTTATTGGCATCGCTCGTTGCCAAAATGAAGAACTTGTGGCCCGGCTGAGCAAGCGCTGCGCGGGCGAGTTCGTCTCTGCGGCCGAGTTCATTGACGAAACGTTTGCCGTCCGTATTGAGATAGATGCCCGTGGTGAGCGAAACCGCATGATTGGTGGCGCCGGTATAGGGATCCGTCGTCGGAAGGAGCTGGATGTAGCCCATATCAATCAGATTTGCACCGACCTTCTGTGCCATTTTGATGCCGTCTCCGGTAATCGACGGCACATTGGTCGTCATGACGCCCTTCCCAATCTTTTTATCCCAGATGGTGTCGTACTTGACGCGCATATCGACATTGGCGCTGAAGCCGCCCGTCGTGAGGATGACGCCGTCTTTAGCTAATACTTTAAAAGTTCTGCCGTTTTCTGCAGTGCCGACAACACCGGCCGCACGTCCATCCTTCATCAGGATGTCGGATGCTGCCGTATTCATGATGAAGGTGACGGGGAGATGTTTTGTTTTGATTTCATTTAAGAAGGTGTCGATATAACCCACGCCGGACTTATAGTTGCTCGCGCGGTTGGAGCGCGGCCACAGGGCGCCGACCACCTGCTCCGTACCCGAATTCCACTTGAATCCCATCTCGGCAAGCTCTTTTTGCATCTCCGGCGCCCCCTTGGCGAGCTCATAAACGAGATCAAGATTCCCGGCGTAATCTCCCGCTTTCCAGGACTGAAGCGCATGGAGCTCTACCGAATCAAAAAGGTATTTCCCGCCTTTGGCGTCATATTGAGCGAGCTGCTCCTTGACCTTCTGAATCAGTTCGCCGTGAAGCTTGCTGCGCACCGGTTCCGCGAGCAGTGCGTCAACTGATGCACGGCGCTGAGGAGACATTTCCTGCTTCGCTTCCAGAGCGGGATCAGTAGCGTTGTAGCACCCGCCCGCAACACTGGTGTTGCCGCCGGCGTAGTGTGTCTTTTCCATCACAATGACGCTTTTGCCGGCTTTAGCGGCCGTTACAGCTGCCGAAAGACCAGCACCCCCGGCGCCAATAATGACGATATCGGCCGATTCTTCCACCGTGTCGGTTAATTTCGGCTGCGGCGAGATCTTCTTTGAGAAGTCAGCGGAATTGAGTCCCGCTTGTTTGAGCGCATCTCTCACGCCATTGATGATGGCAAACGACGTGAGCGTGGCGCCCGAAACGACATCAACGCCAAGGCTCTGATTTTTGACGATGTCTGCCGGCACCTTCACTCGCGGCAGATCTGCAATAGGATGCGTTTCCGACCAATCGATCACCTTCACGTCCGCAATGCGTCCGTTCGTGATGGTCGTCTGGACCGTGACGTCGCCATTGCGGCCCAAGGTTGTCGACGTGTACACGCCGTCCTTTGCAAAAGCCGAGGGTGCGGTGCCCGCCGCAAAAGCCAGTACCGCAGCCACAGAAAGCAGAGAAACTCGGATCATTTGACGCTCCTTTAAAAGTCACCTTCACATCACTGAAGCGTAAGCGCCGAGCCCCGTTCCTTGCCAGAGGATTTGTTCCAATGCCTAGAGCGGCAGTCAAAGTGCTTATATGTCGATTAACAGACGGTCAACTGATCGGGGTGTTGCTGACGGCTTATTTTTTCTCCCTCCTATGCCTTTGAGGTCGAGAAACCCACAAAAAAAGAGGGCTCTCGCGATCTGCTGATCCTAGAGAGCCCAAAGAGGAAGAATTTAAAAAATGCGGTGTTAAGCGGTTAGAACCCGCTCCCCCATCAAACCGTCGGCTGCCAGCGCATCAGGCGCTTTTCAACTTCCGTCACGATGCGGTCGAGGATCAGCGCACAGGCCGTCAGCACCAAAATGCCGGCCATCACGGTATTCATGTCAAAGGTCGTTTCGGCCTGCAGAATCAGATAGCCCACACCTTCTGCCGAACCCAAATATTCACCGATCACGGCTGCAACAAACGCCATGCCCACTGATGTATGGAGGCTCGAAAAGACCCAGCTCATGGCGCTCGGCAGATAGACGTAGCGCAGAAGCTGCCGGCGCGTGGCGCCGAGCATCTTGGCGCTTGCGAGAACATTGGGATTCACTTCGCGAACGCCCTGATAGACATTGAAAAAGACAATGAAGAAGACGAGCGTGAAGCCGAGCGCAATCTTGGAGGCCGGCCCGAGTCCGAACCACACGGCGAAAATCGGCGCAAGGATGACGCGGGGCATGGAATTGAAACCCTTGATGAAGGGGTCCGCCACGGCTGCCGCCACCGGCGAGAGCGCGAGCCAGAGACCGACGGCGAGGCCAGCAATCGTGCCGATCACAAAGGCCATGACGGTTTCATAAAGCGTAACGCCGAGGTGGCTGTAGATTTCGCCGCCCGCAAACCACTCCCAAATACGCTGAAGAATGATCACCGGTTCGCCGAAAAAGAAGGCGGCTTGACTGTCGTCGGAGAAGAAAAACGCCGGAATAAATCCGGGCTTTGTCATCGCCCACCAAAAGACGAAGATCGCCGCGAGGAGCCCCCACTGCCAAATTCGAATCTGAAAACCTTTGCGCTGCATGATGTGTCTCCCTCCCTCCTATCAGCTCGCCAGTGTGCCGACGTGCGCGCGGTGTTCGCGGTAGCTCTTCAGTACTTCTTCGCGGAGCACCTCCCAAATAGCCGAATAGCATTCGTTAAAGTCCGCGCGGGTACGGATTTCGGCAACGTTGCGCGGACGCGGGATGGCAATGGGAAAACTCCCCAAGGGGTGCGAAGCGGGCCCTGCCGACATCACGACCACGCGGTCGGACATCGCAATGGCCTCATCCAAATCGTGCGTAATAAAGAGCACGGCCTTTTTCTTCGCCTGCCAGAGTTCAAGCAGTTCGTTTTCCATCAGCTGCCGCGTCTGAATATCGAGCGCTGAGAAGGATTCATCCATGAGAAGAATGTCCGGATCGGCAATCATGGTCTGTGCCATAGCGACGCGCTTACGCATGCCGCCCGAAAGTTCATGCGGATAGCGGTCGGCAAAACGCTCGAGCCCCACGCGCTCGAGCCAGTCAAAGCCCGCTTCTCGCGCCTCATTTTCCGGGACGCCGCGAAACTTCAGGCTCATCATGACGTTGTCAATCGCCGTCGCCCAGGGCATCAGGCTTTCGGCCTGAAACATGTAGCCGGCCCGATGGTTGATGCCGTTCAGGGCTTCGCCGAAAATCAGGACGCGCCCGGCCGCGGGCTTTAAAAGCCCGGCCGCAGCGTTAAGCAGCGTCGACTTTCCGCAGCCCGTCGGTCCGACGACGCTCACGAACTCGCCGTCGCCGATCGAAAAGGACACATCCTTCGTGGCGGTATAAACGCCCTCGGGCGTTTCAAAACTGCAGGTAACGTTTTCAAATGCTATGGCCGGCACAGGGTTTCGAGCCGCGCCAATCGGTTCATTTGTCTCGCTCGACATCAGACCGCTTCCTCTATGAATTTCTTTTTTGTTTTAGGGTTTTGCGCCTCTGCCGCATTTGCATGAGAGCGGCTTTGGATTATGGGCGCGGCCCGGGGAGTTATTCCCCCGGGCGAAGTGTTGAAAGTGTTGATAATGGGGTTCGAAATCAGGCCTTCTTCGCAGCATCCGCGAAGCGGTTGGTGTACGCAGCCGCGGCATCAAACTTGAAGTCGGCGAGTTCGGGCTTCACCGATGCGAGCGCTTTGGCGGCGGTCTCAACGCACCCCTCCGGGAACCGGCCGTCAATCGACATGGCCGGGCGATTGCGCAGGAAGCATTCGGCGTAGAGCTTCGGATTGCCGAGGAAGGCGGCCTTCGGCACGGACTTCATGAGCTCCTCGGGCGTAATCGCAGCGATGGTTTTAAGCGAACGAATAACCGCATTCGTCATGCGCTGAACCGTTTCCGGATTGCGGTCAATGAAGGTCTGAGGCGCGTAGAGGCAGCCCGCGACCATCGGGCCGTTATAGAGTGCGTCGCCTTCTTCCACGCGGCGGGTGTCGACCACAATGTCAATGGCATCGGCTTCTTCGAGCTGCGTGACGACTGGGTCAAGCCCGACGAAAGCATCCACCTGCCCAGAGCGGACAGCTGCCACAGCGCCCGCGCCCGAACCAATGCCGATGGCCGAATATTCATTAGGCTTCACGCCCGCACGCGCCATCACGAAGTTGGCCATCACGTGCGAATGCGACCCCGGCGCCGTCACGCCGATGCGGCGGCCTTTGAGCGCGGCGGGATCCTTGACTCCCTTCATGGTGCGGCGGTTAATGGCAAAAACACACTGCGGCGCACGATCCTGAAGCACAAAGGCCTGCATGGACTGGCGCTTGGTCTGCATCGAAAGCGTGTGCTCAAACGCTCCAGAAACCACATCCGCTGAGCCGCCGACCACAGCCTGAAGGGATTTCGATCCGCCCTGAAAGTCCACGACTTTGACGTCAAGTCCCTCGTCCTTATAAAAGCCCATCCAATCGGCGAGCGCCATCGGCAGGTAGTAGTAGAGATTCTTGCCGCCGACGGCAATGGTCACCGAGCGCTTTTCGGGCTCGGCGGCAAAAACGCCGCGGGGCGACGGGCAGACGATCCCTGCCGCGGCCATAGCGGCGGCAGCAATGAAGTCTCGGCGGGACATGAAGGCAAAAGACTGGAACATGACGGCATCCTCAGGAAAAGAGCTGGAAATCGTTTAATGCGGTCTTTCAGAAGAAAGACTGCAGGCATCGGGATGCGCTCAGCGCAGACCGCCGTTAATGCAGTCATGCAGTCAGGTCAACCCTCTGCGCGTTGGGGCGGGGCGGGAGGGCGGCCTCGAAAAGCTTGAAGCACAAAGCTTCAGCAGAAACCGTCCTCCACCCTAAGGTGCAGCGCCGACCGCGGCGGCAGCCGCACCCCTAGGTGCAGGGGCGGAAGCCGGAGACTCTGCCCGCCTGCAGCAGATGCTGCCGAAGCGGCATCAGTCAAATGCAAGGCAGTGAATTTCATCGCAGAATCTCCAAAATAAAAGACGTAGTCGATTGAGCTTTAAGGAAACTTCTTTTCGTTTCCATCTCTAGTGCAGTAATAGTGCACTTTTCCTCGATGGTTTTGTTTGCTGCGTCTAAGCACATCCGCTTAGGAGAACGGCATATTTCTCAAACCTCCCCGATATTCACTGCAATTTTTTAATAATTGCGTGCATGTTTCTTTATAAATCAATTAGATATATTGTTTAAACCGAATTTTCGCAGACATATCCGTCAAATACCCCTGCACTGAAGGCGGTGCTCAGCACAACATCGTCCCCATGGACGTACGCCGGCCCGGCGAATCGAAAGCAGCCGCCCGAACCCCCGAACTAAGCATTTAGTCTGTACGGCATATCTCCCAACACGTGCAGGAAAGGCGCAAAAGCCGTGCACGCCGGCGCAGGTTTGGCGCAATGAGCGCCGCCAACAGCCAATGAGGCTGATAGGCTCAAAGAAAACAACTTCCGGTCCCTTTCGGGCCTCCGCTTCATGATCCCAGCACCATTGCTTCAATCGACCGATCCGGCGTCTGCGCTCGGTGAACCTGATCCTGACGGCATTTACCGTATTGACGAGACGGATTCGGTTCTCACGCTCGCCCGATCGCTCTATGCTGCAGACCGCCTGCCGGTCTATGGCTCGATCTTTGCAAACCTGCAGACAGCAGGACGCGGACAGTACGGCCGCGCATGGGAGAGCGCCCGCGGGAATCTTCATGCCGGCGTCAGACTGCCGCTTGAAGGGGTTTATGCCGCTCGGGCGTCCGCCGCAGCGACGGCGGCTTTGACCGCTGAAGCGCTTCGCAGTCTCGGCTTCCCGGTGCTCATGAAGTGGCCTAACGACATCATCTGTCTTTCGCCCAATGGGCCGGCCAAAGTGGGCGGCATTCTGCTCGAAGAAACTGACGGGCTCCTCACCGCAGGGATCGGCCTCAATGTCAACTGGTCGCCCGAAGTGTCGTCGCTCCGAGAGGGCGCTGCACTCCCGCCCGGGCGCCTGGTGCCCCGAGGGGGAGCCGCAATGGATCCCTATGAGCTTTGGCGGCGCATTCTGCGTCATCTGCGCGAAGCCGACCCCGTCCGGCTCACCGCCTCCTGGCGAGCGCTCGCGCAGGCTCACCTCCTTTGGCTCGGAAGCGACGTGGCGGTTGAGAGCGCTGAGGGCGCCATGACCGCGGGCCGACTCATTGGCCTAGCACCCGACGGAGAGCTCCTCCTCGAGACCCCGTCGGGCGAAATAGTCACCCTCGATCGCGGCAGTCTCATCAAAGCGGCGCCTGCGCCGCATGCCGCAGCAGCGGCACCGCGAAATTGAGTGCCCGGGCGCCGGAGACGCATTGAACGCTCCCGCCCCGGGCGGCATGAATTCTTCTAAGGGGATTGAAAAGTCTCGGAAACTTGATTCCCAAAAGAGCTGCGCGTGAGACACGCTTTCAGAACAAAAGTCTCATACGCAGCACAAAATCAACGCAAGCCTTTAAAACAACTCAAGGGAAGGAATTCCATCCATGCAGCAACGAACTTTTGAGGAAGTACGCGAGAGTCTGCGCGGCAAGGTGATTTTGGTCGCCAACCGCGGCATCCCCGCACGCCGCATCAGCCGCTCGATTCGCGAGCGATTTGAAGCGATTGCCGCCATTACCGCGACCGACATCGACAAAACCGAGCCGGCAGCCGCCTCCGCACAGGAGCTCATTCTGCTCGGAGCGGACCCGCGCGCCTATCTTGACCTTCCGCGCATCATCCGCCTCGCCCGCGAACGCGGCTGCGTCGCCATCCATCCGGGCTGGGGCTTTGCGAGCGAAGACAACAACTTCCCGAAGCTCTGCGCCGAGGCCGGCATCACCTTCATCGGCGCTACGGCCGAAGCCATGCACCTCCTCGGCAATAAGGTCGAAGCACGCCGCGTCGCACGCAGCCTCGGCATTCCGGTTGTCCCGGGTTCTGACGAATCCGTCGACGTTCCGGGCGCGCGAAAGATCGTTCATGAAATTGGTCTTCCGATCATGCTCAAAGCTGAGGGCGGCGGCGGCGGACGCGGCATTTTCCTCGTGACCAACGAGGATGAGCTCGAAGACGCCTTTGAAAAAGCTTCTGCCATGGCAGAGGCCTCCTTTGGCAACCCCCGGCTCTTCGTTGAAAAATACCTTCCCAAGGTCCACCACATCGAAATTCAGGTGATCGCTGACCGCTGGGGCAATGTGTTTGCCTTTGACGAACGCGACTGCACGGTTCAGCGCAACAACCAGAAGCTCCTCGAAGTCACGCCGTCGCCGTGGCGCGGCATGACGCCCAAACTGCGCGCAGAGCTTAAAGACTATGCCCGCCGCCTGGTGCTGGCTGTGGGGTATCACTCTGTTGCCACCGTGGAGTTCCTCGTGACCGAAGCGGGCGAACCCTACATGATCGAGGTGAACACGCGTCTGCAGGTCGAGCACGGCATTACCGAAAGCCGCTACGGCGTCGATTTGGTCGAAGAAATGATCGCCATCGCCTTCGGGAGCACCCTGCGCTTTACCGAAGAAAACACGCGGGCCTCCTTCCATGCCCTTCAGGTCCGCGTGAATCTGGAGGATCCCCAGGAAGGCTTCACCCCCAATTCCGGCCTCATCACCCGCTACGTCTCTCCGGGCGGACCGGGCGTGCGCCTCGACTCGAACCTCTCCGCCGGCTATGAATTCCCCTCCAACTACGATTCCGCCGGCGCACTCCTCATCACCTATGCCCGTGACTGGCAAAAGACGCTCGGGATCATGGACCGAGCCTTGCAGGAGTATGTGATCGGCGGCCCGAAGACCACCATTCCCTTCCTGCGCCGAGTCGTGGCCCATCCGAACTTCCGCGCGGGTGAAGTGACCACCACCTTCATCAAAGAGCACCCAGAGATTCTGCGCTACACGGATTTGGAGCCCGAAAGCGAACGGCTCGCCAAGCTCGTCGCGGAAATTTCTGCGCGCGGCTTCAACCCCTACGTTTCGCTCGGCGAATACCGCTCGAAGACCACGCCCAAACTGGCACACTTTCAGCCCTTCTCGCCCGAGCTCTCTGAAGCGGCGCGAAGCCGCCCCTCGCCCTATCCGCAGGGAGACCGAGAAGACCTCCTTGCCTTCATCCGCGACACGGGCCGCATCCACTTTACGGATACGACCACGCGCGACATGACCCAGTCCAACCACGGCAACCGCATGCGTCTTGCTGAGGACCGCCTGGTCGGCCCCTATCTGGACAGCGCAGGGCTCTTTTCCATTGAGAACGGCGGCGGGGCACACTTTCATGTGGCGATGCTCGCCAACATGACCTATCCCTTCGAGGAAGCCCGCGAGTGGAATGCTTTTGCGCCGAAGACTTTGAAGCAGCTCCTCGTACGCTCAACCAATGTGCTGGGCTACACCCCGCAGCCGCGCAACCTCATGCAGCTCACGGGCGAGATGATCTGCGAGCACTACGACGTCGTGCGGTGCTTTGACTTCCTCAATGAAGCCGACAATATGGCGCCGATCGCCGAAGTGGTCCTCAGCCGTCCCGATAAGCTCTTTGAGCCCGCCATAGCGCTTTCGCGCGCACCGTGGTTTGACGTCAACTACTGCCTGCAGTCCGCCGAAGCCGTGGTCGACATGACCGCAAAGATCATGGGCGTGCCCGAACAGACCGCTGTCCGCCGCATCACGCTCGGCCTCAAAGACATGGCGGGCGTCTGTTCGCCCGCCTTCATGACAGCCTTGGTAACAGCGCTTAAAAAACGCTGGCCCGAACTTGTTCTTCACTACCACCGTCATGCCGTCGACGGTCTCTTCCTGCCGGCCTGTGCCGCCGCGGCCGCTGCGGGCTGCGAAATTCTTGACGCCGGACTGGGCGCCTCGGTGCGCAGCTACGGCCAGGGCGACCTCTTGTCCCTCGCAGCCTATCTTGAAGACGAACTCGGCATGAAGACGCTCTTGGACCGCGAGGCCGTCGCCAAAGCCAACTTTGCCGCCAAGCAGGTGATGCCATGGTTTGACCGCTACTGCTCGCCCTTTTTCCAGGGCGTCGACTATGACGTCACGCGCTACCAAATGCCCGGCGGAGCCACCTCATCTTCGCAGGAAGGCGCTGTCAAGCAGGGCTACATTCAGCTGCTGCCCTTCATGCTTGAATTCCTCGAGTGCTCACGCCGCATCGTGCGCTACCACGACGTCACGCCGGGCTCGCAAATCACCTGGAACACCGCTTTTCTGGCCGTTACCGGGGCCTGGAAGCGCGGCGGAATGCCTGAAGTGGAGCGGCTCCTCAACGCCGTGCGCACGGCGGGGAGCAAGCGCACGAACCTCACTCAGGCCGAGCGCGACGAACGCCTGATCATCTACATGGACTGCAACGAAGCGTTCCGCAATCTGCTGCTAGGCAAATTCGGCCGGCTTCCGCTCGGCTTCCCCGAGGATTGGGTCTATGAAAGCGCCTTCGGGGCAAAGTGGCGCGAAGCCCTGCGTGACCGCCGTGCGGAGTCGCCCCTCCTGACGCTCGCGCCCGCCGACCTTGCCGGCGAGCGCGTGAAGCTCGAAAGTCTGATCAAACGTCCGGCCACCGAAGAAGAATTCGTGATGTACATGAATCATCCGGCCGACGCGCTCAAGACCATCGAATTCCGCCGCCGTTTCGGCGACCCCAACGCGCTGCCGCTCGACGTGTGGTTTGAGGGACTCCGCTCGGGTGAAACGCTCAACTTTTCGAGCTCAGACGGCAAACCCCACCAGATGCACATTTTGTCGATTGATCCGGTGACCGAAGAGGGTTTCTCCACGGTGCGCTATGTGCTCGACAGCGAAATCCTCACCTGTGCCGTGAAGGTGAAGGAAGGCACGGGACCGAAATCGACCGTGCTGCGCGCAGAACCCGGCAACGTTTATCAGGTGGCCAGCCCGCGCAAGGCCGACCTTTGGATTGTTCACGTGACCGAAGGCGACATTGTCAAAGCTGGTCAGGAGCTTTTCAATGTCTCAATCATGAAGCAGGAAAAGGCTGTCTGCGCAGCCGTCGACGGGATCGTCAAGCGCGTGCTTAAGCGCGCCGACTTCGCTCAGACCCGCCGCATGGTCCCTGTGGAGGAAGGCGAACTGATTGTCGAACTCGCCCCGGTGCCTAAGCGCTGCACGGCCTGCGGCACACCAGCGGTCTCGCGCGATTCGCTCTTTTGTTCAGTGTGCGGCGCCAGACTGCCTGATGAAGCTGAGGCGAAATAAAGGCACATTGACTCCATGATCCTCTGACAAGAACGGCCCGCCGCATTTCGATGCTGACGGGTCGATTGTTTTCCGAATGCGCTGAAGGTTATTTCTTCAAAGCCGCCAAAGCTGCGAAGGGATTGGGGCGCTTCTCTTCCTGAGGTTCTTCCTCGTCGCTCCATTCGCGCTTTTCTTCGCAGGCATCATGCACGACCATGCGCGGCAGCGCCAGAATGGCTTCTTCTTCAACCCACTTTTCGAGGTCGAAGCTGCGCGATCCTACGAGGACATCTTCGTCCTCTTCGTCATCCTCAATCGGAAGCGCATTGGCTTCTGCTTCCGTTCTTACCAAACGAAAGACTGCCCCGGAAGCAATGTGCACGGACATGGGCTTCAAGCATCGGGCGCAGGAAATGTCCAAGTCGCCTTCCATATCGAGATCCACGGCAGGAAGTCCGCGGCGTTCGCCAAGCCCCGTCGCGACGAATCGGAGCGTGCCGTTTTCCGTAGCGGTGAAGCCGAGCAAATTGGGAAGATCCTTCACGGCAACTTCGCCTTCAATCGTCTCACCTCGGCGGGCGAGCTCAAAGATGTTAATGAACTGCGGCATGGCTCAATAGCTCCTCAACAAAAGTCTGCCTTCGCACAGCGAACTCCCCATCGAGCCTTGGTATGTATATGGCTCTTTGGTTCGAGCGGCACCAAGTCTAGCCTATCCGCATCGAACCGCACTTTAAATGCAGTGTCTATAGAGGCTTGCGACTACAATCCACTACACCATGAAGCCTCTCCTTATTCTTGCCTCAAGCTCCCGCTACCGGCGCGAGCTCCTGGATCGACTGTGTCTGCCCTATGAATCCATTTCTCCGGATGTGGATGAAAGCGCTCAGCCCGGCGAAACGCCGCGCGAAACAGCCCTCCGCTTGGCCGAACTCAAAGCGCGTGCCGTCTGGAACCAGCATCCGGGATCCGTTGTCATCGGCTCCGATCAAACGGCCGACCTGCACGGCGTGCGGCTCGGCAAACCCCATACCCGCGAAAATGCGGTGAAGCAGCTCAGCGCCATGCAGGGTGAAGAGACCGTCTTTGCGACGGCACTCTGCGTCATCGACGCCCAAGGGCATGCTCACACCGCCGAAAGCCTCACACGGGTGCGCATGCGTCCTTTGAGCCAAAGCGCAATTGAAGCCTATATCGACCGCGAAAAACCTTTTGACTGCGCGGGTTCAGCGAAAATTGAATCGCTCGGCATTGCACTGATGTCTGCCGTATCCTCGGACGATCCCACAGCACTGATTGGGCTTCCGCTGATGAAGCTCACGACACTGCTTAAAGAGGCCGGCATTGAGGTGCTTCCCGGTCTATAAACGCAGTCATTGCCCGAAACTTTCATTCAGCCTGCCCGTTTTCCCCTTTTTCTAAGGACGCCGTGATGTCTGGTCAGCTCTATCTTCTGCCATGCCCCATCAGCGAAGCACCTGCGCTGGATGCGCTTCCGGCGTCGACCGTTGAAACGGCCCGCCGCATTGATCACTTTCTTGTTGAAGCGGCCCGCACGGCCCGCGCAACGCTTAAAGCCATGGGTCATCCCAAACCCATTGCTGAACTGGACATTGTTGAAATTGGTCATGATCCGGCCCCCGAATTGATCAGCGAATGGCTCCAGCCGGTGCTGGACGGCGCCGATGCGGCCGTTCTTTCCGAATCCGGCTGCCCCGGCATTGCCGATCCCGGTGCGCAGATTGCCGCACGGGCGCATGAATTGGGCATCCGCGTCGTACCGCTCACCGGCCCCAGTTCGATTCTTTTGACGCTCATGGCTTCGGGGCTCGACGGTCAGCGCTTCCGTTTCTCGGGCTACTTGCCTAAGCACGATGCCGAACGGCGCGCTGCCATTCTGGCTGCCGAAAAAGCGAGCCGCGCAAGCGAAACACAGCTCTTTATCGAAACACCGTACCGCAACACTGCGCTCCTCGATGCGCTCCTTGAAACACTGGCACCCGACACACGGCTCACGGTAGCGATTGACGTCACGGGACAAAACGAATCCATCCGCACATTAACAGCTGCTGCCTGGAAGGCGATTCCTAAAGCAATGCGCACGCTGCCTAAGCTCCCGACTGTTTTTGCTTTCCTCGCCAAACCAGGAAAAACAGCACCTCGGTATGCACCGGAATGTGCCGGCGGAAAGCGTGCCCATCCCGCACCGTCCTCCAAACCTGCGGTCCTCAACAATCGGCCAAAGCAAGCTTATAAAACGCATCGGCCTGAAGGATCGCCCGTCAAGACACTCAAAGGAGGTCGTTGATGGACGCCATCATCGAATACGCATCAACGCCCGAAGGTATGCTCATCGTTGTCGGTGTTGCCTTCATCGGCATTGTTTTGCTCCTCACGGCGCTCATTTTCTGGATTGGATCGCTCTTGCGCCGCCGCGACGTCAAGATCGATCAGACGCCCGATACGGACGATGAGACCACTGACAGCTCTCCTGCGTCGGACGAGTCCGCCTCTCAAGATCCGCTGGCCGCATTTGACCGTGAGGCCGCAGAGCAATCTGCCCGAGCCGCATCCAAAGCCCCTATTGCGCTCGCCCGTCTGCGGGCTGCCGGCCCCGACATTACCGCCGCAGCCGAACCCAAGCTGCCGGAACCCGTTTTGGAACAAAACCCGTCCGTTCAGTCTGCTTCAGCTCCGGAACCCATCCCCGCCGTCTCGGCTTATGCCGCAGAAGCGCAGCCGCCGATGCCTGCAGCTGCTGCACCGGCTTTTTGGGAATCCCCGGCAAAACTGCAGCCGAAGGCGCCCGATCCGCTCGCCGGCACTCGCTTTCTCCTCACGCTTCCCTTTGAACGCCGATCGGGCTTATCCATGGCTCATGCTGACCTCTGCGGGATTGGCGTAGAAGCGGTCTTTTTTGACCCGGAACCGGTTTCTCGTTTGGATGAAGACGCAGTGAGACTGGTGCCGTTTCTTCCGGCTAACGCAGCGAAGCTTCTTCTGACGGAATCGGACCGCGAAACGTTCAAAGCCGGCGCACTCTGCGCGCAGCCCGATGCTGTACTGGAGCTCCCCGCCGGTCTCATTGCACTGGAATACAAATCTAAAGGCGGGCGCTTTGACGATCCGCTGCGCTGGGCTGAAACCATGCGCACCAAAGACCTGATCCAGACGGTGCTCGCCGCTGCGGCGCTTTCCGTCGCAGCGGGCCGTCCCGCTGCCCCGGTGCTTCGGACAACCAATGCCGTTTTCTTCCTGCGCCCGACCAACGAACTCAAAAATCTGCTTTCGGCTCATGTCCAGGAAGCCGAGAGCTTTCTGCTCTCCACGAGTGAAGGTGCGGGACGCCCGGGCATCAGCGCCTCGGACTATGCTGCACTGATGATCCCTGCGCTCGAAAAGCTTTATCCGCGGGAACCAAGTTCCGGATCCGAAGCCGGTGAAGCTGCGCATCAGGAAATGCTGAGAGCGCGATAAGCGGCATTCTTCAAACACCCTGGCGGAAGACTGTTCAGAAACGCTTCCGCAGGGACTCCTTTTCGCTTGGGCGAAACCTCCGGTGTCGCCCAACCGCAGCCAGCCTTCAGGACGCTAAGAAACCAGTGTGTGAGGAAGCCGCCGAAGCGCTGCGCACACACTGAACGGACTTAAGCAGCTCCGTCTCTCGCATGCCACCCGTAATACTCGGCGTGCGCATTCGTGATCGTCTGATGATCTTCAGGATCAATGAGGACCATGTTCTCCGGCACATCCATGCCGCCCATGCTTACCGGCTTCACATGGTGCACCTGCCAGCCCTCGGTATCGTCAATTCCGTGAGCATCCAGAAATTCGGCCCTGACGCCGGGATCCCTCGATACATCTGCCGTGCTGACGTACGTTGCATCCGGGTCTTCACCCGCGGCAATAAGCGCCTGGAGATCGTTTCCGTCGCCCACGAAGACGCCGTTCTCAACACCCGGGAGACTGCAGGCGTCTCCATTGAGCGCGCAGCCGTCGCCCTGAGGCGCGCTGTCATCAATAAGTGCTCCGCCCGCCGCGGCATAGACGGCAGCCTGACAGACCGCCGTCATGCGCGCTTTGTTCTTTTCCGTCAGAAAGTCCCGGTCATGGAGCAGCGCATCGGCACCCGAAGCGGCAAGTCCCACGCTGGATTCAACGACATTGACGGCTCCGGCAACGACGCCTGCTGCTCGGCGGGCCGCAATCCTCCCGGCCTTGCCGAATTCCCCCTTGGCAACATGCGTACAGCCTTCAATCAGATCGCCAGCCGTGCCGCATATGCCGCTGACGACGCCCTGAGCGGTCCCTTTGGCAACATCACCAAAAAAGTCCAGGGCATCCGAGAACCGACTGTCATCCGATGTCGACTTGATAAAAGGCGTGAGTTCAAAGGCCATTTTTTTACTCCAGTGAGACCCGTCCGAGTCCGAAGGTCGCGTTCTTGCCCACGTGGGCAAGCGTCGCACACGCCGCAAGCGCGGTGAAGGCGAAAGGGACCTTGGACAGCCGGATCTCGCCCACTACACCGCCAAGGCTCATTCGTCGATCCTGACGGTTGGAATAACGTGCCCAATCGCGCCAAGTGAGATGCGACGCCAATGCAACGTCTTCGGCGGCCTCTGCGAGACCCGCAAAATCAAGCCCCAGCGGAGTGCGGCACTGAAACTCATAAATGAGCGCAGTGCGGCGCATCATCGCAGTAAGAAGTCCCCGCGCCGTGATCTCTTCGGAGCGAAGCGGTCGGCCGTTCTTCTGCAGCCGCAAGGGCGTCGTCACCTTGAGCACAATCTCTTTTCCTTGAGGGAGCGGCATTGTGGTTTCCGGGACATGCTCCCGAATGCGGTCTTTTTCGCCGTCGAGAACGCACACATCACCTGTCGGATATTCTGCGAACAGCGTTTTAAAGACCGCTTTGCCACGGCCAACATTGCGTGAAAATGCGCGCTGGAGTGCAAATACAACGAGTGCGAGGTGATAGAGCGCACGCCCAAAGAGCACGAAGTGGAATTCGACCGTCTCTCCTTTCTCGTACGTCCGAGCTCCCCAGTTAGGCGGCTCAATAACGTACGCATTAGGAATCTGTGAAAACTTCTGCAGCGTGTGCTCTTCGGGCGGCGGCGTCTCGAAAATATCCGTATAAGGACAGCTGCGGTACAGCGGACAGGCTTTGCACTCTTTCTGCCGCGTCATACAGGCGACATGCCGAAGTGCGCCTCCGAAGGCGCCGCGAATGGTGGAGCCGGAATATTCGGGCAGATGCACCGGTTCAGTCACTTCGAAGGCAATGCGGTAGCGCACCATGGGGAGCGTTACGCTCTCCATGGTGTTCGGACTCAAGAGAACTTCCTGAAGACCAGCCATCAGCCTTCACCTCGGAGCGTCTTGAGCTGCGACTTAAAGAGCTTCTCAGCCTTTCCGCGATACATGTCTTTCTTCTTCATGAGGGGCTGAATTTCATGCGCCAGCTGCTCCTTGTCCTTGGCATTCGTCCAGGAGAGCGCTTCTTCAAGGAGTAACTTCACTCGATTGAAAAGGAGCGTTCCCGGCTGAACAATGCCGGGGAACTTCTCGAGAGCTTCGCAGATTTCGACTGCTGCGCGGCGCTCGGGCGACATGGCAGCCTTGACACGCTCGGCGGCCTCCTCTGCTTTTTCAGCTTCCTGACGGCGGCGAATCAGGTCGGCCTCTTCAGCAGCAGTCTTGTCAAGCAGCGCCTTACGCTCAGCACGGAGGTCCGCAACGAACTGCCGCTCTTTGGAAAGAGCAACGGGCAGCTCCTCGCATGCGTGGCGAGCACACCACTCTTTGAGCGCTTGAACGTCGCCAGCCGGATCGGCTTCAAGAATGGCCCACCCAAAAGGCTGGGCATCAAACTTTTCTTCCGCATCGCTTGTGATATAGGCTGTGGAAGCGCCGGTCTTAAATCTGCCGGGAAGCGCATCCGGCGCGTCGTCAGGCATGTGAATCGTCTTGCTTTCTGCGCCCGTATTTTTGCCCAGACGCACAAGCGCCAGACGCCCGGCTTCAAACTGAGGCGTCAGTTCGGCAAGCAGCTTCATAATCGATTCCTGCCATGCGGGCGCTGCCTTGTGGTAGAAAGAACTCTCCGAATCCAGCACCCGCTTTGAATACGCGTGGAGATCCTTAAGGATTTCTGTGACAGTTTTATAGACCTTATCAATGCCCAAGATGTTTTGACCGCTATTGAGAGCGACTTCGCCTTCAAACTGGCGGTAGAAACCAGGCACCACAGCTTCAAAACCGGACTCAAATTTAGGAGGTGCCACATCCTCTTTTGGAAGACGGGCTGCATAGTAAAGACGAGTGGCAGCCTGAGTGGTGCGAAGCTGCATGTCACCGACCTTCAGAAAGCGCATCGGCGATTTATCAAAGTCGCCCCCGAGCAGCCTCGCCTCTTCCTTGGAACTGATGGAACGCAGCTGATTTACACGCTCTTTGAGCGCAGTCGAAATCATTCCCTTCAGTGAGGAACCTGGGATCATCGGCAGTTCTCCCGCCTCAGAGCGGGTGAAAACCAATCTCTGAAAGGCGTACTGCGCCGTTTTCGTCTGTCCGTCCTTAACTTGCGGCTTAGGGCTCAGCATACTGCGGTACTTCTGAACGACCTTGCCGCTCACAGGCACGATGTTCGAGGACCACGGCCGGAAGATGTCGATGTTGCGCGCGTAGAAGCGGTTGATTTCTTCAATCACGCCATTCTGTACAGCCGTCATGAGGCCGCGCCGCTCCTGAGGCAGGAGTCCGACGAGGCCGAGATTGAAACTGTAGAGAAAGTTCCGATCGGTATCGATGACGCTGTTTGTGGGCTCGTAATCCATGCCGCAGCCGATGTGAATCGGCGAAAGGGGGGTGAGAAGCAGCCGGTGCGTAGAAAGAAATGGCCTGTTCATCTTAAAAATTCCTTCGGCAGCCTTCAGAGGACAGCGATTACAGGTGCGTAGCCCTGATGCACTGCCTGCGGCTGCGAGGGCGAAACGCCGCCGATGCCGCAGCCGAAAAACTCAGCGCTCGTCGGCAGCTTCGTCTCAACACAGGCTCCCGCGGCAGCCAGCAGAAGAGGCCGTTTAAAGGGTGCGCCCGCGACTGCAAGCACGTCGCCATGGCGTCCGAAATGCGTCCTTGCCTTGTAGTAAGTCTTTGCAGGGAGAATATCGGGAACGCTGCTCAGTACGCACGAGGCGAGCGTAATGTGTACCTTTGCGGCCCGGGGCGCCGACAGGACCTCGGGTTCGCCCTCCATCTCATATTTGCCGAGACCGACGCTGGCGTCTCGCCCGAACCCAGAAAGTCCTACGTATTCGAGCGCCTGAGCAAACTCCGCCCGATCGATGCGAGTCTCATCGAGCACGATCTGCACGCAAAGCGGTACGTTCTGATTGAACCAGGTATCACTCTTCATATAGGGCGCAAAAACGCCCGTACCGGTCGTAAGCGTACGGCGATTGATGGTGTTATGCACCCGCGGGCCGGTGATTCTGAGAGAAGAAGAGTCCGAAGAAAACCGTTGCGCAGCCTCAGCATCCGTATAGGAAAGATCACGCCATCGGCTCAGGGGTTCGGAGAGCACTGCGAGCGGCATCCAGGCCTTCTTCTTCAGATACTTGCGGTCCGAATCATCATGCTGCGCCCAAAACTGGGCAGGCAGTGCGGGCAGCGGAATGCATCCCTTCGGAAAAGCATCGGCGACTACTGCAAAAGGCCGGCCCTCGCAGTAGCCATCCAACAGCGCCTCCAGGCGTTCCTTCCCGTAAAGACGCAGAATCGCCCAGCAAAGCTGACCAAAAAGCGTTTCCCCCAAAAGCGGCGAGCCGAAAGGTGCCTTCGGGCGAATAGTGAATCTCAGCGCAGTCATGCCGCACCTTTACTTCGTCTGAGTCTTGAAAGGATCGAGTTTGGCGAATTCCGCCTGCCGGTCCTGGCCGTCGATCGTCAGTCCTTCGAGGGCGATTTTGCCGTAGCCGCGTGACCCAGAGCCGCCGAGGCTGTCGAGTTCGAGGAGCTTGAGGCCGGCGAGTACTGTCGGCAGCAGCGTCTTTTCTTCATCATCAATCACCTTGACGGTAAGACGGAAGTCAAAGAGCGCCCCTGCAATCACCCGTTCGGTGTAACGTGGAGTGAATACTGTACCCTTATGACGATTGATCATATTTTCGCTCTTCACTTCGGTCGGCAGTTCGTTGACCTCCTCAACACGTCTGATCCATTCGTCCTTGAAGTCGCAGTCCCAGAAAGAGAGGCGCGTGGGCCCAAGCTCATAGGACTCAGCATCCGTGAGCTTGTCGGAGCCGCCTGTGCCGAAGAGCTTCAAGAGCGTCAGCACATCCGTATTACTGTTCGAATGCTGGTAGTCACGGTAATTGAGCGGTTTGGGCTACACGATGCCTGTGCGCCATTCGAGCAGACTGCGGATCTTGCCCTTCAGACTCGAACCGGGGATGTAGGGGCGGCCGGTAAGCGGATTGCGCACAACAGCTTTGTCAATGCCGCCAATATGCATTTCAGTATCGCCTCCGCCGATATGCAGACCGGAGAGGCAGCGAAGATTCGCACGGATCGTCAGGATTTTGGTAAGTTTCATGGCCTTGTTCCAACCTAAGATCAGTTTCATTAGGATTCGAAATATCTCTGAAAACCGAGAAAGGCTTCGAAGAAAATCTTTGCCGCATGAAGCTTCTGCGGCGACTTGATTTCACAAATCAGGTTGTTGAAGAGATCTCGGAAGTTCTGATCAATCAGCTTGCGGCCTTGAGCGTAGGCGGCTTTTGCGCGCATCATCTGAATGAAAGGCAGAAGCTCTATGAAGCACTTTTCCTGCTCTTCGGCCGTCTGCTTGCTGAAGACCTTCTCGTGCCACATCACGAGTTCGTCATAAAAGCGGCGCAGCTGTGCCCGTTTGTTGCAGTCCGAATTGCTACAGCACCTTGCCGCCTCTTCGGCCGTGTCGGCAAAGAGTTCGGGGGTGATCGATTTAAGACTGATCTTCGGCAGCGCTGACGAAGCGTAGCTGGGGGTGTTGTTTGCCATGTCGTCCCTCACTTGACCTCACGAATGGAATAAAAGACATTGCTGAGCGGGATGCGGAAGGCGGCTTGATGCCGCTCCACTCCCTGCGCCACAGTTTGAAGAAATTCATTGCGCGCCTGTTCGACGTCAACGCTGCGCCGGCGAGCCTCGCGTTCGAAGAGCCGCGTGGTGTTGTAGTAGAGCCGGCTGCGCCACATGCTTGCAGCGGGATTGCGCGTGTCTGCGGACATGTCGAGGATTTCAAAGAGCCCGTACATGTATGCAGTCGTCACCCCATATTCATCGGCAGCTCGCCGCAGGAACGCTTCGAGATCATGGAGTGCCTGCAGGTCTTTCCACTCGACAATGTTTGCGAAAAGCGCAAGGCGATTTTTCCCTGCAGACTTCGCTTCGCCCAGAGCCTCTTCGGCGAGCTGCGACAAAGTCTTCGCCGGTACGGCGGGTTTGGTCATTACGAGCCCTGCAGAGAAGTGAATCTCTGGGTTCTCGGCAACGTACGCTTCGAAATCCTGCTTGAGGCGCGCCGCGAGCTGCTGCATTTCGTGCCAGGGCCCGATCATGAAGAAATCGTCGCCCCCTGCAAAGACGGTGTAGACGTTGCGGTACGACTGAGCGCAAAGCAGCGGCAGCCACGTCGAGAAGAAGCCGTTCATCTTGCGCGAGAGCTCAGCAGTCTTCGCGAAATTGAGTGTGCGGCGCTTTGCCGGATCGCGGTCTTCATGCACAAGTCCGCGGCGGAAGATAAGTCCGAGGTTATCGACGTCGCCTTTGAGCGTCATAACCGCGCGGACACCGTGTCCGTCTCGCACATCTGCTGACGCTAGGTCTTCAAATGTTTTGACTTCCCCGAGCCGGCCGCGGCCAACTGTTTCACCCTGAGCGTCTGTCAGATCCGTCTCTTCGAAGTGCGGCACGTAGCCGTTAATTGCTCGGCGGGCGAAGCCCTTCCAGAGCACTTCGTCTTCGGACCCCGGAAGTGCGAAATCCCAGCAGCGCAGGAGACCGCCCGAGCGCACGAGCGCTTCAATGCGCTTATCTGCGCCAGGCCTCTGAGCGAAAGCAGCGCGATAGCCAAAGATCGGCATTTCGCACACAAGGAGCGATTCGGACGACTGAACTTCCGCCGTTTCTTTCAGAATCAGCAGATGCTTATGCTTCGTGAGCGAACGGCCGATGAGAATTTGGTCGCGCGAGAGAGCGCAGGAGGCTCCGTCGGCCAAACCATCGGCCGGCAGTTTCGACTGCCATCGGCACACCCCGTGCGGGAAATCGGCATTGAGCACGACTTCCTTTCGCTCAGCAAGATCAAAGCGCTGAAATTTAGCGCTTTCCATATCCGCAAAGAGTCGGTCGAGCAGGTCGCCGTAGCGCTTGGCGGTGAAGTCCCGGCAGGAGGCCTCGGTTGACACCAGTCCGACACTGCAGGTGGCAAACGCATGATCAACAAACCATGCGTTAAGCTCGCGGCGCACTTGGTCGAGCGCTTCAGCCGACGCTTCCGTATTCGGCGCAACGATCAGGAACTTGCCCGCAGCATTGATGATGAGGCTGGTCGGCGGAAGTGAGAGCGCTTCGAGCACTTTGAGCGCCGCCAGTTCACAGATGAGCGACACGTCAAAAGACCGCCCGCGGAGCACCTTCGCAGAATTTTTGTTTGTTTCGGCGCCTTCGCTGAAAATAAAGTCCTGAATGCCGAAGAAGTCGCCCTGAATGAGGAGAAATTTCGCTTCGTCCTCCTCAGCGAGGGACCTCAGGCGCTCACCTGCGGCGCTGTCCGTTTCGCCCCGCGCCTCGTGCCATCGCCAAAGCGCCGCGGCAAGCGCCGCCGTCGTCTTGGCATGATCGTAGAGCGACACGTCGGGCTTCACGCCGCTTTCGGCAAAAAACGGTATCGCATGGGTATAGGTGAGCAATAGTGTGTCAAAGGCATCGAGCCAAAGCGGCCATTGACTGCTGAAGCTGCCCGTAACAGCATCAACACTGCTTTTGCGAAGCGCTTCTGAGAAGGCTCGCCACAGTTGAGCGTATTCATCCGAGGCCGCCGCGTCCGTGCGGGGTTCAGACTCAGCAAGACTCACTGGGAAAAGCGATTTTGGTGTGAGGGGCTTAAGGGCATAGCACTTCTTCAGCGCATCGGCGGAAAGTGTTCGGCCTGGCTCACTAATCGAAACCTCTTCGAAAAGAGCACGCAGCCGCGTGCGCAGAGGGTTCTGCGCCTTGGCGCTCTTTCCCTCGTCGTCATAGAGCTCACGCTCAAAACCCGCCGACAGGCGCCCTGCCGTGGCAACGACTGACTGCAGGAAGGTTTCAGGCCGCTGCAGATGTGTGACAACCTTTTCAAGCGTTTCGCCATTCGCCTCATCCGATCCCTGCGGACTGAAGGGAGCTGTCTCGCCCTCGAGGACCGGTGCGCGGCCGAGAATGCTGCGCAGCGCATCCGCCGGGCTTTCTCCCTTCAGGTTCGCACGTTGAAACAACGTGTCAAGGTTATAAATTAAGCCTGCGAAGGCAACGCGGCAAGAATCGTTCAGAAGACTGTCCATATGCATGCGCTTTGAAAAATTCATGTATGACTCAATGTCCGCGCCGCTCTGAAGCTGAATCAGGTCGCCGCAGGCTCAAGAGGTGTTTACTGTAGTTTATACCAGTTGATATACTTTTTTGCGTCAGTTTTTTACACTCGAATCAGTTCAGGAGCCGTCACGAGCTCATAGCACGTTTTGGGTCTGCGGCCAGTCGTTTCGATCCGATAGTGTCGGCTGTCGCGTTCTCCGAGCTTGGCGCGAAGCGCCTTATTCACCTGAGTGCGCTTTTCCTGAATGTATTTGAGGAAGTATTCAGGAGTCTTTACGGTTTTACAGGCTGCTTCGTATTCGGCCGATCCCGTAGAAACGACGCGACGGTAGATCTTCAGGAACTCCTCGGCCTGAGCATTTTCGCCTGCCCGAACGGGTTCGAGTCTTCTCCAGCGCCGTTCGGCAAACCACCACAGCACCGCAAAAAGAGCCGGAGCGAGCTTCACCGGGGTCGTCCCGCAAATGACGGTGCGTTCCGCTGCGACAAAGCTCAGTGAATGCACCGGCACCACCTCGCTCTGAGCAGCCTGCACGGTTTCACCGTATCCGGCCTGGCCGGTAACGAGCGCGTCTGGAAGGCCGCTGCGCAGTCTGATCAGCGGGATGTCGGCGAGCATCACTTTGGCCGTGCTCACGTCGAGCGGTTCGCCAGCAGGCGAAAAAATCGTTTTGGGCGACTGCGAAGGATAAAAGAAGTCACGGTTGTTCTCGAAGGGTTCGGAGACCAGTACGTGCGAGAGGCTGTCTTGTTCGCGCCCAAAAAGAGAAAGAGCATATCCGATGAAGAAACTCATCGTCTTGCGGCCGCCCGCAAGCGACACCCAGATCTGAGCCTTGTCATCCTGCGCAAAGGATCGAATCAGTCCGACAATGAGGTCAGCCGCAGCCGTATTCTCTTCGGGCGTGCGGATATCGGGGATCTCTGCGCCCTCGGCATCGTGAATGACATGGATCATCGAGGCATCGAATTTGATCTGACCGCAGAGGCTGAAGTCTCTGCAGAAGGCATGAAACTGCCCCGTCTGAGAGTCCAGCAGATCTCGGACAGCTCGGTTGCGGCCGTTCGAAGTTGTAATGAGATGGATTTCTGTCGGCGCTTCGCCTTTTGCTTGAAGCAGCGCGTAAAGCGTCTCTGTTACGACTTGAGGCGTCATGCCGACCACGGCGACAAAGATGCGTCGAGGATATTTCATCATCTTTCCCCAGCAATGGCATTGCGAAGCTGATTTTTGAGGCTGCGGAGTCCTTCGCCGTGAATCACTTTGATGCCAACCGAATCGGCGCGCCTTTTTGCTTCATCATGAAGCTTGCGATAACTCACAAGAATAAGGGTCGTTTTCAGCCCGCCGAACTTCTTCAGCGTTTCAAGCTTGTAGACCACCGCTTTTGCCTCCTCAAGGTCATCGAGCCTGCTCGTCTTGCATTCAACAATGCAGAACCCGCCCTCATGCATGAAGGCGACATCAATTTCGTTTTTCACCTTGTTCTTGACGACGAGGTTGGCCTGCGGGCGCAGGTTCATGGCGGCGAGCTGGCCGCAGACGTAGCGCTCTAACCAGCCGCCCGCGACGAAGAAGCGGTCGGCTTCAGAGGGAAAGCTGAGGAGCCTCCCCTTGAACGTGAGGTGACCGGCATCACAGAAGGACTCGCACAAGGTCTTTAAGGCTTCATCTTGGTCCGGTGAAAGCTTCGCTTCCTTGGGATCAATCTGCAGCACGCGCCTCTCTTGGGCTTCGGCTGCAAGCCAATTGAGCGTACTCAGAACACTGCGCTGACTCTGTTTGGAGATGAGGTTCTCAGCGAGCTGCTCCTCTTTATAAGAGAGAGATGGCAGCTCTCCCGCGCCCGCTTCATATCCGTAAGCGGCAAGATAGGTCTTTAAGTTGAGCTTCACCGCAATAGGCGCGACAAATTCACGGCGATTCTCCTTGCCGCCGCGCAGGATGGTGATGACATTGTTCTGCACGTTAAGGTAAAAAGCCGGAAGACCTGCGTCATAGGCTCCCGTAAGCGCACCGAAAGCCATGAGCTTGGTGCCGCCCGTGACGTTGACAATGGGGTTGGACGACTCAAATTCAAAGGCAAGTTCAAAAACCTGGCTGCGTACCTCACTGTCGTCGTCGACCTTCTCTATCGGCACGCGATGGATCTTCGTGGAAGGCGAAGCGGTATGCACGGCATCCTCAAGCTGATCAGCCGCCTCCTTCATCGCTTTTGAAACGAATAAGACCACATGATCCGGCCGATAAAGGATGATGGGCAAAAAGTTTGCGGCAGCTTGTTCAGAAACAAGACAAAAATGCGTTCTGAACGCCTGAAAATCGACATTCGATCGGCTCTCGGCAGCGTTACCCATGGACGACGTTCCTTCTGTAGACAAATTAATAATTGCGACCATCCTAGCGCATCACAGAGCACTTTCCGCACCTCTGCTGCCTAGAAAAAACTCCGCTCTGAAGAGTGTTTTCGGCATAGGTTCGGGACACTTCCTCGGCAAGAGCACTGGGGCTCCAGTCGATCCATGGGGGCAGATCAGCAAAATGTGCCGTCATGACGACTTCGGCTCTCTTATTCAGCGTGAATGCACTCTCAGCATTTGCTCGTTCGCGATTCAAATCCTCTGTCATTTGCTTGCCTTCTATCTGATAGTAAGATCCGCCGAGAGATTTTTTTGAAAACAATTCATGCAGGTCAGACAGCCGAGAGTTCACTTTCTGAGCGGAAATCCACCGCAACCGCATCAGATCCGCGCCCGGTCAAGCCGAGTGTCTGACAGATGATCTTGTAGATTTGGGTGGAAAAGCCTCCGTCCATCGTCCACTCACGCGAGGCATCCCAGGAATTCCTGAACTTCACGCGTCCGGCAATGTGCGGATAGCGCTTTTGCAGATGATGACTGCGGATATAGAAGCTCAGATCGCTGCTCGAAGCGAAGTTCTTTGTGCCGAGATCCTGCACGAGCAGCCGGAGTTCATTCGCTTCCATGGGATCCGAAATACCGTATGCGCTTAAGAGCATATTCAGGCGGGCCAGTAGGCTCTCTGGTGTCGCTTTGATCGACGGATCAGACGCCGTTGAGTGAGACGGCGTACTCAAAAGCGGAGAAATCGCTGTCGTCCAGCCCTTGCGCCAGTCTGTCCGCGCGGGCGAAGATGCCTCACTGACCTCTGTCGGGGAGGCGGGCGCCAGTTCGGCCTCTGGCGGCAATGCCGGCACGCACTCTGACGACTTTGACACCTCTTTCACCACCGTCAAACGTCCGTTCAGGAGGTCATCGGGTGAAGCGAGCGTCTGAACAACGAACCACCCAAGGTACTTCCGGGGCAGCGGAGCATCCTCAGATTTGAGTACGCAGGCATTCGGCAGAAAGGCTTTGGATCCGTTGATCGACACCTCATAGCCGCCGGCTTTCCGTCTAATCACCCGGCCGTGGAGCGCACATCCCTTCTCTAAGGACCGTTCGAAAGCATCCAGGTCGCGGTGCGCAATGATCATGTATCTGACTCCTTCTGAAACGGAAATGTGAAATCGATCTAAGGCTGAAGCAGCATGCGCAATTGTCGAGTCTCAGCGTTTGAGCTGCAGGGTACGAGCCGGGGCAAGCACGGCAGTCTTTATAGCTTCGGACGCAGACACGTCGTTTGAGAGCGTGAGTGTGGCCCAGCGGTCACCAGAGAGCGGCATCATGTACATGCGCACCTGCCAGACAGCCTGGGTATCGAGCTGTTCGCGTCTGAAATACAAAAGTTTTAGTGCCGAAATGCCGTTGATTTGCTCTCGGCTGACGGATTCAAACCACAGAAAATTCGGAATCACTTGAGGGTATGACGTGCGTATTGCTTCGGAAACCCCGCGAAAGACCTCGTCGTCAGTCAGTGCATCCCTTATATCTGCTGCAAACTCGCCCCGCTGCGTTACGAATCGGATGAGCGCCTGCGTCGGCACTGAAGGCTCCCGCATCACAAGGTGACGAACCTTAGATGCGTACGAATCTCCAGCCTCTATTCCTTGCGGACGCATAAGGACTTCAGCCCGATGTGCAATTTCCTGCTTTTCCTTTGAGGAGAGAACCTGCCAATCCCCTGGCACAATGAAGTCGGCAACGGGACACGAAAACTGAGCCCAATCCTGGGCAGCCGCCCCCATGGATGCGATACATCCGACAAAACAGATCCATCGCTTCAACCCGCCGAATATTCCCCATAAGTGCATTACTTTGTGTCCTTTCCGCCGGCCTTGAAGAGCTTCACGATGCCGTAGATGATCAGAACGACTACCAGTGCACTGACAGAGCCCAGCAATTTTTCCCCAAGAACTTGGCCGCTGCCGCTGCTAATACCGGATATGACGGAGACAATCACACCGCAAATTGCTAATCCTAGGAATGTTTTCATTTAATACCTCTTGACCATGAAAGTGAGGGAGAGAGAAGCCGCACTGGCCGGCATCGAGCAGAACCTGCATCGCCGGAGCGGAAACAACGTCCGGAGACCGAGCGGTAAGTCGTCGACGGACGATGGGAGAAAGACTTTCCGCAGCAACGCAGTCCGCATCCTTCGCTTGGGCAGGAACCTGCGCCCGCCAAATAAGAGCGTTCGCCGGTATTCAGTGCGGCTGAAACGAATCCTAAGACGGAAGTTTTTTTCGTGAAGACTTCACAAATTTGTGGTCGCGAGCCACCGCAAATTTGTGAACCCCTCATCGTTCTCGGACATGTGCGACCATGGCGGTGACTGCAAGGAATGCGCCTCTATGACCGCTCGACATCTTTTCCTCGTCCTCTACGACGTCAGCTCACCGAAGGCTTCAGCAAAGATCCGCAAGCACATCTCTGCCTACGCAGTAAGCGGGCAGAAGTCCTTCAAGGAATGCCTTCTTGACAATCGCGAACGTGCGAAGCTCGTCGGCGAGCTCAAGGCTGTCATGGATGAGAAAACGGACCGTATCCATTTCTTCGAGCTTGACCCGCGCCGACTGGCCGCCGCCGTCGGCAAAGTCCGCCGCAGTTCCATTGATCCGTTTCTCATTCTCTGAGGAGCCTCTTTATTTATGACAACGCTCTACATAGACAGGAACAATTTGGAACTTCGACTCGAGGGCGGGGCGCTTACCTGCTATGAAGACGGTCAGCGCGTCGGAACTATTCCGACGGCGCCGCTTGAACGCGTTGTTATGCGGGGCACCGCCAAAGTGGAAACGCAGGCAATTGCCAAACTCGGCAGTTTAGGCGTTGGGGTGATTTTTCTCTTCGGCCGCAGGCATGAGCCGGTACTCTTTTTGCCGCGGCCGCATAACGATGCCTTAATCCGCATCCATCAGTGCGTACTGAGCCGCAACCCTGAGGCTTGCCGATTGGTCGCTGTTGACATTCTTCAGACGAAGATTGAAGCGCAGCGTCAGTTTCTTCAAAGCCGTGCTGATGCACTTAAAGACACCGCGCCAAAAGCACTCGTTGCAGCCGCCGACAATCTCCGCAAACTATGGCCGCTCATCGACGCCAAGGCGTCGGAACCCGCCATCCGCGGAGTAGAAGGAAGAGCTGCCCGCGTGTATTTCGAAGGCCTTACGGCACTCTTTCCTGCTGAACTCGGCTTCACTGGACGCAATCGCAAGCCGCCGAGAGACCCCGTCAACGCTGCGCTTTCTTTAAGTTATGTGCTCCTTTACGCCGATGCCGCAATAGCTGCGCATCAAGCGGGACTCGATTCCTTTGTCGGCTTTCTGCACAAACCCGAATTCGGCCGTCACTCGCTTGCGTGCGACCTTATGGAACCCGCTCGACCGTTAGTAGACCGATTTGTTCTCGACCTCTTTGAAAGCGGACTCTTTACCTTAAAAAGCTTTTCGACTACCGACGCTGGGTGCTTTATCTCAAAGAATGCCCGGTCTGTCTTCTATCCCGCCTTTGAGAAGGCTGCCAGTGAGTGGCGCGGAATGTTGGCAAAAAGAGCCCGCAAACTTGCTGATGACATCCTGACTTACGCAAAAGAGCACTGATTCTTCCATCGCTATCTGCATGAGCACGTTCTTCATCTCACGCCACCCGGGAGCCATTGAATGGTCTCGCAGGCAAAATTTCGGCATTGATCAATGGATCACACATCTTGATCCCAAAATTGTAAAAACCGGCGACGTCGTCATTGGCACGCTGCCGATGAAGGCTGCTGCCGAGGTCTGCGAAAGGGGCGCGCGTTTCTTCACGCTGGAGTTAAGTCTCCGTCCAGAACTGCGCGGCCGCGAGCTTGGTGTCGACGAAATGAACCAACTCGAATGCCGTCTTGTTGAATACAAGATCGTCCGTTGTGCGCCTATGTGTGCGGAGGACATTTGATGCACTTCATCATTGCCTACGACGTCACCAACCCGTCACGTCTTCAACGTCTTCACAAGGCTCTCTGCGAGTATGCGTTGCCCATACAGAAAAGTGTCTTTCTGCTTATGGGAAGTGAAGCGCAGTTTGCAAAGTGCCGTCAGAAGGCCGAACAGATCATCGACTCGTCAAAGGACGATCTTCGGTTCTACGCCCTTCCGGAACGAGGCATCAAAATTGCTCTGGGGCAGGCACCGCTTCCCGATGGCATCTATCTATCCGAGTTTCCGGAGCTCTCTCAGAGCTGCTGAAGCTGAGAACTCCCAAGCTGGATCTGGAGGGATTTCATGCGTAAAATTAAACAGTTCATTGACTGCGGCTTGCTGAAAATATTTGATATCGATCAAATGCACCAAAATTCACTTTTTTGCCCTTATTGGACATTGTTGCATTTAATTGATAAATATGAAATATTTTTGGAAAAGTAGAGTCGAAAGACAGCCCTGATTAGAAAGGGATTGCGACTACTGTAAGGAAGACTCTTCCTCTTTCTTCTTAGTGTCGAAAGACAGCCCTGATTAGAAAGGGATTGCGACATCCATGCCCAATACTTTTACAGGTGCTTCATCTGGTCGAAAGACAGCCCTGATTAGAAAGGGATTGCGACTTGGAAGCCATATATTTTTGAGTCTGTGAAGTCACGTCGAAAGACAGCCCTGATTAGAAAGGGATTGCGACCATTTAAGAGGAGAACATGACCGTTTCTCATGGTCGAAAGACAGCCCTGATTAGAAAGGGATTGCGACAACTGTGCTTTGAGCAAGATGCTGAATTCTCTCAGTCGAAAGACAGCCCTGATTAGAAAGGGATTTCAACAAAGAAAAGAGATTAAAATATAACAAACAATCGCGAGGAATCCTAGTTCCACCATTAAATGGATATTCTTATTAAGAAAGACAAGATGTAGCCCTTAAATACAGATGTAGCAGCAATGGGAATACTGGATACCTTACAAGAAAAAAATGATTGAAGAATAATATACAAAGCCCTTCTTCCTGGAGGGATTTTACGATTCAAACTTGATGTTTATTTGATTTATATATATCAAGAGGTTGTCACATTAAAAATGGATCACGACTGAGAACAATTTCTTTTACCCTCAAATTTTATGGCGTTCGCGTTTAATTCATTCTAAAATATTTCTTCATAAATGAGGAACCAAAGAGTGTGCTTAGATGAACTTATTTTGGTTAATATACGACCTCAGTTGTTGCAAATAAAAATTGCATTACGCAGGAAATAGAAATATCCAGAAGAGATTGAGAGCATCGTTGGTTCGAAACACCATGCAGCCAACACATTTCAAACGCTGAGCAATGCCTAAATTCTTGCGAGCCCATACGTTCTCCTTCTGACCTTCGACATTGTCGAGCCTTACAGATCCAGTCAATCGCTACCCTTTTGTACTTCCTCCCACAGTCTTCTTTTCGTCGCAGGGAGATACGCACTGATGCCTTTCAGTGCAGCTGCCGCTGATCAGCCACGAGACCACATGATTCACATCCCTCCGCCGAAAGAGCAAGGACATTGAGGACCATAGAGTTCGATGCGCTTAAGTCCATGACTATGTCCTGCCATCAGGGCAATAACGCTCTTGATTTACGACCGAGTCGCTGCAGGAATTTCAGCTGGTGCTGACGCCGCCTTGTCGCCAATGTGATTGATATTGGCAAGCCTGATGCTTGGAAAGCATGCTTATATGTCCATTCCTTGCATCCGTGCCTCGACGGTTTGATCTCTGCGGGCTAAGCTTGATGGAATTGTGCTTTCTTTCCGTGGAGTCCGCGCATGCGTTGCTTCAAGCCTTTGAATTCTTCTCCTTCGCTTCTCGTCTGTGCCCTCGCCGGCGCCTTTGCCTGCGCGGCATCGGCCGCTCCGGCAGCCAATGACGTACAAAGCATTTGGCTTGCTCCAACAGGAACTTCACCCTTAAGCGCCAAAGCGCCGCTTCGCATTGAGATTTCCCCAGCGGAAAGTCAATGCCGTGCCGCCTACGGGGACGAATGGTATGAACGGTGTCAGCTGACGCTCGGGAAACCCGGAACGCGGGTTCAAGGCGTGCAGCTCACGCCGGAAACGGCAGGGGAATGGCGATGGGCGTCACCAAGCACTATTGTCTTCACTCCGAAAGAGGCCTGGCAGCCCGGTAAGCGCTTCCGCACCTCCCTGATTGGTCTGCCGATGCCGCTTCGTGCCTCACTGACGACCAATTTCCTCACGGTGGAAACACCCCCGCTCACTGCCGTGACCTCCCGTGCTCAAGTTTGGATCGCCCCGCTTGAGCAGAAAAACCGTGCTCTGTCCTTTGAGTTTGATTTCACCACTTCCGTTTCTGCGGCAGCCAAGACGGGGATTGAGCAGAATTTCACGCTTGACTTTGATGCGAAATCTGGTTTGAAGCTTGGCAAGCCGAGCTTTGTCTGGGGAGACAATTCAGAGAGCCTTTACGTTAAGGTGCCGGTGATTGAACTCGCTGACAGTCCGGTCGTTGCTTCCGCCTTGGTTAAAGGCGCTGCTGGGCGGGCAAAGCTTCAAGACGGCCGCTTTACCGTTCCCAAAGGATTTGAAGCAGCCAAAGCTTCTGTAACGGTTCCCGGACTTTCCACGCTCTTCCAAATTACGGAAGCATCCATTCTGCCGGTGAAGGATGACGGGCTCAATGCTGAGTATGAAATCACTATCGCCTCGTCTTTGGCGCTTGACCCAACAGAGCTCTCCAAGCGCATCCGAGTGCTGACGCTGCCGAAAAAACTCGATTCAACGGCTGCCTCCGACACTGTCTGGACCGCTGCGCCGCTGATCGATGATGAAGTTTTAAAGCGAGCTTCCGCGCTTGAAGTTCGCCCTGATCTGGAATGGAGCACCACCGGGCGCGTGAAGCTGCGCCTGAAGGCGACGCCTGGCGACTACATCTATCTTGAGCTTCCCAAGGGCTTTGGCCCTGCCGGCATGCCGGGGCTGGAGGTCGGCTGGAAGAGCGTACTGCTCCTGCCGCAGCCCTCCGCAGAAATCACGTTCCTGCAGCCCGGAAACATGCTCACGCTGGCGGGTTCCTGGGAACTCTCCCTCTTTACAGCCGGCATCGACAAGCTCAATTGGCGCATTGCCCGTGTACGCAATGAATTCCTTTCACTCGCCGCCGACGGCTGGAATGTGATGAAGTCGATTGCGCCTGACAGCTGGGTCACGGCTTCATCGGGGAGCACTGAGCTCGGCGAAGTCAATCCCAAGCGTCCGGGCGAAGCGCGCTTCACAGCGCTTGACCTCTCTGAAGCCGTCATGGGCAGCGGGCCGGGGCTCTATCAAATTGAGCTCACCGGCACACGCATGAAGGACGGGAAGCCCGAAACCGTCGCCAATGCCTCTAAACGCATTCTCATTACCAATATTGCGATGATCGCCAAGACCTCGGCGAGCGGCGCACTGGACCTCTTTGCAGCGAATTTCGCTGACGGGAAACCCGCAGCCGGTCTCAAAGCCATTCTTTTGGCAGAAAACGGCACCGTGCTGGAAACCACGGAAACCGATGCGGACGGACGTGCTCACTTCAAATCGACCCGCGGCTGGGAACGTGAAAAGAAGCCTGCCGCCGCCGCACTTCGCTCCAAGGGCACCGACCTCGCATGGCTTTCGCTCAAGGACGGCTCCAACGTTGCAGAAACGCTTCGCTGGGATGTCGGCGGCCGTTATACGGGCGGCACGGGGCTTTCGGCTTTCAGCTTTGCCGACCGCGGCATCTTCCGCACGGGCGAAACCGTGCATTTCGGCTTCGGCGTACGCAAACTTGATTTTGACCGTCTTCCGGAAGGCACTCCCATTGAACTTAAGCTCACCAATGATGCCGGCCGAGTACTCGAGAAGCGCACGGTAAAACTTAATGACGAAGGGCTGGGTTCCTTTGACTGGAAAATTCCCGACGGAACACTTCCGGGCACGCTTCGTCTGGACCTTTTCGCGGGCGGCGAAGAACGCTCCGCGCTCTCCACTACGAGCGTCTTTGTGGGAGACTTCTCCCCCGAAACGCTTTCACTCTCAGTCGAACTTCCCGCTGATGAGGCTAAAGCCGGCTGGGTCAAGCCAAACGATCTGCCGATTTCAGCAACGCTGACGAGCCTCTTTGGCGCAGGCGCTCAAGGTCGGCGCGTAACCGGCACGGCAGAAGTAACGCCCGTCTCTGAAGTCAAATTGCCCGGATGGGACGGGTGGCTCTTCCCCTCTCCCGGCGCCGCTCCGTGGAAAGCGCTGCCGACAAGCCGGACCTTAGACATTGAGGCGGCCGTTACGCCCGGCTCCGGTTCAATAGATGCGATGGTTCCGCTTTCGCTTTTAGAGTTAAACGGCTTTGCCGACGTGGATCTCACGCTTACCGGTACCGAAGCCGAAGGGGCCGGCGCTGTTGAACGGCATCTCTCCTTCATTGCTTCGCCTAACGACATCGCCGTGGGCTGGCGGATCGAAGAAACGCCGCAGCCCTCATGGTTCCTTTTGACGGGTGAGCCGGCCTCCATGGCTTTGGCCGTGATTGACCGCAGCCTCAAGCCCAAAGCAGGCACGCGGCTCAAAGTCACAATTGAAAAAAGCCGCTGGATCACTACCCTGAGTGAAGACAGCTCGGGACGCTTTACCTATTCGGACGATGAAGCCTCGGAAGTTCGGCAAACGATTGACGTCACCACGGATGATCAGGGCATTGCTCGGATCAAACTGCTCACGGGCGAGCCCGGCAATTGGCTTGTTCGTGCAGCCGATGAGTCCGGCAAAGAACTCTTCGTAATCCCTTACGGCACTGCCGGCGGCCGGTTGGCTGATTTTGCCGACGGCATGCTGCCGACGGCAGAGCTTCGCGCCAAACTTGAAAAAACGAATCTCAATGCCGGCGACACCGTGCGTGTCTCACTGCTCTCCCCGGTATCGGGTTTTGCGCTGGCGAGCTTTGAGTCAGCAGAAGTGATTTCCACCAAGTGGGTGAGCGTCAATGCTGGCGAAAACCTGCTCGAGCTTGAAGCCCCTGCCGATTTCACCGGGCGGGCATGGCTGCGGCTCTCTGTCGTGCGCGGCCAGACAGACGCCAAGAAGTTCCTGAAGGGTTTTGCGGAAACCGCCGTTCCCATTGAGCTCAACGCCTCCGCCAAGACCCTGCCCGTCACTATTAAGGCGCCCGAAAAAGTCGAAAACGCTCGCCGGATACCCATTCAAGTTTCCGCGGCTGCCAAGGCGAAAGTTTTCCTCTTTGCGGCCGATGACGGACTGCTTTCGCTCACCAACTGGCAGACACCCGACCCGATTAAGACGATGCTGCTCGATCGAGCGCTCGAAGTCGATACCCGTGAGACACTTTCACTCCTCATGCCGGACGCCGGATCGCTGAAGGACCTCATCAAAACCCCAGTGGGCGGCGACTTCATGGCGAGCGCCAAAGCCGCTGCGGGCTTCGGAAGCCCCTTCAAGCGCTCTTTCGGACCGTCAACGGTTTGGTGGGGCGGACTCGTTGAAGTGGGGCCAGAGGCTCAAACCTTTACTGTCGAACTGCCCGAAGGCTATGCCGGCCGAGTGCGCGTGAGCGCCGTGGGGGCGGCCGAAGCCTCTGCAGGTTCTGCTCAGGCGACTATTGTCGCTGCGCCCCCGCTTGCGCTCTCTCCCGCTCTTCCCGGGGTCTTGTCGCTTGGCGACATCTTCCGTGCGGGAGCGGTCGTCACACCGAACATGCCCGCAGAATCGGCGAGCTTAACAATCACGCCGCCCGCGGCATTTGCTGCAGCGCCCGAAGTACTTCCGCTTAACTTCCCGGCTGTCGGCGGCATATCGGCCTCGGCTCAGTTCACGGTTCCCAATCAGCCCAGTGCGCTCGGGGAACACCCCTTTATCCTCAAGGCTGACGCACGCGCAAAAGAGAATGGAGCGACGCTTTCCGCCCAGCGCAGCGAATCCATTGTCGTGCGGCCCGCATCGCTGCTCCAGACAAAGCTTTACGCCGGCCGAGCTGAGCATTCCGCGGATAAATCGGCATACGAAGTACCGACGGTGCTCTACCCGATCAATGACCGCACCCGCTTCATTGCGGCTTCCACCCCCGCAGCGCTCGCTCCCGAACTTGGCCGCCCCTTCCAGACGGCTGACAACGATTTCGGAGCGGTACTTCCCCGGCTGGCAGCATCGCTGCCGGAAGTGCTGCTCGCGCTCAACACGGACGCCGCACGCCTTTTGCCGCAGTCGGTTTTGACAACGGACGACTCGGCCGCCAAGAAGGCCGCCGAAGATGCTGCCCAACGCCGCGAAAAGGTTTATGCCGCGGTGCGCGGCACCCTCACTCGCGAAGGCCTTAAAGCGATGCCTTGGAGCGAATTCGATCCCTTCCTCAGCGCCTTAGTGCTCGACTATCTGGTCGACGCGCTTCGGCTCGACTCGAGCGCGCTCGAACCGCTGCAGCTCCTGCGGAGCCGCCTGGTTCGTTCAGTCAATCTGGATCCTCAGACGATTGATGACGCCCGCACGAGCGCCTACACGCTCTGGGTGCTCACCCGTGAGGGCACCATGACCACCGCGCAGCTCGAAGCGCTGCGCGCCTCCATGACGTCGCGCTTTGAAGGCTGGGAGCGTGATGCTGCCGCCTCGTTCCTGGCTGCCGCCTATTCACGGCTTCGTCTTCGTGACGAGGCTCGCTCACTGGTGAAGACTACGCCGTCGACGGCGCGTGCCGCCGGTGCCTGGACGCCGGAAACGGCTGCCGCCTTGGCCGCTTCGGCGCTCTCCGAAGCCGGCTTGGGACAGGAACCCGCTGCACGGTTCTTGGTGAGCATGGCCGGTGAAGATCTGGCCCGCACCTTTGCCGCCGGCATTGTTTCGCCGCTCTATGCCGCTGCGGCCGCTCGTGCTGCGCTCACGCCCGAAGCGGGCGGTCTCACGGCCGGCGAATCGGCCGCATCCCCCGATTTGGTCTGCACTCGACGTGCGGACGGGTTCCCTGCCGACCAGGATCGTCTGGTGCTGGGCGCCTGGGGCGCGCTCCTTGATGCCCCCGGCTGTCTGGCTGCCGAAGCATCGGGTCTCCCGGCATCGCCCTATGTTTGGTGGCAAGTCGAGCAAACGGGCTACATCGTGCCCGATGACTCGCAGCCGGCCGACCGCTCCGCGCTTGAAGTCGAACGCACCTACCTTGGCGCCGACGGCAAAGCCAAGACCGAATTCAGCGCCGGCGAACGCGTGACGGTCCGCGTCAGAGTGAAGAGCTTTGCGGGCGAAAGCGCCGTACGCGACGCCGTTGTCACCGACCTCCTGCCGGGCGGCTTTGTCTGGGCCATGCCTGCTGGGGCGTGCCCCGAAGGCGCACTTGAATGCCGCCGTGCCGAAGACCGTGTGCAGTGGGCCGTGCCGGCGCTCACCAACTGGGAGCCGCTCACTTTCACCTACACCGTGCGGGCAGCCTACCCGGGCGTTTATCGAGCGGGCTCCGCCGCAGCATTGTCCTTAAGCAACCCCGCGCTGGCAGCTCAGAGCCGCAGCGCCAAGATCCGCATCACGGCGCCTGAAGAGCCTTCCGGCACGAACGCTCCTCAGCCGGCCACCTCCCCAACGCCTGCGAGCGCAGTCCAATGACCGACGACCTTTCACACAAACCCGTCGATGCCAGCGGACAGTTACCAGCGGCCGGCGCAGCGAATACTGCGCCGGCTGAAGAGCCTGCCGCGGCGTCGCCGCAGTCTTCTGCCCCCGCAGAATCCGCCAAAAGCGAAGAGGCGTCGGCGCCCTCGCCTGCTCCCCAGCCCTTGGAAGTCGGCCGCTGCCCTGCCGTTGTTTTTTTGCGCCGCACGGCCTATGTCGTGCTTTCTGCGGCGATCATCACCGTGGGTTTATACGGCGGGTACGCTGTTCTCAAAAATCGAGCGGCCTCAGAAGCTGCGCCGCCGCTCCTCGAAGGCATTCCATTTTCGAGCGTGCTTTACTCGCGAGAAAACGTCCTCCTTCGCATCGTACCGGCCGATGACGGCATTTTCCGCGTTAAAACGCCCCTCGAATCGATCGATCCCAAACTGGTTGAAGCCACCATCGCCTATGAGGACCGGAACTTCTATAAGCACCCGGGCTTTGATCTTCTGGCGCTGATTCGCTCGGCCGTCAGCACCTACATCGGCGGCTGGCGCACCGGCGCATCGACGATCACCATGCAGCTTGCCCGCATGCGGCTCCATCTGCAGACAGATACGCCCGACGGAAAACTTCGGCAGATCTGGCATGCGATGCGCTACGAAGCGCATTACACGAAGCGGCAGATTCTTGAGGCCTACCTCAATCTCGCGCCCTACGGAAGCAATGTAGAGGGCGCAGAAGCCGCCGCAGCCGTATGGTTCCATAAAGAAGCTTCTCATCTCACGCCGGCAGAAGTCGCGGCGCTCGCCGTTATTCCGCAGAATCCCGTCAAACGGCGCCCTTACACCCAAGGCAGCACGCCGCTCGATACCGCGCGGCTGCGGCTTGCACGCATCCTCGTGAAGCAAGGCGTTTATCCGCCTTCGGCCGCCGCAGCGCTGCGAGCGCCGCTTGAGGTTTTCGGTCCGGAACACCTCCCTTTTCTCGCTCCCCACTACGCACAAACGGTTCTGAACCGCATAGTGGGGACCCCGGAGCGGTCAGAACCCAACGCTGACAAAACGGCTTTCAAAGCGGGAAAACTCAAAGGGACGCTCTCGCTCGATGTTCAATCGGCAATGGAAGCGCTCGTTAGCGAAACCATTGCACGGCTCTCGCCATGGGGCGTGAAGAATGCCGCCCTTTCGGTAGTTGACGCCCGCGACCGTTCCGTGCTCGCCATGGTGGGCTCGGCAAACTTCTTTGACCCCTCGATTCAGGGAGAGGTCAATGCTTGGACAGCCAAGCGCAGCCCTGGTTCAATGCTGAAGCCCTTCACCTATGCGCTGGCGCTCGATCAAGGGCTTATTCACGAAAAGACGGTCCTGATTGACAGCCCGATCGCCATCGGCGGATGGGCCCCGGACAATGCAGACGGCAGCTTCCGGGGGCCGCTCTCTGCCGAAGATGCATTGGTGCTCTCGCGCAATATTCCGGCGGTCGATTTGGAAAAGCGCCTCAGCCCCGGGCTCTATGAATTCCTCAAACGCGCCGGCATCGAGCTTCCCCATGACAAAAATTGGTACGGGCTCTCCCTTGTTTTGGGGGGCGCAGAAATCACCATGGCTGACGCCGCCAAGCTCTACGCCATGGTCGCGGGGGAAGGACTCCTTCGGCCGCTCAGGCTCCTCGAAGCTCAAGCCTCCCCGGCCGAGGCCGATCTCCTTTCGCGTGAAGCGCAGTTTGTTCTTCGCCGCATGCTCGCTTCGCGCGGTGAATCGGTGACGATTCGCGGCGCGAGACGCGAGCTCCTCTATAAAACTGGAACCAGCAACGGCTGGCGCGACGCGTGGACCGCCGGCATGGTCGGTCCTTATGTCATCGTCGTGTGGCTCGGCGACTTTGCCGGACGCCCCAACCCGCAGCTTCAGGGCGCGCATCTTGCCGCCCCGCTCTTTCGCGCCGCGGCTTTGCGTCTGGGGAGCATCCCTGCCCTCGACTGGCCGGCCGCCGTCAGTGCACAGCAAGAAGCCGAAGACAAACATTTAAAAGTTGCTCTAGAACCGGTCTGCGCGGCAACAGGCGACCTGGATATTCGGCTCTGCAGCCGCCGAACCAATGCCTGGATCCTTCCCGGCCGCACATCCGTGCGGGATTCGGGAGTTTTTCGCGAAATTTGGATTGACAAAGCAACCGGGCTTCGCGCCTGCGGCCCCGGTCCCGGCATTGAAAGACGCGTTTGGGAATTTTGGCCGACGCACTTTCAAAAGGTCTTTTTGGCGGCGGGCATCGCCAAGGAGCCGCCCCCGCCATACACCGCTCAATGTGCTGAACGCTTGGGCGTTCCTGGGGGCCGTGCACCGGTGATCACCTCTCCCAAAGCGGGAGCCGCCATTTACTCGCCTGCCGGCTTTGACGCTGCCCGTGTGCTGCTCGCTGCGGGGGCCGAGCCGGACGCCGCCATTCTCTATTGGTATGCCGACGGCGCATTTCTGGGTGCCCGCCGAGTCGGCAAGGCGCTCGAATGGTCTGCCCCTGCCGGCACGCATGAACTCGCCGTTACGGATGATCTCGGACGCACGAGCACGATGCGGCTGACGATCAGACGCCGATAATCACGAGAACCCGGAGCGGCCGGCCGTTCAGCGGCCAAGGGTCTGGAAGAATCGATTGCCGCAAGGTCTAACACTTTTTTATAAATTCCTATGTTTGACCTCAGCGTTCCCGCACTAACCTTGTCATATCTGAACAATGATTCAGAAATCGCCGCAATGGCTATTGCAAAAAAAGGAGCTTTGTTATGAAGAAGAGGTTTGCTGCAGCCGCCGGCAGCGGCTCCGGATTTCGACGCTCGTTCGGCGCTTTGGCTTTGATGCTCACCTGCGGCGTCTTTGCCGCTTTCTCAGCCCTGCCTTCACCGGCATTGGCCGGCCCGCCGCCCGGCATGCACCATCCCGGGCCCGGCTTTGGCGGTCCTGGTCATCGCCCGGGCTTCCGCCCCGGCCCGCCTCCGCCCCCGCCGAGATACCATCGCGGCTGGCACCCGCGTCCTTGGTACCGCAGCTGGGGTTTCTGGGCGCCGACGATTACGGTCGGCACGATCCTCGGCGCAGAGCTCTATCGCTCCTCCGCGCCGCGCTATGTTGCAGTCCCGGTGCAGACGGTTCCCGTCACGCCGAGCACGTCCTATGCTGCCGCGGCTCCCGCGGCATCGAGCACTGCCGGATCCGGCAGCTACCCGTGGTACTGGTGCTCAAGCGAACAGGGATACTTCCCGACCGTTCGCTCCTGCCCGCTCGGCTGGGAGACCGTGATGGGTTCGAGCAGCACAACGCCTCCCGCGCCGCCCGCTCCCTAAACGGCAAATGCCCGCCCGAAATCATTGAATGATTCCCGGCGGGCATTTTCATGAGCCCGAACGACTCTCGTTCAGCTCCGACAAGAGCATTCGGCGTTATTCCCCAAACTCCCGGCGGCTAGCTCGGAACAGGGTTGATCCGAGTCAACTATAAAGTCAGTTATTTTACTAACCCCGTAATCTTCAAGAAATTTGAAGTTGCGGGGTTTAATTTTATGCTATACTAGCTCCTATATCATTTCATTAATGAGCTAGTC
>ONZR01000069.1_pt1 | contig 56339 bp, 47 predicted proteins | sample 1671691 | NCBI WGS metagenome assembly ONZR01 (sample SAMN06348182, study PRJEB24527) | human gut metagenome | biome: human gut; feature: ankylosing spondylitis patient; material: feces | host: Homo sapiens | place: China | collected 2015-10 | reverse complement strand
ATCCATATACCCCCTAGTTTTGAACTGTCAGAACTGTCAGAACTGTCAGAACCGTAAGAACCGTAAGGGGCATGGATTTCTGCAAAATCATGGAGCGACAGTCCATTCTCACAAAGAAGAAGTTTTGTTATTTCTTTACAAAAATCAAAGATGGACCATCGGTTTATGCCTGGAGTCCAAGTTCTCTGCGTCGCCGTATATGCCCCTGCCCAGGCGTTCCGCCGGAATTAGTTTTGCTGTCCTGCCGTCCGGGGGGAAACTATTGCACCCACCATTTTTTGAAACTTTTCTCCCGATTTTCTTGCAGGTTTCAAAATAAAAGCGTAATTTTGCGGTAGCATTTAAAACAGAACCGTATCATTTTAAAACAGAAAGGTTATGAAGTACTTAGACCCTAAGGCATACCTTACGTTCAAGAAAATATTCGGCAATCATCCTAAAAGACTGATCAGCCTCCTGAACGCCCTTCTGCCACTCAGCGAAGAAGAGCAGATACACGAGATAGAGTATCTGCCAACGGAACTTGTGCCCGAACTGGAAGGCCACAAGAATACGATAGTAGATGTGCTCTGCACTGATGCCAGAGAAAGGAAATTTTGCGTAGAGATGCAGATGGAGTGGTCTAACGTTTTCAAACAGCGTGTACTGTTCAATGCCTCCAAGCTCTACGTGAGTCAGGCGATGAAGCGCGAGAAATACAGCGATCTGCAACCGGTATATTCCCTGAATCTTGTGAATGACATCTTCGAGCGTGATACTCCTGAATTCATCCACAACTATCGCATCGTGCACGACAAGGACAGCAACAAGGTAATCGAAGGTCTGCATTTCACCTTCATAGAGCTTCCTAAGTTCACTCCACATTCCATCTCCGACAAGCGCATGATGGTATTGTGGCTCCGTTTCCTGACGGAAATCAATGCCAATACGCAGGAGGTTCCTTCCGATCTGCTTCGTGACCCGGAGATAGGAAAAGCCGTAGAGGAGTTGAAAATCTCCGGCTTTACAGATGCCGAACTCAGAGCCTACGATAAATTCTGGGATACTGTAAGGGTAGAGAAGACCCTTCAGTACGACAGCTATCAGCAAGGCATGGAAAAAGGCATAAAGCAAGGCATGGCAAAAGGCGAAGAAGTAGGCAAAAGCCAAAGAAGTATTGAGATTGCTAAGAATATGCTGTCAAAAGGCATGGATGCAGCAACGGTAATGGAGATAACGGGGTTGACGGAGAGCCAGATGCAGCAGTTGATGTAATTTCTATTGCCCCACACGCCCTGAAGGGGCAGAAGCTCGTAGCCCAGGGCATCGCCCTGGGTATCATCGCATTTCGCCCTGCGCCCTGAAGGGGCAAAAGCTTTATAAAGCACCTTGTTTTGCTCATTTCCTTGATAAAATTTCTGATGTCATGAAGCCCCACCATATTTTTTCGAATCTTTTCTAAGAAAACTCTTGCCAGTCTCAAATAAAAAACGTACCTTTGCTCTCAATATAAAATGGTTGATATGATGGCAAATTTAGAAAAATATATGGATCTGCAGGCTGATTTTTACCACTATATGGTGGAGTTTGGCGGAATAGCAAAGAAAACCAGCTGCGATTATGTAACAAGAATGAAGTTCTTGGCACATGACTATTCTTTAGACGAAACATTGACACAAGAAAAGATTGACGAAATTTTGCGTCAGGAAGATCTGAAGCGTCAGGAAAGAACTGTCTATACCAGCAAGAAAAGTTTATCTGATTTTAGGGCAGGTTTGAATAAATTTCTAGCATTTGTCAATTCTGATTATCATAAACGGATGGAAGATTCTATCTTGACAGAAATAAAAGCTGTAGAAAACGACAATAATATCAAGGCTACTGAAAAAGATTCCATCGTAAAGTCAAGAATAGGACAAGGAATATTCAGAAATGAATTGATAGAATATTGGCATGGTTGTGCCATCAGTCAGTGTCCTTTTACTTGGATGCTCATCGCTTCTCACATAAAGCCTTGGAGAGATGCTGACAACCAGGAACGGCTGGATACTTACAACGGCTTGCTCCTGCTGCCGAATTATGACAAGTTATTTGACCTTGGGTATATTTCTTTCACCCAGATGGGAAAAATTATGTATTCCCGTTTGTTGGACAAGTTTGACAGAGAAGCCATAGGACTTACCAGCGATTTACATTTAGTAAAGTTGGAAAATCAGCATTTGAAATATCTCAAATATCACAATGAGAATTGCTTCTTATTATAAGGTTCCCATAGCTCATCTTGGAGCTATGGGAGAAAGCAGTTGCAGCAAGGTGAGGTCAACCATGTCAACGTCCCCTCTAATCCTATCTATGATACGCTTGTCGTGCTCAGAAAACTCCTCAGATTCTTCTAACGCATTATTCAGAATCTGCTCTGCCTGTCGCAACTGGTTGCAAAACCATTTGATGTCATTTGATACTTTATTCATATTTCTATTCGTTTGGTTTGATGGCGCGAAGGTATGAAAGAAAAAGCTAACACGGAAACTTTTTGATTTTTCTTATGTTTTTCGCGCATTTATAAACATTCGGAGAATCTGTCATCCTGAATAATTACACTAAAAAAATGAAAGATTCTTCAACCTGTCAAACTTGGGTTAATTGGAATTGGCAGGAGTGTTACGTAAAGAATTCGCAACGCTCCTTTGCCTTTGAGATAGGCTTCCTTTGCGTTGCTACCCCGATGTCACCCAAGATGTCACCCTGAAACTCTTGACAAGAAGCGATTTTTTTAGTATCTTTGCAACCGTACTTCAAAGTGGAGTATCCTTGTCTTGCAGTGTGTGAACGCTAGCCGGTCAAGGTAAGCGCTTACTCATTGAGCAGATAACGGGGAAAACATTGCTTATTCAAGGTAATCGTGGGATTAAACTTGATAAGAAGTATGTTGGAAGATAGACTTATTCAGGTGGAAAACGGCATCAGACAGTGTAGGATGATGCTGGATGACCTTGAAAAAGAGGTCGTGGTTTTGAAAATGGCATGCCGGCAGCAGTGTGGCGACAGCGAAGCTAACTTGCTGAGCCTCGTTGGGGACCCCGATAAGGTGCGCATTATCCAGAAGGCGATGGAAAAAGGCCTGCTGGCGATCACTCCGTCGGGACATCTGCACGGATTGATGAGAAGCAAGACTTTGCTGGCTTATTTCATCGGCAGATTATGGTCGGGGGATGAAGTGAAGAATGATGCCGTAACCCATGAGCCGATATGGGTGCTGCGTTCCTCTTTCCCCACGAAGCTGGTGGAGGATCTTTTCGAGGAGAAAGGCTTGCGCGACCTGCGAAAGCAGCGCCGCAACATGCCTCTTCCGCAAGGTCATGAGTTGATTGACTCCCTGTTCTGAAAGAATATTCCTGCGGTGGGATAATGTTTGGGATAAAGTGGGATATATGCCCTGGAAAATTCGCCGTACCTTTGCCCCGCAATCAGTTGATAAAGCTGGTTGCGGGGCTTTTCTGTATCCGGAAACCTGGTACCACTTCTGGCGTATGGAATTTGGCGAATGGTCGCAGCCTCAATCATATAAAATAAGTATCAGATATGAAAGAACTGATTCCTTATATTTTTGAGCATCCGCAGTACGGAATGCTCAGAGTGGTGGTGGAAGAGGACAGAATTTACTTCGACCTCTTCGATGTGAAGAAAATCTTCGTGAAGACGGCGCAGCAACTCTTCGAGGTTATTGCCGACTCAGAGGGTGAACTGAAAAACTTCAATGTGGTGATGAAGCCTGCGAAGAAGAACCAGCACAACCTCTTCTACAGCGATGATATCATGGGTGTGGAAGCTGCCGGCAGAAAGAAGAACGTGGCTGCTGACTTCAACTTCTGCGACGAGACGGTGGTTGTCGACCTGATAGATGCCGAATACGCCAAAGAGAAGCTGGCTGCCAAGTGGGTGCTGGGATTCGTGAAGAAGAACCTGAAGGACCCTACGATGTCGTTTATCCATGAGGCACAGGGCGTGGCGATGATATCAGACAACACCATCCTGGAGCCTATCAACATCTATATGGACGTGAATGATAGACTCATCATCAATGACCAGATTTTTGATTAATACATATTTTCTAAAACTTTTATATATTTGTTTATATGAGTAAGACTAGTTTTGACGCTGCAGCTCAGGCTGCAATGGCTAAGAATGCAGCTCAGGCTGCAAAGCAGGCGCTTTTGAACGCCCAGAAGGTGGATGCCAGTATTATTACTGACGAGTGTGGTAAAATTGCTATCCGCAAGTCGCCATGGAACGATGCGGAGATTATCTCGGATAATCCGAAGGTGATTCCGGGCAGAATGGTGTGCAGCGGTGGTGATTTCGGCGACCAGCTCGATTTCAAGCCGTATGCTCAGACGGGCGAGAAGAAGTATACGGAGATTATCCATACCTCGCATGGTGCCCTGAGAACATCGCCGCAGCGTGTGTTTGCCTCTTTCTCCTTCCCGAAGGAGATGAACAAGGTAGACATCATGAAGTACCTTTATAAAGAGGTGCTGGAGATGAGAGGTAAGGTTAAAAAGTTTAAGGAGGACATTGCATGGGAAGAGTACAAGTAATGGCGCTGAACCCTGCACGCAAGGGCAACATGGGAAGAATCAACTCTTCCCAGCCCCTGGCGGTGTACGACCAGCTGATAGCCCAGCCGTGGCTGAAGGGGGTGATAGGGCAGATTCGTGGCGAGAAACCGATAGCTGGCGTGGATGCTCAGAATGCTCAGGATGCTTCGAAGGCATCGGATGAGAAGTATGAGAAGGCGCTGGCGAAGGCTAGGGAGGAACTGAAGAAGCAGTTGCCTTTCAGAGCCATCCACTACTCCTGCTTCAGAAACAACCACCGTTCGCAGGGCGATGCTGATCCCGAGAGTTTCCTGTTTCAGACCACCGTTGACGTGGATGATGCGGAGTATGTGGAGAAGGCATTGGAGAAGGCTCGTGAGCTGAACTGCAGCGACACCATCTGGAAAGGCAAGCTGCTGCATCTGGAGTATTCGGCCAGAAAGAAGCTGCACATTGATATCCGCATGCCGGTGGGGATGACCATCGAGGAGACGCAGCGTGCGTATTGCGAGGCTTCGGGGATTCCGTATGACAAGAGCTGCATCACGCCCGAGAGAATCATCTTTATTACGGATAAGGATTCCGAGATTTACCGTTCTAAGGAGTGGTATGCGGTGCTGCCCGCAGAGGAGATTTCGTTGAGAAGAGAGGCTTTCGTGAAGAGGGGGCTGACGATTGACGGCAGAGCTTCTTCATCTGGTTTTTCTTCATCGGAATTACGCGGAAAAAACGGAACCTTAGCCGCCTTATCGGAAGGCTATTCGCCGCAGAATTTAAACGGAACCTTAGCCGCCTTAGGTGGGGGGAGTGGCCCTGCTGATGCGGATGGCTGCTCGGCTGATACAGGAACTCAAGGCGCTAGCCAATGGCCGCAAGGCCAAATCCGTTTAAATTCCGTGCGTAATCCGGGAAGCAAGAATGTTCCGATTCCTCCGTGTAATCCGATGAAGAAAATCGATGAAGAAAATCCGATGAATGAAAATTCCGCTAGTGAGAAGAATCTCATAGCCTTTGAACTCTTCAAGGAGGCGGCGGGATTGCAGGGAATGGATATCGATACCATCGGTTCCCGTCATTCTTCCCTGCTCGCCATCATGAGCGCAGGTGCATCTAGAGTAATGGGAGAGGACGAGCTGATGAAGGTGGTGGCGAAGAAGATGCCTAGCTATTACGGGGAGCGTGACTGCCACCAGCTGATTCATGATTTCTATGCAAAATATGGTGACAGTTCGAAGCCGTTCTCCCGTGATGTGATACGTATCAATGCTACGGCAGAGAAGGCGGCCATTCAGCAAGTTGACAGTTTACAGTTTAAAGTTAAAAACTCAAACCTCAATGCTCAAGGTAATGATGGCGATGATGAATATCCTGCTCCGCCACCCATGCCCCAGAAGCTTCCCAAGCTTGTGGAACTCCTTGTATCGAAAACGCCGGATGTCTACAAGCCTGCCGTGGCGCATGCCATCTTCCCTCCTCTGGCTACTCATCTTTGGAAAACAAGATTCAGATACATTGATAATGTGGAGCATGAAGCCACGTTAATGTGCTGTCTGTTAGCGGGTACTGGTGCAGGCAAGAGCTGCGTGCAGATGCCGATTTCGCTGATTATGGAGGATATCCGCAAGCGCGACATGGAAAACCTGAAACGTGAAAAGGAGTGGAAGGATGAGATGATGCGCAAGGGTGCCAACAAGGATAAGCGTAAGCGTCCTGAAAATCTGATTATCCAGATGATTGATGCCGATATGACCAATCCGGCTTTCGTGATGCGTACCGCCGAGGCTCAGGGGCATTTTCTCTATACTTCGCTCAACGAGATAGACCAGTTTGATGCCCTGAAGGGTATCGGCAACCAGCAATTCCGCATCATGTGTCTCGCCTTTGACCCGGGTAATGAATATGGACAGACGAGAGTAGGCCTGCAGAGTATTACCGAGCGTGTTACCATCCGTTTTAACTGGAATGCTTCCACCACCATAGAGAAGGGCAAACGTTATTTCTCGAAGGTGTTGACGGATGGTCCTGTCAGCCGTATCAACTTCTGCACCATCCCCGAGCGTCTCATAGGCGAGGATATTCCCATCTATGGCACTTACGACGATGAGTTCAAGGAGCAGTTGAAGCCTTACATCGAGAATCTTTGCAAGGCTTCGGGACTGGTGGAGTGCCAGGAGGCTTTTGATCTTGCCATGAAGCTGAAGGATGAGAATGCCGAGTTTTCGCGTCTGTCGCAGAACCGCATTTATGAGAATTTCACCTTCCGTGGCAATGTGATAGGTTATCTGAAGGCCTGTGTGCTTTACGTGGCTAACGGGTTCAGATGGGAGCCTGAGATAGAGGAGTTTATCCGTTGGAGCGAGCAGTATGACCTGTATTGCAAGATGCGATTCTTTGAGGATGGCATCAAGACGGCTTCGATGAGTGCCGAGAAGAGTACGAGTCATGGTCCCAGCAATCTGCTGCAGCAGTTGCCCGATGAGTTTATGTATCAGCAGGCTGTGGAGGTTCGTCAGAAGAACGGCTTGAGTGCCGACGGCACGAAGAACATGCTGTATGCCTGGGTGCATCGAGGCTATATTGAACGCAGAAAAGCTGGAAATAAAGGCGGTGCAGCAGGCGGAACATCTGGCGGAACATCTGACGGTTCTTACAGTTCTTACAGTTCAGATTGCTTCATCAAGCTGAAATTCAGAAAGGATGGGGTGGTTATTGAGAGTTAAGAGTTTATAGTTAAGAGTTTATAGTTATACATTATATATTAATATAGTATGGAAATAGTTTTAGAGCGTATAGCGAAGAAGAATTCTTATACCATCGGCCGTCTCTATATCTTGCCTGATGCCGACGTGAAGCGCAAGGCGCTTTCGGGCAAGAAGGCGGGCGACAAGAGAAGTTTTCTTCATCAGTTTGACTTGCAGAAGTTGTCGAAGGACGCTTACTTCTGCGACACCCTGGAGCCTACGTGGCGCAACCTGAAGGGGGTGGAATTGAAGCCCGAGGAGGAGAACGGCAAGTATAGCCGAGTGAGTGGCAAGGTGGCGAGAAAGATTCCGGGCCACACCGCCATCCCCGAAAGATCCTATCGGGTGCTCGTCACGATGTCGCCGAGGTTCAGGCAGTGGCTGCCCTATCTGCAGGGCGTGCCGAATTTCGAGGGCATCCGCATCCATGCCGGCAACTATCCCGACGATACCCAGGGCTGCATCCTGGTGGGCGAGAACAAGCTGAAGGGCATGGTGGTGAACTCCCGCATCTGGCTTCACCGGCTGATGAAACTGATAGAGGAGGCGCAGCAGAAGGAGGAATCCATCTGGATTACCATCATCTAGATTTTTTCTTCATCTGATATAAAAAAGAAAGGGTGTGTCATTATTCATCGGATTACGCGGAATAAACGGAACCTTAACCGCCTTCCTCGGATTACTCACGGATTTTAAACGGAAACTCGACCTGGCGGTCGTGGCGATACCCCCTAAAGCTGGAATGCGAATGCGCTAGCCCAATGGCCGTAAGGCCAAATCCGTTTAAATTCCGTGCGTAATCCGTGAAGCAAGAATGTTCCGTTAACTCAGCGTAATCCGATGAAGAAAAACGATGAAGCAACAAAAAGAGGGTGTGTCATGTACTTTTGACACACCCTCCTCTAGTTTTTTATGCTTTTTGCCCTTAACAGGCTACAGACTTGCTGACAAAAATTCCAGGTTAAATCCCCCTTGCCTTGTAGATTTTATCCTTGGCATCGTTGATTTCCTGGAACTTCTTCTCTGCGGCACGGCGCACATCCTCGCCCAAGGCTGCCACCTTGTCCGGGTGATGCTTCAGCGCCATCTTGCGATAGGCTGCCTTCACCTCGTCGTTAGAGGCATCGGGCGTGATGCCCAGGATGCGGTAGGCATCATCAAGCGATGTGTCGGATGATGCCGATGAACTGCTGCCGCCATGCATGCCCAGCATCTGGTCTACATCCGATGGCTCCAGACCCATGTGGATGGCTATCTCCTTCAGGGCCTGAATCTCCTCATGAGAAACCACATTGTCGGCCTGGGCTATCATCACAAGGAAGTTGAGCAGCTGCAGGCGCTGCTCGTACATCATGTTGGCACGAATCTGATGGCAGCTGTCGTGTATCACGCTGCGATATTGCTGCATGCCCATGCGCTTCTGCTGCTCAAAGAGCTTGAGAAGTATCTCCTCGCCCTGCTTCTTGGCCGATTCGCCGAAGTTCTGAAGAAGGAACCGGCGCACCAGCTCCATCTCGGAATGCATAATCTTGCCATCCACGGCAATGATATACGAAGACAATACCAGAAGCGAGAACATGAAACTGTTGCGCTCGCCCTCGTAGGCGCGCTGTTGGCCGTAGCCCTGCTGCTGGTAGCCCTGCTGGCTTCTTCCGTAGCCGCTGTAGGCTTCGTAGGCGTTGGAGTATTCATTGCGGTCGCCCCCGCCATTGCCCGGCTTGTTCACTTCGTCCATGCCATGGTCGAAGAGTGAGCCCAGGGCAAAGCCGGCCAGGGCGCCAAGAGGTCCGCCGGTGATGAAACCGAGGAAGCCTCCTATCCATTTTCCTGCAGCCATGCTAGCTTAGTTCTCGAAGTAATAGAGGAACTGGGCGATGCCTGAAAGGGCTGGCTTGCGCTGGCCTTCAATCTCGATGGTAAACTTGATGCTGGTCTTGCAGATGCCGCGCAGGTTCTGAATCTCGTGGAGTGTTGCCACGAGGCGAACGCGTGAACCGGTGATTACCGGCTGACCGAAGCGCATCTCGTCCATGCCGTAGTTAACGAGCATCTTGATGTTGTTCACCTCGATGATCTGCTGCCAGAGGTAAGGCAACACCGAGAGGGTGAGGTAGCCGTGGGCGATGGTGCTGTGGTAAGGGCTTTCTACCTTGGCACGCTCTACGTCTACGTGGATCCACTGTGGGTCGAGGGTAGCGTCTGCAAACTTGTTGATACGATCCTGGTCGATCTGCAACCATTCTGACTCTCCTAATTTCTCACCCAGGTGAGAAGCAAATTCCTCATAGGAATTGATAACTAACTTTGCCATTTTTTATCTATTTTAATAATTTGTTATTTTCAGTCTTCCGCTTTTAACTATAAACTATTAACTATTAACTCAAATCAGTCTCTTCTGAAGATATCGCGGGTGTATACCTTCTCCTTCACATCGTCCAGGCACTTGTCGTAGCGGTTGGCGATGATGGCATGGCTCTGGCGCTTGAAATCCTCCAGGTTGTTCACTACGAGGCTTCCGAAGAAGGTGCTTCCGCTCTTCAGCGTCGGCTCGTAGATAATCACCTGGGCACCCTTTGCCTTGATGCGCTTCATCACGCCCTGGATGCTGCTCTGGCGGAAGTTGTCGCTGTTGCTCTTCATCGTGAGGCGGTAAACGCCGATGGTGCAAGGCTTCTCTTCTGCCTCGTTGTAGTTGTTCTGGTTGGCATAGTCGTAGTAGCCAGCCATGTTGAGCACTCGGTCGGCGATGAAATCCTTGCGGGTGCGGTTGCTCTCCACGATGGCCTGGATCAGGTTCTCAGGCACGTCGGCATAGTTGGCGAGCAGCTGCTTGGTATCCTTTGGCAGGCAGTAGCCGCCATATCCGAAGGAAGGGTTGTTATAGAAAGTGCCGATTCTCGGGTCCAGTCCCACACCGTCGATAATCGCCTTGGTGTCGAGTCCCTTCATTTCGGCGTATGTATCCAGCTCGTTGAAGTAGCTTACTCTCAGGGCGAGGTAGGTGTTGGCGAAGAGCTTCACTGCCTCAGCCTCGGTGAGTCCCATGAAGAGGGTGTCGATGTTCTCCTTGATGGCTCCCTCCTGCAGCAGGGCTGCGAAGATGTGGGCTGCCTTGTCGAGGCGTTCGTCGCCCTCGGGTCTTCCCACGATGATGCGGCTAGGGTAGAGGTTGTCGTAGAGGGCCTTGCTTTCGCGAAGGAATTCGGGTGCGAAGATGATGTTGTCGCAGTTCATCTTCTTGCGGATGTTCTCGGTGTAGCCCACTGGGATGGTGCTCTTGATAACCATGATGGCATCGGGATTCACCTCTTTTACGAGTTCTATCACCTCTTCTACGTGTGATGTGTCGAAGTAGTTTCTCACGGGGTCGTAGTTAGTAGGTGTGGCGATTACCACGTAGTCGGCGTCCCTGTAGGCTTCGGCTCCATCGGTGGTAGCCTTGAGGTTGAGTTCCTTTTCTGCCAGGTACTTCTCGATATAGTCGTCCTGGATAGGTGACTTTCTGTTGTTGATGAGTTCCACTTTTTCCGGAATCACATCCACAGCCACTACCTGGTGGTGCTGGCTTAGCAACGTAGCGATGCTGAGTCCTACATAGCCTGTACCGGCTACGGCTATTTTCATATTGTCTGTTGCCATTACTTTTTTGAATTTAAAATTTCTGCAAAGATAATAATAAATAGGTAGAAAACAAAATGTAGCGCTGATTTTTATTAAAAAATAACTGTATTTGCAGCAAAAAAGCCCCTCCAAAATTTGCGTATTTCTGAGCTGCCGTACTGTCGCCCGGAAATATGCGAATTTTGAAGGGGGATAAATGGGGTGTTTTGTGGGTAATGATGGAAAAATGGGATGGAAACGGAGGGGATGCCTCGTTGCCCCTTTTTCTTATATTGTCAATAAATCGGAGTATTCGGGGATGTCTTCAAGGAATACATATTTTTTACCCTCGTAGTCCATCTTGCAGATATAATGCTCCAGCCCGTTGCTCACCACCAGGAAGTCTACGTGGAGCAGAAGGTTATATACGGATATCTGGTCGAACACCTTCTGGGTGATGGGGATGTGGGGCGCCTTGTACTCGATAATCATCCTGGGGCGCAGGTCGCGGCTATAGAGCACGCTGTCGGCACGCAGCACCTTGTCGCCGCTTTTGAGCTGAATCTCGTTGGCAAGCAGTCCGGCAGGATAGCCCTTGTGCTCTATGAGGAAGTGGACGAAATGCTGGCGTACCCACTCCTCGGGAGTGAGCGCCACGTATTTTCTGCGCAGCACATCCAGGATTCTGGGCTGCTGTCGGGTGCCCGAAACCTTGATGTCGAAAGTTGGCAAGTTTAAGCGAATCATATCTCTTTTTTAAATTTCTCTACCTTATTATATATATAGTTCGATTTATTTTTGTACCTTTGCAGGTGGAAATGCAGGCCTCTTGGGGCATGCCATGGGCAAACTCATGGGCTGACTCCGGGGCTGCATCTGAATAACATTGCAAAGATACAAAAAATAAATCAATGGCAGAAAAGAAAAGTGCAATAAGTTACGAGTCGGTGATGAAATCGCTGAAGGCTCGCGAGTTTGCGCCCGTATACGTGCTGATGGGCGACGAACCTTTCTATATCGACAAGATCTGCGACTATATTGCGGAGTCGGTGCTGCAGCCCGAGGAGCGTGATTTCAACCAGACGGTGCTCTTCGGCGCGGATACCACGGCGGTTCAGATAGTGGATCAGTGTAAGGGCTATCCGATGATGGCCGAGTATAGAGTGGTGATAGTGAAGGAGGCGCAGAACCTGAAGAGCCTGGAGGCGCTGGAGCGGTATCTGGAAAAGCCGGTGAAGTCTACCGTGCTCGTGATTTGTCATAAAAACGGCACGATAGACCGAAGAAAGAAGCTCCTGCCCCGAGCAGAAAAGGTGGGCGTGGTCTTTGAAAGCAAGAAACTCTACGACCGGCAGCTTCCTGGCTTCATCGAGACCTATCTGAAGGCAAGGAAGGCTACGATAGAGCCGAAGGCGGTGCAGATGATAGCCGACCATATCGGAGCCGATCTCCACCGTCTCACCTCGGAGCTCGACAAGCTGCTCATCTCGCTGGGCGAGTCCGACCGCAGGGTTACCCCTGATGTGGTGGAGAGGGAAATCGGTGTGAGCAAAGACTTCAATGCCTTCGAGCTTCGCAATGCCATCATCCAGCGCGACGTTTTCAAGGCAAATCAGATAATAAAGTATTTTGACAGCAATCCGAAGACGGGTTCGCTCTTTGCGATTCTCCCGTTGCTCTTTTCTTACTTCCAGAATCTGATGATAGCCTATTATGCACCCAACAAGCAGAACGAAAATGAGTTTGCAAAATTCCTGGATTTGAAAGGAACCTGGGGCGTGCGCGATTATCTGACGGGAATGAGAAACTATTCCGGCGTGAAGGTGATGCAGATTATCGAGAAGATGAAGGAGGTGGATGCGAAGAGTAAGGGCATCGACAATCCGTTTACTTCGGCTGGCGAACTGATGAAGGAACTCATCTTTTTCATCCTTCATTAGTGAAAAAACAACTTCGTTCCCGACTCGGTTTGCGGCAATTGACGAGTCGGCGAAGAAGGGTGGGAGGGGGAGCGATTTTTGCTCCTTCTCCCTTTTGTTTGGAAAATGAAATGATCTGGAATCGGGGAGGGTGTTTAGCCTGCAAAAAGAGATGGAAATAGCGTTCGTTGACGAGAAAACGGGCGCTATTTTTTTTGTTTTTCTCTCGTGTCGAGTCTCGTTTTCGTATTTTTCTCATCTAGATGGCGATTTTCCTGATTTCGGTGAAATCATACCTAACTATGGTGTATATCAACGGGTTATCGAAAATAACCCCCTTCAATACTCGCAAATTTGCTCAAAACTCGGCCTGCGGGCTTGAAAACGCTCAAAATGGAAAAATTTGCCATCGTTTGACCCCCAAAATTTAGCGTTTGCATTCTTTAAGGTTTATATATCTATAGTTTATGATTATAAATAGAATAAATATAAATCGGCGGTTTAGTTTATAAAAGTAAATCAGAGAAAACTTTATATTAATAAATGGCGTCTAGATTTATAAATATAAACATGAATATTGTGATTTTATTGTGTAAATGTATAAATATACATTAATGATTTTGAACTTGGAAGTATATGAAACCCAGTGAGTTATATATTTTAGTTATTTCAAGCTTCAATCTGTTTTCTCAAAAATGGACTTATCAAAGTGCATACGCCCCTAAAATGCCTACTTTTTGGCTAAAATAGGCTTTGGGAATCAGCGATTTACTTCTTTTGCATCAAGAAAAGCTTTGTAACTAATTTAGAATAGTAAAATCAGATATATAAATCTGAATCAGAAAACTTACATCTATAAATGGTGGTTTATAAATTTGAAAACATAAACGTAAAGTTTAAAAAACTAAATTTTTGCAGAAAAGTTTGGTATAACCAAATTTTTGCTTTACCTTTGTAAAATCTTAGAAAAATGGGGCAAAAAACGCCCTGTTCGGAAATAAAACATCGATTGAAACATCGTATAAACTGAAAATTTTGAGTGGCATGAAAGATAGAATCAGACAGATTATGGAGGACCAGAAACTCAACCAGCAGAGTTTCGCTCAGCTCATCGGAAAGTCGACAGCAACCCTGAGCAACATCTTCAACGACCGTACCAAACCTACGCTCGACATCGTGGATGCGATCAAGAAAAAGTTCCCTCAGGTGAACACCGAGTGGTTGCTTTTCGGTACTCCTCCTATGTATATTAATAAGGTGGAAGGTGGTGCCGCGGCATCATCATCCGGGGCTTCTGCGGGGGCTGGCGGCATGGGCGCCGAGGATTCGCTGGATATGTATGGAGGTGCTTCTGCATCAGCGGGTATGGGTGCTCAGGGCGGCATGCCGGGGGCAGGCGGCTTGGCAGGCGGCGCCATGGAGCCATCGCTGGATTTCGGGGCAGACGGACAGGATTCCTCTCCTGCTTCTCCATCGCTCTTCGACCAGCCTCAGATGCACAGTGTAAAAAGGACACCTAAAAATATCGCCAATGCGGCGGTTAAAATAGTGGACAAACCGCAGCGCAGGATAACGGAAATCCGCATCTTCTACGACGACCAGACCTGGGAGACCTTTGTGCCGAAGAAGTAAGGCGGGGCAAAAAACTTCCTCTCGGATTTGTGAAATTCGATTTTTTGCAGTACCTTTGCACCTATATATAATAAGGTTGCAATAACATGAGTAAATAATTGAAGTTTCGCAAGTGGTTCAAGTACGGGCTGAAGGCCCAAAAGCTCCTAGCCCAGGGCATCGCCCTGGGTATAATAGCAATCAACAAGGCGCCCTGTAAGGGCAAAAGCTTTGTAAATTGCCTGATTCTTTTGAAGCTTTTGCCCTTACAGGGCGACAAACTTGCGTCCATGATTACCCAGGGCGCTGCCCTGGGCTAGGAGCTTCTGCCCTTTCAGGGCGTGTGGAGCTCACTTGCGAAACTTGAGTAAATAACATTATAATAATAATAATATCGAAAAGATGAAAAAGTATGTTCTCGACCTCAAGGTGGTTTCTGTGGAAAGCCTTAGCGACAAGCATGTGTTGATTAAGCTTACCGACGAGAAACCTTTGCCAGAAATGAAGCCTGGCCAGTTTGTGGAAGTAAGAGTGGATCATTCGGCTACGACAATGCTTCGCCGACCTATCTCTATCAACTTCGTAGACCGCGAGAAGAACCAGCTCTGGCTGCTCGTTGCCATGGTGGGCGACGGCACAAAGCAGCTCGGAAAACTGCAGGCGGGCGATACGCTCAACTGTATGCTGCCATTGGGCAACGGCTTCACGATGCCTACCCGGAAGGAGCAGAAATACCTGCTTGTGGGTGGTGGCGTAGGCGTGGCTCCGCTCCTCTATTTTGGTAAGATGATTAAGGATTTCGGTGCTGAAGTCACCTTCCTGCTGGGTGCCCGAAAGGATACCGACCTGCTGGAACTCGACGAGTTTGCCAAGATAGGCAAGGTATGCATCACCACCGAGGATGGTTCTGCCGGCGAGGTGGGTTTCGTAACCAACCACTCTGTACTGGAGAACGAGCAGTTTGATATGATTTCCACCTGCGGTCCTAAGCCTATGATGGTGAGCGTGGCGCGCTTTGCCAAGAAGGCTGGCGTGGAGTGCGAGGTATCGCTGGAGAACAAGATGGCGTGTGGCGTGGGTGCCTGCCTCTGCTGCGTGGAGAAGACCACCGAGGGACACAAGTGCGTCTGCACCGATGGTCCTGTCATCAACATCAAGCAGCTCACCTGGGATATCTAATCCGAGCATTTATGCTCTAAAATTGTAATAGATTATTATTTGATTTAGAAGATTATGGCTGATTTAAGTGTAAATATAAAGGATTTAAAACTGAAGAACCCTGTGATGACAGCATCGGGTACTTTCGGCTACGGATTGGAGTTTGCGGATTTCGTTCCTCTGGAGGAAATAGGAGGCATCATCGTGAAGGGTACAACCCTGGAACCACGCGAGGGAAATGACTATCCTAGAATGGCTGAAACGCCTCAGGGTATGCTCAACTGCGTGGGTCTTCAGAACAAGGGCGTGGAGTACTTCTGCGAGCACATCTATCCTCAGATTAAGGATATCGATACCAACATGATTGTAAACGTGAGCGGACATTCGCCTGAGAGCTATGCCGAGTGTGCGGCGCGCGTAAACGAGCTGGAGAAGATTCCTGCCATCGAGCTGAACATCTCTTGTCCTAACGTAAAGGATGGCGGTATGGCTTTCGGCGTTACCTGCGAGGGTGCGGCAAGCGTGGTGAAGGCTGTGCGCAAGGTGTACGACAAGACGCTTATCGTGAAGCTTTCGCCTAACGTTACCAGCATTGCCGACATAGCCCGTGCCGTAGAGGCAGAGGGTGCCGATTCCGTTTCGCTCATCAATACGCTGATGGGTATGGCGGTGGATATAGAGAAGCGCCAGCCGCTGCTGAGCATCCGCACGGGTGGCTTGAGCGGTCCTTGCGTGAAGCCTGTAGCCCTGCGCATGGTGTATGATGTGGCTCATGCCGTCAACATCCCAGTGGTGGGCTTGGGCGGTATCTCGAACGCCAAGGATGCCATCGAGTTCCTGATGTGTGGTGCCACAGCCATCGAAATCGGTACGGCCAACTTCCTGGATCCTGCCGTAACCAAGAAGGTGAAGGATGGCATCAACGAGTGGCTGGATGCCCACGGCTGCAAATCGGTGACAGAAATCATCGGAGCCATCAAGTAAATCCACATTATTATATATGAGTAATAAGATATATATATTATATCAATATAAAATAGGATAGAAAATGGATTTGAATGAAATGAATCCTGTTCTCCTGGTAGCTACCCTCACGCAGCAGGTGGTGGAGCTGGAGAAGAAACTGGAGGCTGACGGCGAGGATGCCGAGATCAAGGCTGCCCTGAGCGAACATCTGCTGAAGCGGGGAAACCTGCTGATGCAGATGGGCGACAAGGATGGAGCCAGAAAAGATATGCAGCGATACCTGCAGCTGAACCCCGAGAAAATAGGGGAACTCAGCGGCGAGTTTAAGGCTGAAGGAAGAGAACACTGCCGATAATTGCAGAAGGAATGCTGATAAAATTCTGTCGATTTTTGGGATTTTCTATTAAAAATCTGCTGAAAAACTGCTGGAAAGCATAAAATATAAGGAAATTCAAGAAAAAAGTGACAAATTGTTTGGCGGTATCAAAGAAAAGTATTACTTTTGCAAACGAGTAGAGACTTCTAGGGGTCGAAACTCAGGCAACGGGTAGAGACTCCCAAGAGTTGAAACTCGAAGCAAGTGAATAACAAATTAAACAAATAAGAATTATGAAGAAGTTGAACGCTTACTTTTTTAGCTATTACTTTTACTTTGCAAGCAATTGTAAAGCGGGAAGTTGCGTGTAAATTTCAACTTAGGATATTAGATTCTTTGAAATCATCGAAACGGTCCCGCTCTATCAAGAGTTGGACCGTTTTTCGTAAACCGGCAATTTTCATAAACCGGTAGATTTCGTTAACTGGAAAAAGAGAGATACGGCAATGAAGAGAATAGCAATACAAGGAGAGTTGGGGTCGTTCCACGACATCACTGCCCATCAGTATTTTGAGGGCGAACAGATTGAGCTGATTTGCTGCGCCACCTTCGAGGAGGTGTTCGAGAACATCAAGCGAGACCCTACGGTGGTCGGCATCTGCGCCATCGAGAATACCATAGCAGGAAGCCTGCTCCACAACTACGAGCTGCTCCGACAGAGCGGTACCACCGTGGTGGGCGAGCACAAGCTCCACATCGAGCATAGCATCTGCTGCCTGCCTGATGACGACTGGAACACCCTGCAGGAGGTTCACTCCCATCCGGTGGCTCTGATGCAGTGTGGCAAGTTCCTGGCCAACCATCCCGACTTCAAGGCGGTGGAGGCAGAGGATACTGCCGGTTCGGCGGCTTACATCGCTCAGCACAAGGTGCATGGATGGGCTGCCATCTGCTCTTCGTATGCCGCCCGAATGTACGGCATGAAGATATTGCAGGAGGGCATCCACGACAATCCGCACAACTACACCCGATTCCTCGTGGTCTGCAATCCACAGAAGGCCGCTCTGCTGCACCCCATCGAGAAGGCCAATAAGGCGAGCATCGTCTTCAGTCTGCCTCACGACAAGGGTTCGCTCTCCAAGGTGCTCACCATCCTGAGTTTCTACGACATCAATCTTACCAAGATTCAGTCGCTGCCGAACATCGGACATGAGTGGGAATATCTCTTCTACGTGGATCTCACCTTCGACAACCTGACCCGCTACCGCCAGAGCATCGACGCCATCACGCCGCTGGTGAAGAAGATCAAGGTGTTGGGAGAATATGAGGAGAAAGAATAATTGATAGTTGATAGTTAACAGTTGATAGTTAATAGATAAGAATTAAAAATAAGAATTATGATACAACCAGCCAATAGAGTAACGGAAATACAGGAATACTACTTCAGCCGCAAGCTGAAGGAAGTGGCTAAGCTTAATGCCGAGGGCAAAGACATCATCAGTCTGGCCATCGGAAGTCCAGACATGCCGCCTTCTAAGCAGACCATTGATAAGCTCTGCGAGGTAGCCAACAATCCAAACGCACATGGATATCAGCCTACGGTGGGCATACCAGAGTTGCGCAAAGCAATGGCTGGTTTCTACAAGCGCTGGTATGATGTAGACCTCGACTGGGCTACCGAAATCCAGCCCCTCATAGGTAGCAAGGAAGGCATCCTGCACGTAACGCTCGCCTTCTGCAACCCTGGCGACGAGGTGCTCATCCCGAACCCGGGCTATCCCACCTACACCGCCATCAACAAGATTCTGGGTACCAAGATTACCTACTACGACCTGCGTGAGGACAACGGATGGCAGCCCGACTTCGACGCCCTGGAGAAGATGGACCTGAGCCACGTGAAGCTGATGTGGACCAACTATCCGAACATGCCTACAGGCGGAGTGGCGAAGCGAGAAACCTACGAGAAGCTGGTGGCATTCGCCCAGAAGCACAACATCGTGGTGGTGAACGACAACCCATATTCGCTCATCCTCAACGAGCACCCTATGAGCATCATGCAGGTGCCGGGAGCTAAGGACTGCTGCATCGAGTTCAATTCCTTGAGCAAGAGCCACAACATGCCAGGCTGGCGTGTGGCGATGATTTCGAGCAACAAGACCTTCATCTCATGGATTCTGAAGGTGAAGAGCAACATTGACAACGGAAGCTTCCGAGGCATACAGTTGGCAGCTGCCGAGGCGATGTTGAACAACACGGATGAATGGCACCGCGAGAACAACATCCAGAACTACCGCCGCCGCCGCGACATTGCTGAGGAGATCATGAAGGTGCTCGACTGCCAGTTTGACCCTAACCAGGTAGGCATGTTCCTTTGGGGCAAGATACCTGAGAAATATGCCGATGTAGAAGACCTGACAGAGAAGATTCTGCATGAGGCTCGCGTCTTCATCACCCCAGGCTTCATCTTCGGAACCAACGGCAAGCGTTACATCCGTATCAGCCTCTGTGCCAAGGATGAGAAGATGAAAGAGGCCCTGGAAAGAATCAAGAAGGTTTTTGAAAAGTAAAAGGCCTTTGAAAGGTAAAAAGGTAAAAGGGTAAAAAGGTAAAAAGAGCCTTAACCCCTTTGAAAGGTAAAAAGAGCCTTTCCCCTTTCCACCCCCGTTCCCAGCGATTCCATCGCTGGTCCCCCCGGGCTTTAATCTTAAAGATAAAAAAGAAAAAAGTAAAAAATAAAAATATACGACTATGGAATTAGAATTAGAACCATTGAATTTTCCTAGTGATCAGGAACGCCCTTGCGTCATTGCCGGCCCTTGCTCGGCAGAGACAGAAGAGCAGGTTATGACTACCGCTAAGCAGTTGGCTGCCAAAGGTTGCCACATGTTCCGCGCAGGTGTGTGGAAGCCACGCACCAAACCGGGAGGCTTCGAGGGTAACGGCGAGAAGGCCTTGCCTTGGATGAAGCAGGTGAAGGAAGAAACAGGCATGCTGACAGCTACTGAGGTGGCTACCCCAGAGCATGTAGAGCTCGCACTGAAATATGGAATCGACATTCTCTGGGTAGGCGCACGTACTTCTGCCAACCCATTCGCCATGCAGGCACTTGCCGACAGTCTTCAGGGCGTAGACGTGCCTGTGCTCGTTAAGAACCCGGTAAACCCAGACCTCGAGCTCTGGATCGGTGCCCTGCAGCGCATCAACCAGGCAGGCATCAAGAAACTCGGTGCCATCCACCGTGGATTCTCCAGCTTCGACAAGAAGATTTACCGCAACCTTCCTATGTGGCAGATTCCTATCGAGTTGCACCGCCGCATACCACAGTTGCCAATCATCTGCGACCCTAGCCACATCGGCGGCCGACGCGACCTCATCGCCCCTCTCTGCCAGCAGGCAATGGACTTAGGTTTCGACGGACTCATCGTTGAGAGCCACTGCAGCCCAGACGATGCATGGAGCGATGCCAAGCAGCAGGTTACCCCAGAGGTGCTGGATTACATCCTCAGCCTCCTCGTAGTGCGCGATGAGCATTATTCTACAGAGGGTCTGCACCAGCTGCGCGGTCAGATTGACGAGTGCGACAACCAGCTGATGGATCTCCTGGCTAAGCGTATGCGCGTTTGCCGCGAGATTGGTACCTACAAGAAGGAGCACAACATGACCATCGTTCAGACCAGCCGTTACAACGAGATTCTCGACAAGCGTGGAGCCCAGGCAGCCCTCTGCGGCATGAGCCCTGAGTTTGCCGCTCAGATTTTCGAGCACATCCATGAGGAGAGTGTCCGCCAGCAGTTGGAAATCCTGAACCAGAAGTAAAAGGAAACTGGCGATGAGAATATTAATTATGGGAGCAGGTAAGATGGGAAGTTTCTTCATCGACCTGCTCAGTTTCGACCACGAGGTGGCGGTTTACGAGAAGGATGCCAAGCGTCTGCGCTTCACCTACAACTGTTACCGCTTCACCAAGATGGAAGAAATAGAGATGTTCCGCCCCGAACTGGTTATCAATGCGGTGACGGTAAAATATACGCTGCCAGCCTTCGAAGAGGTGTTGCCACATCTCTCTAAAGACTGCATTATCAGCGATATAGCTTCGGTAAAGACCGGACTGCAGGAGTTTTACGAGAAGAGCGGTTTCCGCTTCGTGAGCACGCACCCTATGTTCGGCCCGACCTTTGCCAATCTGAACCAGCTTTCAGAGGAGAATGCAGTCATCATCAAGGAGGGTGACTACATGGGCAAGATATTCTTCAAGGACCTCTACCAGAAGTTGGGGTTGAGTCTGCATGAGTATACATTTGATGAGCACGACCAGACGGTGGCTTACTCGCTGAGTATTCCTTTCGTGAGCACCTTTGCCTTTGCGGCAGTGATGAAGCACCAGGATGCTCCGGGCACCACCTTCAAGCGCCACATGCAGATAGCCAAGGGCGTGCTGAACGAAGACGACTACCTGCTTCAGGAAATCCTCTTCAACCCGTATACTTCGGGACAGGTGGCACAGATTCGCAAAGAACTGGCTGAACTCATCGATATCATCGACCATAAGGATGCCAAGCGCATGAAACTCTTCCTCACCAAAATCAGAAACCACGTGAAGGAAGACATCGAGATCAGACAGCAGAAATAAGAAGGTACAGGAAAGATACAAGAAAATACAGGAAAATACAGGAAGACAACAGAAGAGTAGTAGATTATGAGTGAACAGATTGATCAACAGAATAACACAGCTGAACAGCCTAGCATGTTTCAGGTAGTAAACGAGGGATTCTCTACCCGCGAGGCGATTGAGGAGGCAAAGAGATGCCTGCATTGCAAGATTCCTCAGTGCAAGAAAGGATGCCCTATTGAAAACGATATTCCGGACTTCGTACACGAGCTGTCGATGGGTAACATGGGTGCTGCGATGAGCATCATCAACGCCAAGAGCAACCTGCCTGCCATCTGCGGACGTGTTTGTCCGCACGAGAAGCAGTGCCAGGGACACTGTGTGCTGGGAAAGAAGGGAAAACCGGTGCAGATTGGTAAGCTGGAGCAGTTTATCGCTGACTTCGATACCAAGATGAACCTTTCCAGAGAGAAGTTGCCTCAGAAGACGCGCGGCCGCGTGGCGGTTATCGGTTCGGGTCCTGCTGGTCTTACCGTGGCTGGTGATCTCGCCCGCCAGGGGTTCAATGTCACCATCTTCGAGGGACAGGCTGAGCCGGGCGGCGTGCTGATGTATGGTATTCCGGAATACAGACTGCCTAAGAGCGTGGTTCGCGACGAGATTAGCAAGATTGAGGCACTGGGTGTACAGTTTATCACCAACTGCATGGTGGGTGAGAACAATGTCACCATCGACAGCCTCTTCCGTGCGGGTTACGATGCCATTTTTATGGGCACGGGTACCAATGTGCCTCAGAACATGGATTCTACCCCTGGTTCTACGCTGCATGGTGTGAGCCAGAGCACCTATTTCCTGCACAACGTGAGTGCCTATAACGAGGGTGCCCTGACCCGCGACATGGTGCCGCTGAGAGATGGAGAGAAGGTGGGCGTAATCGGCGGCGGCAACGTGGCGATGGATGCTGCCCGTACAGCCATCCGTCTGGGTGCCGATGTCACCGTGCTCTATCGCAAGACCCAGGAAGAGATGCCTGCCATCCAGAGTGAATACGAGGATGCCGTGAAAGAGGGCGTTAAGTTTGAGTGGAAAACCACCGTGGAGGCTTTCCTCAAGGGCAAGAACGGCCGACTGGGAAGCTGCGTGCTGAACACTCCTGATGGAGAGAGAGTTGAGAACTTCGACAGAATCTATCTCGCCATCGGTTCCCGTCCTGCCAACCGCATCGTTTCTACCACCGCAGGTATCGAGGTGGATGAGAAGGGCTACGTAAAGGTGGTGGAGCGTCCGTTCGGTATGACTACCCGCCGTGGTGTCTTTGCCGGAGGAGATGTGGTTCACCGTCCGCAGACCGTGGTCTTGGCGATGAAGGCAGCCAAGGAAGTGGCACAGGGCATCGCCCAGTATGTGGATGCCATCAAGCTGCTTGAAGAAGCTAAACGAATCGAAAAAGAAGGCGTATAATTACATGTAATTACATGAATCAGGAGGATATCTCATGATGCAGATATCCTTCCTGAGGTTAATATCTGCTTAATCAGGTTAATATCTATTGCAATATTTTGCAGAATGCAGGATTCTTGTTATTTTTGCCTTCTCAAAAATAAGCAAAGATTATGAAGAAGATTATATTTTTTATCATCTGCCTGATGTCGGTGGCATCTATGGCACAGGCGCAGAAAACCTGCGTTATCGCCAGCGCCGAAGACCATGTGCCTATCCGCGAAGCGCTGATTCATACCGACAAGAACCAGTGGGCACGCACCGATTACCGTGGCTATTGGAACATGCGCTATCAGTTTGACTCTGCCACCGTGTCGAAACCCGGCTACGTGAAGGCTACCATCCGCTACAAGGAACTGCCTGATACCGTGTTCCTGCTGCCGGAAGCCAAGCAGATAGGCGAGGTGACCGTGTGGGGCAAGAACCAGCAGCATATCGACGACATGGAAGGCTTGATTCAGGAGCAGGTGAACTCCATTCCTACCTCGCCAGGCGGCATCGGATTCGACGCCTTCGGCTGGATGGACAAGCAGGGCAAGCGCGACAGGAAGCATCTGGAAAAAGCGAAGGGAATCTTTAAGGAGATGGACCGCAAGGACCCTATCGTCTCTGCCTACGAGAAGGCTACGGGCAAGAACTACAAGCTGAAAGAGCCCGAAAAGTAGAAAAAAACGGGTAACTTGTTGGCTTTCTCAGAAAAAAGTAGTATCTTTGTCGCCGAAATAAAAAGAAATAATAAGAAATGTTTGAAAATTTAAGTGATAGATTAGAACGTTCCTTCAAAATCTTGAAGGGTGAAGGTAAGATTACAGAAATCAACGTGGCAGAAACCATGAAGGATGTGCGCCGTGCACTCCTCGATGCCGACGTTAACTATAAGGTGGCTAAGGAATTCACCAACAAGGTGAAGGAGAAGGCGCTGGGCATGAACGTGCTCACTGCCGTGAAGCCTGGACAGCTGATGGTGAAGCTGGTTCACGACGAGCTGGCTGAACTGATGGGTGGCGAGGAAGCTCCTTTGAAGTTGGAAAACCGCCCGGCAATCATCCTGATGAGTGGTTTGCAGGGTTCCGGTAAGACTACCTTCAGCGGTAAGCTTGCTAATCTGCTCAAGACCAAGAAGGGCAAGAAACCATTGCTCGTAGCCTGCGACGTTTACCGTCCTGCTGCTATCCAGCAGCTTCATGTAGTGGGCGAGCAGGTGGGCGTTCCTGTATATAGCGAGCCAGAGAACAAGGATGTCTGCGTCATCGCCGACCATGCCTTGCAGCAGGCTAAGACCAACGGCAACGACGTGGTTATCGTGGATACAGCCGGCCGTCTCGCCATCGACGAGCAGATGATGAACGAGATCAGCAATCTGAAGAATCATCTGAATCCTGACGAGACCCTCTTCGTGGTTGATTCCATGACCGGTCAGGATGCCGTAAATACAGCCAAGGAGTTCAACGACCGCCTCGATTTCAACGGTGTTGTTCTCACCAAGCTCGATGGTGATACCCGTGGTGGTGCTGCCCTCAGTATCCGCACCGTGGTTACCAAGCCTATCAAGTTTATCGGTACTGGCGAGAAGATGGAGGCCATCGACGTGTTCCATCCAGCCCGTATGGCCGACCGTATCCTGGGTATGGGTGACGTGGTTTCCCTGGTAGAGCGTGCGCAGGAGCAGTTTGACCTGGAGGAGGCTAAGAAGCTGGAGAAGAAGATTCGCAAGAACCAGTTCGACTTCAACGATTTCTACAATCAGATTCAGCAGATCAAGAAGATGGGTAACATCAAGGACCTGGCTGCCATGATTCCTGGTGTGGGCAAGGCTATCCGCGACGTTGATATTCCTGAGGATGCCTTCAAGAGTGTAGAGGCTATCATCCAGAGTATGACTCCAAAGGAGCGCTCTAATCCTGGAATCCTCAATACCAGCCGCCGCCAGCGTATCGCTAAGGGTTCGGGCACTGATATTCAGGAGGTGAACAAGCTCATCAAGCAGTTTGACCAGACCCGCAAGATGATGCAGATGATGACCGGCAACAAAATGGCGCAGATGATGAGCCGCATGAAGGGTATGCCAGGCATGCCTAAGATGCCGGGAATGTAAGTCAGTTGATAGTTAATAGTTTATAGCGGCTTTGCCGTATAGCAAACTTGCGATAGGCAAAAATGCCCTATAAAGCAAGAATGCCCTATAAACTATAAATTATAAATTATAAACTAAAGAATAAAATGCAGTTAATCGACGGAAAGGCGACAGCAGCCGCCATCAAGGAACAGATAGCCCAAGAGGTGGCACAGATTGTGGCACAGGGCGGAAAGCAACCTCATCTGGTTGCTGTGCTCGTGGGACACGACGGAGGAAGCGAGACCTATGTGAAGAACAAGGTTCTGGCTTGCGAGAAATGTGGCTTTAAGTCGACACTCATTCGATATGAGGATGATGTGACTGAAGAGGAACTTCTGGCCTGCGTTGACAGGCTGAACAAGGACGAGGATGTGGACGGATTCATCGTGCAGCTTCCTCTGCCTAAGCATATTGACGAGCAGAATGTGACCATGGCGATAGACTATCGCAAGGATGTGGATGGTTTCCATCCCGTAAACGTGGGTCGCATGGCGCTGGGCATGCCTAGCTTCATCTCTGCCACGCCGCTTGGCATCCTTACCCTCTTGCAGCATTACAACATCCCGACCAGTGGTAAGAAATGCGTCATCCTGGGCAGAAGCAACATCGTGGGCAAACCTATGGCCCAGCTGATGATGCAGAAGCAGTATGGCGACGCCACTGTCACCGTGTGCCATTCTCATTCGGCTCATCTGAAGGAGGAATGCCGCGAAGCAGACATCATCATTGCTGCTATCGGCAAGCCTGATTTCGTTACTGCCGACATGGTGAAGCCGGGAGCCGTGGTTATCGATGTGGGTACCACCCGTGTGCCTGATGCATCGAAGAAAAGCGGATTCCGCCTGAATGGCGACGTGAAATTTGATGAGGTGGCAGAGAAGTGCTCTTTCATCACTCCAGTACCTGGAGGTGTAGGACCGATGACTATCTGTTCTTTGATGAAGAATACCCTTGCCGCCGGAAAAAAAGAGATCTATAAATAGGTCTATTCTGCACCAAAAGTGTGGAAAAGACGTTATGCGATTCGTGGAGGTAGGCTACTGTGAAGCAGCCTGCCTTTTTTCATATATTTGCATAGTTTATTTATTAAGCGTATGTATATAATAAGGTGAAACAATAGAAATCTAAAAACAAATTCGATAATTAAAAAAGAGAAAATATGATGAAACCAAAGTATCTTCTCTTCTCGGCGGCATTGCTGGCTATGACGCAAGCTTTGGCACTGACGCCTGTGAAGAAGCAAATCCGTAAGGTGGCTGCCCGAAACAAGGTTGCGGCTGCTGCGAATGCGGCTAGAGCGAATGCTTCTGCTGCGAGTGTGGCTAATGCGCCTATAGATAAGGATGCGCCGGCTTATAGAATTGTGGGCAAGGATTCCACTTGCCAAATCTTCGTTTATTCTCCTGCGGCAAATCAGGGCTTGCATCTGGCTTATCTCACCGACGATGATCGCTGGGTGGATGTAGGTCAGCTCTGTGCCAGCGACTTCGGTCCGTGGGGCAGCGAGAAGAAGATGTATCGCCCGTTTGTGATGAAAGCGAACGATGGCACCTGGCGTGCGCTCTGGAGTGTGAACACCCGTTCGCCTCAGTTTGCTGTGGCTTATTCAGAGGATCTGGTTACTTGGCGTCCTCAGGATTATCCTATCATGAAGGAGAAGGGTATCAAGGATGTGGCAGCCTATCAGATGGACGACGGATCTTTCGATATCTATCTGAAAACAGCCAAGGGCAAGCGATATGTGCATGCCGACAAGGATTTCCGCACCTTTGAAGAGGATTCACTGGAAGCCACAGCCGATGATATCCTCTGGCAGCGAGATACGGCTACCATCAACGGTAAGTTGATGGAAGGCAACGATTTCGAGATTCCTGCCATCCATCTCAACTATATCCGTGCCTGGCACAAGGCACTAGCCGAGGAAAACAGAGAGAACGGCAGGCTCCTGCCTCATAACGAAGCTGAGCTTCAGGCTTATCTGAAGGAAAAGAACGTAGAGCTGGCTGCAGGCAACGAGGTTTCTGCCCAGCTTCAGATCAAGGCTCAGAAATCGCATCGCATCTCAGACAAACTCATCGGTATCTTCTTCGAGGATATCAGCCGTGCTGCTGATGGTGGCCTTTGTGCCGAGCTGCTGCAGAATGGCGACTTTGAGTATAACGGAGAAAGAAAAGGCTGGAATGCCATCACGGCTTGGCAGGGATTGAATTTGCAGGCTGGTTCATCATCTGCCTCTTCTTCAGAGACTTCAACCTCTGTTGTTTCTTCAGAGAATGGTGTAAGTCAGAACAATCCCCATTATGCCATCCTGGGCGAGACACCTATTTATAATATAGGCTGGGAGGGCATCACCGTGAAGTGTGCTGCCTACGATGTGAGTCTCTATGCCCGCTGCATGGATGGCAAAAAAAAGCAGCTTACCGTGGCCTTGGTGGATGCTGAGAACCAGATAGTGGCTCAGGCTAAACTGAAGGTGCAGGGCGGCGAATGGAACGAATATAAGACCCAGCTCGTGATTTCTGATAAATATAAGGATGAACTGGGCAAGGATATCCGTTTTGCCGTTATCCCTAAGGGCAAAGACAGAGTGGCTGTGGATATGCTGAGCCTCATGCCGCAGGATACCTATAAGGGACATGGACTGCGCAAGGATCTGGCAGAGGTAATCGCTGATTTGAAGCCTCGCTTCGTAAGATTCCCGGGCGGCTGCATGCTTCATGGTCAGGGTTTGGAGAACATCTATCACTGGAAGGAGAGCGTGGGACCGCTGAAGGACCGCAAGCCGGCTAAGAATATCTGGAATTATCACCAGACCCGCAAACTGGGCTTCTTTGAGTATTTCCAGTGGTGCGAGGATATGGGAGCAGAGCCGCTGCCAGTGTTGGCGGCAGGTGTGCCTTGCCAGAATTCGCAGCCTAATGCTCAGGGCATCTGCGGTCAGCAGGGTGGTATCCCGATGGCTGATATGCCTCAGTATGTTCAGGATGTGCTCGACCTGGTGGAGTGGGCGAATGGCGACCCTGTCACATCGAAGTGGGCAAAGATGAGAGCTGATGCCGGTCATCCCGCTCCATTCAACCTGAAGATGGTGGGAATCGGTAACGAAGATTTGATTTCCACCGATTTCGAGCAGCGCTATCTGATGATATGCAAGGCTCTGAAGGAGAAGCATCCTGAGATAGAGGTGGTTGGCACTGTAGGTCCGTTCCACTATCCATCTTCTGATTATATCGAAGGCTGGAAGATTGCCAAGGAGAACAGGAAGTGGATTGATGCGGTGGACGAGCACTATTACGAAAAACCAGGATGGTTCATCAACCATCAGGATTATTATGATAACTACGACCGCAAGGCTCCGAAGGTATATCTGGGCGAGTATGCTGCCAATGGCAATAACGAGTTGGATCGTGCCCTTGCCGAAGGCATCCACCTCTGCAATGTAGAGCGTAATGGTGATGTGGTAGAAATGACCTCCTATGCTCCGTTGCTTTGCAAGAACGGTTATAGCAACTGGAATCCGGATATGATCTACTTCGATAACAGCGAGAAAATCCGTCTCACTGAGAGCTACAAGATGCAGAAGATGTTCGGTCAGCATGCCGGCGATACTTACATTGCTTCAGAGCTGAATCTTCCTGCTGCCTTGCAGCGTTATGTGGGAACCAGTGTGGTGAAGGATTCAAAGACGGGCAAAACGTGGCTCAAGGTGGTGAATGCCTTGCCTCGTACGCTCAAGCTTCAGGTAAATGGCCTTGGCAGCAAGGCTGTGGAAGTAAAAGCCCGTTCTTCGCAGGTCTTCGAACTTTAGGGTAATTCCTGTTTTCTATACAAGGGTAAAAGCATCAAACTTAATTCTGTATTGATGCTTTTGCCCTTCTTTTTTGCTCAGTATCTTGTGAAACGTGCGTTTTAACTGATAATTTGTTAGAATAAAGCTTTATTTTATAACAAAATTCGTGATTTTTTAAAAGTTTATACGAAATTTGTTGGTTATTACATAAATTCTCATTATCTTTGCAGGCAAAAATAAAAGATGAGGTCTCGAAAGAGTCCTTTTCGTAGTAACGAACAAGAAAAAATAAAAGAGATAATTCAATATGAAACATCCATTAAGAAGTAGCGTCTGTACTGAAGGCAGAAGAATGGCAGGTGCCCGTGCACTTTGGGTAGCTGCTGGTATGAAACATGAGCAGTTTGGCAAGCCAATCATCGCTATCGTGAACAGCTTTACACAGTTTGTTCCAGGTCATACTCATCTTCACGAGATTGGTCAGATTGTCAAGAAGGAAATTGAGGCTATGGGTTGCTATGCAGCCGAGTTTAATACCATCGCTGTGGATGATGGTATCGCTATGGGCCACGACGGAATGCTCTATTCTTTGCCAAGCCGTGACATCATCGCTGATTCTGTGGAATATATGGTCAATGCTCACAAGGCGGATGCCATGATCTGCATCTCCAACTGTGACAAGGTGACTCCAGGTATGCTCATGGCATCTATGCGATTGAATATCCCTACCGTGTTCTGTTCGGGTGGTCCGATGGAGGCTGGCCGCTGGAAAGGCGAGAATGCCGACTTGATTACCGCAATGATCAAGGGTGCTGATACCAGCATTTCTGACGAGGAGATGGAGCAGATTGAAAAATGCGCCTGCCCTGGTTGCGGAAGCTGCTCGGGTATGTTCACAGCCAACTCCATGAACTCTCTTACCGAGGCTATCGGTTTGAGTCTTCCGGGAAACGGAACCATTCTTGCTACCCATAAGAACCGCATCGAACTCTTCAAGGAGGCTGCCCGACAGGTGGTTAAGAATGCATACGCATACTATCAGGATGGTGACGAGAGCGTTTTGCCACGCAATATCGCTACCCGTGACGCCTTCCTCAACGCTATGACCCTTGATATCGCCATGGGCGGTAGCACCAACACCGTGCTCCACCTGTTGGCTGTGGCTCAGGAAGCTGGTGCCGACTTCAAGATGGAAGACATCGATGCTTTGAGCCGCAAGGTGCCTTGCCTCTGCAAGCTCTCTCCTAATACTCAGAAGTATAGCGTGCAGGAGTGCAATCGTGCCGGTGGAATCCTGGGCATCTTGAACGAGTTGAACAAGGGTGGACTCATTAATGGCAATGCGATGCGTGTAGATGGTCATACGCTGGCTGAGCAGATGAAGAAATATGATATCACAGGCGCCAGCATCGACCCGGAGGCTGACAGAATCTATCATTCTGCCCCTGGCAGAAAGTTCTCTACCCAAATGGGTAGCCAGGATGCACAGTGGGAGAGTCTCGATACAGACAGAGAAAACGGTTGTATCCGCGACTTGGAGCATGCTTACACCAAGGATGGCGGTTTGGCTGTGCTCTTCGGCAACATCGCCCAGAATGGTTGCGTTGTGAAGACTGCCGGTGTTGACCCAGTGCTCTGGCACTTTGAGGGTCCTGCCGTATGCTTCGATTCTCAGGAGGATGCCTGCGAGGGAATCTTGGGTGGCAAGGTGAACTCTGGCGATTGCGTGGTGATTACTCACGAAGGTCCTAAGGGTGGCCCTGGTATGCAGGAGATGCTTTATCCTACCTCTTACATCAAGAGCCGTCACCTCGGAAAGGAATGTGCGCTCATCACCGATGGCCGCTTCTCGGGTGGTACATCAGGCTTGAGTATCGGTCATATCAGTCCTGAAGCTGCTGCCGGTGGCAACATCGGTAAGATCAAGGATGGTGATATCATCGTTATCGATATTCCTAGCCGTTCTATCAACGTGAAGCTTTCTGACGAGGAACTCGCAGCGCGCCCACAGCAGCCTTTGAAGCGAAACCGTGTGGTAAGCAAGGCTTTGCGTGCCTACGCCCAGAGCGTAAGTTCTGCAGATAAGGGCGGTGTGAGAATCATCGACTAAGGTACGGGAATCATCGACTAATAGAGAAAAGATAACAAATTTTTGAATTTTTCAGAATAATAACAGATAAATGGCAAAAGAAGTAATAACAGGAGCTGAAGCATTGATGCGCTCGCTGCATAACGAAGGGGTAAAGACCATCTTCGGTTATCCGGGCGGTAGCATCATGCCAGTGTTTGATGCGCTGTATGGTTACACGAGAGGAGAGAAGAAGATGTTCGATCACATCTTGGTTCGTCACGAGCAGGCTGCTGCTCACGCTGCACAGGGTTATGCCCGAGTCAGCGGCGAAGTGGGTGTGACTCTCGTAACTAGTGGTCCTGGAGCTACCAATACGCTCACCGGTATTGCTGATGCCATGATGGATTCTACACCTATCGTGGTCATCGCCGGACAGGTGGGTGTGGGTGCTTTGGGTACTGATGCCTTCCAGGAGGTTGACCTGGTGGGCGTTACCCAGCCTATCTCTAAGTGGGCTTATCAGATTCGCCGTCCTGAGGATGTGGCATGGGCTGTGAGCCGTGCGTTCTATATAGCTCGTAGCGGCCGTCCGGGTCCGGTGGTTCTCGACTTCACCAAGAATGCCCAGGTTGCTACCTGCGAGTGGGAACCGGTGAAATGCGAGAAGGTTACATCTTACAATCCATATCCTAAGATTGATGAAAAGGCTGTGGCTGAGGCTGCAGAACTCATCAATCAGGCAAAGAAGCCTTTTGCCCTCGTGGGGCATGGTGTAGAGCTGGGAGGTGCCCATAATGAATTGTTGGAATTCCTGGAGAAGGCAGACATCCCGGCAGGTCGCACCCTGCTCGGTCTTTCTGCTCTTCCTAGCAATCACCCTCTCAACATGGGTATGCTCGGTATGCATGGTTCCTATGCTACCAATATGAAGACCCAGGAGTGCGATGTGCTCATCGCCATCGGTATGCGCTTCAGCGACCGTATCACGGGCGTTCCTTCTAAATACGCCAAGCAGGCTAAGATTATCCATTTGGATATCGATAAGTCGGAAATCGATAAGGTTATCAAGACAGATGTGGCTGTGATTGGCGATTGCAAGCAGTCGCTGCCTGCCATCACCCGTCTCCTGAACAAGAATGTTCACCGCGAATGGAGAGATTCCTTCGAGGAATATCGCCAGCAGGAGCAGGAGAAGGTGATAGAGAAGGATATCCATCCTACAGAAGGTCCTCTGCTCATGGGCGAGGTGACTAATGTGGTGACAGAAGCTACTCATAATGAGGCGGTTCTCGTGAACGATGTAGGTCAGAACCAGATGATCAGTAGCCGCTACTTCAAGTTTACCAAGAAGTTGAGCATCGTGACCAGCGGTGGTTTCGGAACCATGGGCTTCGGTCTTCCAGCAGCTATCGGCGCTACCTTCGGTGCTCCAGACAGAACTATCTGCTGTTTCTTCGGTGATGGCGGATTCCAGATGAACATCCAGGAGTTGGGTACCATCATGGAGCAGCAGGCACCGGTTAAGATGATTCTCCTGAACAACAACTATCTGGGTAATGTGCGCCAGTGGCAGGATCTGATGTTCGAGGGACGTCACTCTTTCACCCACATGCTGAACCCACGCTATGAGGAAATCGCCAAGGCTTATGGCATCCCATACGATGTGGTTATCGACCGCAAGGACTTGAAGGAGAAGGTAGAGAAGATGATAAGCACCAAAGGACCATATCTTCTGGAGTGCGCCATCAAGGAAGACGAGGACATCGTTCCGATGACCCTGCCTGGAAAGAGTGTGGATGAAATGCAGCTTGAGCTTCACTATTAATAAAGAAAAGAATTATGGAGAATAACAACGAAAAGAAATTATATACGTTGCTTGTCTATTCTGAGAATATCGCTGGTATTCTGAATCAGATTACAACTGTGTTCACTCGCAGACAGGTTAACATCGAGAGCTTGAATGTATCGGCTAGTAGCATCAAGAACATCCATAAATACACGATTACTGTGTGGAGCGACGCTGAGCAGATAGAGAAAATCAACAAGGCGATTGAAAAGAAGATTGATGTGGTGAAGAGTGATTACTACACCGACGATCAGATTTTCATTCACGAGGTGGCACTCTTTAAGATTTCTACCCCAGTCTTGTTGGAAAATCCAGAGGTATCCCGCACCATCCGCAAGCACGATGCTCGCATGATGGAGGTGAATCCTACCTATAGCACCGTGCTTTTGGCAGGACTTACCGAGGATATCGCCGACCTTTTCCATAAGCTGAATAGTTTCGACTGTCTCCTGCAATATACCCGAAGTGGACGAATTGCCGTAACCCGAAGCTTCGACGAGCCGGTTTCCGACTATGTGAAGCAGAATTCAGAAGGATAATCCATTTATGATTCAATAGATCCCTTTGTTCCTTTGATTTGAAAATCAGAGGAACAGAGGGATTTTTGTCTTATATACAAGCTGATTTTTTGTCTTATATACAAGCATATTTTTCGTCCTTTATGCAAACAGGGCTTTTGCTATACAATATAAGCCGGAATTTTTCGCTATATATATATAATGACGTTATATATATAATAATGCTGTATATATAATAAGGTGTAAACGAATAAAAGAAATTAGTATGAAACCAGAATTATTAAGTAAAGTAGGTCGCTATGAGTTTTTGGCAGAACCCTTCCATTGCGACTTTTCCAGTCATCTCTTCATGGGACACCTGGGCAATCATCTTTTGAACGCAGCCGATTTTCATAGCAACGACCGTGGCTATGGCATGAATTATCTGATGCCTCGCCACAAGACTTGGGTATTGAGCCGTCTTGCCGTAGAAATGATAGAAATGCCAAAATCATACGATAAGTTCTTCGTGGAAACATGGGTAGAGAGTGCCATGAAGTATTTCACATCCCGTGATTTCAAGATTTGCGGAAAAGATGAGAAAGTGTATGGCTATGGCAAGAGTGTTTGGGCAATGATTGATACGGAGACCCGACAGCCTGTAGATATTTTTGAAATTAATGATGGTCTGATCAAGGAATATATCGAAACTGAAAAACTTTGTCCTATTGCTGCAAGTTCCAGAGTGAAGATGAGCAAGGAGGCAAAGCTGGTCCGCACCATCGATACCTATTATAATGATGTGGATGTAAACGGGCATATCAACTCCGTAAAGTACATCGAACACATCCTCGACCTCTTCGACATCGATTACTATTTGACACATTTCCTGCAAAGATTCGAGATAGCTTATGTTGCCGAGAGCCATCAGGGTGACAAATTGAAATTCTATATGGAGCAGGTAGAAGACGAAGAATTCTGCATAAAAATAACAAAAATATGCAGAAATGACGAAAATGAGGTGGAAATCGTAAGAAGTAAGCTAAAATTTATAAAAAAGTGATAGAAAAATTTGGTAGTGTCATTTTAAATCATTACCTTTGCACTCGAAATAAAGAATAAACCCAGTGCCGCTACCTTGGATAGGCAGTGGACGGATCAAACAGGCTCTCTTTGGATAAGAATACAGCTCGCATCCGTATGGACAAGTATAACCCGCGGCTCCACAATAGGTAAGCCGCACAAAAATTAAGTTACAATTATGGCAGAAATGAATTTCGGTGGCGTAATGGAAACTGTTGTCACTAGTCATGAATTTTCATTGGAGAAGGCACGTGAAGTATTGAAGAACGAAACTATCGCAGTTATCGGTTATGGTATCCAGGGTCCTGGTCAGGCTTGTAACCTTCGCGATAATGGTTTCAACGTCATCGTCGGACAGCGTCAGGGTAAGACCTACGAGAAGTGTCTGAAGGATGGTTGGGTTCCTGGTAAGACATTGTTCTCTATCGAGGAAGCTGCTGAAAAGGGTACTATCATCTGTATGTTGCTTTCTGATGCCGGTCAGATTGCATGCTGGCCAAAGATTAAGCCACACCTCACAGCAGGTAAGACTTTGTATTATTCACATGGTTTCGCTATCAACTGGAGCGATCGCACAGGCGTTGTTCCACCTAAGGATATTGATGTTATTATGGTTGCACCTAAGGGTTCTGGTACTTCTCTCCGCACTATGTTCTGCGAGGGTCGTGGTTTGAACTGTTCTTACGCTGTTTACCAGGATGCATCTGGCAAGGCAGAGGAAAAGACTATTGCATTCGGTATCGGTATCGGTGCAGGATATTTGTTCAAGACTACATTCCAGCGTGAGGCTACTTCTGACCTTACTGGTGAGCGTGGTTCTTTGATGGGTGCTATCGAGGGCCTCTTGGAGGCTCAGTACGATGTACTCCGTGAGAACGGTCACTCTCCATCTGAGGCATTCAACGAGACTGTTGAGGAGTTGACTCAGAGCCTTGGCCCTCTCTTCGGTGCTAAGGGTATGGATTGGATGTATGCTAACTGTTCTACAACAGCTCAGCGTGGTGCTCTTGATTGGGCTCCTCGTTTCCGTGAGGCTATCAAGCCTGTTATGGAATGGTTGTATTACTCTGTTAAGACTGGTAATGAGGCTCAGATTTCTATCGACAAGAACTCTCAGGCTGATTACCGTGAGAAGTTGAATGCTGAACTCGAGGCTATGCGCAACAAGGAAATGTGGCAGGCTGGTGTTACAGTACGTAAACTTCGCCCAGAGAATAACTAATTTTTTTCTCGTACATAATGTTTTAAAAGGGGACGGACCGAGATGGTTCGTCCCCTTTTTAATTTGATTTATCAGAAGATATTCCTAATCCTTTTTTTCTATGATATGATGGTCTTCTATGATGATCTGGTTTTCTGCTACTTTCCTGCGGAGTTCCTTCTCTCTTTCTTCTGTCTGATCAGCCAGGCATACGTCGCATTGCTTACAATCTCTGTCGTTCTCTTCTCCAAAATAGGCGAGTAGCTGTCTTGATCGGCATACCTCGTCGTTCTTGGCATAGCGAATCATGCTTTTGATGCGCTTCTCGTATTGCTCACGTCTCGACTCCCATACTTCTTTAGGAATCACTACTTTGTCTCCATCCACCCTGTCGCGGGTATAACTGATAAAAGGTATCTTGCGGCGAGGGATGAATTGGATGATATGGCGGGCTGCCAGACTCTTGAGAGCAAAATATACCTGCTGGATGGTTAGCTCTGCCTGTCGGGCTATCATCGTCTCGTCGATATAGGTAAGATCAACAAAGAGACTTCCGTAGGAGCGTAGTAGGGCGGTGACGACGGCATCCTGGCTGGGAGCGAGCTGATCTAGCTGGTAGAGGTCGTTTCTGCCTAGCAGGAACATCACTCGTGCCTTGCCGTCGGGATTATCCTCATAATGCAGATATCCGCTTCTCTCCAGAATGCGAAGAGCAGCATCTACCTTGGTAGGGAAGTACTTGTAGGTGACGCAGAATTTCTCTATGTCAAACTCGAAGGTCTTGCCCTGTCCGCTGCCCACACCTATCTGGTAGAAGTAAGCCAGATGCTCATAAATGTCTTGTATGAGTTCTTTGGATGGGAAGGTGTCATCCACTCGCTTGCATAGCTTCAGTTCGTCGTGCTTGTTGTAGAGAAGTACGGCGTATGATTTCTGTCCGTCTCTTCCCGCACGTCCTGCTTCCTGGAAATAGGCTTCCAGCGAGTCTGGACAGTCTATGTGAATCACCACGCGTACGTCTGGCTTGTCGATGCCCATACCGAAGGCGTTGGTTGCACACATCACCCTTACTTCGTCCTTCTGCCATGCTTTCTGGCGCTGGTCCTTTACGTCGGGATCAAGACCGGCATGATAAAAGGTGGCGGTGATACCTTGCTGTGAGAGCAGCTGCGCCATCTCCTTGGTTCGCTTTCTGCTGCGGGCATAAACGATGGCAGAGCCACCCACGCTTTGCAGGATATGAATCATTTCGCCCTGCTTATCCTCTGCTTCGCGTACTACGTAAGCCAGGTTCTTGCGCTCGAAACTCATCTTGAAGACATTCTTTTCCTTGAAATGGAGCCTTTCCTGTATGTCGTCTACTACTTCGGGGGTAGCTGTGGCGGTAAGGGCAAGTATCGGAATGCCAGGTTTCATCTCCCTGATGCTGGCTATCTGCAGATAGGAGGGGCGGAAGTCGTAGCCCCACTGACTGATGCAGTGGGCTTCATCTACTGTGATAAAACTTACATGGATGTGGCGTAATTTGGTTTGAAACATATCCGAGGCAAGTCTTTCGGGCGAAACATACAGTATCTTCACACCTCCGAAGATGGCATTGTCGAGGGTTTGCAGGATTTCGCTTCTCGATTTGTCGGCATAGATGGCATCAGCCAGGATGCCATGTTCCCTGAGGTGCTGCACCTGGTCTTTCATCAGGGCGATGAGAGGGGTTATCACGATGCATACCCCTTCCTGTGCCAGGGCTGGCACCTGGAATGTGATAGACTTGCCACCGCCCGTAGGCATAAGACCGAGGGTATCCCGTCCGCTGGCAATGCTTTCAATGATATTGCGCTGAATGCCTCGGAAATCGGGATACCCCCAGTATTTTTGCAGAATAGATTGAAATTTATCTGCCATAATCTTCTTTCTTTAATCGTTAGGACGGATATCTTCTATCTGGAGCTGTACTTGGTTCTTCTTGAAGATATTGTCTTCGATGGTGTAAACAATGTCGAAACTGCGGCGGCTCTTGATGTAGCGGGCTGCTGCACTCTGTCCGAAGGCTATACCGTTCATGACAGTGCTCGACTTTGAATCCACCAATTCCAGCTTGATGTGTTCCTGTTCTCTACCCACCACCTTGCTGGTTCCGTAGTCGTATACCTTTCGGGTACAGAACACTGGTTTAGGGTTGCAGGGACCGAATGGCGAGAATCGCTTCAGGTCGGCATGCAGCTGCTTGCTGATGTCCTTGAAATCTATCACGGCTTCTATATTAAGCAGGGCTTCCGTCTGTTCGGGAGCGATGTGTTCTGCCACATATTTCTGGAATCTGTCTCTGAATTCCTTGATATGTTCCCATCTCAGGGTAAGACCGCATGCATAGGTATGACCTCCGAAGTTCACGAGCAGGTCGCGGCAGCTCTTGATGGCAGAATAAACGTCAAATCCTGTCACGCTGCGGGCTGAACCTGTTGCCAGTTCTCCTTCGCGGGTCAATACCACGGTAGGACGGAAGTAGATTTCCGTAAGTCTTGAGGCTACGATGCCGATGACTCCCTTTTTCCATCCCTCATCATAGAGCACGATGCTTGAGTTGTGCTTCTGGGTTTCCAGTCTTGAAACAATCAGGTTGGCTTCCTCTGTCATCTGCTTGTCGATGTCCTTGCGCTGTTCGTTGTATTCGTTGATGTGCTTTGCCATGTGCAGTGCATGCCCATAGTCACGTTCCACCAGCAAATCTACGCTTTCCTTGCCATTCTCCATGCGGCCCGAAGCATTGATTCTAGGACCAATCTTGAAGACGATATCGCTCATGCCCAGCTCTCGCCCGTTCAGGCTGCAGATGTCGATGATAGCTTTCAGTCCGATGCTCGGGTTGGTGTTGAGCAGTTTCAAGCCATGGAAAGCCAGAATTCTGTTCTCGTCGACTACAGGCACGATATCCGCAGCAATGCTCACTGCACAGAGGTCGAGCAATGGGATGAGTCGGGAGAACGGAATGTTGTTGTTCTTGGCAAAGGCCTGCATGAACTTGAATCCCACGCCGCATCCACAGAGGTGCTTGAATGGGAATGGATCATCCGGGCGCTTGGGGTTGAGTATAGCCACAGCGGGTGGCATCACATCGTCGGGAACGTGATGATCGCAGATGATGAAGTCTATGCCAAGGCTTTTGGCATATTCAATCTCCTTGATGGCCTTGATGCCGCAATCGAGGATGATGATGAGTTTCACACCAGTTTCATGTGCAAAGTCTATTCCCTTTTTGCTTACTCCATAGCCTTCGTCATATCGGTCGGGGATGTAGTAATCGATGTTGGAATAGAATTGCTGCAGAAACTTATACACCAATGCTACAGCCGTGCAGCCGTCTACGTCGTAATCGCCGTAAACGAGAATGCGCTCCTTGCGTCCCATGGCATCGTTGAGGCGGTCTACGGCGATATCCATATCCTTCATCAGGAAAGGATTGATCAGGTCGGAAAGCTGTGGACGGAAGAATCGCTTGGCTGCCGACTCGGTCGTAATGCCTCGATGGATGAGAAGATTCGCCAGGATAGGGCTGATGCTGAGCTTCACGGCCAGTTCGTTAGCCGTTTTTTCTTGCTCCGGTGAAGGTTCTTCGTAATTCCATTTAAAATGCATTTTTAATTATTTTTATTTCTGCCCCCAAAGTTACAAAAATAAAATGACAAACGGAAACTTTTTCCTAGGAATTTAACATAATTACGAAGAAATAATAAAAAAAGGCAGCAAACCAAGGTTTGCTGCCTTTAAATATTTTGTTTTTATTAGATTCCGAGCTTCTTGCGGATATCCTTAGGGATGGCGTTCTTGTTAACCATGAAGTCCATAGTCTTGTAAGCTACGAATGCTTTGGTCATGTACCAGGTGCCCTTGTAGTCACCATACTCACCCCAAGAGTTCTTTACCATATAGTACTCCTTGCCGTTCTGGTCCTTTGCGATACCGTAGATGTGCATTCCGTGGTCGTCTGTTGTCTCCCAGTTGTCGAATGCTTCCTGGCGCATAGCCTGTGTAGGAACTACCTCAGGAGCGTTTACGCCGAGTGAATCGAACTTCTCCTTCTTCTCGTCCTTAGAGAGCTTGAACCAGTGGTCAGCGTCTGTACCTGCCATAGAACGTACCTTCTTCACGTCGTAAGCGATACCGAGACCCTTGCGAGTGAAACCGTCCTCTGTTACGTCACCGCCCCAAGCTATGGTGTAGCCATTGTTTACGGCGTTGTCGATAATCTTGCAGAGGTCGTCCATAGGAACGTTGTAGCTCAAAGGCCAGCGCCAGTTGTCCTGTACCTCAACAGCAAACTTGCTCCACATTGGATGGTGGGTGTAGCTGGTGATGGTTACGTAATCATCGAGGTTCAGACCGAGGCTCTTGCAGAAAGTCTCTGGAGTATACTGCTTGCCCTGGTAAGTGAACTTTTCAGGAGCCTTGCCGATGTATGAGTCGATGATGCCCTGAAGACCGTTCTTCCAAGCTGGAGAGAGCTTCTTGGCTGTGCTCTTAGCCACTGCCTCTACGTATGGAGTCATTACGTCGAAGAACTCGCCGAAGTTAGCCAGTGAGTCGCCTGTCATTGTACCTGGAGCTGGCATGGCATCCTCTGGTACGATGCCATAGTGCTGCAAAGCATAGAGAACATCGTATGCGCTACCACCCTGAGAGAAGCTTACGTCGCCGTGCATTCTCACTGCCATTGTGGCGCGGTCCATATAAGTCTTGTTGGCAACGAACATCTCGCTCAGGTTGAATGTCTTGCCTGTATTCTTCAAAATCTCGCTCTCGAAGAAGCTGAGAGTAGAGTAAGCCCAGCACGTACCGCTACGGTTCTGGTCCTTGATGCTTGTGATAGGATTCTGCTTCACTACTGTGAAAACAGGCTTGTTCTTAGCGATGGCTGCTGAATCTGCAGCATTCTTAGCGCTTGCACCAGTAGCAACCATGGCCAACATGGCTGCGACAATCATTGATTTCTTCATGAATTTTTTTCTCTTTAAATTAATAATGTAATTGTATTATCTCTCTTTAAGATAGAATCTTCTCTTGTTAATGGCAGTTTCGCCTAGCGGATTTCTTCTCTGTTGGCTGCCATGTATTCCTCAACATCCTTTGGATGGTAAGGGATGCGGTCCTTGCCCAGGAATCTGCAACCATCCTTGGTGATGAGAACATCGTCCTCAATACGGATGCCACCGAAGTCCTTGTAAGTCTCAATCTTATCGAAGTTGAGGAACTCTGCACAGTGACCTGACGCCTTCCAGTCGTCAATGAGGGCTGGAATGAAGTAAACGCCCGGCTCGTCTGTTACTACGAAACCTTCCTGGAGTCGGCGACCCATGCGCAGGCAGTTGGTACCAAACTGTTCCAGGTTAGGACGTACTTCCTCGTCGAAGCCTACGTTAATCTGGTCGAGGTTCTCCATGTCGTGTACATCCATACCCATCATGTGTCCCAATCCGTGAGGCAGGAACATAGCGTGGGCACCAGCCTTTACAGCTTCCTCTGTATCACCCTTGGCAAGACCGAGCTCCTTCATGCGGTCGAAGAGCAGGCGGCAAACACCGAAGTGAACATCTGCCCATTTTACACCTGGCTTTGCTACTTCGAGAGCATAGTCGTGGCAAGCTTCTACGATGGTGTAGATTTCCAGCTGGCGCTGGCTGAACTTACCGCTCACAGGCATGGTACGGGTATTGTCTGAACAGTAGTTGTTCATGGTCTCAGCACCCGCATCGCAGAGTGCCAGTCTGCCTTCCTCCAACAAGTTCATTGATGGATAACCATGCTGAATCTCGCCGTGCTGGCTGAAGATGGTTGGGAAGCTGACCATTGATCCGTAAGAATGTGCGATTCCGCTTACCTGACCGGCTACGTATTTCTCTGTGATACCTGGGCGAACCAGTTTCATGGCTGTGGTATGCATCTTGTAACCGATGACTGCAGCACGCTCCAGCTCTTCGATTTCCTCCTGGGTCTTGGTAGAGCGCATCTTGACTACAGCCTTAATCAGGTCCATGCTGGCTTCTTCCTTCTGCTGAACAGGGTGGATGCCGAGCAAGTCGAATACCTGAAGCTTGATGTCGTAGCGGTAAGGAGGCAGGAAGTGAATCTTGCGCTTCTTCGACATGGCATCGTTGCAGATGGTCTTGAGAGTCTTCATTGGCGCAGAGTTATGAACACCCACCTGTTCTGCCAGGTCGTGTACGCTGTCTACGCTTCCATACCAAACAATGTCAACCAGGTCGATGTCGTCACCGATCAGAGTCTCGATGTCGTTATCTATATCAATCACACCAACCAATCCTTCGCGCTGCTGTCCGAAGTAATACAGGAAAGTAGAGTCCTGACGGAATGGGTAATATCCGTTGTTTGGGAAATTACATGGTGAATTGTTGTTTCCGAAAAGAATGATCACGCCGCTCTTTACAAGCTTCTTGAGCTCCTGGCGACGGCTGATATAAGTGTCCTTGCTAAACATATTTTTAGAATTTTACTTTATTTTGCTGCAAAGTTAGCAAATATTTCGCAAAAATGTATTATCTTTGCAAGCAAAAATAAAATATTCGTGTGAATTTATAAATAATTAATACATTCATGCGCTTTTTGATGGTAAATTGTAATGAAAATCGTAAAGAATACGCTTGTTTATTGCATGTTTGCTATCAGATTGAAAGCTATAATTGAAGAATAAAAAGCAGTTAAACAGTTATGAAGATAAAATTGAGAAATACAGGATTGGTATTAGAGGGTGGAGGCATGCGTGGTGTATTCACCAGTGGTGTGCTGGATGCCTTCATGAAGCATGATGTGTACTTTCCTTACATGGTGGCGGTATCGGCTGGAGCCTGCAATGGCATGTCGTATATAAGCCGTCAGCCTCGCCGTGCCCGAATTTCAAACATTGATTATTTGGCGCGTTATCAGTATATAGGTATTCGCCATCTCGTTACCCAGGGATGTATCTTCGACCGTAAGTTGCTTTATGATAAGTTCCCGAACCAGTTGCTTCCTTATGATTTCGACACCTTTTTTAAATATGCCGATGGTTTCGAGATGGTCACCACCAACTGTCTTACGGGACTGCCTATGTATCTTTCGGAGAACCACGACCGTCAGCGTGCCCTCGATATCGTGCGTGCTTCCAGCAGTCTGCCCTATGTGAGTAAGATTGTGAATGTGGATGGCATTCCGATGTTGGATGGTGGCATAGCCGATAGTATTCCTGTGCAGCGTGCCTTTGACAAGGGGTTTGAGCATAATGTGGTTATCCTGACCCGTAACAAGGGGTGGAGGGATACCGGTAAGGATAGAAAGCTACCTTATTTATATAAGAACTATCCGCGTCTGCGAGTGGCACTGAGCCGTCGCCACAGGGCTTATAATGAGCAGATTCAACTGGTCGATGATCTGGAGGCTGCAGGAAAGATTACCTGTATTCGCCCGATACGTCCGATGGAGGTGGGACGCATAGAGAAAGATACCGCCAAGTTGGAGCGGCTCTATGAAGAGGGCTTCTTGCTGGGTGAAGCTTTCTGCGAGAAATATCTGTAAAATGAACTATAATAATAAAAATGAATATAGCTTGCTCTTTCTCTGGAATTCCAGGCAACGGGCAAGCTATATTTCAATTTATGCTGGTGCTCCGTAAATTTCTGTTATTTGCAACAGATTCTTCCGTTTGGTGGCATCCATGATTAGAAATAGATCAATGAGCCACCAAATGCCACAACCTCCACATGTTAGCAATTTGATGATACCTAATCCCACATCACCAATGTAAATTCTGTCGATTCCCCATGATCCAACTATGATTGACAATATGATTGAAATCGTTGGGTCTTTGGCTTGTGCTAAAATAATACTAGCTGTATTGTAATCCATAGACAGTAATTTTTCCCTTACAGTAAAGATGGATTCAATAGGCAACTTGTTTCCATATATCGCAATAAGTTGTTCTACTTGTTGTTGTTCCATACATTAAGTTTTATATGTTTAATATGTTTCTGACTATAAACCAAATAAAAAATGTTGTTACATATATTCTTATAGCTATGTTGCTCTCAAATATATTTTTCATCTTTGTCTTTGTTTTGCTGTCAGGCAAATAATATGATATCACTACTAATATAAAATATGGTAATGCATATAGTAAATAATAGTTATATTGGTATGCTTTAGCTAAATTTCCTTGCAGTGCAGCATGAATAAACCTTTGTATTCCACAAGCGGGACAATTTAATCCTGTCAAAATCTTGATAGGGCACTTTGGCCAAAACCAATACTCTGAAGGGTTGTATTTGTATAGCAAAGGCAGACCAATGATAACTATTATTAATAGAGTGTATTTATTGATGTATTTCAATTTACAATTGAGATGCTATTGCTGCACCATAAAAGATGACATAAATCACTTGGATAATGAGACCAACAACAATACCGATAATACTCCATTTCTTGGCATCTTGTGCCATCAGAGCAGCGGCTTCGTATTGCTTTGTTAGGTAAAGTCCATTAACTTTACTAGCCTTAATGATACCAACTATACCAAATGGTAAGCAGCAGCATACGGTGCAAGCAATTGCCAAAACCATATTGTTGTCTGGTTTAGGTGGCATAGGTGTAGAAACTTGTTGTTCTAAATGGTTTTGTTCCATAATTCTAACTGATAGACCATTTATTAGTTATTTTCTTATGGTACAGTCTGGTCTTTTTCGCTGCGCCTAAGAACTTTATGTTAATTGTTGTTTATTCCTCAAGCAGGTCTGGGCGCAGGCGCTTGGTTCGCTCCATGGCCTGGTCGAACTCCCATTGGCGAATCTTCGCCTCGTTGCCGCTCAGCAGAATCTCCGGTACCTTCCAACCCTTGTAGTCGGATGGGCGAGTGTAGATAGGAGCTGAGAGGATATCGTCCTGGAAACAGTCGGATAGGGCACTCTGCTCGTCGCTGATAACGCCCGGTACCAGTCTGATCACCGCATCCGAGATAATTGCTGCAGCAAGCTCTCCACCTGTGAGCACATAGTCGCCCACGCTGATTTCGCGGGTGATGAGGTGGTCGCGCACACGCTGGTCTATTCCCTTGTAGTGACCACAGAGAATGATGAGGTTGCCACCCAGCGACATTTCGTTGGCTATCTTCTGGTTGAAGGTTTCGCCGTCAGGAGATACGTAGATCACGTCGTCGTACTCACGTTCTGCCTTCAGTGCCGTGATGCATCGGTCGATAGGCTCGCATTGCATCACCATGCCGGCACTTCCACCGTATGGATAGTCGTCCACTCGCTTCCATTTATCTAATGTATAGTCGCGCAAGTTGTGCAGATGAATCTCTGCGAGACCCTTCTTCTGCGCGCGTGCCAGAATCGACTCGTTGAAGAAGCCTTCCAGCATCTCTGGTAATACTGTAATAATGTCTATTCTCATATCATCTGCAAAATTAATAAATAATGTAGTAAGTTCCAAATCTTTTTCATCTTTTCTTTGTTTTTTGAGCCGAAAATTTGTTTTTTGCAGCTAAAACAAGTGGTTTGCTTGAAAATCGTAATTTTAGCGTGTTGGCACCAAAATAAGGTTGATTATTGCATAAATATGCAACAAATTCATCAAAAACAAAGAAATTTAATAGCAAAATGATAAATAATCGTGAAAATGTGCTACTATTTGAAGAAAAAGTCGTATATTTGCAAACAAAATCGCTCGATTAGGGTACATCGCATAGAAAAATGGTGTGCGTACACACGAGTGCATGGTTAATTTAATAATAGTGAATAAGATGATACTGGACATTGAAATGCTGAGAAGCTTTTATGCTTCGTATTCGGAAAGTGTAAAACAGGCGAAAGCTACTGTAAAACGACCTCTCACTTACGCCGAGAAGGTGCTCTTTGCGCATCTTTTCGACCCATCTGAGTTGCGACCATATAAAAGAGGTGTAGAATATGTGGATTTCCGACCTAACCGCGTGGCGATGCAGGATGCTACTGCTCAGATGGCGCTCTTGCAGTTTATGAACGCCGGTAAGGACAAGGTGGCAGTGCCTGCATCAGTACATTGCGATCACTTGATTCGTGCCGACGTGGGTGCTACACAAGACCTGCCTGAGGCATGCAAGACTAATAAAGAGGTATATGACTTCCTGAAGTCGGTATCTCAGAAATATCACATCGGATTCTGGGGACCAGGTGCTGGTATCATCCATCAGGTGGTACTTGAGAACTATGCCTTCCCGGGAGGTATGATGGTGGGTACTGACTCCCATACCCCAAACGCCGGCGGTCTCGGTATGGTAGCCGTGGGTGTTGGTGGTGCCGATGCCGTGGATGTGCTTACAGGTCAGCCTTGGGAGCTCAAGATGCCACGCCTCATCGGTGTGCATCTCACAGGCAAGCTCTCCGGATGGGCTACTCCTAAGGATGTGATTCTCGAAATCCTGGGCATCCTCACCGTGAAGGGTGGTACCAATGCCATCCTCGAATACTTTGGCGAGGGCTTGGATAGCATCTCTACCACGGGTAAGGCTACCATCTGTAACATGGGTGCAGAGCTGGGTGCTACCTGCTCTATCTTCCCATTCGACCAGAATGCCAGCGAATATCTTCGCAAGACGGGTCGTGAGGAGATTGCTTCTCTTGCCCAGAAGAACGCTGCCGAGCTTCGTGCCGACGATGAGGTACTTGCCAATCCGGCTGCTTTCTACGACCAGATTGTAGAAATCGACCTCTCTAAGGTGGAGCCACATCTCAATGGTCCGTTTACTCCGGATGCAGCAACTCCTATCTCTCACATGAAGGCGAAGGGACCTGCCAACGACTATCCAATGGTTGTTGAAGTGGGATTGGTAGGTAGCTGTACCAACTCTTCCTATCAGGACTTGGCCCGTGCGGCAAGTGTAGCCCGACAGGCTTACGAGAAGGGAATCCAGGTAAAGGGTCAGCTTATCATCAACCCTGGTTCTGAGCAGATTCGCTATACTGCCGAGCGTGACGGAATCCTCGATGACTTCAAGAAGATTGGAGCCTTGATCATGACCAATGCCTGCGGTCCTTGCATCGGACAGTGGAAGCGTCATACCGATGACAACACCCGCAAGAATGCCATCGTTACTTCTTTCAATAGAAACTTCCGTCGTCGTGCAGATGGCAACCTTAATACATTTGCCTTCATCGGCAGCCCTGAGCTCACCGTGGCTCTCACCATTGCCGGCCGTCTGGATTTCAATCCAGCCACCGACACCTTATTAGATAAGGATGGCAACAGCGTGAAGCTCGATGCGCCTACCGGTTTTACCTTCCCTCCTAAGGGATTCGCCGTGGAAGACAAGGGCTTCATTGCTCCTAGCGAGGCGAATGCCAATATCGAGGTTGTGATTGCTCCAGATAGCAACCGCCTGCAGAAACTGGCTCCATTCGCTCCTTGGGATGGTAAGGACCTGGTAGATATGCCTCTCCTCATCAAGACCGAGGGTAAGTGTACCACCGACCACATCTCTATGGCTGGACCATGGTTGAAGTTCCGTGGACATCTTCAGAACATCTCTGACAACCTGCTGATGGGTGCCGTCAACGCCTTCAATGGCGAGAGCAACAAGGTGAAGAACCAGTTGGATGGCAAGTATGTGGAGGTTTCTACCGCAGCCAAGGCTTACAAGGCACAGGGCATCAGCAGCATCGTGGTAGCAGAGGATAACTATGGCGAGGGATCATCCCGTGAGCATGCAGCCATGGAACCTCGTTTCCTGAACGTGAAGGTGATTCTTGCCAAGAGCTTCGCCCGTATTCACGAAACCAACTTGAAGAAGCAGGGTATGCTCGCCCTTACATTCTGCAACAAGGATGATTATAATAAGGTACAGGAAGACGACTGCATCTCACTCACCGGACTGAAGGAGTTTGCGCCAGGTTCTAAACTCACTGTCACCCTGAAGCACAAGGATGGTTCTGAGGATAGTTTCGAGGTTGAGCATACTTATAATGATACACAGATTGCATGGTTCAAGGCTGGTTCTGCATTGAACTTTGCTGCAAAGAAGTAATCTTGCAGCAGGAAAAGTAACAGTTTGTGCCATGCAACTTAAAAAGTAACAGTTATGAATAAAGAGTATTTGATATATAAATTAAGCGATGAGGTAAAGAACTCATGCAAGATAGATAAGGAGGCATTTACCAAGTTCAACGTGAAGCGTGGACTTCGTAATGAGGATGGCTCTGGTGTGCTGGTCGGACTGACCAACATCGGTAACGTTGTAGGTTACGAACGCGATGAGAATGGCAAGCTGAAGCCTACCGAGGGTAAGCTCTATTATCGTGGCTACGAGCTTGACGACCTCGTTACTCCTCTCTTGAAGGAGAAACGATTCGGATTTGAGGAGGTTGCCTTCCTGCTCCTTTCCGGTCAGCTGCCGGATAAGGAGGAGTTGGAGGCTTTCAAGGAACTCCTGAACGACAACATGCCGCTCGACCACCGTACCATTACTCACATCATCGAGCTGGAGGGTTCTAACATCATGAACATCCTGGCTCGTTGCGTGCTCGAAATGTACACCTTCGATCCGAACCCTGACGATATCAGCCGCGACAACCTGATGCGTCAGAGTGTGGAGCTGATTGCGAAGTTCCCAACCATCATCGCCTATGCATACAACATCTATCGTCACTCTGTGCAGGGCAGAAGCTTGCACATTCGCCATCCACGCGAGAATCTCTCTATCGCAGAGAATTTCCTCTATATGATGAAGCACGAGAACTACTCAGAGTTGGATGCGCGTATGCTCGATCTGCTCCTCATCATCCAGGCAGAGCATGGTGGTGGTAACAACTCTACCTTTACGGTGCGTGTTACTTCTTCTACCCGCACGGATACCTACAGCTCCATCGCTGCCGGTATCGGTAGCTTGAAGGGTCCTCTTCATGGTGGTGCCAACATCAAGGTTATCAATATGTTCCATCATCTGAAGGAGGCTATCAAGGATTGGACCAATGTCAACGAACTCGATATCTACCTGAAGCGCATGCTCAATAAGGAGGCTTATGATAAGACGGGTCTTATCTATGGTATCGGCCATGCCGTGTATACCTTGAGCGATCCTCGTGCCGTAGAGCTGAAGCGACTGGCTGGCGAACTTGCCAAGGAGAAGGGTAGAGAGGATGAGTACAACTTCCTGAAGCTCATAGAGCAGGAGGGTATCAAGTGCCTGCAGGAGCATCGTGGCGGCAGCAAGCCAGCTTGCGCCAACCTCGACTTCTATAGCGGCTTCATCTATGAGATGATTGGTCTGCCTCAGGAAATTTATACGCCTATCTTCGCTATGGCCCGTATTGTGGGCTGGACTGCCCACCGCATCGAGGAACTCAACTTCGAGGGTCGTCGCATCATCCGTCCTGCTTACAAGAATATCCTGGGCGAGTTGGATTATACCCCATTGGATGAGCGATAAAAAGACTGTTTTATGGGTGCGAGATAAAAAAGCATCACATCTAGAATGATTGATTGTATAAAAAAGACAATGCTCGCTGGAGCATTGTCTTTTTATGTTTATGGGGTAGTTTCTAAGTTTATTTAGTAAAGTTCTGTTTGAAACGAAGATTTTTATTTAAAGAGTGTAAAATGTTTGAGTTCTAAAGGGATTTTATTTGCTTATAACGGATATTTGTCGTAACTTTGTCGACGGATTGCTAAAGTAGAAGGCACTATTCAAGGTGCTTAAAAAAATAGTAATAGATAATAATTTTAAGTATAGGTAAATTAAGGTGCTGCATTGAATGTCAGGCATCAATATGAAGGTATTAAATTAAGAATTGAATGGAAAAGGAATTTGAAGATTATTGGAATGCACATCGCAAGCGTATGCTGCTGAATGCACCACGCGAATTGCGAGAAGAATACTTGGAGTCTACTAAGTTGGATTCACCAATGGATTGGGTGTGTTTCGTTTTGCCTGTGGCGGTAGGTATCTTAGTACAGCCGCATATACACTTTGCAAGCGAGATACTCTCATGGATTATAGTGCTGCTCATCGTGGTGGTGCTTTTTGCCTTGTTGCAGATGGTGAAGCCGATGTTGCAGAAAAAGAAAACTACTATTCAGGTGATAGAGCAGATTAAGCAATATTACTATGATAGATATAAAAAATACGGATTGGATAAAATGGAGCCTTGGAAATAGGGCTCCATTTTTTTATTCGATTTATAATGCTTTTATTCGATTTTTATACTATCATGAAGTCGCTCATCACGTCGTCTGATATATAGAGACCCTGATGGGTGAGCGATAGCCTTCCGTCTTCTATCTTCATCAGTCCGCGCACTATATGCTTCTCTGCTTCCTGCATCATTTTCCCGGCAAGTTCTTTTCCGAATTCCTGTCTCGTCTTCTCGATGTCGATGCCGTCGCTTGTTCGCAATGCGGTGGTAATGAGGTCGTTGTATCGGGTGTTGAGGTCGAGTGTCTCGCTTTCCGATGGCAGTTCGCCTTGGTTGATTCGGGAGATGTATTCACTGATGTCGTCTACGTTCCAGCTTCTCATGGCTTTGCCGTTCCGCTTGTAGGAATGGGCAGCCGCACCTATTCCGATGTAAGGTATCTCGTGCCAGTAGCTGCTGTTGTGGCGTGACCGCTTGCCGGGACGGGCAAAGTTGCTGATTTCGTAGTGCTCGTAGCCGGCTTCGGTCAGCTGGCTGATAAGCTGCTCGTACATCTGGCGGCTGGCCTCCTCGTCTATTTCCTCTATTTTCCCTTGCTCCAGCATTCTGTAGAGGGTGGTTCCCTCTTCATACATCAGACTGTAGGCTGAAATATGCTCCACGCCCAGATTGATGGCTGCAGCGATGTCGCTCTGCCAGTCGGCTAGGGTTTCTTTGGGGAAACCGAACATCAGGTCGATGCTGATGTTGCGGATGCCGATGCCGCGAAGCCTTTCTACGGCAGTCTTCACCTCGGCAGCATTGTGGCGACGATGAAGAAAGCGGAGGCGATGGTCTGAGAAGGTCTGCGCACCCATGCTCACCCGGTTCACGGGCAGCAGCTTCAGGGTTTCGCAGAATTCCTCGGTCACGTCGTCGGGATTGCACTCCATGGTGATTTCCATCTCTGGTAAGTAAGTTTCTTCTCCTTCTTGAGCAGAAAACTCTTCCTTCCTGGCGTTACCTGGGAATCCGCTTTGAAGATAGTTCTGCCTGATGGCATCGAAGAGGCGGATGAGCTGGTCTCCGGTCAGCTGGCTTGGAGTGCCGCCTCCCAGATAGATGGTTTCGATGTTTTCACCGTCGCTCAGTGCCTTCGGGATGGGGCGCAGTTTCATCTCTCTGCAGAGTGCGTCCACGTAAGCATCTCTCATTTTGAGCGATGTGGTGCTGTAAAAGCCGCAGTAGATGCAGCGGCTTTCGCAGAAGGGGATATGTATGTATAAACCTGCCATAATTCCTGATTCTTTAAATTTTCAATTCTCTTCCCACCTTCCCCTTAATATAATAAGGTGTAGGGGGCGAAAAAAGTCTTAACAAGATGCAAAATTACTAATATGTTTTAAATTATGGCAACTTTTTTGCGAAAATGTTTGGTGGTACGCAAAAAAAAGTGTAATTTAGTAGCATGAAACAGAAAACCGCATGGTTTTACTGATCATGAACAACTGACAAACATTAAGTATAACCCCTTAAAAATCTATAAGCGTCATGAGAGTATATCAGACAAATGAGATTAAAAACATTGCATTGCTGGGCAGTGCGGGTAGCGGCAAGACTACACTTGCCGAGAGTATGTTATTTGAAGCAGGCGTTATCAAGCGTAGAGGCTCTGTAGAAGCGAAGAATACGGTGAGCGACTACTTCCCAGTTGAGCTGGAGTATGGTTACTCTGTGTTCCCTACCGTTTTTCACGTGGAGTGGAACAACAAGAAGTTGAATATCATCGACTGCCCTGGTAGCGACGATTTCGTTGGTGGTGCTATCACATCACTCAACGTAACCGATCAGGCAGTGATCCTTATCAATGGTCAATATGGTCCTGAGGTAGGCACCCAGAACAACTTCCGTTATACCGAGAAGTTGGGCAAGCCTGTCATCTTCCTCGTTAACCAGCTTGACTCTGACAAGTGTGATTTTGATAACCTCATTGCAACCATGAAGGACATCTATGGTCCTAAGTGTGTGCAGATTCAATATCCTATCGAGACCGGTCCTGGCTTCAATGCTCTCATTGACGTCTTATTGATGAAAAAATATTCCTGGAAACCAGAAGGCGGTGCACCTATCATCGAGGATATTCCTGAAGAGGAAATGGATAAGGCTATGGAACTTCATGCTGCACTCGTTGAGGCTGCTGCCGAGAACGACGAGGGTCTGATGGAGAAATTCTTCGAGAGCGAGAGCTTGACAGAGGATGAACTCCGCGAGGGTATCCGCAAGGGTTTGGTTACCCGCAGCATCTTCCCTGTATTCTGCGTTTGCGCCGGTAAGTCAATGGGCGTTCACCGCCTCATGGAGTTCCTGGGCAATGTGGTTCCTTTCGTAAGCGAGATGCCTAAGCTGCACAATACCCGTGGTGAAGAGATTGCTCCTGATACCAATGGTCCTGAGAGTGTTTACTTCTTCAAGACTGGCTTGGAGCCACACATCGGCGAGGTGAGCTACTTCAAGGTGATGAGCGGTTCTATCAAGAGCGGCGACGACCTGACCAATGCTGACCGTGGTTCTAAGGAGCGTATCGGACAGATTTATGCCTGCGCTGGTGCCAACCGTGTGCCTGTGGATCAGTTGAATGCCGGTGACATCGGTTGTGCCGTGAAGATGAAGGACGTGAAGACGGGTAATACCCTGAACGGAAAGGGTGCCGAGTGGCGCTTCGATTTCATCAAGTATCCTAACCCTAAGTATTCCCGTGCCATCAAGGCTGCCAATGCTCAGGATACTGAGAAACTGATGGCTGCCCTCATCAAGATGCGCCAGGAAGACCCAACATGGGTGGTTGACCAGAGCAAGGAGCTGCGCCAGGTTATCGTGCGCGGACAGGGTGAGTTCCATCTCCGCACCTTGAAGTGGCGCCTTGAGAACAACGAAAAGCTCAATGTTACCTTCGAGGAGCCTCGCATCCCATATCGTGAGACTATAACCAAGAAGGCTCGTGCCGACTACCGTCATAAGAAGCAGAGTGGTGGTGCAGGTCAGTTTGGTGAGGTTCACCTCATCGTTGAGCCATACGCAGAGGGTATGCCAGACCCTACATCATTCACCTTCAACGGCCAGGAGTTCAAGATGAACATCAAGAGCCGCGAGGAAGTTTCACTGGAGTGGGGTGGCAAGCTGGTATTCCTCAACTCAGTGGTAGGTGGTGCCATCGATGCACGCTTCATGCCTGCCATCCTGAAGGGTATCATGGATTGTATGGAGCACGGACCTCTTACAGGTTCTTATGCCCGCGACGTTCGCGTCATCGTATATGATGGCAAGATGCACCCGGTAGACAGCAACGAGTTGTCGTTCATGCTGGCAGCCCGCCGTGCCTTCAGCGACGCCTTCAAGCAGGCAGGTCCTAAGATTCTGGAGCCTATCTACGATTTGGAGGTTTATGTACCTGCCGACTATATGGGTGATGTGATGAGCGACCTTCAGGGACGCCGTGCCCTCATCATGGGTATGGATTCTGAGGCTGGTTACCAGAAGCTCAGTGCCAAGATTCCTCTGAAGGAGCTGGCTAACTATTCCATCTCTCTGAGCTCGCTTACGGGTGGTAGAGCTTCGTTCACTACCAAGTTTGCCAGCTACGAGTTGGTTCCTTCCGACATTCAGAGCAAGCTGATTGCCGACCATGAGGCCGAGCTGGCTAAGGAAGCAGAGTAGAAGAATTATCTCTCTTATATAAATTAAAATTTTATGTTGATATGACCAATAGAGGGGGCGTGCATGTGATATGTACGCTCCCTTACTTGTTTTTCTGAAATTCAAATTCTAAATACGGAGCTATTAATGTTGCTTTTGGTTAAAAACAATTAATATCAAATAAATAATTAACTATTTTGTGTTAATCAATTAAGATTTTTCTTATCTTTGCGCCCATGAAGAAGAAAACGATTTGGACCATAGCCATTATCATGGGCTTTTCGTTCCTCGCGCTGCTATTCCTGCAGCTCAGTTACATCCAGGAGATGGTCAACATGAAGAAGGAACAGTTTGACGAGTCCGTCAACAGAGCCCTATATCAGGCTTCAAGAAACTTGGAGCTGAATGAGACCCTGCGCTATCTTGAAAAAGACGTCAATGAGGCGGAGCGCAAGGCCAACAGGAAAGATTCGGTGGGAACACGGAGCGGCCAGCCGGCAGATGGAACCGTACAGCATTCTCATCAGTATTCTGTGGTGGGCAAGGACGGCACGGTGTATTCATCCTTCGAGTTGAAGACCATCGCCACCAATCCTGCCAACAAGCCGAAGGCGATGATTCTCAGAAGCGACAGGAATTCGCTCAGCGAAACGCAGAAATCGCTGCAGGAGATAGTGAAGAACCGCTATGTGTATCAGAAGGCTTTGCTCGACGAGGTGGTGTATTCCATCCTCTACTCGGCATCCGACAAGCCTCTGAAGGAGCGAATCAACTTCAAGCAGCTTGATCAGGACCTCAAGGCAGAGATGATGAACAACGGCATCAACATCCCTTATCACTTCACGGTGACAACGCAGGATGGACGAGAGGTGTACCGCTGCCCAGACTTTAGCGACGAGGGCGAGGAGTACAGCTATTCGCAGGTGCTCTTCAGAAACGACCCGCAGTCGAAGATGGGTGTCGTGAAGGTTCACTTCCCTGATATGAACAGCTACATTTTCTCCAGTGTGCGCTTCATGATTCCTAGCATCATCTTCACGCTGGTGCTGCTCATCACCTTCATCTTCACCATCGTGGTCATCTTCCGCCAGAAGAGGTACACGGAAATCAAGAACGATTTCATCAACAACATGACCCACGAGCTGAAGACGCCTATCGCCAGCATCAGTCTGGCTGCACAGATGCTCAACGACCCGTCTGTCTCCAAGAGCGAGCAGATGCAGAAACATCTGGGTGGCGTCATTGACGACGAGTCGAAGCGACTCCGCTTCCTGGTAGAGAAGGTGCTGCAGATGAGTATGTTCGACCGCAAGAAGGCGGTGTTCAAGAAGAAGGAGCTCGACCTCAACGAAATCGTAGAGAATGCAGCCCATTCGTTCTCACTTCGTGTGGAGCATACGGGCGGCAAGATTTATGTGGATATCGAGGCGATAGATTCTACCCTCTTCGTCGACGAGGTGCATTTCCAGAATGTAATCTTCAATCTGATGGACAATGCCGTGAAGTATCGCAAGCCGGATGAGCCGCTGTTCATCACGATGAAGACCTGGAATGATGAACATCATCTCTATCTGTCCATCAACGATACGGGCATGGGAATGAAGAAGGAGAACCTGAAGAAGATATTCGACAAGTTCTATCGCGTTCATACCGGCAATGTGCACGACGTGAAGGGCTTCGGCCTCGGTCTTGCCTACGTTAAGAAGGTAGTGGATTTGCATGATGGCGAAATCAAGGTAGAAAGCGAGTTGGGCAAGGGCACCACCTTTACCATCAAGCTGCCTGTGATTCATGATTGATTCATGATTAATTTATGCTAAATCAGCATTCAATATTTAAAAATTCAACAATAGTAAAAAGAATATTAACAAATTAAATAGATTAAGATATGGAAGAGACAGTAAAGATCCTGCTTTGCGAGGATGATGAAAACTTGGGTATGTTGCTCCGTGAGTATTTGTTGACCAAGGGTTTTGATACAACATTGTGCCCTGACGGTGAGGCAGGCTTCAAGGAGTTTTCCAAGAATAAGTTTGATATTGCCGTGCTCGACGTAATGATGCCAAAGAAGGATGGTTTCACCCTGGCACAGGAAATCCGCCAGCAGAATGTAGATATGCCAATCGTATTCCTCACAGCCAAGACTCTGAAGGAAGACATCCTCGAGGGTTTCAAGATTGGTGCAGATGATTATATCACCAAGCCATTCTCTATGGAGGAGCTGGTGTTCCGTGTAGAGGCTATCCTTCGCCGTGTACGCGGCAAGAAGTCTAAGGAGTCAACCATGTATCACATCGGTAAGTTCACCTTCGATACACAGAAGCAGCTGCTTACCATCAATGGCGAGCAGACCAAGTTGACAACCAAGGAGAATGAGCTTCTCGCTCTTCTCTGCGCTCATGCCAACGAGATTCTTCAGCGTGATTTCGCCCTGAAGACCATCTGGATAGACGATAACTACTTCAATGCCCGCTCAATGGATGTATATATCACCAAGCTGCGCAAGCATCTGAAGGAAGACCCGCAGATTGAGATCATCAACATCCATGGCAAGGGCTATAAGCTCATCGTGCCAGATGCAGAATAATGCCTATATTATATAAGGTGTAAGAAGAAAAGGGATAAGTCGGCAGCCGACTTATCCCTTTTTCAATGAATACACGAATCCTGCCACACCGGCAAGAACGAAGAATAATCCGGCGAAGAGCATGATGTTGCTCTTCATGGAAAAGGCGAAGCTGGCAGCAAGCAGCAAAACGCCCAGCACAATGAACGTCATGCCCATGGAAGGGATGACGCGGAGCGAATCTTTCAATTTTTTGTTCATAATTCCTACTATTTTCAAATATTTCCTGCAAAAATACAAAAAATATTTGGTTAATTCAAGAAAAAGTTGTAATTTTGCACCGCAATTCG
>ONZR01000065.1_pt1 | contig 58929 bp, 41 predicted proteins | sample 1671691 | NCBI WGS metagenome assembly ONZR01 (sample SAMN06348182, study PRJEB24527) | human gut metagenome | biome: human gut; feature: ankylosing spondylitis patient; material: feces | host: Homo sapiens | place: China | collected 2015-10 | reverse complement strand
TTAATTTTTAATTATTAATTATTAATTATTTTATGAAGAAAGCCCTGCTTCGCATTCGTGCGGAGCAGGGCTTTCTCATTTAGACCTAATCAAAAATTTATATCAACAACAATTTATATCATTTAGTACTAACCAAAATCAACGGTTATTTAACCTCAATCTGGCGGGCAGCCTTCTGCACGTTCTGCTCAACCTTCGGAAGGTCGATTGTGAGCACACCATCGCTGACGTTGGCTGCAATCTTCTCCTTGTCGACATCATCAGGCAAGAGAAGTGTCTGCTCGAACTTGGTGTAAGAGAACTCGCGGCGCAGATAGTGCTCCTTCTTATCCTCATCCTTCTTCTCGTTCTTCTTCTCCATCTTGATGTGCAGATTGCCGTCGGCATCGATGTTGATGTTGAAGTCGTCCTTCTTCATTCCGGCTGCTGCAAGCTCTACTGTATAATCGTGTTCTGTCTCTTTAACATTTATAGCTGGGGCGGTTGCGTTAGTACGCGGCATAAAGTCGGTATCAAAAAAGTCGTTGAAAACTTCTGGCATCCATGAATTTCTCATTACTGGTAACATATCAAATACCTCCTATTTATATTTTAATTTATACGTTTATCGTTCGCTTGCCTTTGGGCTTCCGTCCATCGGCTTGCACTATTCATAATGCAACTTACGTACCAATGCCGAAATCGCCCGTAAAAACAATAAACAGTAAGCAAGATTGGCAGTTTGGCGACAAATAGTCAGTTCCGGCGGACACTTTGGCGTGTTTTACTTGCAACAGCAATCGTCTTAAAGAGGCGTTTGCACGACTCGCACCGACCGATGCAGATGTCTGCACCGACCGACGTAGATGTCTGCACCGACCGACGCAGATGTCCGCACCGACCGACGCAGATGTCCGCACCGACCGACGCGGATGCTCATAGTAACACGGACGCAACGTTGTTAAAGCGAAAAAAATATAGCAAAAACACTTGGTCGTTTCATAATTAATATGTATCTTTACCACGTGAATTTAGAAACCGCACACTGAATAAGTTTTGTGCGTACACAGACATTATATATTCCCTATATACTGCTCGCGCGAGCGTAAGTATAACTCGGTTCTCTTCGGTGTTCTTGACGGAGGAAGTGTTGTTGTATTTACACAATTTTTGTTTTATTACGTTTCTACACAACTCCTCGCTTCCTCTTCGCCAAAGCACCGCAGGTTGCCCCTCAAAGAAGACCATAAACTTTAAAATACTACACCTATGGAACTAAAACAAGCTACTGCCGGCACAATGGAGTCCGGCGACATCATGATTCAGATTGCCCCCTGCGAGAAAGAGGGTCTGAATATTGATTTGCAAAGTTCGGTTGCCTACCAGTTCGGCGACCAGATTCGTAAGGTGATTGTTGAGACACTCGAAGGACTCGGCATCACCCGTGCTGAGGTGCACGCCACTGACAAGGGCGCGCTCGACTGCACTATCCGCGCACGCGTCACTGCGGCTGCCGTGAGAGCTACGGGCAAAGACGTGTGGAAAGACTAACCCCTAAACTTTTTGACCTATGAAACGACTAAGAAGAACTATGATGTTCGTACCGGGAAACAACCCTGGTATGATGCAGGATGCCTATATATATCATCCCGACTCAATAATGCTCGACCTTGAGGACTCTGTGACAATGGCAGAGAAGGACGCTGCACGCCTGCTCGTCTACAACGCGCTGAAGACTATCGACTACGGCACGACGGAGATGGTGGTGCGCATCAATCCGCTGAACACACCGTATGGCAAGAAGGACATCGAGGCTGTGGTTAAGGCTGGCGTCGACGTGATACGTATGCCGAAGACCGAGACCGCAGAGGAGGTAATAGAGGTGGAGCGCGAGATTGAAAAGGTGGAGCAGGAGCTGGGCTGCGTGGGTCGCACACAGATCATGGCTGCACTGGAGAGCACGCTCGGCGTGGTGAACGCCTACGCCATAGCTACGGCTTCCAAGCGCATGATGGGCATCGCGCTCGGCGCGGAGGACTACTGCGCCAACCTGAAGACACAGCGCTCACCCGAGGGCATGGAGCTGCTCATGGCACGCCAGACCATCGTGGTAGCAGCTCGTGCGGCTGGCATCGACGCGCTCGACACCGTCTACTCTAACCTAAACGACATGGAGACATTCCGCAAGGAGGTGGAACTGATTCATCAGTTGGGCTTCGACGGAAAGTCGATTATCAACCCGCGCCAGATCGAGATTATCAACGAGGTGTTCACACCGACACAGAAGGCTATCGACAAGGCTCTCGCCGTTATCGCAGCCATCAAGGAGGCTGAGAAGAAGGGCTCGGGCGTAATAGCCGTGAACGGTAAAATGGTTGACCGACCAGTGGTTATCCGCGCACAGCGCGTCATCGACTTGGCACTGGCTTCGGGCGTAATTAAACAGGAGGACATAGCATGAGCACACTGAACGAAAGACATACCCTCGCCGAGCAGGTGGCTCAGGCCATGGGAAAGAGCGTATATAATAATGTAGAGGCACACAAGGACATCACTCCGCGTCTCGAACTGCAGCAGAAGAGCCCCAAGCTCATGACGCTCGAAGAGGCTATACGCCACTCGGGACTGAAGGACGGCATGACAATATCGTTCCACCACCACTTCCGCGGTGGCGACAAGGTGGTGAACATGGTTGTGGCTAAGCTCGCAGAGATGGGATTCAAGGATCTGCACCTCGCAGCTTCAAGCTTGCAGGACGTACACGAACCGCTCATCGAGCACATTCGCAACGGCGTGATCACGGAGATTTCGACATCGGGTCTGCGCGGCGAACTGGCTAAGGAGATTTCGCACGGACTGATGGAGAAGCCGGTGGTATTCCGCTCGCACGGCGGACGCGGCGAGGCTATCGCTTCAGGCGAGTTGCACATCGACGTGGCGTTCCTCGGCGCTTCGTCGTCTGACCCGCTCGGCAACGCCTGCGGCTACTCGCGCTCGGAGAACGCAAAGAGCATCTGTGGCTCGCTCGGTTACGCGCTGCCCGACGCTCACTATGCCGACAAGGTGGTGATACTCACCGACGACCTCGTGCCCTATCCCAACACTCCGAACTCTATCTCGGAGCACGACGTAGACTACGTGGTGGAGGTTGAGTCGGTAGGCGACTCGTCGAAGATTGCTTCGGGTGCCATCCGCGACACAAAGAACCCGCGCGACATACTGCTCGCTCAGCAGGCTGCGAAGGTGATTGTGAACAGTGGCTACTTCAAGAACGGCTTCTCTATACAGACCGGTTCGGGCGGTGCTTCGCTCGCTGCCGTTAAGTACATCCGCCAGAGCATGATCGACCAGGACATCAAGGCTTCGTTCGCCCTTGGCGGCATCACGGCTCACATGGTGAAGATGCACGAGGAGGGACTCATTGAGCGTCTAATCGACGTGCAGTCGTTCGACAAGGTGGCTGCCGAGTCGCTCAAGAACGACCCGAAGCACAAGGAGGTGTCGGCTTGCGAATACGCAAGTATGCACGAGCAGGGTGCGGCTACGCACTATCTCGACATCGTGATACTCTCGGCTCTTGAGGTGGATGTCAACTTCAACGTCAACGTGCTCGTAGGTAGCGACGGCATCATACGCGGTGCTATCGGCGGACACCCCGACACAGCCGAAGACTCTGCACTCTCTATCATCGTCTGCCCGTTGCTCCGTGGCAGAATACCGTGCGTGGTGAACGAAGTGACAACGCTCATCACTCCGGGTCGCACCGTAGACGTTGTTGTCACTGAGTATGGCATCGCGGTCAACCCTGCCCGACCGGAGATAGCCGAACGCCTAAAGGCTGCCGGACTGAAGATCGTAACGCTCGAGGAGCTTCGCGACCGCGCACTCTCCGTAATCGGCAACCCGGCACCGCTGCCGTTCGGCGACAAGGTGGTGGGCGTGGTGATGAACCGCGACGGATCGGTGATGGATGTCATCAAGAACATCGTTGAATAACTCAAAACTCAAAGAATGATTACGCTTCACGAACTTCTGGCGAGCCGCGACGCACGCCATGCCACACAGCAGAAGCTGCTGGCTGAACACTCAGGAAAGACACTGGTGTGCCTCACCGTTGTCATGCCAGGAAGCGTGAAGCGCAATCATCAGTCGCTCTGTGCGGCACACGCTGCCGTAGAGACTATGCGTGAGGCGTTCCATCTCAACGACATGAGCGACACAGAACGCGAGGCTGCGCTCACCGAGCGCGACCTCAATACGGGCTACGAGGCTTATCTCGTCACACCGCTGCCGCTGCTCGAAGCCAAGCGCATAGCGGTAACGATAGAGGACACGCACCCGTTGGGCAGACTCTTCGATATAGATGTCATAAACTCCGACGGCATACCTGTCGCAAGAAACGATATTGGCGAAAAACCGCGCCGCTGTCTCGTCTGCGAACACGAAGCACGCTACTGCATGAGGATGCGCTGGCACACGCAGGAGGAGATATGGGCGAAGATAAACGAGATGGTAGACCTTTACACTAAGGCAAGACAAACATAACAAACGACCTTAAACAATCTATGGAGATACAAACCCTTAACCCCACAACACCCCGTCAACGACAACGCATAGAGGCGTTCCTCAAACGCAACGGCTTGCGCTTCGACGACATGCACTACTACGCTGCCGTAACAGACGACGACGGAGAGATGATAGCTGGTGGCGGACTGAAGGGCAACGTAATAAAGTGTGTGGCTGTGGACGATGCGCATAAGGGCGAAGCCATCGCCAACACACTCATCTCACACCTCATAGCACACGCTAACGAGGAGGGACATAGCAACGTCATGTTGTTCACAAAACCCAAGAACAGACAACTCTTCGAGAGTCTGTCGTTCCGACTGCTCGCCGAAGCACCCGAAGCCGTACTTATGGAGACGGGCATCGGAGGAATCAATAATATGGTTGAGCAACTGAAAAAGATAAAAGAGGAATCAGAAAAGTATAAAGAATACAATAAAGAGTGTAAAGAGGACAGTAAGGAGTGTAAAGAAAATAGTGAAGAATGTAAAGAGGAAGAAAAAACAAATCTCAACACCTCAACACCACAACATCTCAACACCTCAACCCCTCAACCCCTCACCACCACAACGCCTCTCCGAGGCGTTGTGGTAATGAACTGCAACCCCTTCACACTCGGCCACCGCTACTTGATAGAACAGGCAGCAAAGCAAGTGGAACGGTTGTTCGTGATGGTAGTGAGAGAGGACTGCTCACTCTTCGCCTACGCAGAGCGCAAGGCAATGGTGGAGCAAGGCGTGGCACATCTTGAGAACGTCACGGTGATAGACGGAAGCGAGTACGCCATCAGTCAGGCTACGTTCCCCACGTACTTTCTCAAACGTCTCGACGACGCAGCCGACACGCAGATGCTGCTCGACCTCGACCTCTTCAGCCGACACATAGCACCCGCACTCGGCGCAACCGTGCGTTTCGTAGGCACGGAGCCTACCGACCGGCTCACACGCCGCTACAACCAACTGATGCACGAGGTGCTCGCCGATGTCAGAGAGATAGTCCGACTGGAGAAGGAGGGCAACGCCGTAAGCGCATCGCGAGTGCGCAAGGCAATGGAGCACGGTGACATGAGCACAATCAGACAACTCGTGCCACCCACCACCCTACCTTATATAATAGCACACCTCGCTACACAAGCACTGCAGGCTGAGCTTGACACCACGCCGAAGCCCGGACTCGTAGACAAGGACAGCAACGGAGCGCACCGCGACATGGATTATGCGCTGATGCAACGCAGCATCGACACGCTACACCCCTACTTCGTGAAGCTCGCACTGCTCGGCTGCGCCGATGCTCTGCCCACGCACACATCCATAAGGGACATAGGCATAGAAGCGGAAAAGGCTATGCTCAGCGCCACCAACGGCGTGAACACCCACAAAGGGGCACTCTTCTCAATGGGATTGGCGGTTGTAGCAGCTGCTCACGAGGAGAGAAAAATAGCTGCCAACGAAGAACAAATACTGAAAGAAAGAAACGGAGGAGAAGATGTTCTCGTCTCCTTACAAACCACAATAAAAGCACTCGCTGCCAGTTTCCCCGACACTAACGGCACGCACGGCAGCAAGGCGAAACTGCTCTCAAAGGGCACCACAGCAATAAAAGGAGCACTCGACAATGCTCGCGAAGGCTACGAGAAGCTGTTCGCAGAGTGGCTTCCGTTCTACATCGAACGCAGAAAGGAGCACGATGCGTACACGCTACACAAGACACTGCTGCGCATCATGTGCGACCTCGACGACACCAACGTCATCTATCGCACCGACTTAGCCACAGCCGAGGAGGTGAAGCAGGAAGCCCGAGCACTGCTCGACAGCTTCTCGAAGGCACACACCGCAGAAGACAAAGAGAAGCGTATAGCTGCCGAACTCCTTGCGCTGAAAGACATGGACAAACGCTACACCGCACGCAACATATCACCAGGCGGAGCTGCTGACATGCTATCGCTCACCATATTCATTGGAAGCATACAAACATAGGGGGTGCAGTTGTCTCAACTGCACCAACCAGCAAACAAGAATGCTAAGTAGCAAGTGCACCAACCTGCAAACAAGAATACAATTCTAACAATCTAATAACTAAAAACCTTGACATTATGGTAGAACTTATTAATCACGGAGTCTATCTCCTCAATGGTACCAAAGTTTGCGACAATTATGAAGGTTTGACACCTGACGAAGCTCGCGAAAACACTATCACTTACGGCATCCTCCGCTCGCACGACGTGGACGGATCGAAGGGCAAGAAGATGCGCATCCGCTTCGACGCAATGATGTCGCACGACATCACTTACGTAGGAATTATACAGACAGCACGCGCAAGTGGACTGGAGGAGTTCCCGTTGCCTTACGCTATGACAAACTGCCACAACTCGCTCTGTGCCGTTGGTGGCACTATCAACGAGGACGACCACGTTTTCGGTCTGTCGGCAGCAAAGAAATACGGTGGCATCTACGTGCCTGCTAACCAGGCTGTCATCCACCAGTATGCACGCGAGATGATGGTGAAGTGCGGCAATATGATTCTCGGTTCCGACTCTCACACACGCTACGGCTCACTCGGCAACATGGGTGTTGGCGAAGGCGGTGGCGAGCTCGTGAAGCAGTTGCTCAAGAACACTTGGGACATCAACGCACCTGAGGTGGTGCTCGTATGGCTCGAGGGCAAACCGAAGAAGGGCGTAGGTCCGCACGATGTGGCTATCTCGCTCGTGAAGGCTACATTCGAGAGCGGCGTTGTGAAGAACAAGGTGCTCGAGTTCGCAGGCCCTGGCGTGAAGGAGTTGCCTATCGACTTCCGTAACGGCATCGATATTATGACTACCGAGACCACCTGCTTGAGTTCTATCTGGATTACAGACGAAGAGGTTAAGCACCACTACGACATACATGAACGTCCGCAGGACTTCAAGGAACTGAAGCCGGGCGACGTTGCTTATTACGACATGATGATTCGCATCGACCTCTCTTCGCAGGAGGCTATGATTGCTCTGCCGTTCCACCCGTCGAACGCAGTCACAATCCATGAGCTTCAGGCTGACCCGGTTGGCATCCTCACACGCATCGAGGAAGACGCGAAGAAGCGTTTCGGCGACAAGGTGGACGTACATCTCGTTGACAAGGTTGTCGACGGTAAGGTTTACGCTGACCAGGGCATCATCGCAGGCTGCTCGGGCGGTACATACGACAACCTCGCAGAGGCTGGAGCTATCCTCAAGGGCAAGAGCATCGGCAACGACTATTTCACAGCTTCGGCTTATCCGCAGTCTACACCGGTGTCAATGGCTGTAACACGCGAAGGCATCACTGCCGACCTCATCGAGGCTGGCGTTGTGATGAAGCCGGCATTCTGCGGTCCGTGCTTCGGCGCAGGCGACGTTCCGTCTAACAACGGTCTGTCTATCCGCCACACCACACGCAACTTCCCCAACCGCGAGGGTTCTAAGCCTGGTCAGGGACAGCTCTCGCTCGTGGCTCTTATGGACGCACGCTCTATCGCTGCTACAGCAGCTAACGGTGGCGCAATCACAGCTGCTACCGACGTGGAGTACGAGAACACACACAAGCCCTACGCTTACGACGAGAAGATATACAAGTGCCGCGTTTACAACGGCTACGGCAGACCGCGTCCTGAGACCGAGTTGCGCTATGGTCCGAACATCAAGGACTGGCCTACAATGTATGCAATGCAGGAGAACATGCTGCTCGAGTTGGCAGCCGTTATCCACGACCCGGTTACAACTACCGACGAGCTCATCCCGTCTGGCGAGACAAGTTCTTACCGTTCTAACCCGTTGAAGCTTTCTGAGTTCGCCCTCTCTCGCCGCGTGCCTGAGTACGTTGGTCTGAGCAAGGAGATCCAGAAGCAGGACCTCGCACGCCGTGCAGGTGAGGTGAGCGCAAACATCGCTGAGGCTCTCGCTAAGGTGGGCGCAAAGGCTGAGGATACATCGTTCGGTTCATGCGTATTCGCTAACCGCCCTGGCGACGGCTCGGCTCGCGAGCAGGCTGCTTCTTGCCAGAAGGTGCTCGGCGGCGACGCTAACGTTTGCTACGAGTACGCTACAAAGCGCTACCGTTCTAACTGTATCAACTGGGGTATCGTGCCGTTCACAATCGCTAAGGACGTTGAGTTCAACTTCGAGCCGGGCGACAAGCTCTTCGTACCGGGCATCCGCGAGGCTATCCTCAATGGTAAGGAGGAGATCGACGCACAGATTATAGCACGCGACGGCGTTAAGCCTATCCACCTCTTCTTCCAGAACCTCACCGCCGACGAGCGTCAGATCCTGGCAGACGGTTGCTTGATGAACTATTATAAGAACAAGAAATAAACTCTTAAATCAAAATAACTATGACCGAAAAAATTCAGATGACCACTCCACTCGTAGAGATGGATGGTGACGAGATGACACGTATTTTGTGGCAGATGATCAAGGATGAACTTATTCTTCCGTTCGTTGACCTCAAGACAGAGTATTACGACCTGGGACTCGTTAAACGCGACGAGACCGGCGACCAGATAACAAAGGACGCAGCCGAGGCTACAAAACGCTTGGGCGTAGCCGTTAAGTGTGCTACCATCACACCTAACCACCAGCGCATGGACGAGTACAAGCTCCATCAGATGTGGAAGAGCCCTAACGGCACTATCCGCTCCATCCTCGACGGCACAGTATTCCGTACACCTATCACCATTCCGAGCATCCATCCGGCAGTGAAGAACTGGGAGAAGCCTATCACCATCGCTCGTCACGCTTACGGCGACGTTTACAAGAGCGTAGAGATTCGCGCCGACGAGCCGGGCGTAGCCAAGCTCATCTTCGACGGCGAGAGCGGCAAGCACGAGGAGGTTGTGGTTCACACATTCAAGGGTGCTGGTGTACTCCAGGCAATGCACAACACCGACAAGTCGATACGTTCGTTCGCACACTCTTGCTTCAAGTTCGCGCTCGACACCAATCAGAGTCTATGGTTCTCTACAAAGGACACCATCTCGAAGAAGTACGACGCACAGTTCAAGATTATCTTCTACGAGGTATTCGAGGAGTACAAGGAGGAGTTCGAGAAGCGCGGCTTAGAGTTCTTCTACACTCTCATCGACGACGCTGTAGCACGCGTTATCCGCTCTAAGGGCGGCTTCATCTGGGCTTGCAAGAACTACGACGGCGACGTTATGTCCGACATGGTTTCTACCGCATTCGGCTCGTTGGCAATGATGACTTCTGTGCTCGTTTCGCCTGACGGCAAGTACGAGTACGAGGCTGCTCACGGCACCGTTACACGCCACTACTACAAGTATCTGAAGGGCGAGGAGACATCTACCAACCCGATGGCTACTATCTTTGCTTGGAGCGGAGCTCTGCGCAAACGTGGCGAGATGGATAACCTGCCCGAACTCGTGCGCTACGCTGATGCTCTTGAGGCTGCTTGCTTCGACACTCTCAACGAGGGTATCGTAACGAAGGACCTCGCAGGACTCATGGAAGGCGTTACTCCGCAGACCAAGAACTCTGCCGGCTTCATCGCTGCCATCCGCGAACGCTTGGAGAAGAAGTTGGCATAAGATGCCCACTCGAAATAGTACAAAGCGTAAACGAATATTACTGAAGTAAGAACCGAATGCTTCAGTGCATATATTTAAACATTATAAGGGGAGTCACCGCTGGTTAGCACGTCGTACTAACTTGCGATGACTCCCCTTATTTTATTATTGCTGTCTATTCTTTACTTCTTCTTTCTCGGTTTGCGGCGTGCCCACCCTTCCTCTGAGAAGTCGGGTTCGTCGCCAACGAGCTGTATGTCGGGGTTGTTGATGAACTGTCGCCAGTCGTCCTTGCGTCCGCTCTCGTAGCGCGACTGTCCGCGCTGACCACGCTGCGAGCGGTTGCGTCCCTCCATCTCGTTGCGGCGCTTTGAGCGTTTCTCGTATGGGTTAGCATCGTTCGCTGCGTCCTTACGGCGCGATGTGCGACCACCGTCGCGGTCGGAAGAGCGGCGCGAGCCACGCTTTCCGTCGCCACTTGCAGCAGCCGTGTCGTCGGCATCGTTGCAGCGCACGGTGCGGTTGCGGTATGTGGCTCCGTTCAGCGCGCGCATCACCTTCTCGGCATCCTGCTCCGGCACCTCTATGTACGAGATGCGGGCAAGCAGATCGATGTGTCCCACCTCCTGACGGCCATGCACATTGCGGTTGAGGAACTGCATCACCTCGCCCGGATAGAATCCGTCGTCTTTTCCCAAGTTGATGAACAGACGGCGATAGCCTGCCTCCGGCGCACGCTTCTCGCGCTTTCTGCCGTCGCGACCCTCGCCACGCTCCTTGCGGTCGCGGCTTGTAGACGGTTTCTGTATCTCCGGCGCGTTGGCGTAATACTTTAGGAACTTGCCGAACTCCAGCGACACAATCTTCTTCAGAATGTCTTCCTTGTCGAAGTATTCGAAGTGGCGGTTGATGTCCTCCATGAACGGTGCTATCTGCTCGTCGTCCACGTCCACCTTCTCAATCTCGTCGATTGCCTTAAAGAGCTGCTTCGAGCAAATCTCCTGTGGCGTAGGCAGCGTGCCGTCAACGAACTCCTTGCCTATCACGCGCTCCACTTCGCGCACACGTCCACGCTCCTTGGTGTGGATGATAGAGATTGATGTGCCCTTCTTGCCTGCACGTCCAGTGCGACCAGAGCGGTGGGTGTAGCTCTCGGTATCGCCCGGCATACCGTAGTTGATGACGTGCGTGAGGTCGTCCACGTCCAGTCCGCGTGCTGCCACATCGGTAGCCACGAGCAATTGTGTGATGTGCTGGCGGAACTTCTGCATCGTTATGTCGCGCTGCTGCTGCGAGAGGTCGCCATGCAGCGGTTCGGCGTTGTATCCGTCGCGTATGAGCTTGTCTGCCACCTCCTGCGTTTCTGCTTTTGTGCGGCAGAACACGATGCCGTAGATGCGCGGATAGAAGTCGACGATGCGCTTCAGCGCGAGATACTTGTCCTTAGCATTCACCATGTAGTAGATATGGTTTACGCTCTCCGCACCCTCGTTGCGCGAGCCTACTACAATCTCCTTGTGGTCGTGCAGATAGTTGAGCGCAATCTTCTCAATCTCCTTGCTCATCGTAGCCGAGAAGAGCAGCGTATTGCGGTCAGCCGGCACGTTGTCGAATATCTCGTTGATGCTGTCGGAGAAGCCCATGTTGAGCATCTCGTCAGCTTCGTCGAGCACCACGTTCTGCACAGCCTCGAGCTTAGCTGCTCCGCGGTGCATGAGGTCGATAAGTCTGCCCGGTGTAGCCACGATAATCTGCGCTCCGTGCTTCAGAGCGCGCATCTGGTCGACGATAGACGTACCGCCGTACACGGCAACAATGTTAATACCTTTAATATACTTTGAGAATGACTTCAGGTCGTCAGCTATCTGAAGGCAAAGCTCGCGTGTGGGCGAGATGACGATAGCCTGCGTAGTGCGGTCTGTCGGGTCGGTACGCTGCAACAATGGTATTCCGAACGCGGCGGTCTTGCCCGTTCCGGTCTGCGCGAGCGCAATTACGTCGTTACCATTACCCAACAAAAACGGTATAACTTCCTCCTGAACCGGCATCGGATGTTCGAAACCGAGTTCCTCAATGGCGCGGCGAATCTCTTCGCTTACGCCCAATTCTTCAAATGTCTTCAATGTGAATGTTGTTCGTTAATGCTCGTAAGCCTGGGGCTTCGCAGAGCTTCTTAATACTAAAAAGGGGTGGACTTAACTCTAATCTGTAGCTGCTCGGTGTCTTCCCCAGCCATGTCACAACGTCGTATCTTTAGCGAATAAGAAATTGATTGAAGACATTTGGGCAGCTTCCCGTAAAATATAAATCCTGAATTCGGGTGCAAAGTTACTGCAAATCGAAGACAATACAAAATGAATTCATTCATTTTTATTGTTGAGATGCAGCGTAACTTATCCAAAGTTACTAAAAAGTAAAAAAGTAAAAGAGTAAAAGAGTAAAAAGATTAAGGAAAAGAGCATATAAAACCAATAAACGCCCGTGCAAAAACACGGGCGTTTATTGGTTTATAATGTAGGTTTGTGACTAAACATCTCTATGGTCTCGCCGAATTCTGCCAATATTTTTCCCAATTTAGGATTGTCGTTCCTAATTATCAAAGCAGCAATATTGTCGATACCGTATTCGTCGACCAAAGTTGATGTGACCATCGTAAAGCGATTGCTGTATTCGTATGAATCAAACCAATTCTTGAACAATCTACCTCGAGTGAGTTGTTTACCATCACTTGTAGAACAGAGATACAATATTGTAGCCGAATTGCTATTAAAGAATTCCTCAACAATTGTGACAACAGTATCTTTCACCTTCTTGTCACGAGGCGACTTCTTATCATTCAAATTGGCTATCACAAACTCATACGACTCATCAGACTGCAACAAATCATCCGGCATAAAACCAATGGAATACTCTACTCCAGATTCTGTTACAAATGTATAAGTCTCATCATTCTCGTTTAATGTAACAAGATATGGAGCCTTTTCATTTATCCTTTTTAGATTTAGACTATGCATTATAATACATTAAAGGATTCTGCTTCCTTACCAGTGCGCTTGCGGTAGTCTTCACGCATACGCTTTTCTATTTTAGAAATAAAGTCTTCTTTGCGCAATCGTGAGGCTCTGAATCGGCGCAAGAAGTCTGCTTTCTTTTCTTCTATTGTCATACTTACCTCCTTCTATTACTTTGTTATATTATGTTTTGCAAAATTACATATTTTATTCAGTAACAGCAACTTTTTATCAATTCTTTAGTTGCTGCTACTAAAAAAAACACGCAATAGTAGATATGTGCAAAGTGCTTTATAAAGCCTTCTTACTTCAGTCGCTCTGCCATAGCCTTGCCGAGTGCCTCGCAGGCAGCTTCGGTCTCTGCGCTGAGACTCTGCTTTATCTCGACCGGTGTGCCGACGAGTTCGAACTTCATCTGTGTTTCGTTCCACTCCGTAATCTTCTTCACCACCTGACCTGCCCATGTGAACGAGCCGAAGATGCCGAGGTAGTGGTTCTTTATGCAGCGTCCGGCGAGTTCGGAGAGCAGCATCTCCATTCCCGGATAGATACCGTTGTTGTATGTAGGTGCACCGAGGATGAGACCGCTGTACTTGAAGATGTCGCTGAGTATGAACGAGTGGTTCTCGCGCGACACGTCGTGCAGCACGATGTTCTTCACGCCGGCACGGCTTGCTGCGCTGGCTATCTTCTCAGCAGCACGCTCTGTGTTGCCGTACATCGAGCCGTAGCAGATGACGAGTCCCGGCTCGGTAGCGTAGCGGCTCATGCGGTCGTACTCACCGATGACGCGTGCGATGTGCTCATGCCATATCGGTCCGTGCGTAGGGCAGATGTAGTCGATCTGCACGCCGGCGAGCTTCTTCAGTGCCTGCTGCACGGGCACGCCATACTTGCCCACGATGTTCGAGTAGTAGCGCTGCATCTCGTTCCAATAAACGTCGCAGTTCATATCGCTGTCTACGAATGCGCCGTTCAGAGCGCCGAAGCAGCCGAAGGCATCGCCCGAGAAGAGCACGTGCTCCGTGACGTCGAGCGTAACCATTGTCTCGGGCCAGTGTACCATTGGAATCATGGTGAACACCAGCTCGTGTGTGCCGAGCGAGAGCGTGTCGCCGTTCGCCACTTCCACTATCTCATCCTCCGTGTTGCCCACGTTGTAGTAGCCGCGCATCATGTCGAAGGTCTTCTTGTTGCCCACGATTTTTGCGTCGGGGTAGTACTTCTTGATGAGTGCGAGCGAGCCGCTGTGGTCGGGCTCCATGTGGTTGACGATGATATAGTCGATGGGACGGTCGCCGATGACGCGGCGTACGTTGTCTATGAACTGCGAGAAGAAGTCTACTTCTACTGTGTCGACGAGTGCTACCTTCTCGTCGTCGATGATATATGAGTTGTAGCTCACGCCGTAAGGCAAAGGCCAGAGACCTTCAAAGAGTGTTTTGTGGCGGTCGTTGACGCCTACTGGATGAATGTTGGTCATGTTATGATGGTGTTATGGTGTTGTGTTGAGGTGGTGAGATGGTGAGGTGTTGAGATATGTTGTGTGATGGTGTTGTGGTGAGATATGCACTAATGTCAACATCTCAACATAACAACACAACAACATCATTCCTCAACATCACACCTCAACACAACAACTTATTTCTTATAATTAATCTTCACGAACACTGGGTAGTGGTCGCTTGGTATGCGGAGTGTCATCTTGCGGAACTCGAGTTGCGTAGGAGCCTGGTTGCTCTTCTGGTTATCGGTCGGAGCATCATTGGTCCAGTACATATTGGTGAGCATACCGTAGCGGTCGACGTTGAACTCCGGCGACACGAAGACGTGGTCGATGCGCGACTGTGTCTTCACATCAGGCTTGAAGTCGTTGAACGTGCCGTTCTCGGCGAAGCGCAGACGAGCGTGTGTGTACGAGTCGTTGAGTATTCCAGACGAAGCGAAGATGCCGTATATCTCGTCGTTCTGGTCGACATTGAAGTCGCCGGTGAGCACCACTGGCGCACCCTTGGCTATCTCGCCAATCTTCTTCACTACGAGCTTCGCTGCCTCGCGACGCGCCACCACGCCCACGTGGTCCATGTGCAGGTTGAAATAGTAGAAGCGGAAACCGGTTGCTGCCTGCTCAAACTCGCCCCACGAGCAGATGCGTATGCAGGCGGCATCCCATCCGAGCTTCGGTTTTTCGGGGGTCTCGTTCAGCCAGAAGTTGCCGTTGTTGAGCAGTTTTATGCGGTCTTTCTTGTAGAAGATGGCTGCATATTCGCCCTTCTTCTTGCCGTTGTCGCGACCCACGCCGATATAGTCGTAGCCGTCGAGTGCGCCGAGCATGTCGTCGAGCTGCGCGTGCAGCACTTCCTGCGCTCCGAAGATGTCGGGATCTTCGAAGTTCACCTGGTCGCAAATCACCTTGCAGCGTGTTGTCCACACGTTACCTTTGCGGTCGTCGCCGTTGTTGTGATAGCGTATGTTGTACGATCCAACGAAGAGCGATTGTGCGCTCATTGCCATTGCGAAACAGAGCGCAGCAGCTGATAGTAAATAGCGTTTCATTCTTTTATAGTTGAGAAGTTAACGGGTTGACAATTTTACAGATTGACATATTTACAAGTTCTGCCTACAAAATTACTTATTTTTTGAATATAAAAACCACTTTTGATGTAAAAAAAACGTAACTTTGAGGTCGTTAAATCCCGAACGTCTATGGAAAAGCTACTGCACTATATCTGGAAACATCGCATACTGCCGCTCAGCGAGCTGCGCACCACCGACGGTCGCAGCGTGGAGGTCATCGACCCGGGGCTGCTGAACATGCACGCCGGACCCGATTTCTTCAATGCCAAGGTGCGCATCGACGGCGTGATGTGGGTGGGCAATGTGGAGATTCACGAACGCTCTGCCGACTGGTTCCTGCATGGCCACGACACGGATGCGGCGTACAACAACGTGGTGCTGCACGTGGCAGCGGTGGTGGATGCCGACGTGGTGACCGAACGTGGCGACCACCTACCGCAGGTGCAGCTCGCAGTGCCGCAGCAGGTGCTCAGCAACTACCACCGTCTGCTCGCCTTCGACCGCTATCCGCCTTGCCGCGAGGCGGTGCTCCCGCTCGATGCCATCAAGAAACGCTCGTGGCTCAGTGCGCTTGTTGCCGAGCGCCTCAACGAGAAGACGGAGGCTATACGCCGCCGCGTAGCTCTGTTCGAGGGCTCGTGGGAGGCAGCGTTCTTCGCCACTATGGCGCGCAGCTTCGGCTTCGGCGTGAACAGCGAGGCGTTTGAGCAGTGGGCGGAGCGACTGCCACTGATGCAGATAGCCCACCACCGCGACGACCCGTTTCAGGTGGAGGCGATGTTCATGGGCATGGCTGGACTGCTCGACGAGGCGCAGATGACACCCACTACGCGCGATGCTGCCCTCGCCGACCCCTACTTCCTCAGCCTAAAGCGCGAGTTCGGCTATCTCTCGCGCAAGTTCCGGCTCGAACCGATGGCACGTCAGGCGTGGCGTTTCCTGCGTCTGCGCCCGCAGAACTTCCCGTATATACGCATGTCGCAGCTGGCGCAGCTCTACTGCTCGCGACGTGCCGGCTTGGCTGAGATAACGGCGTGCGAGAGTGTGAAGCAGTTGCACGTCGTGCTGCAGACCAGCGTGAGCGACTACTGGCGCACGCACTACACGTTCGGCAAGGAGAGCAGCCTCAACGAGAAGCGACTATCCACCGCCTCGCTCAACCTACTCGCCATCAACGCCGCCGTGCCCGTGCTGCACGCCTGGGGCTGCTACCGCGACGACGAGCGACTCGTGCAGCGCGCGCTCGACTGGCTCGAAGAGCTGCCTGCCGAGGACAACACCTACATACGCCTCTGGAAGGAGTGCGGCGTGGAGGCACGCAACGCCGCCGACACGCAGGCAATCATACAGCTGCAGCACCGCTACTGCGAGCGAAAGGACTGTCTGCGCTGCCGCTTCGGATACTATAGCATGAAGAGGAGCCCCTCCCAACCCTCCCCGTCGGGGAGGGCTTAGTTAGCAAAGGCTTAGAAAGGCCTAAGAAGGCTTAGTTCGGCTTATTTTTAGGAAGGCTTAGAAAGGCTTACTCACGAAAAGCTGGCAATGGCTACGGCAGGAATGCCGTAGCCTCCTACCCAAGGCTTAGAAAGGCCTAAGAAGGCTTAGTTCGGCTTAGTCAGCAAAGGCTTAGGAAGGCCTAAAGAGGCTTAGTTCGGCTTATTAGTTAATAATAAAAACCAAAATAAACAATGAACATTTGTATTTTCTGCTCTGCCAACTCGAACATTCCCACCGAATACTTCGAGCGCACGAGCGAACTGGGCACCTGGATGGGTGCCAACGGGCATACGCTGGTGTTCGGCGGATGCAACCTCGGACTGATGGAGTGCGTAGCAAAGGCTGTGCACGAAGCAAAGGGAATGACCGTGGGCGTGGTGCCTACGATAGTGGAGAAAGGCGGAAAGGTGTCCGAATATGTCGACGTGAAGATACTCTGCAACAACCTCTCCGACCGCAAAGACCTTATGATTGAGCGCAGCGACGTAATAATCGCGCTGCCGGGTGGCGTGGGCACGCTCGATGAGATATTCACCGTGCTCGCTGCTGCCTCCATCGGCTACCACAACAAGCGCGTCATTCTCTACAACATCAGCGGCTTCTGGGACTCGCTCATCGCCATGCTCGACGACCTGAAGACGCGTGGCGTGCTGCGTGCTGGCTTCGACGACACCGTGAAAGTGGCGCATACGCTCGATGAAATAGCCGCTTTAATCGCCCAATAGTTCATGTTTTGTCATCGTTCTCCGTACGCTGTCGGTGCGGACGGCGAACGCAATCCGATCGGACGGCGAACGCAATCTGATCGGGTGGCGAACGCAACCCACCGCTCAAGATTAATATTTTAACAACGGATTCCGTGGTTTCTTCTCTACGCACCCTAAACTTCTGTGGCTTCCGTGCGTTCCGTGGGCACTTCTTTTTTCCACGGAATTCACAAAATTCAGATCCTCTTGCTTGGGAATGTCTTCCCACAGATTTCACGGTATTCACAGAAGTTTAATGTGCGTTTAGCCAGTAGCGGAGGTCTCCGGTCTCCACCGCAGCAAGAATGTTCTGTGTGTTCCGTGGCTTCTGTGGGCAGTTTCGCACCCTAAACTTCTGTGGATTCCGTGCGTTCCGTGGGAGAACAATACGCACCCTTAACTTCTGTGGATTCCGTGCGTTCTGTGGGCACTTCTTTTTCCCACGGAATTCACAAAATTCACAGAACCTCTTGCTATGGGTATTTCCTATAAAAATAGGCTACGACAAAGAACAGTCGTAGCCTATTTTCATTATGTAACAAACTTCTTACTTCACGCCAATCTCCTTTAGCAAACGCTCTGCGTTGCCCCACTTATCCATGAGGAAGAGCATGTAGCGGATGTCCACACCGATGCAGCGAGCCAGACGCTTGTCGAACCAGATGTCGCTTGAGAGCGAATCCCAGTTGCCGTCGAACGCCAGACCGATGAGGTTGCCGTTGCCGTCGAACATCGGCGAGCCAGAGTTGCCGCCGGTGATGTCGTTGTTGGTGAGGAAGCAGAGCTGCATCTTACCCGTTGTCTTGTCGGTGTACTTGCCGAAATCGGGCGAAGAAAGGAGCTGCTTCATCACTGGCTCTGCCTGATAGTCGATGGTACCCTTCTCGCCAGCCTCCATCTTGCGCACGATAGACGAAGCCTCGGTGTAGTAGCCCGACGGTTCGCCACCCAGCAGATAGCCGCCTACCTGACCGTACGACAGACGCATCGTGAAGTTGGCATCAGAGTAGTGAGGCAGTTCCTGCTCGTAGCGCACCTTGGCGTCGCAGAGGTAACGCTCCTGCTCCTCTATCTCTTCATACACGCTGTTTATAACGCTTCTGCACTTGTCGTAGACAGCCTTCACAGCCTTCGCATACTGATAGCCGGGGTCTTTAGCCAGTGCCTTCTCGGTGAGCGTAATCTTCTTTCCGCTCTTCATCACTACGGACGTAGACCACAGCCAATCGACGTACTTGCGTGTGTCGCCGCCGAACTGCTCCGCGATGGTGGTGTAGAACTCAGGCAGCTCTTCCTTAGCCACATACTGGCGGAAGTTGTCGATGAGCGCAGCCTGCACGTCCTTGTCGAGAGCCGCGTCCCACTCTGCGCTGTTGTCGGGGAAGCTATAGTAGGTCTTCGACTTCTTGCTGCCCTTCTCTGGCATCATGCCGATGAGTGTGAGCGCACGAGTGTTGAACTCGCTGGTGCGCGAGAATGTCTCGCGCCATACGGTGCTGAGTTTGTCGGCATCGAAGCGTGTGGCGTAGAGGTTCTTCATCTTCTCGAAGTCGAGCTTACCCTTCAGATAGCCGGTCCACTTCTGATACTCCTGGATGCGGTCCTCGAAGTCAGCCTTCTGACGGATGATGCCCACGGAGTCGATACACTTGTTCATACCGAGCGAGTTCTTCCAGTAGTTAGAGCTCTGCGCATACTTCGAGTCGTACTTGATGCGCACAGCCTCGTCGGCACGCATGTGGCGTATCATCACCGCCTGCTTCACGCCGCGTATCTGGGCACGCGGAGCGTTCTCAGCGTCGCGCATCTCGCGTATGCCGTAGCTTGAGAGGTAACGTTCGGTAGAACCTGGGTAGCCGATAGTCATGGCGAAGTCGCCCTCCTTGTATCCATCCATCGACACCTTAGCCCAGTGCTTCGGCTTGTAGGGCACGTTATTCTTCGAGTACTTAGCCGGTCCGTTGGTGTTCGGGTCGGCATAGATGCGGAACACCGAGTAGTCGCAGGTCTGGCGCGGCCACATCCAGTTATCGGTCTCGCCGCCGAACTTGCCCATCGACTTCGGTATGGTGAACACGAGGCGCAGGTCGCGGAAGGTGCGGTATGTCGTAGCGTAGTACTTATTGCCCTCGTAGAACGGCTTAATCTCGAGGTCGAGCGACGGATCCTGCTCGTGCACCTCCTTGATCATCTGGTTCTCCACCTCGTTGAGCAACTTCTCGCGCTGCTCGTTGTTCATCTCGTTGAAGCCGCGTGCGGCGAGCATCTCCGTGATGTCCTTCTGGTCTACCATGAAGCTCACGAACATATCCTTGTTCGGCAGCTCCTCCTCGAAGGTCTTTGCGTAGAAGCCGTTGAGCATGTAGTCGTGCTCCACGGTAGAGTGCGAACGGATAGCCTCAAAGCCACAGTGGTGGTTGGTGAAGACGAGTCCGTCGGGCGACACTACGACACCTGAGCAGTAGCCAGAGAAGTTGACAACAGCGTTCTTGATTGCGTCCTCGCTCTTGTAGAGCTGGTCGTAAGAAGGGGTAAAGCCATAGCTCTTCATCTGCTCGTACACCGCCTGCGGCAGGTTGTAGAGCGTCCACATGCCTTCGTCGGCATGAGCGGCAGCCGATGAGAGCGCAAGGGCTGCAGCGAGGAACAGATTCTTTTTCTTCATATTCTTATTTATTAACGATTAGTTCACTTGAAATACTTGCCCACTACGGGCAGACTCTTCAGCGGTAGGTCGTGATAGACGACGTGACCGATGAACGCCAGGACGAGCGCGGTGTTCACTGCAAGCGCAGCCCACTCGGGTAGGTTGTCGTTGGAGAGCGTCATGAGGAAGTAGAAGAGTGCCGTGATAGCCACGTACACGCCTATCGACTTCAGCGGATAGTTGATGGGATACTTGCGCTGACCGACGAGATACGACAGCACCATTGCCGTGCCGTAGCCTGCCACGCCGCCCCATGCACACGCCATGTAGCTGTACTTGGGCACGAAGAACACGTTCACCATCACTAACACCAAGCAGCCGGCAGCTGAGAACCATGCACCATAGATAGTCTTGTCGATGAGCTTGTACCAGAACGAGAGGTTGAAATAGACACCCATCATTATCTCGGCAGCCATCACGATTGGCACTACGCGCAGTCCGGGCCAGTAGCTCTCGTTCGGGATGATGAAGCGCAGAATGTCGATGTAGGCGATAACGACGAGGAAGGCAAGCAGCGTGAAGATGATGAAGAACTTCATCGCCGTGGCGTAGGTCTCGCGGTTGTCCTTGTCCTTTGACTTGCCGAACACGAAAGGCTCGTAGGCGTAGCGGAACGCCTGCGTAATCATTGCCATGATCATCGCAATCTTCGTAGCCGCACCGTATATGCCGAGCTGCGTCTTCTCGTCGGCTCCGTCATAAAGGTAGGGGAAGATTATCTTGTCAAGTGTCTGGTTGAGGATGCCGGCTATGCCCAACACTAACAGAGGCATGGCGTAGCGCAGCATACGGCGCCACAACTGCACGTCGAAACGCCAGCGGAAGCCCGTCAGCTCGCGCCAGAAGCAGAGCAGAACGACGGCTGTACAGATGAGGTTGATGTAGAACACCATTCCCACATCGAGCGTGAACTGCGCGTCGTACAAGCCGAACGGGTTCAGCTTCAGCGCCGGCAGCACGATGAGGTAGAGCAGATTGAGCACAATGTTCAGCACGATGTTCACCAACTGCAGCGCCGCGAACTTAATGGCCTTCTTCTTATAGCGCAGATAGGCGAACGGTATGCACTTGAACGCGTCGATAGCTACGCAGACGAACATCACAGCCACCCAACTCTGGTGGTCGGGGTACTTCATGAACGTAGCTATCTGTGGCAGGAAGCTGAACACGAGTGCCACGAACAACGCCGCCGTCATGCCTACGGAGATGAGCACCGTAGAGTAGACGGTCTGCGGGTTCTCCTCCGTCTTGTTCACATAGCGGAAGAAGGTTGTCTCCATGCCGTATGTAAGTACCACAAGCAGCAGCGCCGTGTAGGCATAGATGTTCGTAACGACACCATATTGTCCGCCGCTCGCGACGAACGCTGTGGTCTGGATGGGCACCAGCAGATAGTTGATGAAACGGCCCGCAATGCTGCTCAAGCCGTAAATGGCGGTGTCCTTTGCTAAACTCTTTAAATTAGCCATGATTTAAAAGTAAAAAAGTAAAAAAGTAAAAAAGTAAAAAAGTAAAAAGAATTAGAATCTCGTTACTTATTAACAGTTCAACTCTTCTGATACAATCCACTTTATTTACTTTTGTTTGAAATATTATTTGTCTTTATTTTATTAATTATATTAACTAACGTTCCCGTTATTGTTTTCACATCATTGAGCAATGATTCGTATTGCTTTAGCGATATAAAATCAGATTCGTGCAATAAGTCGAGCCAATACATCGTTTCAGAAGCCTCTTTCAATGCAATACTCAACTTACAGATATAATCAGCATCGCTTTGAGCGAATCTGCTTTCCGCAATATTAGCCCCAATACTTGTTCCACATCTATATATTTGTTTAGACATTACGTATTCCTTTCTTTCGTCTTTCAGATATACGTATAGTCTGATAACCCTTAATGCGAACTTCTTACTCAGCTCAAATACAACACTCCTTGCCATAATCCCTCTCTTTTTACTCTTTTACTTTTTTACTCTTAAAAGAAAAGGTAGCATATTGCGATTGCCGCAATTACGCCAGCGAGGTCGGCAAGCAGACCGCAGGCTACGGCGTGGCGTGTGTAGCGCACGCCGACACTGCCGAAGTAGACGGCGAGGATGTAGAAGGTAGTGTCGGTGGAGCCCTGGAAGATGCACGAGAGGCGACCCACGAACGAGTCGGCACCGTATGTGGTCATGGCATCGACCATCATGCCGCGGGCTCCGCTGCCCGAGAGGGGCTTCATAAGCGCCGTGGGCAGCGCGCCAACGAAATCGGTGTTGCAGCCCAAAGCCTCAACGCCCCACTTCACGCCACCGATGAGCATGTCCATTGCGCCCGAAGCGCGGAACACACCGATGCCCACGAGTATCGCCACGAGATAAGGTATGATGCGCACAGCCGTGGAGAAGCCGTCCTTTGCGCCCTCGATGAACGCATCGTACACGTTCACCTTCTTGCGCATACCGGCAAGGATGAACACCACGATGATGAGCATCAGCAGAATGTTAGCCACCGACGTACTCACAACGTTCATCTGCGCCTTGTCCATAGCCGAGAAGCCCCAGATGATGGTGGCTACGGCAAGCGAAAGTCCGCCTAACGTGAGCAGCATCGTGCGGTTGAGCAGGTTGATGCGCTGATAGAGTGAGGTGACGATGATGCCGGCTACAGTGGAGCAGAACGTAGCAAGCAGTATGGGCACGAAGACATCGGTAGGCTGTGCTGCGCCAAGCTGCGCTCTGTACACCATGATGCTCACCGGTATGAGTGTCAGACCCGACGTGTTCAGCACAAGGAACATTATCATCGGGTTCGTAGCCGTGTCCTTCTTCGGGTTCAACTCCTGCAGCTGCTCCATAGCCTTCAGTCCGAGTGGCGTTGCGGCGTTGTCGAGTCCGAGCATGTTGGCAGCCACGTTCATAAAGATGCTGCCCGTGACGGGATGCCCCTTCGGTATGTCGGGGAACAGTCTGGAGAACACGGGCGAGAGCACACGTGCCAGCACGTTCACCACCCCACCCTTCTCGCCTATCTTCATTATGCCGAGCCAGAGCGAGAGCACACCAGTGAGTCCGAGCGATATCTCGAACGCCGTGCGCGAGGTGTCGAACGTGGAGTTCATGATTGCAGGGAACACCTCCGTATCGCCCATGAACACTAGTCGCACAAGGGCTATGCAGAAGGCGATGAGGAAGAACGCAATCCAGATATAGTTGAGTACCATTCTTTGTTATGTATTAGTTCTACGCTTATTATATATTAGTTCAATATGCAAAATTACATTATTATATCGAGAAACAGCAGTAACGAAACTCTATTTATTTTGCAAAATATGAGAAAACGTGTGTGGCTATGTAAAATAAAAGTTGTACATTTGCACGTATTAGTAAACGGAAAGTAATGGAAAGAATCGGAATATTCGTCGGATCGTTCGACCCGTTCACCATTGGTCACGACTCTATCGTGCGCCGCGCCTTGCCGCTCTTCGACCGCCTTGTCATCGGCGTGGGCGTGAACGAAAAGAAGCGCTACATGCTCACGGCGGAGGAGCGCGTGGAGACCATCAGAGGGCTGTATGACGGCGAGAAGAAGATAAGCGTGGAGCAGTACAACGACCTGACGGTCGACTTTGCTCAGCGCCACGGGGCGCAGTTCATCGTGAAAGGCGTGCGCTCGGTGAAGGACTTCGAGTTCGAGCGCGAGCAGGCTGACATCAACCGCCGACTCACGGGCATAGAGACCGTGGTGTTCTACGCTCTGCCAGGCATGGACAGCGTGTCGTCAACGGTGGTCAGGGAACTGAAGAACTTCGGAAGAAGCGTGGATTCTTTTCTCCCGAAAAAGAATCTGACAAGATGGTGAGATGGTGAGATGTTGACATTAGTGCATATCTCACAACAACACATCTCAACACCACACCATCTCAACACCTCAACACCTCAACACCTCAACATAACGACATAACAACATCAAGAATATGATTACATACAACGTAGACGGCGTGAAGATGCCGAAGATAAAGAAGCGTGAGACAACAGCATGGATACGTGCCGTTGCCGCTACATACGGCTACAAGGTTGGCGAAGTAGGCTATATGTTCGTCGACGACGAGAAGATTCTCGAAGTGAACAACGAGTACTTGGGTCACGACTACTATACAGACGTGATTACGTTCGACTACGACGAGCCGGGCATCGTGAGTGGCGACATCGTCATCTCGCTCGACACGGTGCGCACCAACGCCGAGAAGTTCGGCAAGCAGTACGACGACGAACTGCACCGTGTGATCATCCACGGCATTCTGCACCTTTGTGGCATCAACGACAAGGGTCCGGGCGAGCGCGAGATAATGGAGGATGCAGAGAACAAGGCACTCGCTATGCTGCAGAACCTCTGCTGAGATATTCTCCCACAGATGCGCACAGATTGCATGGGTGCGTAGAAATCAACAACGGATTAAGCGGATTAAACGGATTTTTCTTCATTGCGGAGAAATCCTATTAATCGGTTTAATCCGTTTTTGCTTTTAACGTAGCAGGGGGTGCAGCAGTCTCTGCTGCACCAACCAAGTAAATGATGCTATATATTCTGTTGGTGTACTTATTGCTCGGTTGGTGCACTTCTCCCAGGGGGTGCAGCAGTCTCTGCTGCACCAACCAAGCAAATGATGCTATCTATTCTGTGGGTGAACTTATTGCTCGGTGGGTGCACTTGAGACAAGTGCACCCCCTGAAATCGCCACAACTTAGACCTGCGCCTACTTGACCACGAGACTCGTGAGACGTTCCTCAGCGAAGAGGTCCTGCGCTACGCGTTGCAGGTCGGCAGCAGTGAGCGCATCGATACGCTCGCAGAGTGCCGTCACATCTTTCTTCCACCCGTAGTGCAGGTAGCTCTTGGCAAAGTCGAGGGCGAACGACTCGCGCGAGTCGCAGGCGATACCTATCTGTCCGCGTATCTGTCGTTTTGCAGCACGCAGTTGCGCATCACTAAGCGGTCGTTGCATCACCTTGTCGAGCTCGCGGCGTATGAGTCGCAGGCAGCGGTTCACGTTCTTCGGATCACAACCGAAGTAGACCGCCCATAGACCCGTATCGCTATAGCTCTGCGCCATACTCTCCACGGTGTATACAAGGGCGTTGCGCTCGCGCAGCGACACATTCAGACGCACCGTCATGCCCGGTCCGCCGAGTATGTTGTTGAGCAGATAGAGTGCTATGCGGCGCTCGTCGTGCACGTCGTAGGCACGTGTGCCCACCATCACGTGCGCCAGGTGAGTGTCCATATGGTGCTCTATGTGCTGCGCCACGTATGGCGGCAGCGTAGCGACAGATTGCTTGCAATCGCAGCACGCTTCATCTGCAGCCACAGTGTTGGCACGTTCAAGCAGCCGCACCAATCGCGCGAAGTCGACATCGCCATAGGCAAAGAACACACTGTTCTCGGGGCGATAGTAGCGGCGTGTGAAGCGCAGCGCATCAGCCGTGGTGTAACGGCGCAGCTTCTCCGCTGTACCCAGTATGTTGTGCCCGAGCGGATGACCGCTGAAGACGGCGTTCTCGAAGAGGTCGTAGACGAGTTCGGCAGGCGAGTCGTTGTAACTCTCTATCTCGTCGACAATCACCTCCACCTCCTTGTCTATCTCCGCCTGCGGATAGGTACTGTGGAACACGATATCGGTGAGCAGGTCGACCGCGCGACCGATGTTATCCTTCAACACGGCAGCATGATACACCGTCTCCTCCTTATTGGTGAAGGCGTTGAGGTCGCCACCCACACTCTCCAAATGACCGAGTATCTTCATCGAGCTGCGTCGCTCCGTACCTTTGAAGGTGATATGCTCGCAGAAGTGCGCCATGCCCTCCTCGCGTCCGAGCTCTTCGTCGCGTGTGCCGGCACCCACAGCGTAGCCGCAATATACCACGGGTTGAGCCGACGGCAGGTGGATTATGCGCAATCCGTTAGCAAGAGTATGTGTATTATAGTTCATATTCATTGTATTTAACATACAAAATTACAATTTTTGATAGTTTCCGCCAAATTTGTAGTAACTTTGTTGTCAGAACTTTAAACCGCACATATACAATCAACAATATAATTATGAAACACTTGCTTTTGACGTTGGCAATTGCCGGTATGACCCCATGTCATATCTACGCAGCCAACGAAACAGCCAAGGCTACTGAGCCGACCTTTACCGAGTGGCACGACCTGTCGGTGAACAATGTTAATCGCTTCGCTACACGCACATCGTTCTTCGCTTACGAGAACCGCGAGGCTGCGCTGAAAGGCGACCGTGACAAATCGAGCAACTTCCTTTCTATCGAGGGCGACTGGCACTTTCAGTGGGTGGAGAACGCCGACCAGCGTCCTACCGACTTCTTCCGCACCGACTACGACGACGCGGCATGGAAGACTATGCGCGTGCCGGGCATCTGGGAACTGAACGGATACGGCGACCCTGAGTACGTGAACATAGGCTTCGCATGGCGTGGACACTTCAAGAACAATCCTCCGATGGTGCCTACCAAGGACAACCACGTAGGTTCATACCGACGCACTATACGCATACCCGACTCATGGGACGGACGCCAGGTGATTGCTCACTTCGGATCGGTGACATCGAACATGTACCTCTGGGTGAACGGCAAGTTCGTAGGCTACGCAGAGGACTCGAAGTCGGCAATGGAGTTCGACATCACACCATATCTTAAGAAGGGCGACAACCTCATCGCTTTCCAGTCGTTCCGCTGGTGCGACGGCTCGTACAGCGAGGACCAGGATTTCTGGCGTCTCTCGGGCGTGGCACGCGACTGCTTCCTCTACTCGCGCTCGCAGACTGCTCATGTCGACGACGTGCGCGTGACACCCGACCTCGATGCCGAATACAAGAACGGATCGCTCGCCGTTGCACTCAAGGCGAAGGGCAACGCAAAGTTCCTCATCGACCTCATCGCGCCTGACGGAGATGTGGTGAGCCGCAAGATTATCAACTCGTCGAAGGTGAAGAAACAGAAGGGACGCAACGTGGCTGTAGTAAACGCTACGGTGAAGTTCGACGTGGAGAACCCGCTGAAATGGACTGCCGAGACTCCAAATCTGTACAAGGTAGTGGTAACGGTGCAGCAGGACAACAAGGACGTAGAGTCGGTGCCGGTACGCACGGGATTCCGCAAGGTGGAGATAAAGAACAAGCAGCTGCTCGTGAACGGCCAGCCGATTCTCATCAAGGGTGCCAACCGCCACGAGATAGACCCCGACGGCGGATATGTCATCTCGCGTGAGCGTATGCTCGAGGACGTGAAGCTGATGAAGCAGTTCAACGTGAACGCCGTGCGCACATGCCACTACCCCGACGACCCTTACTTCTACGAGCTTTGCGACGAATACGGTCTATACGTATGCGCCGAGGCCAACCAGGAGAGCCACGGCTTCTTCTACGACAGCGACGCTATCACAACGACCGATCTCTTCGCCAAGCAGATTATGGAGCGTAACGAGCACAACGTGCACAACCAGTACAACCATCCGTCGGTAATCTACTGGTCGATGGGCAACGAGACTGCCGACTCGAAGAACTTCGCTGCCGTGAAGAAGTGGATCAACGAGTTCGACCCGTCGCGCCCCGTACACTACGAGCGTGCCATCCTCGGCGATAACACCGACTTCTACGCTGAGATGTACATCACACCGGAGGCTGCCGAACGCTATGCCAAGGATCCGGCAAGCCCGAAGCCGATGATTCACTGCGAGTACGCACACGCCATGGGCAACTCTTGCGGTGTAATGCAGGACTACTGGGACCTCATACGCAAGTATCCTATCTATCAGGGTGGCTTCATCTGGGACTTCGTCGACCAGGGTCTGCGTGGCAAGGATGCCAAGGGCAACATGATATACAACTACGGCGGCGACTTCAACTCATACGACCCGTCAGACAACAACTTCAACTGCAACGGCTTCATCTCGCCCGACCGCAAACCGAACCCGGAGGCTTACGAGGTGGGCTACTGGTATCAGAACATCTGGACCAAGCCTGCAAACCTCGCCGAGAAGAAATTCAACGTCTACAACGAGAACTTCTTCCGTCCGCTCGACAACGTATCGCTATCGTGGGCTATCGTGGCTGACGGCATCGAGCGTCAGAACGGCACCATCGCCGACCTCTCTGAGGTGAAGGCGCAAAGCTCTGCCGACTTCACATTGCCGTACAACCTCGACAACCTCAAAGAGGCGAACGACGTGATGCTCAACATCGAATACCGTCTGAAGAACGACGAGGGACTGCAGAAGGCTGGCGACGTAGTGGCTTACCAGCAGTTCGCACTGCGCGAGGCAAAGGGTGCCGACCTCTCACTCAGCGAGAACGAGGCGAAGGCTCTGAAGGCTGTGAAACTCACCGACAAGAAGAAGGAGCCGCTGCTCACTCTGCAGGCGCAGAACTTCACGCTCGCCTTCGACCGCGCTACGGGCTTCATCACACGCTACGAGGTGGGCGGCAACTCGCTCCTCGGCGAGGGCGGTTCGCTCAAGCCTAACTTCTGGCGCGCCGTAACCGACAACGACATGGGCGCACAGTCGCAGAAAAACTTCGCTGCTTGGCGCACTCCGAAGATGAAACTTCGCTCGCTCACAGTTGATAAAAAACTGAAGACTGTAGTAGCTGTGTATAACATGCCTGCTGTGAAGTCGACACTCACACTCACATACCAGGTAGAGGCTAACGGCACACTCGTAGTCACTCAGGATCTGAAGACCACTCCGGGCGCAAAGGTGTCGGAGATGCTCCGCTTCGGTATGGTGATGAACCTGCCTTACGACATGGATCAGGTGCAGTGGAACGGACGCGGACCGGTGGAGAACTACTCCGACCGCAAAATCTCGCAGAACGTTGGCATCTACCACTCTACTGCCGACGACCTCTTCTTCCCGTACGTTCGTCCGCAGGAGACTGGAACGATGAGCGACCTGCGCTGGTGGAACCAGACCAACAAGGACGGCGTGGGCTTCCGCGTAGAGAGCGACAAGCGCTTCTCGGCATCGGCTCTGCACTACGACCTCCTCACTCTCGATGAGGGCTCAGAGAAACACCAGCGCCACTCGCAGTCGATAGAGAAGTCGAAGTACACCAACCTCTTCATCGACCTCGTGCAGTCGGGTGTCGGCGGTGTAGACAGCTGGGGCGGCGACGGACGCGCTCGTAAGGGTCACCGCGTAGAGTACAAGGACTATACTTTCAGCTTCCGACTCGCTCCAAAGACATTGTACTAATATGTAGCTCAACGCCTTTTGTTGCAGCAACAACAAATAACAAGAGGGTATGGCTCGATTGCCATACCCTCTTATTGTTTACCCGTTTTTCACTCTTAAATGTTTTGTGGGTGCGTGGTATGGGCATCTTGCCCGTACCTCCTACTTTTTATTTTTCGTCTTTTTTCTCCGTTCCTTCGTCCTTCTTCTCCGGATGGAGTATCTTCTTCACGGTCTCGCCGATGGGCAGCTGGTCGAGCACGCCGAGACTCGGCGCTACGGTCTTCACGAGCGAGTTGAGGAAGTTGCCGGTTGCGCCGTCGCCACCGTCGAACACCGTGACGTTGCCGAGCTGCATCTTCTCGAACGCCTTGACCTGCTCGCCTGCAATCTCCTTCCACTGGTCGACCATCTTGTACTGGATGGCGATAGCCGGGTTGAGCTCGGCAGCTTTCACCATTGCCTGGAAGCCGTCAGCCTCAGCCAGGAGCGACATCTTCTTACCCTCAGCCTCAGCCTCAAGACGCATGCGTATCGCCTTTGCTTCGGCTTCTGCCTGCGCCAGCGTAGCCTTTGCCTTCGCTTCTGCCTCGCGGATGACCTTCTCGGCTACGGCATCGGCTTGCAGGATAGCCTCCTGCTTGGCAACTTCTGCCGGCACAATCTTCTCTGCCTTCAGCGACGACTCTACCTTCATAGCCTTCGCCTCCTCCACTTCCTTCTGTGCTCTCTCGCGAGCGGTCTGCACGGCAGCCTCCGAACGTGCTGCAGCCTCACCAGCCTCCTTGTCGGCGTTGGCTTGAGTGACGGAGAGCTGGGCGTTGGATAGCGCAATCTCCTTCTGCGCCTCGTTGCGACCGATGGCAGCCTTTTTCTTAGCCTCAGCCTGTTTAATCTCCATGTCGGAGTTGAGCTCGGCGATGCGACTCTCCTTAGCCGTGTTAGCCTGCTCCACATTGATGTTCTTCTCTGCCTCGGCACGAGCCACCTGCGACTCCTTGTCGGCATTGGCGAGAGCCACCTGCGAGACGCGTTCCTTGTCGGTCTGCGCCACGGATATCTCCTGCTCCTTGCGTGTGGCAGCGATAGCCACTTCCTGGTCTTTGCGTGTCTCGGCAACGCGTGTCTCGCGCTCCTTTATCTGGTTCGCAATCTTTATCGCACCGAGCTTCTCCTGCTCCTCAATGTTGGCCTGAGCCTCGTTCTGCGCCTTCGACTCCGCCTCCTTACCGAGATTGACGATGTAGTTGGCTGCATCGCGTATGTCGCTGATGTTGATGTTCATCAGATACAGACCGAACTTGCGCAGTTCGGTGTCGATATTGTCCTTCACCTTGGCGAGGAACTTGTCGCGGTCGGAGTTCAGCTCCTCGATGGTCATATCGGCGATGACGAGACGCATCTGTCCGTAAACAACATCGGTGATGAGGTTCTGCTTGTCGTCCATTGAGAGTCCGAGCATACGCTCAGCTGCGTTCTGCATCACTTCGGGGTCGGTGCTGATTGCCACGGTGATGGTCGTGGGCACGTCGACGCGGATATTCTGCGCAGAGATGGCGCCCGTGAGCTTGCAGTCGATCTGCATCGGTTTCATAGAGAGGAAGTCGTAGCCCTGGATGATGGGCCACACGAAGGCGGCACCTCCGTGGTAGAGCTTCGCCGACTTCGAGCCGCCGGTCTTACCGTAAACGACGAGCACCTCGTCCGACTTACACTTGCGGTAGCGCGAGAGGATGCCAATGATGCCGAGCAGCACGATTACGACGAGCAAGCCGGCAAGAATGAAAAGGTTTGTTCCCATATTTTTAAGTTATTAGTTTTTAATTATTAATCATTAATTTTGGGGCGGAGCGAATGAGGGTAATTATTAGTTATTAATTTGGGGGTTGAGAAGATGAGGAAAACGCCTAAAGAAGGTTTAAACCTCCAATCCGCGTCGGTCGGTGCAGACATCCGTATCGGTCGGTGCAGACATCCGTATCGGTCGGCGCGGATGAGAAAAGCTAACAAATTATCCGCAGTCAAAGCAGCATTTGTCAACACCTCACCATCTCACCACCTCACCACCTCACCCTATATAATACGTATTATCGCGGTAGGTCTTTATCGTCACCACCTGGTCGGTCTTGTAGTCGGTGCGTCCCGACTCCGACATGACATCGAGCTCGCGTTCCGCGCCGTCGCGCTTCACGAATATGGTGTATCGTCCGTCGCCCACATTTATATATATGCGCCCCGCTCTGCCTACAAGGCTGTAAGGCTTCTCGGGTTTGCGCAGGTTCTGCAGACGATACGCCAGCACGTAAGAGTAGAAGAGCACGAGCATGAACACCATGCCCACCAACACAGCCAAGGCATACGTCTGCCACGTGTCGCCGCCGAACAGCACACGTGTCCAGCCGAAGCCGATGAGGAAGTGGACAAGTCCCTTGAACGAGAACAGACTGCCAAGGTCGAAGTCGACATTGGCATCGCCGTCAACGTCCATGTCCAAGTCGCCAAAGAACACGGAGATTACAAACTGAAGCAGAAAGATGCCGGTGGATACCAGCGCGGTAAGCATAAAGATTTCGTGTGAGGTCATGTTGATAGGATGTTGTTATGGTGAGGTGGTGTTATGTTGAGATATGGTGAGGTGGTGTTAGGTTGAGATATGGTGAGGTGGTGAGATGGTGAGATTTGTTTTGGTGGCGTTATGGTGTTATGGTGATATGGACAAATGTCAACACATCACCATCTCACCACCACAACACATTTCTCAACACATCAACATCTCACCACAACAACACATTTCTCAACACATCAACATCTCACCACAACAACGCACTTCTCAACACCTTACTCCTCTTTCTTCGGGAGCAACAGGTTGAGCAGTACAGCGAGGAGGAACACAACGGCTACGCAGTTCTCTGCGAACACCGTGCGTACAATCTCGGGGAATATCTTAAACATCTCGGTAGCTTGTGTAAAACCGAGACCCACGCTGAGCGAGAGACTCACGATTACCATGTTGCGCTGCGAGAAACCGGTGCGTGCCATCATACCGAAGCCTGCATAGAGAATACTACCGAACATCATAATGGTACAGCCACCGAGCACAGCCTGCGGAATGGTGGTGAGGGCGTGACCCACTACGGGGAACACACCGCCTACAATCATCACCAAAGCACCGATGCCGATAGTGAAGCGGTTCACAACGCCCGACATAGCTGCCAAGCCTACGTTCTGACTGAACGATGTGATTGGCGTACAGCCGAACAAGCCCGACACGCTACTTACGAAGCCGTCGCAACTGATGGCTGCGCCCATCTCCTTTGTCTCAGGGTCGCGGTTCAGCGCACCGTTGCACAGAGCAGACGTGTCGCCGATGGTCTCCGTAGCCGACACGAGATAGACGGCTACAACCGAGAGTATGGCACCGATATTGAACTCCGGAGTGAACGGCAGAAGGCGCGGCATCGACACTACAGCCAAACCCGAAAGACCGCTGAAGTCTACCATTCCCATAAAACAAGCAAGGATGTAACCCACGATAAGGCCCACAAGAACAGAGAGTGAACGAAGGAAACCCTTTGCGAAAACTTGACAAAGAAGGCAGGCAAGCAGCGTAACAGAACCCACGATCCAGTTGTTCAAGCTGCCAAAATCGGGTGCACCAAGACCACCTGCAAATGAGTTGGCACCAATAGGCAGGAGCGAGAAGCCGATGGCAGTAACGACCGTTGCCGACACGACGTGCGGAATGAGCTTTATCCAGTACTTCACGAACAAGCCGAGCACGCCCTCCACGAGTCCGCCGACTATGACCGCACCGATAAGCGTGCCCATGCCGTATGCGCCGGCGATGCTGATGGCGAGCGAGAGGAACGTGAACGAAATACCCATGACGATAGGCAAACGCGAGCCGATACGCCATACCGGGAACAGCTGCACAAGCGTACCAATGCCGGCAATGACCATACAGTTCTGTATAAGTGCCGCACTGACCGCACTGTCAAGTCCGACAACGCTTGCTAAAATCATTATCGGTGTGATGTTGCTGACGAACATCGCCAGCACGTGTTGCAAGCCAAACGGGAGAGCTTTCCCCAATGGCACTCTACCGTCAAGCTGATAGAGATTCTCAATTGAATTCTTCATTGTGTGTATATAAACGTTTATTATAGATCAAAAAACCACGGAAACTCGTTTCTGATATGCAAATATAGCGATTTATATTCAAAAACAGACACACAACGCTCACTATTATTACTACCTTTACCGATTCTCTCGGTTTATCAGATTTACAACGACCTTCACCATCACATCCTTCTCCTCGGTTCTACTCTCGGCTATCATCAGCGTGAGCGCCACGAGTGTGTTGTCGGCAATGCGCTTGTGTCCGTCCTCGGCGTAAAGCACGCGGTTGTTGTTGAGGAACCATAGGAAGAGCATCGCAGCAATGCGCTTGTTGCCGTCGCTGAACGAGTGGTTCTTCACCACAAGATACAGAAGCATTGCGGCTTTCTCCTCAACCGACGGATAGAGTTCCTCACCACCGAAGGTCTGATATATCTGTCCGATGCTGCTCTTGAACGAGTCGTCCTTTTCGTTAGCAAACCACTTGCTGCCGCCGAACTTCTCCTTCAATGCGTTGATAGCCTCCATCGCATTGTCGTAAGTGGCGCGGAACGGCTCGTCCTTGGTAGTCTTCGATATAGAGAGCGACTGATAGTCGTACTGGTCGAGCGTGTCGAGCGCATACACATAGTCGGAGATAACGTTGAACAGTCCGCTATACTCATCTGTCGTAACCTTGTCCTGCAAACCGACAGCACGCGACATAAGGCGCACAACATCCTTCAGCTCGTTGTAGCGGTCGATCTTTATCTGCTGATTGATGACATAGCCCTTGATGAGGTATTGCTTGAGGACGGAGGTCGCCCATTGGCGGAAACGAGTGCCTTGTACAGACTTAACACGATAGCCTACAGAGATGATAACATCAAGGTTGTACAAGGTTATCTCTTTGATCTGCGTAAAACCACTTCTACGACCATAATTCTTGGTATGTGCATTTTTTGCACATACCAAGAATTCGTCCAATTCTCCTTCTTTAAATATGTTTGAGATATGGCGATTAATAGTTGTTCGATCTTTTCCAAACAGCTCTGCCATCTGACTCTGTGTTAGCCACACTGTCTCGTTCTCCAGCTTCACATTAAGCTGCACGCTACCGTCTTGCGAGCGGTATATTTCTATTGAATTGTTCATATTCTACCTTTTTATCTTTAAATGCTGCGTGGCTGCGTGGTATGGGCAGGATGCCCATACCTCCTACCTTTTTACCTTTTTACTTTTAATACATTCTGCGCTCCGCCCAGTCGCCACGGTCGAGGTTGCGGTAGCCGATGGCTTCGCTGATGTGCTGCACCTCCACACGTTCTGAGCCGTCGAGGTCGGCGATGGTGCGCGCCACCTTCAGTATGCGGTTATAGGCGCGGGCGGAGAGCGAGAACTTCTCCATGGCGGTGCGCAGGAGATTGATGGAGGCGTCGTCGGGCTCGGCGAACTGGTGAATCATGCGCTCAGTCATCTGCGCATTGCAGTGTATGCCTTTGAAGTCTTTGTAGCGGGCGGTCTGTATGTCGCGTGCCTTGATGACACGCTCACGGATGGCAGCACTCGGCTCACCGGGCTGCGCTTTCGAGATGTCCTTAAACGGCACGGGCGTAATCTCGCACTGGATGTCGATGCGGTCGAGTAGCGGACCGGATATCTTGCTCATGTAACGCTGTATCTGTCCGGGCGTGCAGCAGCACTTGTGAGTCGGGTCGTTGTAATAGCCGCAGGGACAGGGGTTCATCGAGGCGATGAACATGAACGAGCAGGGGAACTCCACGGTGTACTTCGAGCGCGAGATGGTTATCTTATGGTCTTCGAGCGGCTGACGCAGCACTTCGAGGGTCTGCTTGTTGAATTCGGGCAGCTCGTCGGCGAACAAGACACCGTTATGTGCCAGCGATATCTCGCCAGGCTGCGGATTGATGCCGCCACCTACGAGTGCCACTTCCGATATGGTGTGATGGGGCGAGCGGAACGGGCGTTGCGAGATGAGCGATGTGCCGCGTTTCAGCTTTCCGGCTACGCTGTGTATCTGCGTCGTCTCCAGACTCTCCGAGAGCGATAGCGGCGGCAGAATAGAGGGTAGACGCTTCGCCATCATCGACTTGCCCGAACCCGGAGGCCCCACCATTATCAGGTTGTGTCCGCCTGCCGCTGCCACTTCCAACGCACGCTTCACGCTCTCCTGACCGCGCACGTCTGCGAAGTCGAGGTCGAAGCGGCTCTGCTGCTCGTAGAACTCGCGGCGTGTGTCGACGTGTGTCGGCTCGTAGATTTCTCTTCCGGTGAGCAGATTGATGACATCTGTGATGCTTTCCATGCCGTACACCTCCAGATTGTTCACCACCGCTGCCTCACGCTCGTTCTGCTTCGGCACAATCAGTCCTTTGAACTTCTCGGCTCTTGCCCGTATGGCTATGGGCAGAGCTCCTTTCACGGGCTGCAGCGTGCCGTCTAAGCTCAGCTCGCCCACGAGCATATAGTCGCCGATAGTGTCGGCTGTCACGGCTCCGCTCGCGGTGAGTATAGCCATAGCCAGCGGCAGGTCGAACGAGCTACCCTCCTTGCGCAGGTCGGCTGGAGCGAGGTTGATGGTGATGTCTGCGTGCGGAAACTTATATCCGTTCACCTGCAACGCCGACGCGATGCGGTCGCGTCCTTCGCGCACGGCGGTGTCTCCGAGTCCGGTCATGCGATACATCACGCCGGGCACGATATTCACTTCCACGGTTACGGTGGTCACGTCGAGTCCATTGACAGCTGCGGAATAAGTCTTTACGAGCATAGTTCTATTCGGGTTTTAATGGGTTAGTAGTGTGCGTTCTTCCGTAAGTCGGAAGTGGCTGTTGACTACAAATTTAGTTGTTTCATTTGTTTTATCCAAGTGTATGGCGTTTTTTCTGCCAAAAATACACTAACTTTGCCTAAAATAGATTATCCGATACAACATGGAAGAAGATTTCGACATACGTCAGGAGCAGGGGCGCAAGGGCGAGAAGGACTTTGAGAACGCTCTGCGACCGCTGCGGTTCGGCGATTTCAGCGGACAGCAGAAGGTGGTGGAGAACCTCGAAGTGTTCGTCGAGGCGGCGAAGTACCGCGGCGAACCGCTCGACCATACGCTGCTGCACGGTCCCCCTGGACTGGGCAAGACGACACTTAGCAACATCATAGCCAACGAACTGGGCGTGGGCTTCAAGATTACGAGCGGACCGGTGCTCGACAAACCGGGCGACCTCGCCGGCATCCTCACTTCGCTGGAGCCGCGCGACGTGCTCTTCATCGACGAGATCCACCGCCTATCGCCGGTCGTAGAGGAGTATCTCTACTCGGCGATGGAGGACTATCGCATCGACATAATGATCGACAAGGGTCCGTCGGCGCGGTCTATACAGATTGACCTCAACCCGTTCACACTCGTAGGAGCCACAACGCGCAGCGGACTGCTCACGGCTCCGCTCCGCGCACGCTTCGGCATCAACCTCCACCTGGAGTATTACGGACCGGAGATGCTGCAGAAGATTATCAAGCGCTCGGCAATGATTTTGAAGGTGCCCATCGACGACGATGCGGCTATAGAGATTGCGCGCCGCTCGCGTGGCACGCCGCGTATTGCGAACGCTCTGCTGCGCCGTGTGCGCGACTTTGCGCAGGTGAAGGGCAACGGACGCATCGACCGCGACATTGCGCGCATCTCACTCTCAGCACTGAACATCGACCAGTATGGCTTGGACGAGATTGATAACAAGATTCTGCTCACCATCATCGACAAGTTCCGCGGCGGACCAGTCGGCGTGTCTACCATCGCCACCGCTATCGGCGAGGACACTGGCACCGTCGAGGAGGTGTACGAACCGTATCTCATCATGGAGGGCTTCATAAAGCGCACGCAGCGCGGACGCATGGTCACTCCCCTCGCCTACCAGCACCTCGGACGACCGATGACTGGCAGCAACGCTGTGGAACCGGGACTGTTCGACTAAAGCATACAGAGAACCGTAAAACATTTGGCTATGGACTATCAACCATTATTGGAACACATCCGACAAGAGATAGAGGTCTACGCTCACGACGGCAAGCAGGCCGACTACATACCGGCTTTAGCTAACGTAAACGCCGACCAGTTCGGGCTCTGCCTCAACATTCTCGACGGCAGAACCTACCGCCTCGGAGCATCCGACGTGAAGTTCTCAATACAGAGCATCTCCAAGGTGTTCTCGCTTGCCGTAGCACTGAGTCTGTTAGGCAAGGATCTGTGGCAAAGAATAGGCAAGGAGCCGTCGGGCACAGCATTCAACTCGCTTGTGCAACTGGAGTACGAGCACGGCAAGCCGCGCAACCCGTTCATCAACGCCGGTGCCTTGGTCACTGCCGACGTTATCCTCTCGCTCATCGACAACCCGAAGGAGTTCTTCATCAATTTCGTGCGCACGCTGGCTGACAACCCTGACATCAACTACTCGGAGGAGGTGACGCGCTCGGAGCTGAGCTGCTGCAATCTGAACGCTTCCATTGCCTATCTGCTGAAGCATCACGGCAATCTGCATAACGATGTGCACGACGTGCTCGACTTCTACTGCACGATGTGCTCTGTAGAGATGAGCTGCGAGGATCTCTCGCGTGCCTTCATGGCATTCGCCAAGAGCAGTCAGCCGTTCTCTCACGCTGGTGTCAACCTGAGCATATCGCGAGTGAAACGCATCAATGCCATCATGCAGACCTGCGGCTTATACGACGAGTCGGGAGAGTTCGCATTTCTTGTCGGTCTGCCTGCCAAGAGCGGCGTGGGCGGAGGCATCGTGGCTTTATACCCTTCGCGCTACTCTATTGCGGTATGGAGCCCGCGACTCAACTCGAAGGGCAACTCCATCATGGGAATGAAAGCTCTTGAGCTGTTCACATCCGAAACAGAGGAGTCGATATTCTAAAAACATAATAACAGAGGAGTCGATATTCTAAAAGGTAAAAGCGAGGCAATGTCAGCACCGACATTGCCTCGCTTTTTACTTTTTTACCTTTTTACTCTTTTACTCTTTTACTTTTTTACTTTTTAATTACTCTTCCTCGAGCAACACTCTGCTTGCCCACTCGTTGGCCTTGCCACAGTCGGCGTTGTGTCCGTACGGAATCTCAAGGCCGTTCTGCATGATATACCGTGCCTCATACTCTTGCAAATATAGCGATTTTTTCCGTCTCTACAAACGTTTTACCAGACAAACTATTATGGTTAGATGATCCGCGTCGACCGTTACGAGCATCCGCGTCGGTCGTTACGAGCATCTGCGTCGGTCGTTACGAGCATCCGCGTCGGTCGTTACGAGCATCTGCGTCGGTCGATACGAGCATCCGCGTCGGTCGATACGAGCATCCGCGTCGGTCGATGCGGATGGGCATAACAAAGGTTTTCTGGGGCAATTAAGCCGAGCTTAAGGCAGCGACTTAAGGCAGCGTATAAGCCGAACTAAGCCGCTTTAAGCCTTCCTAAGCCTTTAACAATTCAAAACTCAAAATTCAAAACTCACAACTCATTCCGGTGCAGCTCCGCCAGCAGCTTCACGCTCTGGCAGTGGAGGTCGATGTGTCGCTGTAGCTTCTCGTAGATGCTGTTTATCTCCACGTAGTAGACAAGGGCGGTTATCTCGCCCTGCTGCAGTGCCTTCTTGAAGAGCGCGAGCGACTCCTGCAGGAGCTTCACGTCGCTGTGGTCTATCACCTCCTGCAAGCCCTGCAGCTGCTCGTAGCTGGTGCGCAGCTCGGCTTCGGCATCGTGCTGCGCCTGCTGCACCTGCAGTGCGGCACTCTGACGGCGCTCGCGTGCCGCCTTAACGTTGCTGCTGTTGCTGTAGAGCGGAAAGCTAACGCCTACCATGAAGCCGTTGATGGCTTCGCGCTGCTCGGTGTTGCGGCGGTAGCCGAAGGAGATGCTGGGCAGCCACTCGCTCTTCTGCTGCTTCAGGTTCAGGTCGGCAGCGCGGAGGGCGGTCTGCGCCACTGCCACGTCGGCATCCGAGGCGAGGGCGAGGGCGCGATACTGCTCGAAGTCGGCTATCGGCTCGTAGTGGGGCAGCTCGGTAGTGGCTACGTCGATGGGCTTGCCGCCGTTGAGCTGCTTGAGTTGCTGCAGGAGGGCGGTGCGCTCGCCTTCTGCCTCGCTGACGAGGGTGCGCACCTCCATACAGTCGAGCTTCACCTTGTTCAGTTCAAGGGCGTTGGCATCGCCTGCCTCCATGCGCTTCTCGTACATCTGCAGAAGTGTCTCGCTGTTGGCAAGGCGCTCGCGGAGCATGGCGAGGGTCTGGTTCACGCGGATGAGGTCGAGGCAGACGAGCTGCGCCTGCAGGAGTATGTCGCGACGCTGCTTGGATATCTGCTTCTCGCCCACCGCCTGCTGCATCTGCGCTTGCTTGCTGCGGGCGGCGTACTTCGTGGGGAAGTCGATCTCCTGACTCACCACGAGCTCGCTCTCGGCTACGCCGGAGTAGCCTTTCGTGAAGAACGGGCTGTACTCTACGGACGGACCGCCAAGGGTGTTCGTGGCTTTTATGTCGAGCACGTCGGCGCGCGTGTCGTGCGCTGCCGACTGCAGGGTGAGGTTGTTCGCAGCTATCTGCTTGAGCACGTCGCCAATGGTGTCGGCGAAGGCGGCGCTACATGCGCTGAGTGCCACGGCTGTGGCGATTAGATATCTTCTCATATATTATCGGTACTATGAATGCGTTGAGTAATGTGGAGCTGATGAGTCCGCCGAGAATCACCTTCGCCATCGGCGACTGTATCTCGTTGCCGGGCAGGTCGCCGCCGAGGGCGAGGGGCACGAGAGCGAGAGCTGAGGTGAGGGCAGTCATGAGTATGGGGTTCAAACGCGAGAGCGAGCCTTCGACGATGGCGTCGCGCACGCTTCTGCCTTCCTCTGTGCGCAGACGCTTGTACTCGGTGATGAGCAGCATACCGTTGCGCGTGGCGATGCCGAAGAGCGAGATGAAGCCGATGACGGCTGGGATGCTTACCTCGCCTGTGGTGAGCACTATGGCGAAGATGCCGCCGATGAGTGCCAACGGGAGGTTGAGCAGTATGACGCCGGCTTCCAGGGCGTTGCGGAACTGCATGAAGAGCAGGAAGAAGATGACGACGATGGCAACCATGCAGGTGAGATAGAGCACGCGGCTGGCACTCTCTTGACTCTCAAACTGTCCGCCGTACTCTACGTGGTAGCCTTCGGGCAGCTGCACTTTCTCGTCTACTGCCTGCTTGATGTCGGCTACTACGTCGCTCAAGGCTCTGCCGCTGGTGTTGGCGGAGATTACTATCTTGCGCTGCACGTTCTCGCGGTTGATGGTGTTGGGTCCGGCACTGGATATGATGTCTGCCACGTCGCTCAGTGGCACCTTGCGTCCGTCCTGCGTGTCGATGATGAGGTTGCTCACCTCGTCGTAGTCGGCGGCTTTCACCACGAGGTTGAAGGCTCTGCCGGCTTCGTACACCTGGGAGACGGTCTCGCCGGCGAGGTTCACGGCGAGGAACTCGTTGAACTCGAGCAGCGTGATGCCGTTGCGCACGAGCAGTTCGCGGCGCGGCACTATCTTCAGCTCGGGGCGCTCTATCTGCTGCTCCACGTTGAGGTCGGCGATGCCCTTTATGTCCTGGCATGCGTCCTTTATCTGGTTGCCGATGGTGAACATGCGGTTGAGGTCGGTGCCGAAGAGCTTGATGGCGATGCTGGCTTGTGTGCCGGAGAGCATGGCGTCGATGCGGTGGGAGATGGGCTGACCGATCTCGATGTTGGCACCGGCGAGCACCGAGAGGCGCTTGCGCACGTCGTTGAGCACTTCCTCATGGCTGCGGTCTTTCAGCTCGAACGGGGCTTCTATCTCGCTCACGTTCACGCCGAGGGCGTGCTCGTCGAGTTCGGCACGACCGGTCTTGCGCGCCACGGTCTTTATCTCGGGCACCTGCAGCAGCAGTCGCTCGGCACGTGCACCGATAGAGTCGCTCTCTTCGAGCGAGATACCGGGCAGCGAGGAGATGTTGATGGTGAACGAGCCTTCGTTGAACTTGGGCAGGAAGCTGCTGCCTAAGCAGAAGAACACGCCCACGGCGACAACGAACAGCGCTGCGGTGCCTACTATCACCTTGCGTGTGTTAGCGAGCACCCACAGCATGGCACGCTCGTAATATGTCTTAAGCCACACTGCCACGAAGGCTTCCTTCGGCAGCTCGCCCTTGCTCTTGCCGAGCAGGTAGCTGCAGAGCACGGGGGTGAGCGTGAGGGCTACGAGGGTGGAGGCGAAGAGGGCTGTCACGAAGGCGATGCCAAGGGGTATGAGCATCCTGCCTTCCATGCCGCTGAGGAAGAAGAGCGGCGCGAAGCTCACCACGATAATCAGCGTGGAGTTGAGGATAGGCATACGCACCTCGCGCGAAGCGTTGTACACGAGTTCTATGATGGGCACTCGCTCTGCCTCGGGCAGCGCGCGGTTCTGGCGTATGTGCTTGTACACGTTCTCCACGTCGACGATGGCATCGTCGACGAGCGAGCCGATGGCTATGGCGAGTCCGCCGAGGGTCATGGTGTTGATGCTGATGCCGAGGGCGTTGAGCACTATCATCGCCACGAGGAACGAGATGGGGATCGTGACGAGCGAGATGAGCGTGGTGCGCACGTTGGCGAGGAAGAGCATAAGGATGACAACGACGAAGATGGCACCCTCGATAAGTGATTTCTGCACGTTGTCGATGCTGCTCTCGATGAAGTCTGCCTGGCGGAAGATGTCGGTAGAGATATGTACGTCGGAGGGCAGGGTCTGCTTGAGGTCGTCGAGTGCGAGGTCGAGGTGCTTAGTGAGGTCGATGGTGCTCGTATTGGGCTGCTTCGTAACGGTGAGGAGCACGGCTGACTGGGCACGCTCGCTGGCTACACCGAGCTTCGGCGACTGGTTGCCTATCTTTATCGTGGCTACGTCGGCGAGGGTGACGACGCTCTCACCGTTCTTCTTCACGATGCTCGTGCCGAGCTTCTCCACGTCGTTGGTCGAGGTGATGCCGCGGATGATGTACTCGTTGCCGTACTTGTAGCGCACGCCGCCGTTGGTGTTGGTGTTCATGCCGCGGGTGCACGCCATGATGTCGGCGAGCGACACGCCGAAGTGCTTCATCCTGCCCGGACTCAGGAGTATCTGATACTCCTTGATGTCGCCGCCGTGCACGCTCACCTGAGCCACACCGCCGGTGGAGAGCAGGCGCGGACGTATCACCCAGTCGGCGTACGTGCGCAGGTCTTGCTGCGAGGTGTGCTTACTGGTGAGGCTCACGATGAGCACCTCGCCGAGTATCGACGACTGCGGACCGAGCACGGGAGCACTCACTCCGGCGGGCATCTGCTCGCCTACTGCGGCGAGTTTCTCGCTCACAATCTGGCGTGCAAGGTAGATGTCGGTGCCCCAGTCGAACTCCACCCACACTACGGAGAAGCCGTTGGTCGACTGCGAGCGCACGCGGCGCACACCGGTGCTGCCGTTGACGGCGGTCTCTATCGGGAACGTCACGAGCTGCTCCACCTCCTCGGTCGCCATGCCGCCGGCTTCGGTCATAATGACCACGGTCGGTGCGTTGAGGTCGGGGAACACGTCCACATCGGTCTTACTGGTGGAGTACAGTCCGCCTATGACGAGCAGCACCGACGCCACCAACACGAGTATTCTGTTCTCAAGCGAGAAGCGTATTACTTTATTCAACATAGCTTTTTTTTTATTAGTTAACGAGTTGACGAGGAGACTTCCTCAAGAGGTGCACTTATAGGAGGGTATGGCATCCTGCCATACCCACGCTGCCACCAAACTATCTTCCCACAGAATTCACCGAATTCACAGAAATTCTTGCTGAGATATTCTCCCACAGATATCACAGATGCGCACAGATATTTTAGGACACCCTCCCAGTCTGTGCAATTGTAGGAGGGTATGGCATCCCTGCCATACCCACGCACCCTACCAGGGGGTGCAGTGGTCTCCACTGCACCAACCAAGCAAGAACTGCACCAACCAAGCTGCCATTGCATCCTCCCACAGAATTCACAGAACACACAGAAGCCTCTTGCTGAAATGTACTCCCACAGAATTCACAGAATTTTCTTGCAGAGGAGAACTTCTGTGTATTCTGCGTGTTCCGTGGGACAATACTACGCAACCTAAACATCTGTGGGCATCTGTGCCATCTGTGGGAGGATTATTAAGTGGGCGGCGTGGGTATGGCAGGGATGCCATACCCTCCTAAGTGTGTTCTGTGGGCAGTACATCTCTGCTTGGTTGGTGCAGCAGAGACTGCTGCACCCCCTGAGAGAACATCTGTGAGTATCTGTGAAATCTGTGGGAGAACACCACGCACCCTAACCTTCTATGTATTCCGTGGGAGAACACGCACTGTTTGCTTGTATACTCGTCCCTCGTCTACTTCAGAAATCAATGATTATGGTTATGCGCCGGGATAGCGTTCGCAGCCGAAGCCAATCGTACCTGCACGGCACCCTTCGTCACGACGCGGTCGCCCTGCTTCACACCCGTGAGTATCTCCACACGCTCGCCGTCGCTCTCGCCCAGCGTCACCTCCTGCTTGCGGTAGCCCTCCGCGTCTATCTGCACGTAGACGAAGTGGATGCCCTGCTCCTCGGTGAGGGCGGTGAGGGGCAGCGTGATGACGTTGTGGCGGTCTTGGGTTATGAGGTATATCTCGGCGTAAGAACCCTGCACTACGTCACCCGTGTTGTTGAACTCGAAGATGACGGGCAGATACGAGTTGTTCACCTCCGCCGAACGACCGTACGACTTTATGCGTCCGCCCATCTCTGTGATGTCGTAGAGACGCTTGCTGTAGCTCGTGCGGAACTTCGCACAGCGTATCTTATTCAGCTCATTGAAGTGGCGCTCGGGTATCTCCGCACGCAGGTAGAGGTGTTTGTTCTGCGTGATGATGGCGAGCGGCTGACCGGCTTCCACGTAGTCGCCACCGTTCACGAGACACTGCTTCACGTAGCCACTGCGCGGAGCCGTCACCACTACTCCACCCGCGCTGCGCGTGCGCTGCATACTGTTATATGTGAGCTTCGCCGCCTCATACTCGGCTTTCGCCACGGCGAGGTCTTTCTCGCTTATTATACGGTCCTTGATGAGTATCTTCGCACGTGTGTAGTCGCGTTCGGCACGCTCGTAGTCGATGCGTGCACGCTGCACGGGGTCGCCCTCGGCGGTCTGCATACCGGCGGAGGTGATGGAGAACAACGTGGTGCCGCTTGCTACCTTCAGTCCCTCGCTCACGTGGTTCTTGTACTGCACGCGTCCGCTGATGGTAGCCACGACGGTGGTCTCGTCGCACGATGCCGACATCACCTTTCCGCTCGTGTGTATCACGCCGTGGAACGTGCTGGGCTTCACCTCCTCCACCTTCACTCCGGCTGCACGGGCTTTCTCCGCAGAGAGTATTATCTCGTCGGCATGTGCGCCCTTCGCCTCTTTGCCTGCAAGCTCAGCCTCATGGTCGTGTCCCTCCGCCTCGCTGTGGTCGTGGTCGTGGTCATGGTCGTGCGCAGCATGTTCATGGTCTGCATGGTCGTGACCGTCGTGCGCATTGCTTCCGCAGGCGCTCATTCCCGCCACAAAGACTGCTGATAATAAGTAATAGGATATTCTTCTAATCATATTTCATTTGTTGTTAATTACTAAGAGAAAAATAATCATTGACAAAGTTCGGAAAAATATTCTGCAACCTTGTTGCAAACTTCAAGGGGGGGCAGCTCCAGGGGGGCAGCTGTCTCCGCTGCACCAACAAAGCTAACAGAGCTATCTCAAGGGGGTGCACTTGTCTCAAGTGCACCAACAAAGCAAACAGTGCAAACTATAGGAGGGTATGGCATCCCTGCCATACCCACGCAGCCACCAAACTATCTTCCCACAGAACCCTACGCAGCCTAACCATCTGTACGCATCTATGGGAGGCTCTTCTCTGCCAGAAGTTTCTGTGTGTTCCGTGGATTCCGTGGGAGAATATTCTCCGCCAGAAGCTTCTGTGTGTTCCGTGAATTCCGTGGGAGAACCCTACGCAGCCTAACCATCTGTGAGCATCTGTGCCATCTGTGGGAGGCTCTTCTACGCCAGAAGCTTCTGTGAATTCCGTGAATTCCGTGGGAGAACCCTACGCAACCTAACCATCTGTGGGCATCTATGCACATCTGTGGGAGGCTCTTCTCTGCCAGAAGTTTCTGTGAATTCCGTGAATTCCGTGGGAGGATTTCAGAGGGCGGCGTGGGTATGGCAGGGATGCCATACCCTCCTAAGTGTGTTCCGTGGACAGTACATCTCTGCTCGGTTGGTGCAGCAGAGACTGCTGCACCCCCTAAACTTTCTGTGGGTTCCGTGCATTCTGTGGGAGAATACTGCTGCACTCCCTGAGAGAAAAACACAAAGAGGGCATGGCGGAATGCCATGCCCTCTTATTTGTAATATTTGCTTGGTTGCTGCACCTTATAGGGGGTTATTGCAAACCTTTTACTTCTTCTATTGATAAACCTGAGCCCTGTGCAACCTGCTCTACGGTAAGTCCCATTGCAAGGAACTGCTTCGCAATAGCCTTCTTCTCTTCCGCACGACCTTCCGCACGTCCTTCTGCACGACCTTGTTTCATACCTTTGGCGTGTCCTTCCGCATGACCCTCCGCGTGTCCTTTCTCTCGTGCCTCGCGCTCTGCAGCTGCCATGCACGCCATATTGTCGCGCACGACCCAGAGACTATTCTCGTACGCCTCCCACTCCTTCTTTGTAAGGCGGTGGCTGTCGGCATAGTCCTCAAGCTGCTTGAATATCTCCTTTTGTGCCGTGAACGGCATTCTGCTTAATGCTTCCATATGCTTCAATACGTAAATCCATTTCTCAAAATCTGTAACACATTCCTCCGCCTTCTTCTCGAAGAGCGGAAGCGCCAAGTAGATAAAGCGGAGCTTGTTGGACACCTGCGCCTTCGTGTCCTTGTCCGCTAATACGATGTCCGTACGGAACTTAGATACCTCGTCCGTATGCGGCATGTAGTTCATAAAACATATCGTGTAAACGGGCAGAAACTTATAGGCATCCTCACGCTCTGCCCTACCCTTGTCCACCTGGTCGAGGATGCTACGGCAGGCGTAGCAGATGGAGCGGTCGAGGAAGTTCGGCTGCCAGCGGTTCTGCATCTCAACGATAAAGCGGTCGCCGGTATCCGTCTCGCAGTAGACATCGCAGATGATGCCACGCTGGTCTTTCGTGGGTGGCAGCAGTTCCTTGTCGCGGAACGTGAGGTCCTTGACGTGTAGTTCATCGACGAGCAGGTCGTTGAGGAAACTTATCAGCAACGGTTTACTGAACTCCTGTCCGAACAGTCGCTTGAAGCCCCAGTCGGTGAACGGATTGATGTATTTGCCCATAGTCCTATACTTTGTTTACATTGCAAATATACAACGAAACTTCGTAACGACAAAGAAATCAATGCACTTTTTGCACTCTACAAGGGGGTGCAGTGGTCTCCACTGCACCAACCAAGCAAACCGCGCATATCCTCCCACAGAATTCGCAGAACCCACAGAAACCTCTTGCTGAGATATCCTCCCACAGATTGCACAGAGGTACACAGATATTTCTTACTGAGATATCCTCCCACGGATTGCACAGAACACGCAGAATTTTAGCCCCCAGTATGTGCAATTGTAGGAGGGTATGGCATCCCTGCCATACCAACGCACCCTCCCAGGAGGTGCAGTGGTCTCCACTGCACCAACCAAGCAGCCACTGCATCCTCCCACAGAATTCACCGAATTCACAGAAACCTCTTGCTGAGATATCCTCCCACAGATGACACAGATGCGCACAGATATTTCTTTCTGAGATATTCTCCCACGGATTGCACAGAACACGCAGAATTTTAGTCCCCAGTCTGTGCAATTATAGGAGGGTATGGCATCCTGCCATACCCACGCAGACACCAAACTATCTTCCCACAGAAGCCACAGAACCTTACGCAGCCTAACCATCTGTGGGCATCTGCGAAATCCGTGGGAGGCTCTTCTACGCCAGAAATTTCTGTGAATTCTGTGAATTCCGTGGGAGGATTGGCAGAGAGTGGCGTGGGTATGGCAGGGATGCCATACCCTCCTAATCTGTGCACATCCGTGCAATCTGTGGGAGAATATCTTGCGCCAGAAATTTCTGTGAATTCTGTGAATTCCGTGGGAGGATTGGCAGAGGGTGGCGTGGGTATGGCAGGGATGCCATACCCTCCTAATCTGTGAGCATCTGTGAATTCTGTGGGAGAACCCTACGCAGCCAAACCATCTGTGTGCATCTGTGCCATCTGTGGGAGAATTATCAAGTGGGCGGCGTGGGTATGGCAGGGATGCCATACCCTCCTAAGTGTGTTCTGTGGGAGAACACGCACCCTAAACTTCTGTGGGTTCCGTGCATTCCGTGGGGAGAACACGCATCCCCTGGGGGGAAAAACAAAGAGGGCATGGCGGAATGCCATGCCCTCTTACGTTAGTTATGTGGATGCGTGGGTATGGCAAGGATGCCATACCCTCCTATGATTACTTAACGAGTACCTTCTTAACCTTGCCGTCAGCGGTGCGAACGATGTTCAGACCCTTCTGGAGCTTGTTAAGCTTAACGCCGTTAACTGTGAAGAGCTGTGCCTCACCGTTAGCAACCTCAGCATTGATTGAGCTGATGCCGTCAACAACCGGCTCTACAACCTTAAGAGTTGCGTCCCAAACGCCACCACCGTCAGAGAGGATACTGCTTGAACCACCAGGGAGGATGCAGTTCCAATCGAACTTGAAGCGGATACGATATTCGCCAGCCTTAGCAGGAGCCTTGAACGAAGGTGCAACATAAGTATTGCGAGCATCTCCTGTAAGTTCATCACCTACTGAGTTGTAACCAGATGCATCGTTCTTTGGATTAGAGTCGAGAGAGTAGAAGCTGAATGCTACCAAATCGGTGCCAGTCTGATCCCACTGTCCTTCCTTGTAAGAGAACTGACCATCGTTATCGAAGTCGATGTAAACGAAGCTATGCATCCATTCGCCTGTGTAATCGAACGAAGCTGTCAGTTCGCTGCCAGCCTCAACTGTGAACGGTTCGTCTGCTGTATGATCCTCGTAAGCAGCCTTTGAAGTCTTAACGCTCTTTGTCTGCTTTTCCTTGCCTGTCTGCTGGAGAGAGAAGCTGTTGAGGGCACGAGAATTATGTGTGCTGTTAGCTGTCTTGTCGAAGTTGATAGGATATTCCTCAACATCTGGAGTCTTCTCGTAGTTGAACTCACCACCGAGAGTCTTCTCACCTGCTGTGATAGCGAATGTGAGTGCGAATGCATCGTTTTCAGTTTCTGCTTCATCATTCATGATTACATTGAACACAGCTGTTGCAGATGTAGCACCGAGGAATGTAGCAGTAGCCTCGTCAGCAGTAGCGTTGAGAACCATTGCTGGCTCAGCAGGAGTTGTTTCACCCTCTTCTGCGAGCGGATCCTGACCACCAGGTTGTGGTGTAGGAAGTGCACCAGTGAATACGAGGTCCTGAGTCTTCTCGTTGAGTGTTACGTCCTTAAGAGTGAGCTTGAACTCACCAGTAGCAGTAGCCAAGAACTCTACCTTAGCCTGGTCAGCCTGGAAGAGGTCTGTCTCAGGAGCAGCAGCGTCGTAGATGTGGAGGTTGTTTGTGTAAACCTCAGGTGTTTCTTCCTCAGTGTAGTTGAACTCGCCCTGATATTCTAAGCTTGTATTATTGAGAACAAAGCCCATCTTGATCTCTTCAGCAGAAACCTCTGTGATCTCGAATGTTGCGCTCATCTCCTCGCTGAAGAATTCTGTTGTAGCAGCATCCGACTTAGCAATGATTGTGAGCGGCTCTGTTGCCTCAGTAGGAGCCTCTTCAATGAGTGCCTTACCTACGAATACGAGGTCCTGAGTCTTGTTGAGCATATTCACGTTCTTAAGAGTTACCTTATAAGACTCGTCAGAGTACTTGATGATGTTCACATTAGCTTCAGCCTCTTCAACAACTGTCGTTTCGCCATCCAGGATGCGGAGGTTGCTTGTGTATTTCTTGTTAGAAGACTCTGTTACAGCGTCAGGGTTCTCACCAACAGTGAATGTTGTGCCGTCAACTGACACCATTGTCATGTAGAGTTTCTGTGTTGCGTCCTCACTGTAAACAACTGCGTTAACAGTGTAGGTAACAGTCGACGCAGCATCATTTACTGCTTGACCAGTGTAGGTGGTGCGACCCTTAGCGTCTGTACCCTTTGTGAGGTTTGTAGCAGAAATGCCGTAGCCAGCACCATTGAATGTCATCTGAACTGTTTCGTCAGACATTTCCTTGAATGTTACGTCTGCAGTGCCAGTCACACCGTTTGAAGCAGAGAGTGTAACGCCAGTGAACGGAACAGTAGCAACTACCTTCGGAGCGTCTGGGTCTTCACCAATAATATATGTAACGTTGTTCGTATCATCAGTCAAAGTCATATAGAGATGCTTTGCGCCATCCTCTGTTGTATAAACAACACCATTAACGACGTATTTCACACCAGATACAACAGTGCTCTCTGCTTCACCAATATAAGTAGTGCGACCCTTAGCGTCTGTACCAACAGAAATCTCACCAACCTTTGTAGAAACCGGAGCAGTGATCTCCATTGTGTATGTGCCGTCGCTCATCTTGTTCACCTTAACTTTAGCAATGCCTTTGGTGTCGTTTGTACCAACATAAGCATCTTGGTCATAGGTGAAAGTCTCGTCAACTGTTACTGGAGGAACCTCTGTCCATTCGAGAGGAACAACCTTGATGTAGTTGTATAAAGCACCAGCTGGTTTGTCAGCAGCACCAACAACGATTTCTGACTGGTTGGTGAGATGAGCAATATTAGATGCAGAAATAACAACATTGCCCTGGCATTTTACACCACCTTTCTTAGAGATTTCAAAACGAACGGGGTCTTCACCCTTAGTAACCTGATCAGTATTAGCGTTGTTAGGCTGACCAGGAGCATAACCCTGAACAGTAGAGCCATTAGTATTGTAGAAAATTATACCATATTTATTCCAACCTGCAGTTTGTCCTTTCTTGGTTACACCGAGGAAGCCCTTGTCAGAACCAGTGCTTGCGAGATTAATAGAAGCAACAAGCTTCTGTGTGTTCCAGTCGATAGTTACATTTTCGCCCCAACTTGAACCCTCTGTGCTTTGGAAGTTCTCCTTAACGGTTACGATAGATGATGTTTCGCCACCGGTCTCGCCACCGCCGGTAGAACCGCCGTCGAAGCCTTCGTCAGTGCCGAAGGTGTACTTCAGCGTATAGTTGGCGAAAGAATTAGGAGCATAAGTTCCCTCAAATGTAGCATAAGCCTTATCACCCTTAAACTTAACGAAGAGTTTTGCATTCTTCAATTCTGCGTTATCGCTTCCGCGAAAAGCGTAAGGAGCTACATCAATAGTTGTAACACCATTTGCGTCGGTTGTTGCTTCAACACCTTCACAGATAATTTCGTCCCAATTGCCCAAGCCAAGTGAAGACAAATCACAACCTGTGGCAGTAACTGTATATTTGCCACCGGCATAATCCTCGATTTTGAGAGTACCTTGTGCAATGCTCGGACCTGTTAAATCACTGGTTCTTGTTTTCACAGTGTAGTCCAACTGACCTTTATAGTCAGTAGCAAATGCCATAACGGTAATCATCAACATCGAAAGAAGAGATAAGATTTTTTTCATACTAAATCCTTTCTTTGTTTGTTAATAAATTGTTATTGAATTAAGTTAATTAAAAAAATTCTGTTTGAATAAATCGGTTTTAAAATCGGTTTCTTTCGGTTTTCAGTAGTGGGGGGTTGTGTTGCTTTGTGTTGGCGTGTTCTGCGTATTCTGCGTGTTACGCGCCGCACTCCGGCACTACGCACTCCCTCTTCGGTGCAAATTTAATAAAAATATGTATAGCAGCAAAAATTTTCACAATTTTTTTAAGTTTTTACACTATTAACTCACACAAAACGCACATTCCCTCCTACGAAAACTCCCACGGATAGCGGATTAGGAGGGTATGGCATCCTGCCATTCCCACGCTGCCACCAAACTATCTTCCCACAGAAGTTTCTGGCGGAGAAGAGCCTCCCACAGATTGCACGGATGTGCACAGATTAGGAGAGCCCACTAAACTATTTTCCCACAGAAGCCACAGAAACCACAGAAGTTTCTGATGCAAGATATTCTCCCACAGATTGCACAGATGCTCACAGATTAGGAGGGTATGGCATCCCTGCCATACCCACGCAGCCCTCTTAGGGGTTGCAGCGGTCTCCGCTGCACCAACCAAGCACTCGTGCACCAACATTAATTATCCCACGGAATTCACAGAATTCACAGAATTTTCTGGCTGCGTATATTCTCCGCGCAGATTGCACGGATGTGCACAGATTAGGAGGGTATGGCATCCCTGCCATACCCACGCAGCCACTAAACTATCTTCCCACAGAAGCCACAGAACCTTACACAGCCTAACCATCTGTGGGCATCTGTGAAATCTGTGGGAGAATATTCCTCACCAGTCGCTTCTGTGGGTTCTGCGTGTTCTGTGGGAGAACCCTACGCAGCCTAAAAATCTGTGAGCATCTGTGAAATCTGTGGGAGAATATTCCTCACCAGTCGTTTCTGTGAATTCGGTGAAATCTGTGGGAGGACTTCAGAGGGTGGCGTGGGTATGGCAGGATGCCATACCCTCCTACAAAAACTCCCACAGATTGCACAGATGCGCACAGATTAGGAGGCAAAAACGCAACCTAAAAATCTGTGGGCATCTGTGAAATCCGTGGGAGAATATTCTCCGACAGTCGTTTCTGTGAATTCGGTGAATTCTGTGGGAGGTATGGCAGAGGGTGGCGTGGGTATGGCAGGAATGCCATACCCTCCTACGATTGCTCGGTTGGTGCAGCAGGGACTGCTGCACCCCCTGAGAGGTTATTGCAAGCCTTTTACCTCTTCTATTGATAAGCCAGAGCCCTGTGCAACCTGCTCTACGGTAAGTCCCATTGCAAGGAACTGCTTCGCAATAGCTTTCTTCTCTTCTGCACGACCTTCAGCACGACCTTCAGCACGACCTTCCGCACGTCCTTGTTTCATGCCTTCCGCACGACCTTCTGCACGACCTTTTGCGTGTCCTTCTGCGTGTCCTTTCTCTCGTGCTTCGCGCTCTGCAGCTGCCATGCACGCCATATTGTCGCGCACGACCCAGAGACTATTCTCGTACGCCTCCCACTCCTTCTTTGTAAGGCGGTGGCTGTCGGCATAGTCCTCAAGCTGCTTGAATATCTCCTTTTGTGCCGTGAACGGCATTCTGCTTAATGCTTCCATATGCTTCAATACGTAAATCCATTTCTCAAAATCTGTAACACATTCCTCCGCCTTCTTCTCGAAGAGCGGAAGCGCCAAGTAGATAAAGCGGAGCTTGTTGGACACCTGCGCCTTCGTGTCCTTGTCCGCTAATACGATGTCCGTACGGAACTTAGATACCTCGTCCGTATGCGGCATGTAGTTCATAAAACATATCGTGTAAACGGGCAGAAACTTATAGGCATCCTCACGCTCTGCCCTACCCTTGTCCACCTGGTCGAGGATGCTACGGCAGGCGTAGCAGATGGAGCGGTCGAGGAAGTTCGGCTGCCAGCGGTTCTGCATCTCAACGATAAAGCGGTCGCCGGTATCCGTCTCGCAGTAGACATCGCAGATGATGCCACGCTGGTCTTTCGTGGGTGGCAGCAGTTCCTTGTCGCGGAACGTGAGGTCCTTGACGTGTAGTTCATCGACGAGCAGGTCGTTGAGGAAACTTATCAGCAACGGTTTACTGAACTCCTGTCCGAACAGTCGCTTGAAGCCCCAGTCGGTGAACGGATTGATGTATTTGCCCATAGTCCTATACTTTGTTTACATTGCAAATATACAATGAAACTTCGTAACGACAAAGAAATCAATGCACTTTTTGCATCTGCACATTCTCCCACAGAACCCACAGAAGTTTCTGGCTGCGCAAGATATTCTCCCACGGATTGCACGGATACACACAGATTAGGAGAGCCCACTAAACTATCTTCCCACAGAAGCCACAGAACCCACAGAAGCTTCTGGCAGAGAAGAAAAATCTGTGAGCATCTGTGAAATCTGTGGGAGAATATTCTCCGCGCAGTCGTTTCTGTGAATTCGGTGAAATCTGTGGGAGGACTTCAGAGGGCGGCGTGGGTATGGCAGGATGCCATACCCTCCTACAAAAACTCCCACAGATTGCACGGATGTGCACAGATTAGGAGGCAAAAACGCAACCTAAAAATCTGTGAGCATCTGTGAAATCTGTGGGAGAATATTCTCCGACAGTCGTTTCTGTGGGTTCTGCGAATTCTGTGGGAGGATATGCACGATTGCTCGGTTGGTGCAGCAGAGACTGCTGCACCCCCTTAGAGGGTGGCGTGGGTATGGCAAGATGCCATACCCTCCTAAGATTAGTCGGCGAGCTTAGCCTTGATGAACTCGCGGTTGAGGCGAGCGATGTTGGCGATTGACTCGTTCTTCGGGCACTCAGCCTCGCAAGCGCGGGTGTTGGTGCAGTTGCCGAAGCCGAGCTCCTCCATCTTGGCGATCATCGCCTTTGCACGCTTAGCTGCCTCCGGGCGACCCTGCGGCAGGAGAGCGAGCTGGCTCACCTTAGAGCTTACGAAGAGCATTGCCGAGCCGTTCTTACATGCAGCTACGCAGCAGCCGCAGCCGATACATGTAGCGCAGTCCATAGCCTCGTCAGCGTCTTCCTTCGGGATGAGGATGGCGTTAGCGTCCTGCGGCTGACCGGTGCGAACGCTTACATAACCACCTGCCTGCATGATCTTGTCGAACGCTGTGCGGTCTACCATGCAGTCCTTGATTACGGGGAACGCTGCTGAGCGCCACGGCTCAACGGTGATTACGTCGCCGTCGTTGAACTTACGCATGTAGAGCTGACATGTGGTTGCGCCCTGGTTCGGTCCGTGTGGGTGACCGTTGATGTAGAGTGAGCACATACCGCAGATGCCCTCGCGGCAGTCGTGGTCGAATACGAAAGGCTCGTTGCCTTCCTCGATGAGCTGCTCGTTAAGGATGTCGAGCATCTCAAGGAATGAGGTATCCGTAGGGATATCCTTCATCTCGCGTGTGTCGAAGTGGCCCTTGTCCTGAGGACCGTTCTGACGCCAATATTTCAGTGTGAATGATATGTTTGCCATAATTTTTATTAGTTCTTATAGTTACGTGTCTGTACCTTGATTGCCTCGTATTCGAGCGGTTCCTTGATGAGTTCAGGAGCGGTTTCGTCGTCGCCCTTGTACTCCCAGCAGCCTACGTAGAAGAAGTTCTCGTCGTCGCGCTTTGCCTCGCCCTCTTCTGTCTGGTGCTCCTCACGGAAGTGACCACCGCAAGACTCCTCGCGTGAGAGTGCGTCGTGTGCGATGAGCTCACCCATGAGGATGAAGTCGCGGAGGTGGATAGCCTTGTCGAGCTCTACGTTCAGACCTTCCTTCTTGCCTGGGATGAAGAGGTTGGTGTTGAACTCGTTGCGGAGCTTCTTGATGAGCTTGATGCCTTCCTCGAGACCCTCCTTTGTGCGACCCATGCCTACGTGCTCCCAGAGGATGTGGCCGAGCTCCTTGTGGATAGAGTCGACAGAGCGCTTGCCCTGGATGCCCATGAGGCGGTCGATTTCTGCCTGAACGCCCTTCTCAGCTTCTGCGAACTCAGGGAGGTCGACAGAGAGGTGCGGCCAGATAGCCTGGTCGGCGAGGTAGTTCTGGATGGTGTACGGCAGTACGAAGTAGCCGTCGGCAAGACCCTGCATGAGGGCAGATGCGCCGAGGCGGTTAGCACCGTGGTCAGAGAAGTTGCACTCGCCGATTGCGAACAGACCGGTGATTGAGGTCTGGAGCTCGTAGTCTACCCAGATACCGCCCATTGTGTAGTGGATAGCCGGATAGATCATCATCGGGTTGTAGTACTTCACGCCGTTGATTTCGTTTGCAAGCTCGCCCGGGTTTACGTCGGTGATCTCCTCGTACATGTCGAAGAGGTTGCCGTAACGCTGGCGGATTACGTCGATGCCGAGGCGGTTGATTGACTCAGAGAAGTCGAGGAATACGGCGAGGCCGGTGTTGTTTACGCCGAAGCCCTTGTCGCAACGCTCCTTGGCTGCGCGCGAAGCAACGTCACGCGGAACGAGGTTGCCGAATGCCGGATAGCGACGCTCCAAGTAGTAGTCGCGGTCTTCCTCCGGAATGTCCGAGCCCTTCTTTGTGCCTGCCTGGAGAGCCTTTGCGTCTTCGAGCTTCTTCGGCACCCAGATGCGGCCGTCGTTACGCAGCGACTCTGACATAAGTGTGAGCTTCGACTGCTTGTCGCCGTGTACGGGGATACATGTCGGGTGGATCTGTACGTAGCAAGGGTTAGCGAAGTAAGCACCCTTACGGTAGCACTGAACGGCTGCTGTACAGTTGCAACCCATAGCGTTTGTAGAGAGGAAGTAAGCGTTGCCATAACCGCCAGTAGCGATTACTACGGCGTTAGCCGAGAAGCGCTCGAGCTTGCCGCTGACGAGGTTCTTGGCGATGATACCGCGTGCGCGGCCGTCAACGATTACTACGTCTTCCATCTCGTAGCGTGTGTAGAGCTGTACGCGGCCCGTGCTCACCTGCTTAGAGAGTGCTGAGTAGGCACCGAGGAGGAGCTGCTGACCGGTCTGACCCTTAGCGTAGAATGTACGTGACACCTGAGCACCACCGAACGAACGGTTGGCGAGCATGCCGCCGTACTCGCGTGCGAATGGTACGCCCTGGGCTACGCACTGGTCGATGATGTCGTTTGACACCTCTGCCAGACGGTAAACGTTAGCCTCGCGTGCACGGTAGTCGCCACCCTTCACTGTGTCGTAGAACAGACGGTAAACTGAGTCGCCGTCGTTCTGGTAGTTCTTGGCTGCGTTGATACCGCCCTGAGCGGCGATAGAGTGAGCGCGACGCGGTGAGTCCTGGATGCAGAAGTTTAAAACGCGGAAACCCATCTCGCCGAGGCTGGCTGCTGCAGAAGCACCTGCAAGACCTGTACCTACAACGATGACGTCGAGCTTGAGTTTGTTCTTGGGGTTCACCAGACGCTGGTGAGCTTTATAGTTGGTCCACTTCTCGGCCACTGGGCCTTCAGGGATTCTTGAATTAATTGTCTTAGCCATAATAGGAATTATGATTTTTGAATGTTGATGTTTTTATTAGCAGCAGCTACCGCAGCAGAGGCTCGGTGCGCAGCCGAGGTAGAACAATACTACTACTACGAGGAAGCCGAGGATGAGCAGGGTTGAGTAAACCTGGCTGATCACCTTCCAGCGGCAGAACCATACCTTGCCGTTCCAGCCGAAGGTCTGCATTGCGCTCCAGAAACCGTGTGAGAGGTGGAACCAGAGGGCTACGAGCCATACGATGTAGAGGACAACGTAAACCGGATTCTTGAATGTCTCCTGGATCCAGCCGAAGCCGTCAGCAGGTGCGCATACGCCCTCGAAGCCGAGAAGCTCTGCGAACATCATGTTGTACCAGAAGTTGAAGAGGTGGAGCAACATACCGAGCAACACGATGATGCCCAGAACGAGCATGTTCTGCGATGCCCACTCTACGCCCTTAGGCTTTGCTGTAACCTCGTAACGAGAGTTGCCGCGGGCTGCGCGGTTCTGCATCGTGAGCCAGAAGGCGTAAACGAAGTGGAGAACGCAGAGGGCAGCAAGACCCATTGTTGCTACTACGGCATACCAGTTGGCGCCAAGGAACTCACAAATCATGTTGTAAGCGTCTCCCGAGAAGAGGGCAACAACATTCATTGACATGTGGAATGTCAGGAATAGAACAAGTGCGACGCCGGTGAGGGCCATCACTACCTTTCTACCGATTGATGAATTGATTAACCACATAAATGATTTGAAATTTAAATTATTAATTGATAAAATTATTGATGTTTCTTCGTGCGTAATGGAGGCTGCTCCTCGCGCATATACTATATAATAGGTAGGGGCACATCCTTTCAAGCTGCAAAAATACTGAAATTTGATGATAAATCAAATTATTTCACATCAAAAATCGAATTTATTTCTTAATTTTGCGAACATAAAAGGATGCAGAACGTAAACACACTGTGTATTGCAGCGCAATCTCCGCAGGGTACACACGCTACTTATGGCATCGTGCAGCGGACGCAATCTGACCGGGTGGCGAACGGAATCTGATCGGGCGGCGGACGCAATCTGATCGGGTGGCGAACGGAAACTGATCGGGTGGCGAACGGAAACCGGCGGAGATGTGCCGCCCACAGATGCACCAACAAAGCAAACAGAGAGAGTGTCCCACAGAATACGCGGAACACACAGAACATTCTTGCAGAGAAGCACCTCCCACAGATAGACACAGATGCGCACAGATTAGGAGGGTATGGCATCCCTGCCATACCCACGCCGCCAATAACGCAGCCTAACATTCCGTGGAAATCCGTGAAATCCGTGGGAGAATACTACCACGCTGGTGCAGCTGCCTCTGCAGCACCAACAAAGCAAACAGAGAGAGTGTCCCACAGAATACGCAGAACACACAGAACATTCTGGCAGAGAAAGCCTCCCACAGATAGGCACAGATGCGCACAGATTAGGAGGGTATGGCATCCTGCCATACCCACGCCGCCAATAACGCAGCCTAACATTCCGTGAATTCCGTGAATTCCGTGGGAGAATACTACCACGCTCCCAAACAAGCAGACGGGGAGAGAATGTCCCACAGAACACGCGGAACACACAGAACATTCTGGCAGAGAAAGCCTCCCACAGATAGGCACAGATGCGCACAGATTAGGAGGGTATGGCATCC
>ONZR01000058.1_pt1 | contig 60866 bp, 46 predicted proteins | sample 1671691 | NCBI WGS metagenome assembly ONZR01 (sample SAMN06348182, study PRJEB24527) | human gut metagenome | biome: human gut; feature: ankylosing spondylitis patient; material: feces | host: Homo sapiens | place: China | collected 2015-10 | reverse complement strand
CAAGCGGCAAAGCCGAGCGAAGCCAAATGCTTTTAATGCTGTAAATCAAGCAAAACAACTAATGGCTTCGCTCGGCTTTGCCGCTTGCTCGCAAGAACTCCTTAGCGACCGAAGGGGGCGAGAACTCCTTAACTTCTTAACTACTTTCGCTTGCGAAACTTGAATATATTATAATGTGTAGGGGGAATTGGTGCGAAAAAGGGGTTGATTTGCCGATAGAATCTTGCACACTATGAGAATTTTGTGCATAAAATAAAAGTATTTTGCGATAAAGATGCAGTTTTTTGCACACTTTTATTGGTGGGTGTGCAAAAAGTTATACCTTTGCAGTCGGAAATGGCAAAAAGATTGTGCATAAGTGTGCAGAATATTCCATTAGAGTTCACTAACAAGGATAATATACATTATATAATAATAGAACATTATGTCTTTTAACTTACTGAAAGGAAAGCGCGGTATCATCTTCGGCGCATTGAACGACGCATCTATTGCGTGGAAAGTAGCAGAACGTGCCGTTGAGGAAGGCGCACAGATTGTATTAACCAATACTGCGGTGGCTTGCCGCATGGGTACAATCGACGAACTCGCCAAGAAGACCGGCGCAGTAATAATCCCGGCAGATGCGACATCTGTAGAGGATTTGACCAACCTCTTTGTGCAGGCACAGGAGGCTCTGGGTGGCAAGATCGACTTCGTGCTGCACTCGTGCGCTATGAGTGTGAATATGCGCAAGAAGCGTACATACGATGATCTTGACTATGGTTTCTTGAACAAGACCCTCGACATCTCTGCAATTTCGTTCCATAAGATGCTTCAGGCAGCCAAGAAGCTCGACGCTCTGTCGGAGAACGCTTCGGTGCTGGCTCTGACTTACGTGGCTTCTCACCGTACATTCTTCGGCTACAACGATATGGCGGATGCCAAGTCGCTGTTGGAGTCGATCGCTCGCAGCTTCGGCTACATCTACGGTCGCGAGAAGGGCGTGCGCATCAACACCATCTCTCAGTCGCCTACGTTCACCACAGCGGGCAGTGGCATCAAGGGCTTCGACGGTCTGTACGACTTCTCTGACCGCATGTCGCCTCTGGGCAACGCAAGCGCTGACGAGTGCGCAGACTATTGTGTTGTGATGTTCTCTGACCTGACAAAGAAGGTGACGATGCAGACTCTGTTCCACGACGGCGGCTTCTCGAGCATGGGTATGTCGCTGCGCGGTATGACACAGTACAACAAGTCGTTCCTCGACGAGAACCGCGACGAGCAGGGCAACATTATCTACGGATAAGCAATTGTTCTACGGATAAACAACAGACATGAGCCGTACCAATAATGCGACGGCTTGCGCAGAAACAATAAAAAAGCGAGTAGCAGAGGTTGTGAAGCCTCAGCTACTCGCTTTTTCTATTTTATCAATGCAATACGTTCTATTAACGTCAATACAATACGTCTATTCGGACAACAACACGGATTTATTTAGCTACCGCTATACGCGCCTCCTGCAGCACGCCGTCCATGAACGTGTCGGGGTTCACCTTCTTCAGCGTGCTCTTCATCTCGTCGATGATTGATGTGCAGGTTTGCTTCTCGTTATCGGTGAGCAGTTTGCTGTGCTCTCGGCACAGACGTGCTATCTTGACAACGATGCCGGTCTGCAGCGTCTTCGCATCGGCATCCTTTATGGCGTCGAGGAAGGCAGCGCGCAGATTGCCGAACTGGAGCATGAAGTCGATGTCGGTCTTCACCTCGTTATTTGTAGCCGAAGGAAACGAGCGCGAATTGAAGACACGCACATTGCCGTCGTTGTCATACGTGGTTGTGGTGACGCCGTTGTCGTCGAGGACGGTCTGCGTGCGCAACATGCTGCCCTTATTAATTGGCTTCAATGCACCTCTCACGCCCGACTTGAACTCCTTAAAACGAGCAGGCATCACGCCATAGATGTGATAGTAGTAGCAATGATACTTGCGGCTATCCTTGAACCATACAGCCAGATAGGCGTGACGGCGCATGGAGTCGGCGGCATCCTTGAAGCACAGACCATAGTAGACGTGCGATTTGTGAGCACCCAGCTCTACGCTGTATTCGTTGTTGGCTCCATATTCGTACAGACGGTTGCTGGCGAGCGAGCTGCTGCCCGGCTTCTTGATGAACACATTGTAGGCATCGGACTTCGCCAGTAGAAGTTCCTTCTCTATCTGTGCGAGGAGTTCCTTCTTTTTCGCAGGAACAGTGAACTCGGTGAACTTGCAATAGCTCACGCCGCTATCGACGCAAACTACGTTATAGTCGGAGCTTGACAGCACTTCGGTAGAAGGATTGTTCAGCACGAACTTGAACACCTTTTCGATATTACTCTGCGCAGAAGCCGCAAACGCCTGCACTAAGAATATTGCCATTATTAAAATCTGTCTCATACGTAATATATTTACAGGGTTGTTTGTTATGTTTTCTTTATTATGGGTTATTGCTGTATGCTGTTGCCCGTGGCTTCCGACTCGTACTCGTCAGCCTCAGCGTCGTCAGCCTCGAACAGTTCCATAGCCTGAAGCTCGAGCTGATTGATCTCTGCCGACTGGTTGGCATTTATGGCATGAAGCAGGATGTCGGCTTGGCGCACAGCCTCCTCGATATCGGTGGAGTCGGCACGGGTGGATGCGCTCCTGTCAGCCTCAGCCACATACACCTTTGGCGGACGCGGCTGCCAGTAAGGGCGAACAGACTTGTGCAAACGCCGTTTCTCGGGCTGCTGCTTCACACTGTCGGCGAGAATACGCTGCGGTTGTTCGGCAGAAATGCTGTCGGCGATAGAATCGGCAGGCACAAGGCGAGCTGCTTGCTGAGCCAACGGCGCGTTCGACGACTGACCAGACGGCGTATTGTCGGGAAGCAGTGCCGAAACAGCAAACACAAGCACAGCAACGGCAGCAGCCGATGCCACACAAAGCAAAGTATTGCGCAGCGTGAAGCGCTGCACAGCCGGAGCTGCAGTTTCATTCTGCAGGTCTTTCTCAGCCTTTTCTGGAGCGAACATGCAGAACATCTCTCTATACGCGCTCCAGTCGGCGGCAGATATAGCGTCAGGTCGGTCGGCGTCGGTAGCCGTGCAGAAGAAATCAGCCAATGCGGTCTCCTCCTCAACGGTAGTGGTACCGTCCATGTAACGCTTCAGAAGTGATATTATTTGTCGATCTGTCATGTTCTGTTCCTTTCCTTTATCTGATTGAATAGTTTTCGTCGTGCCGAGGAGAGCATCGTCGCCACCGAATCCTTGCTGATGCCTAATATGGCGGCAATCTGCTCATTGGTGCGGTGCTCGGTCTGACGCAGTCGCATCACCTGCATCTCGCGCGGCGGCAACTGCTCTATGCGCTGACGCAGCCATTGCTCGTCCTCTTTCCATTCGAGCTGACTCTCGGGAGTATTGTTGTCCGACTCCTGCTGCAGAAGCCAGGACGTGTGCGCCTCGTCGCCGCTGATGCTTGTCGGGCGCCGCCGTCGCAACGTGTCGATAGCCACATTGCGAGCAATGACAGCCGCAAGACGAGCGGCATGGGCTGTGTCGCGGAGAGAGTCGTGCACAGCCCAAAGCCTAAGCATCGCGTCGCTTGCCGCATCGTCCGCATCATCGGCACGCGCAAGATAGCGGCGGGCATAGCCTTGAGCTATGTTTCGCAGTTGTGGCGACATCTGTTCAAACTGTATTTGGTTCACGGTAGTCGGGTATTCGTTAGCTTTATTCTATTGTTACACGCCTTAACGCTGGCGTGACACGCATTACGGACGGGCGTTGATGACACCATCGGGTGTGTCCGGTCTGCGCGAATTGTAAGTATTGCCTGTTACGTTCACATTACTGCCCATGTTGAGCAGTTTATCGTACTTCAACATACTGTCGCTTATCTTGCCCGAACCTAAGACATAGTTTTTATAGTTGCCGGCTTTACCCGAAACAGAGATGCGACCAGAGCCGGTAAGCGTACAATTAAGATTGGCAGCCTTGCTTGTTCGGCAGTTGATTGTGCCCGAACCAGCCATCGTCAGTCCTACATAATCAGCCTTCACATCGTCGACAAGGATAGTGCCCGAGCCTGCGTTGTTGAAGTTAGCATGACTGGCTACCACCTGGCTCACGGCAATCTTGCCCGAACCAGCCTGATTGAACGTGACAGCCGTAGACTTCATCTTGCCAACAACAATCTGTCCGCTGCCACTCATATTGAACACTCTCACGTCCGGTGCTTTTACGTGCACAACAACGCTGCGTCTGTCCGACGAATCGGAAGTTTCGACATACACATTGCCAATGACCTTGCCGTACTTTGAGATGTTCAGATCCGAACCATTGCTCCCTACGCGTATCCGGTCGAATGCTGCGGCATCGCCCACAAGACTCACTTCATACGTACTGCCCTGCTCGTACACCACCTCAAGCGAACCAACAACGTTTATCACGCTGAAAGGTTTCACGCTCAACTTCTTCTCGCTCCTCTTTGCTGCGCATACCGACGTCGTAAGCATGAGCATCGCAGCCGTCAACATCAAAACAAACTTTCTCATAAGATTATCTCCTATCTATTTAAGTTGCACATTATATATATGTATAGGTAAGTGCTGAAAGAAGGTCTCAGCGCCCTGCCCTTTCTATAAACAATAACGCAAGAAAGGGAAATTCTAAATATGCGGACGCTGCATTTAACACATATTTAACATGTTTCAAATTAATAAAGCGTAATTTGAACCGAACAAGCAAGACTTTGCTTTGTGACTATCAATAAAATATCGTAACTTTGTAAGCAACAATATATCAACTTGTTTTTATCCTAAGACTCACATACCACTATGAAATCTTTAAAAGAATTATACAGAATAGGCAAAGGCCCGTCGAGCAGTCACACAATGGGACCGCAGAAGGCGGCACAGACCTTCGCTGCGCACAACAAGGATGCGAAATCGTTCGAGGTGACACTATACGGCAGCCTGGCAGCAACGGGCAGAGGTCACATGACAGACGTAGCAATCGACGAAGTGCTGCGCCCTATCGCTCCGCTGAGCATCGTGTGGCAGCCGAAGGTGTTCCTACCCTACCACCCGAACGGCATGAAGTTCGTAGCGTTCGATGCTGAAGGCAATCGCATGAACGAATGGATTTGCTACAGTGTGGGCGGCGGCGCACTGTCGGAAGGCGAGAAGAGCCGCTGGTTCAACAACAAGCGCGAGGTTTATCAGAAGAACACGCTGCACGAGATACAGCAGTGGTGCGAGAATCACGGACGCGGCTACTGGGAGTACGTTGACGAGTGCGAGGACGAGGACATCTGGGAGTATCTGATGGAGGTTTGGCGCGCCATGCAGGAGGCTGTTGAGCGCGGCATCGACCACGAAGGCGCACTGCCCGGTCCGCTGAAACTGCCACGCAAGGGTCCAATCTACTACGTGAAGGCGAGCGGCTACAAGCAGTCGCTGCAGTCGCGCGCTTTGGTTTACGCCTACGCCCTCTCGGTGAGCGAAGAGAACGCATCGGGCGGCACCATCGTCACCGCCCCCACCTGCGGTTCGTGCGGCGTATTGCCAGCCGTGCTCTACCACCTTGCAAAGGGACACAAATTCAGCGACACACGCATACTGCACGCCCTCGCCACAGCCGGTATCTTCGGCAACGTGGTGAAGCAGAACGCCTCAATCTCGGGTGCCGATGTAGGCTGCCAGGGCGAGGTGGGCGTAGCGTGCGCCATGGCTTCAGCAGCAGCCTGCCAGCTGTTCGGTGGCAGTCCGTCGCAGATAGAATATGCAGCCGAAATGGGACTGGAGCATCACCTCGGCATGACGTGCGACCCGGTGTGCGGATTGGTACAGATACCATGTATCGAGCGCAACGCCTTCGCCGCAACTCGCGCTCTCGATGCCAACCTCTATGCGTCGTTCTCCGACGGAACACATAGCGTGTCGTTCGACCGCGTGGTGAAGGTAATGAAGCAGACCGGTCACGACCTGCCGTCGCTCTACAAGGAGACAAGTACGGGCGGACTGGCGCAGGCTTACGAGCAGCACATGCGCAAGTTGGCGGAGCAAGCAAACTCGAACGAAGAGGATATCAGTAAGTTTGGATACAACTAAATAAAATTCTCATTTCTCAACTAATACAATCTGTGGCGTGCGAAGTGCCGGCTTCAACTCGCCACCGATATAATAAACGCCGAGCCGTGTGGGCACAGCCTGTGCCCCTGCTCGTGCGAGAGCCTGATTGGCGAACGTCGTAGTGAGCCATTGCCCTGCGACAGCATCAAAGACATAAAGATTACCACTGAATTTATACCAGCCGATTGGCTGCTTGAGGTAATCGTCCTTCTTCACACACTCATATCTACCGCTGATTGCATCGAGAAATATCGTGCGGTTCACGCCGCCTGTGGCGTACAACCGATTGCCTTCCGCCCACGCAATACCACCCGAGAGTGTCATTTCCTCGCCATCAGCAGAGCGCGGAGCAGACAGAACTCCCCACTCCTTCGTACGTATGTCGTAAACATAGCCATCGGTGTGTACCTTGCTCTGCTCGCCATCGACATAGAAACCTCCCCAAACATACACCTTATTATTATAAGCAACGACTACGGGCTGCACACGTGGCGCACCCGGGACGCGGAGAGTGACAAACGCAGTGTTGTTAGATGCTTGAGCAATAGAGTTTGCGCCTTGGTTGGTGACGTTTGAGTCGAGCTGATAGCGCAGGACATCGGCAGACGGCTTACCGTTCTGATTGCCACCAACAACGAATACGTCTGTTCCGGCGAGTGCCACAGCCATGTTGTCCGCCGTAGCAGACAGGTCTGCAAGACGGTTAAGCGCAATACCGGTGCCGGCAGCGTTCAAGCGTACACTATAAACCGAGGCAAGCGAGTGGTCGTTGTTGTTGCCACCGATGAAGAGCAGACTGTCGCCACTCGCAATCGTTGCGCCATACGCAGCCGGCTCGGGCAGGAAACCCACCAAGCGCCATTGCAGTGTCTCGCGGTCTATGCGTGCTGCATACACACCAGCGTAATACTTTTTCGGCTTACCTGCTTCGGGGAAGTTGCAACCGCCAGCCATAACGAGATAGTCGCCTATCTGACCGGCATAACATGCCGACACACCGAGCGAATAACCTGGTTCGGCAGAGGGAAAACCAACAACGCTATGCACGTGCTGAGCAGAGAGAGGCAGGGTAGCGAAAAGAAAAAGGAATAAGGACAGGAGTTTGTTCATAAAACTATAAATTAAATGGAGGCTGCATCAATACAAGAAAATGGCTACGGCAAGAATGCCGTAGCCTCCTTATAATGCAATTAAGTGGGTGCGTGGGTATGGCAGGATGCCATACCCTCCTATGCTTATGCTTCGAGCTTTTTCAAAATCTCCTGACAGAGCATGTAGCCCTTGATCATCATACGCGGAATGTGGAACGGACCCTTGTAGAGGTTGCCCTTAGCCGGCTGTGCCACTGTTCCGTCGCGATGCAGATAGCCGTACCACTCGCCGTACTCAGCATCGGGGAAGTGGGCGTATGTCCACTCGCTGATGCGCTCGTGACGGTAGAGATACTTCTCGTCGCCGGTTCCGAGGTAAGCGTAGAGCGAAGCGATGATGGTCTCGCACTGCGGCCACCAGAACTTCATGTCCTGCGAGTAGTCCTGCGGTGGCAGGTTCTTGCAGTCGCGGAAGTTGATGATGCCGCCGTACTGCTTGTCCCAGCCCCAGTCCCACGACCAGTCGAACACCTGCAGAGCCAGGTCGAACATCGGCTTGTCCCAGCCGCGCAGCTTAGCCTCCTCCATGATGAACCAAGAGGTCTCGATGCAGTGGCCAGGGTTGATGGTGCGAGTCATGTTGGTGTCGATGAACTCGCCATTCTCGCCAACTGTTTCAAGCAAGCACTTGAACTCCGGATGGATGAAGTACTTCTTCAACTTCTCAATCGACTCATCAATCTGCTGAGTGAGCTTCGGATCGTCCACCACCTTGCGGATGCAAGAGCCTACGTTGATGAGAATCATGACGATGCTATGACCCTGCAACTTCACGTCAGCCTCGAACTTAGCTGGCAGGAAGCCCGGTGTAGCGAGGAAGCGCTGTGTGTCTTCAAACACCTGAATGGCGCGCTTTGCCCAGTGCTGGTCGCCAGTAGCGAGAGCATACTCAGACATCGCGATTGCGGCGAAGGTCTCTGAGAACACGTAGCGGCGCTTGCGCAGTGGTTTGCCCTCAGCAGTAACAGAGAAGTACATGTGTCCTTGCTCGTCGAAGCAGTGCTTCTCGATAAACTCGAGTGTAGACTTGGCAGCGTCGAGCCACTCCTGATTCTTCTCTACATTGTTATAAGCGAATGAGCAAATGAAGGCGAAACGGCCCTGAAACCACACCGACTTTGTTGTGTCCATCAGCGATCCGTCGCGGTTGACGCATGTGTACACGCCACCGTTCTCGCGGTCTAAGCCGTACTTCATCCAGAACGGCATGATATTCTCGGTCAGGTCTTTCTTGTAAGACTCAGCCCACGACTTGATATATTCTTTTACGTTCATTTCTTATGGTTGAAATGTTGTTATGTTGATGGGTTGACATTAGAACTGGTTAGCACGCTCGAAGAATCCGATCTCCTCGAGTTCCTTCTTCATCTGAGCCTCTTCCTCGTCAGTCATGTTGCGGAACGGCACACGGTTAGGTCCGAGGTCGAAGCCGAGGAGCTTCATGATGCGCTTTCCACCCACGATGTTGCCGCGGAAGTGGCAGATGACGTTGATAACCTCCTGTGAGAAGTTCTGCTTCTCGCGAGCAGTCTCGAGGTCGCCGCGGTTCCATGCGTCGATGATGCCCACAAGCTCACGACCGTTGTAGTTGGTTGTGCCGCCGATGCCGCCACGAGCACCGCCCTGAGCAAGGCTCGGGAGGATTGTCTCGTCCTGTCCGTGGAGCATGTCGAACTTGCCACCACCGTAGAGACGGCACTGGTTGTACTCGTAGAGAGCCTCGTAAGTGTACTTGATGCCTGCGAAGTTCTTGATGCGTCCGTCGACAGCCTTCAAGAGGTCTACCATCGGCAGGAATGCGCCGTTGAACGCAGGGATATGATAGTAGTAGAACGGCAACTCCGGAGCAGCGTTTGCGATAGTCTCGCAATACTCCACGAGTTCTTCGATGCGACCAATCTTCGGGAACGGAGGTGCCATCGAGCCGATACCCCATGCACCAATCTTCTGAGCGTGCTCGGCAAGGCGCACACTCTCGCGCAGACAGCAGCTGCCTACGTGCACAATAACCTTGAAGCCCTCGGGAGCAACACTCACCCAACGCTCTGCAAGCTGCATACGCTCCTCGGTGGTGAGCATATATCCCTCGCCAGACGATCCGTTGATGAACACGCCCTTCAAGCCATTCTTCTGCAACATCTTTGCATAAGCTTCGATTGGTTCGAGATTAACGTCACCATTTGCATAGAACGGTGTAAACGGTGCGTCGATAAGTCCTACGATTTTTTCCATAGTCTTGTTTATTTTAATTGATTATTAATTTATTGTTTTCAATTAAGAGATGAAAAGTTATTGAGTATTCTCACCACCTCAACATCTCACCACCTCAACATTTATTCAACATTGTCTGATGTTGGGCGCAAGCACGCCAACTGCAACACGAGTGCCACGATGACGATGCCACCGAGCACAGCGAAGCCCATGCCGAGATTGCCACCATCGGTCCACTTGCCGAGCAGATGTGTAACGGCAGCACCTGCGAACACGCCCACCATATTCATTATGCCGTAAGCCGTAGCACGATACTTAGCCGAGATAATCTGGCAGAGTATAGGCATGTTGTTAGCGTCGAACATGCCGAAGCCAATGCCGAACAACATTCCGGCTCCCACTACCGCCACTACGCTATGGCCGAAGCCGAGCAGAACAAGTGCCGGGATAGTCATACCCAAGCCGATAGCACTGGTATAGATACGTCCGCGTATATTGCGGAGCACCCATTTGTCTGACAACACGCCACCGAGGAGCACGCCCACGAACGACGACGCAGCGATGGTGATAGTAGACATCGGACCAGCCTGCGCCATGTCCAGCCCGAGACTGTCGGCGAAGAGCGTAGGCAGCCAGTTCTTAGTAGCCCAACCCGGGAGGCTCGGCACAGCGAAGTAGATGAGTATCACCCAGAACGCCCATGTAGAGAGCACGACGCTGAGTCCGCGCCAAAGGCTCTCCTTCTTCATCAGCGTTGCAGGATTGGGCGAAGCTGCGACAGCAGCCGCAGTCTTCGGTTTGTCGTGCAGAAGCAGTGCAAGTACCACCGAGTAAGCGATGCCGATGATGCCGAACCAGTAGAAGGTGCTATGCCATGAGAAGGTGGCAGCGATAGTAGCACCAAATCCGCCCACTGCCTGACCGACGTACAGACCCGTCATGTGTATGCCGATAGCCAGCGAGCGCGACTTGCCCTCATGCCAGTCGGCAATGAGCGACAATGCGGAAGGTATATACAGAGCCTCGCTCACGCCCATAAGCGCACGCAACCAATAGAGCTGGGTGAAGTCGGACGCGTAGCCCATGAGGTACGTAACGGCTGACCATACGAACAGACTGCCCACCACGAGCTTCTTACGGCTCACACGATCGGCAACAACACCTGCGAACGGACTCACGAAACCATAAATCCAGAGGAACACAGCCATGAGCGCGCCGAAAGCCTCAGCCTTCTGTAGCTCCACAATATCGAGCTTCATTGCGTCCTGCATGGTTGAGAGCATCTGACGATCCATATAGTTGAGCAATGCCACCACCCAAAGCAGTGCCACTACGAGCCACGGATAGAACTTTTTGTTTTTCATTTTGATAGAGATTTGTTTTTAGTTGTTTGTTTTTCAAGTTTAAGGCTGCACTCCGTAGCTGAATGCGGGGCGCAGCCTATCTTATTCAATGCAAAAGTATCACTTTTTTTCTACACGACAAAACAGAACGTGTGCTTAATTGTGTTTTCCAGCCTCACGCTCTGCAATTTTTTCGTTTGCCTTATCACGGGCGTATGCTGAGTCGTGCGCCTTATTGTCTTCATCGTAGAAGACGGTGCGATAGGTGGTAGTACCTCCTCCGCCACCACTACTGGGTGCGGGCATTGCGTACAGAACGAAGCATATTATGCCGCCGACTATCAATATCTGAATAATCAGTTTGAAGATAACAACAATCAGACCCCATACGGCTACGATGCAACCGAGTATATAGACAATAGTGAAGAGCGTAAGCAGTATGCCCCACTTCTTACTCTTCATAAGCTCGATGTTGCGCTTCAACGAGAGAAAGACACCAATGCCCAATGCCAAAAGGAAAGAAACGAGTATTAAGAGCGTTTCAATCCATCCGCCCAAACCTAAGAAATCGCATATGAGAGCAGAAGCTATCAGCACGGGGAATGCAGCGAGCATACTTATGAGTGCTGGTTTTACGGAGATACCATCTTGCACATCGCCATCAAAGGCTTCGCCTAAGATTACAGGTTCGTAGAACTTGATGCTCATAACCTGATAGAACACAATCAAGCCGAACGGAATGATGCGCAACAACGAACCAAAGAAGCCATAACGGTTCTTGTCGCACCACCAGAAGCAATTGGTGCCCAACACGCTATAAGCCCATATCTCGAGCAGCGTGCCAACCATGATACATGCGGGTATTGCCGTTACGGCTATCGAGCGTATCTTCTTGCTCCTTGTAGCCAAGATGTTGAGCACCATAACGCCGAGGAACAACAACGCTATTATAATATAAGGTATAATAGAATTGAAGATGCGGCCCTGTATGGTATGCGCCAACTCGTCCGACTTCGTCAGCACCTTGTCCTCTACACCCTCCGGGTTGTCCTTACTGAACACGAGGTTCTCGCTAAGCGTGCAGTATTTCTTGCCATCTCTGAGTATCACGGCATATCCAATGGAGCCTCCCGTATCAATCACACCCTTGTCGTAGAACTTATCCACGGCTTCCACTTGCTCGCCATCGTGCAGGTAGAACATGAGTTTCTCGCCCTTACTGTAGTAGGTGTCCTCTGAACGGATTGTCTCCACAACATCATATACAGCAACAGAGTCGCCACGTAGACACTTCACGTCGTACTTCTGCGCACTTGCCGCTACGACATATAGCAGCAGCAACATCAATAGGTTAATTGCTTTCTTCATAAGTTTTGTTGGTTTTTGGTTTATTAGTTATGTTTATTAGTTGCGTCTTTTCACTTCTACAAATATAGTAATAAATACTCAGACTGTGCAACTTAAACCAAACAAAAAGTCCCGAAACCAAACAAAAACGCCCGTTTGCTGACACTTTGTCACTGAAAACAACTAAAACAGCCGCCCGTAACGACATATTGTCACACATATAACGTTGGAATATAGTTTGTGTAATGGTTTATAGAAAACAAGAAAACAAAAAGAAAGGAGAACGATATGACATTCGACAAATTCACAATCAAAGCACAAGAGGTTGTCCAAGAGGCATTGAACACCGCACAGCGCAGTGGTCAGCAGAGCATCGAGCCGATGCACTTGCTGAAGGCTCTGCTTGTGAAGGCTAAGGACGTTACGACCTTTATCTTCCAGAAGCTTGGCGTGAATGCCATGCAGGTGGAGAGCGTTGCCGACGCCGAGCTGCAGCGTCTGCCGCGAGTTCAGGGCGGACAGCCTTATCTTTCTAACGATACCAACGCCGTGCTGCAGCGTGCGCAGGACTTCGCTACGAAGAACGGCGACGAGTTTACGAGCGTAGAGCCTATTCTGCTCGCTCTCTTGCAGGTGAACTCTACGGCGAGCCGCATCCTCAAGGACGCGGGCATGACCGAGGCTGACACCGTGAAAGCCATTCAGGAGCTGCGCCAGGGCGAGAAGATACAGTCGCAGTCGGCTGACGAAAACTTCCAAAGCCTCGAGAAGTACGCCAAAAACCTCGTTGAGGAGGCGCGCCAGGGCAAGCTCGACCCTGTTATAGGTCGTGACGAGGAGATACGTCGCGTGCTGCAGATTCTCTCGCGACGTACTAAGAACAACCCAATATTAATCGGTGAGCCGGGTACAGGTAAGACTGCCATCGTGGAAGGTCTCGCCGAGCGCATCGTGCGCGGCGACGTACCGGAGAACCTGAAGGACAAGCAGCTCTACTCGCTCGACATGGGCGCACTCGTAGCCGGTGCCAAGTACAAAGGCGAGTTTGAGGAGCGACTGAAGAGCGTCATCAAGGAGGTGACCAACGCCGACGGTCGCATCATCCTCTTCATCGACGAGATTCATACGCTTGTTGGTGCAGGCGGTGGCGAAGGTGCTATGGACGCTGCCAACATCCTCAAACCGGCACTTGCGCGTGGCGAGCTGCGCAGCATCGGTGCTACGACGCTCAACGAGTATCAGAAGTACTTCGAGAAGGACAAGGCTCTGGAACGCCGTTTCCAGACCGTAATGGTCGACGAGCCTGACGAGCTTTCGGCTATCTCCATACTTCGTGGTCTGAAGGAACGCTACGAAAATCACCACAAGGTGCGCATACAGGACGATGCCTGCATAGCTGCCGTAAAGCTTTCGGAGCGTTACATCTCCGACCGCTTCCTGCCCGACAAGGCTATCGACCTCATGGACGAAGCGGCTGCAAAGCTGCGCATGGAGCGCGACTCTGTGCCCGAGGAACTCGACGAGATTACGCGCCGACTGAAGCAGCTCGAGATTGAGCGCGAGGCTATCAAGCGCGAGAACGACACCGAGAAGATTAAGCAGCTCGACAAGGACATCGCCGAACTGCGCGACCAGGAGAAGGCGTTCCGCGCTAAATGGGAGAGCGAGAAGGGCTTGGTGAACAAGATTCAGCAGGACAAGCAACAGATGGAGCAGCTGAAGTTCGAGGCGGAGCGTGCCGAGCGCGAGGGCAACTACGAGCGCGTGGCTGAGATACGCTACGGCAGACTGAAGGCTCTCGAGGAGGACATCCGTCAGATACAGAACCAGCTGAAGTCGACGCAGGACGGCAACGCCATGATACGCGAGGAGGTGACAGCCGACGACATAGCCGAGGTGGTAAGCCGCTGGACGGGAATACCCGTTACGCGTATGATGCAGAGCGAACGCGAGAAGCTGCTGCACCTTGAGGAGGAGCTGCACCGCCGCGTCATCGGACAGGACGAGGCTATCAAAGCCGTGAGCGATGCCGTAAGACGTTCGCGTGCCGGACTGCAGGACCCGAAGCGACCTATCGCTTCGTTCATATTCCTCGGCACGACGGGTGTGGGCAAGACGGAGCTGGCAAAGGCTCTCGCCGAATACCTGTTCAACGACGAGACGATGATGACGCGTATAGACATGAGCGAGTACCAGGAGAAGTTCAGCGTGTCTCGACTCATCGGTGCGCCTCCAGGATACGTAGGCTACGACGAGGGCGGTCAGCTGACGGAGGCTGTGCGCCGCAAACCTTACTCTGTCGTACTCTTCGACGAGATAGAGAAGGCTCATCCCGACGTGTTCAACATCCTCTTGCAGGTGCTCGACGACGGCAGACTCACCGACAACAAGGGACGCACCGTCAACTTTAAGAACACCATCATTATTATGACTTCAAACCTTGGCAGCCAATACATACAGGCTCAGTTCGCAGGCATCACGCCCGAGAACCGCGACCATGTCATCGACGACACTAAGGAGAAAGTGATGGAGATGCTGAAGAAGACGATACGTCCGGAGTTCCTCAACCGTATCGACGAGACTATCATGTTCCTGCCGCTCACGAAGGAGGAGATAGCAGAAGTTGTAACGCTGCAGATGAACGCCGTGAAGAAAATGCTGGAGCCGCAGGGCTTCACGCTCAACGTCACACCGGCAGCCATCAATTTCCTCGCCGACGAGGGCTTCGACCCGGAGTTCGGTGCACGCCCCGTGAAGCGCGCCATACAGCGCTGCGTGCTCAACGACCTCTCGAAGAAGATTCTTTCGGACGAAGTGTCGCGTGAGAAGCCGATTACAATCGATGCAGACAGCGAAGGCTTGGTGTTCCGCAATTAAAAAACGCAACAACTGTCATCCGCATCGGTCGATGCAGACATCCGCATCGGTCGACGCAGACATCCGCAACGGTCGACGCAGACATCCGCATCGGTCGATGCAGACGTCCGCAACGGTCGACGCAGCATAGATAAAGTCAACATAGATAATAAAAAAAAGTAGCAGAGGTCAACGACTTCTGCTACTTTTTTTGTTTAAACACTTGCCAAGAGTGTGCCGAACGCACCTCTTGAGATTTTATTTACTTCACGTATTTCTTTCCGTTCTGGATGTAGATGCCCTTTCCTAAGGTGCTGAAGTTGTTGCCAACATAGCGTCCGTCGATGGTGTAGATGCGTCCGTCGTTGGTCTTAACGTCGACCTTCACGTCCTCGATGCCAGTCTCGCCAGCCACGCATACCTTCACCTCGTCGAGGAAGAAGCGCTTTCCGCCGTTGAAGTAGATACGGTCGTAGCCGTTGCCCTCAAACTCTACAGCGTAGTCGTTCCACTTGCCTTCCTCCATGAAGAAGCGCTCAAGCATCTTGTTGCCAAAGTAAACGTCAATGGTGTTGTCGTCGCCCTTGAACGGAGCCGCCTTGAATGTGAGGCGCACCTTGCCCGGCACGTTGAACGAAGGCGTAGAAGCCTCGCCCGGCACTGCCTTTGAGCCGAAGCGTGCGCACTTGTTGCCGGCATAGCCCTTGTTGAAAACCCAACCGGTCAGGTCGGTCTTCAGTGCGTTAGATGTATTAGGACTCCAAACGTTGTCGTTGCCACCCTTGCCGGTGTTGGTGTCGAAGGTCTCGTTGAGGAGCACTGCACCCGGAACGATGTCGATGTTCATGCCAGGCAGACCGCGGAAACGGAACGAAACGGTTCTGTCGGCGTTCTGTGTAATCTTGAGCAGAGCCTTGCCCATGAGCTTCGAGCCGTCGAAGTTGGCGTTGAAGAGTGTAGCAGCAGGCGCAGAAGTGTCGGTAAGACTGTCGTTCTTCACAACGCCATTCTCCATGTACGGGTATGTATCGTAGGCTGCTTTATGACCTGTCGCCATGTTGTCGGCATGGAACACCGACATGCGCTGGTGAAGCGGGTCGTCGTTCACGCTGTTTGCATCCCACACCGACTGGAGATAGTCGACATGTGTCACGAGTAAACCGTTACCTGGCAGCGATGCGTCCCAGTTTGTTTTCTGGCGGTTGTCGATGATGTAGTACTCGTCGCGGTTGTTCTCGTTGTACATGATGTATGTCTTGCCACCCTCGCTGAGCGGTTTCATGTTCGAAATATCCTGATTTTTCACCAGCTCGATTGGCTCTATCCAGCCAGCTACCCACTTCTCGTAGCCGGTGAAGCCTGCCGGGCAGAAGCCGTTGCCGTTGTAGCAGCCGGAGTGGAGCAAGTCCCAGTCGTCCATACCGTAGCCACCGGAGTAGGTAGTGTCGTACATATCGGCGAAGCCAAGGCAGTGAGAGAACTCGTGGCATACGGTGCCGATGCCGTCGCACTCCTTGTCGGGGTTGAGCTCGCTACTGCAAGCGTATGTGTTTATGTAAATGCCCTCGCCTGTATCGTACACCTTACCATAGTCGCTTGCGCGGAGAGTGCTCATGTGAGGCCAGATGTTAGACGCAGCTGCTCCCTCATAGTTCTCGCCACGTCCGGCGTAGAGGAGGAACACCTGGTCGGCATAGCCGTCGTTGTCCCAGTCGTAGTCCTTGAAGTTCACCTTGCCCTTGCACTGGCCGAGTGCCCATGCCACGAGCTCGCCGATGTGACAGTCCGTTCTGCCGTTAGAATAGTTCTCGCCGTAGTAAGCAGCCTCCTTCGGAGCTGTGACAGGACCGACGATATCGAACGTCAGCTCGAACTGACCACCGCTCTGTGCGTGGTAGTAGTCGCGCACAGAACCCTTGAATGAGCCTTCCACGTAGTTCTCCTTGTTGGCAAACTTCTCGTAGAACGCCTTGTCGTGCTTGCTGTTGAACGGACGGTCGGGGAACTGCACGAGCATGATCAGACCCTTCTTCTGTCCGAAGTAGCCCTTCTTGCCCTCGTCAGCCTTCTTCATACGCAGACGTTTTGCGCCAATGACCTCGTTCACCTTTGCACGCTTCAGGCGCGCACTCTCACGAGCAGCCGGCATATCCATGAGCTCGTAAAGCCCATCGGCATTCTGATAGTAGCACTTGCCGTCCTCGGCGAGATAATAGTGCAGGAACTCGTCGCCCTGAAGCGAAGCCTTCAGTTCGGTTCCATTGACAAGCTTGATGACGGTAGTGCCCTTTCTTGCAGGAACAGCAAAAGCAGAGAGCGACGCCATAGCTATGCACAACGATAGTAAAGTCTTTCTCATATAAGATTTGGATGTTAAAATAAATATGCAATAATGATTTAAATCAGTTGCAAATTTACTTATTTAATTTTCATTTTTCAGTGTTTTTCAAATAATTATGTATGATGCGGTGTGTTTTTCACCAATTTTAAACTAACTTTGTAGAGTTGATATCAACCCCTCACCACAACAACACCTCAACATCTCAACCCCTCACCCCCTCAACATCTCAACATCTCAACATCATTTAAAACCCAACAATATGGAAAACAACGAAAAAGACCACATCCAGTTGCCCGACAACGCCTTCACCGAGTTGAAGCCGGGCGAGGAGTATCAGCCCGTGATGGAACCGGGCAGGAGTTATCCGGAAGTGAACCTATGGTCGGTGACCTGGGGCATCATCATGGCGATGCTCTTCTCAGCCGCCGCTGCCTACCTCGGACTGAAGGTGGGACAGGTGTTTGAGGCAGCCATCCCTATCGCCATCATTGCTGTAGGCGCATCAACACTTGCCAAGCGCAAGAACCCGCTTGGCGAGAACGTCATCATCCAGAGCATCGGTGCCTGCTCGGGCACCATCGTAGCCGGTGCCATTTTCACGCTGCCTGCCATCTACATCCTGCAGGCGAAGTATCCGGAGATGAGCGTATCGTTCGTGAAGGTGTTCATGTCGTCGCTGCTCGGCGGTATCTTGGGCATACTGTTTATGATTCCGTTCCGCAAGTACTTCGTGAAGGACATGCACGGCAAGTACCCCTTCCCCGAAGCCACTGCCACTACGCAGGTGCTTGTGAGCGGAGCCAAGGGTGGCTCGCAGGCTAAGCCGTTGCTCATCGCCGGACTCATCGGTGGTCTGTACGACTTCATCGTGGCTACCGTCTACTGGTGGAACGAGTGCTTCACGACGCGCGTCGCGGAATGGGGAGCCGTAGCTGCCGACAAGGCGAAACTCGTGTTCAAGGTGAACACCGGTGCTGCCGTGTTAGGTCTGGGCTATATCATCGGCTTGAAGTATGCCTTCATCATCTGCCTCGGCTCGTTCGCCGTATGGTGGCTCATCGTACCGGGCATGTCGATAATCTTCCACGACCAGGTGCTCAACCTCTGGAACCCTGAGATTACGCAGACCGTTGGCGCAATGTCGCCAGAACAGATCTTCAAGTTCTACGGCAAGAGCATCGGTATCGGTGGCATCGCCATGGCTGGCATCATCGGCATCATCAAGTCGTGGGGCATCATCAAGGGTGCCGTATCGCTTGCTGCCAACGAGATGAAGGGTGGCGCACAGTCGTCTGCCAACACCGTGCGCACACAACGCGACCTGCCGTTCAAGTTCATCGCCATCGCTTCCATCGCTACGCTCATCATCACCTTCCTCTTCTTCTGGTTCGGTGTGATGGATGGCAATCTGCTCTTCGCCGTTGTAGGCATTCTGCTCGTCACCGTCATAGCGTTCCTCTTCACCACCGTAGCCGGCAATGCCATCGCTATCGTAGGTTCTAACCCCGTATCGGGCATGACGCTTATGACGCTCATCCTCGCGTCGGTGGTGCTCGTGGCTGTCGGACTGAAGGGCACTGGCGGTATGGTTGCCGCGCTCATCATGGGTGGCGTGGTCTGCACCGCACTCTCTATGGCAGGCGGTTTCATCACCGACCTCAAAATTGGCTACTGGCTCGGTACAACGCCGAAGAAGCAGGAGACGTGGAAGTTCCTGGGCACACTCGTATCGGCTGCTACCGTTGGCGGCGTGATGATTTTGCTCAACCAGACATACGGCTTCGCAAGCGGAGCCCTCGCAGCTCCTCAGGCTAACGCTATGGCTGCCGTCATCGACCCGCTTATGAACGGTGTGGGTGCTCCGTGGGCATTGTACGCTATCGGAGCCGTAATAGCTGTGGTGCTCACCTACTTTAAGATTCCGGCTATCGCCTTCGCACTCGGCATGTTCATCCCATTGGAGCTGAACACTCCGCTCCTCGTTGGTGGCATCGTCAACTGGTACGTGACATCGCGCTCCAAGGACGCTGAGGTGAACCGCGAACGTGGCGAGAAGGGCACACTGCTCGCCAGTGGTTTCATCGCTGGTGGCGCACTGATGGGTGTTCTCTCTGCCCTGCTCCGCTTCTGCGACGTACACTTCGTAACTGATGGCTGGATGAAGTCGTGGCTTGATAATCCTCTGTCAGAGGTAGCTTCGCTCGCAGCCTACTGCTGCCTGATCGGCTACTTCGTGTTTGCAACAAAGGGCAAGAAGTAAGAATATAGAGCACATACAAAACAAGGGGTGCAACCGCGGTTGCACCCCTTGTTTTGTATGTATTACGTATAGCTTAAATTACTGAACTTTCGCAAGTTCAGAGAATTCAGTAGTTAAAGGAGTTAAGAAGTTCTTGCAAGCAAGCGGCAAAGCCGAGCGAAGCCAAATGCTTTTAATGCTGTAAATCAAGCAAAAAAACTAATGGCTTCGCTCGGCTTTGCCGCTTGCTCGCAAGAACTCCTTAGCAACCGAAGGGTGCGAAAACTCCTTAACTTCTTAACTACTTTCGCTTGCGAAACTTAAGTTAAAATATTAATCGATTTCTTCATCAGCCTCGTAGCCACCCATCTCGCGGATAGCATTCTTCAGCATTGTGTACTGCTGATAGAGGTGGTTTACCGGCTCCTCGCCCTTAGTGTAGTCGTGCATCGGAGCCTTGAGGAAGAAGCTCAGGAAGCGCTGTATGCCGTAGCGTCCGGCACGAGCAGCGAGGTCGCTGAGCAAGGTGAGGTCGAGCAACAGCGGAGCAGCGAGGATAGAGTCGCGGCAGAGGAAGTTAATCTTGATCTGCATCGGGTAGCCCATCCATCCGAAGATGTCTATGTTGTCCCATCCCTCCTTGTTGTCGTTGCGAGGCGGATAGTAGTTGATGCGCACCTTGTGATAGTACTGTGTATCCTCGTCGTTGCCGTGTCCGTAGAGGTCGGGCTGCACGTCGGGCTTGAGGATCGTCTCAAGTGTAGAGAGTTTGCTAACCTCCTTGGTGTGGAAGTTGGCAGGTTCGTCGAGCACGAGTCCGTCGCGGTTGCCGAGGATGTTTGTAGAGAACCATCCGTTCAAGCCGAGGCAGCGTGAACCAATCATCGGAGCGAAACCGCTCTTCACGAGCGTCTGACCGGTCTTGAAGTCCTTACCGGCGATAGGCATCTTGGTCTGCTCAGCGAGCTCCCACATTGCCGGGATGTCGACTGTGGTGTTAGGAGCGCCCATGATGAACGGTGCGCCCTCTGTCAATGCTGCGTAAGCATAGCACATAGAAGGAGCTACATGCTCGCGGTCGTCAGCCTTCATAGCTGCTTCGAGAGCTGCCACTGTGCCGTGTTTTTCCATGTCTACTGGTACGTAGATCTCGGTAGATGCTGCCCAAATAACAACGATGCGTGCGCAACCGTTCTGCTCCTTGAAGTCGCGGATATCCTTGCGGAGAGCCTCAACCATCTCCCAGCGAGTCTTGCAGTCCTTAACGTTGTCGCCGTCGAGGCGCTTAGCGTAGTTCTTGTCGAAGGCAGCCTTCATCGGCACCACCTTTTCCAACTCCTCGCGCACGGGGTTGATATCCTTCTCCTTCAGAACCTCGGCATACATAGCTGCCTGGTAAGCGTTCTGCGGATATACGTCCCATGTTCCGAATACGATATCGTTGAGATCGGCAAGAGGCACGATGTCCTTATAGTGCAGATACTTCTTGTCTGCGCCCTTGCCAACACGAATCTTGTCATACTGAGTCATTGAACCAACAGGCTTAGCAAGTCCCTTGCGAGCCATGAACACACCAGTCATAAAGGTGGTGGCTACTGCGCCACAGCCTACAACCAAAATACCCAGCTTTCCTTCTGCTGGCTTAACGTTAGTTTGTTTCATCTTTTAGTTATTAAATTTTTAATAATTAGGTTTCTATGCACATTCTGTTATGAAACCACAATCGGACAGAAGCATATTAACGTTTCAAACCCGAATTGTTTCACAACACGACTTAGCAAAAGTACTAATTTAATCCGAGAAACGCCCAACTTAAACCAGTTGTTTTAAAAATATGGTACTATTTAACACTTTTGTTACAATATATAACAACACAATTGCTCTACGAAACCAATCACAGACTATTGCAGAACATCTGAAAGCAGCAGACAGATGCACGTTTTGTCGGGCAGTGGGTCTTCTTTTGGGTTGGCATAATAGATGAACGCCACCTTTTGATTGGAGCCGTCCTCGTCGCGCGTAATGGTCAGCTTGGCATGTGAGCCACCCTCGAAGAAGTTTTCGAGCATGAAGTCCTGACGCTTCTGGTAGAGTTGCATATCGATAATGTTGCCTTTGTAGCGCACGCTGTCGCGATAAGTCAAAGTGCAACACTGCTTACGTTGCTCGCTATCGTACGTCACGACCAACTTACCCATATCTGCAACGAGGGTGTCCTCGGGCTGTTCGCTGGAGAACTCGACGTGATAGCGGAACGAATAGGGATTAAAAAAACTGTCCTGTGCATGACTGGTGCATACACAGGATAGTATAATGATAACGAATGATAAAAATCTGAACTTTGTCATTTCAGTAGAAATACTGTTTTGTCAATTCTGCATGTCAGCACTGATTAGACTAACATGCCCACCATGCTTAGACTAACCATTACCACCAACCAAGTGAGCAATCGCTCTCTGGGCAGTTGTTGGTTGCATACTCATCAGCGAGTTTGCGACAAGCGGCTCCCAACTCTTTTCTGTTGAGCTGCACCGACTCGTCGCCATAGGCTGTTTCGTACACCTTCTCCATCATCTCTAAAGCCTGCTCGTAGAGGTTGCAGTCCTCTGGAATGGCGCAGAGCTCGAACAAAGCCTGCTCGTACTGCTTACCATTGATGAGCGTTTGTGCCTTACGTATGATTGATGCGGCGTTGTTGTTGTAGTAGTCGATGATGCGCTGCTTCGACTTGTCAACGAGCTTGCGGAGCTGTGGCGAGTTCTTAATGTTCTTCAACGCATTAGTGAGTGCCTGCTCTTCGGTGTTGCCGATGCCAGTGAACTCAACGATAGACGTACCGAAGCACGACTTTGTGCGTGCATCGCCAACGGCGAAGGTTGCTGATATGCGTTGCGCCATCTTTGTGCCTGCTACTTCTGTCTGCAACGGAACGGTCTTGCACGCCAATACGAAGCGCGAGTTGTAGCCACTCACCAGCTTCATCGAGGTGATGACGCTGCGCAGACGAGCTTCTACGATAGCCTTCTGACCTTCAGTTGCCTTGCTCTCCTTTGCGTCGTACATCGGCGAGAGCGTTATCTGTGCAGAACTTGCGAGCGAGCAAAGTGTCAACGCTGCAAGAACAAATAGTTTTCGTATCTGCATAATCATAATGTTTTAGAACGACATGTTATTTGTTTTTGAAGTCTCGCAAGCCGATAGAACTTGCAAGACTTTCCTTTTGCTATTACTCAACGAGGAAGTTGACACGTCCGAGCCTGTTGCCCTGTCCCTTGCTCACCTTAAAGCCAGTCTCTGCCTTGAACGCCTTTCTTATGCCCTTAGCCCATTCTTCTGCCTCTATTGGTTCACCGTTCTCGTCGAAGAATGGTATGCGCACAGCCTTGAACTCAACCATATCAGCTGCCTTGCGTCCTATCTTGCAAGCCCGATTTACGGCGTGCTTCTTCACCCACGAGTAAAGGAACTCGTCGTATGTGTCGCCGTCGTCGCCAATCTCGTCCTTGATGAAGTTGATGCCGGCACTTGGTGCTGAGCGGAACACAACAACAATCTTGCGACCGTTGTCGCGCAGGTCCTTATAATACTCGATGATGCGGTCGCACAAGTCGTCGCAGTTGCCTGCCACTGCCTTACGCAGTGCGAGGTCGGTAGGATCCATTGTCATAGAAATGGTGCCTTCTACCGACGACACCTGCTCATAGGTGTAAGCGTCGACAGCCTTTATAGTATAAGAAATATTCTTGCGCGGACCAACCATTTGCACAGCATAGTCGACATCTACGCGGATGTCAGGACGTGCCTGCTGCATGAGTTCGTCCATAGCGTTCTTCTCTGCCTCGTAGCCGTCAGCTGCATTAGCAAGTTCTTCGGCGCGTTCGCGCTTCATATCCTTCAGAATGCTCTGCAGGTCTTCGTGTTCGAACTTACGCTCCTCAAACACCTTCTGCACAGATTGGATAACCGAACCCATTTCGCGTGTGTTCACAAAGGCTTCGTTATACTTAGGTATGTATTCTGTCTCGCCCTGATTGTTGAACGTCTTCATAAAACCATGATCATTCATCCACGAGTCGGCAGGGAAGACGATAATGGTAGGCATTGCTGCCTGCTGCGCCTTCATCACAACTGCGAAGGTAAGGAGCAGAAACAAACTAAAAATTCTTTTCATAATACGTTTATCTATTTACATTAAAACATCTGCTATTATCGAGTATTAGCGCGAGAAGATGCTGCGTGCTCCTTCTATAATGCCATCCTTTTCGAGACGTTTGCGCAATCCGTTGAGGTTGACCTGTACGAGCATACCGACCTGCCACTCCTTCTTGCCCTTGATTACATCGCCGGCAGACTGTGCGCCACGGCTTGTAAACTGCACAAACTGACGATACTCGCCCGACTCAAAGAAGCGGTCGAAGTACTCCTTGTGTGCCTGATAACCTTCTGGGCAGAGCGGAGGCACATTGCCCTGTTTGCCAGAATAGTTGGCAGCCAAGCCTTTAAAGAGCAGTCCGTGTACAGCATTACGCATACAAATATCCTTTGTAAGCAGTTCTTTCTTCTTACCATAGCTCCACACCTTGAATACCGTAAAGCCAACTGTGGATGCTGGTACGTCCTTTACATAAGTAAGCTCATAACTGTAATCGACAAAATCCTTCTTTTTACCAGCACTTACTGAAAGTGCCATACAGAAGCAGATAGCGATAAAGAGTAATCTTTTCATAATCAAATCTATTTAGCATTTAACCAAAAACGTCTTTTAAAAGCTACACACCTATTATATATAAATATGTATAGTAGCTTTTAAAAGACAGTAATTAATATTTATATTTTATTTTGCAAGACGAATAAGACAGCCCTCACCAATCTTCTTTCCTGGTTTGCCATCGAATACGGTGTACTTCAACTCAGCGTTGCCTTCCTTCTTCTCACCGTCTTCTGCTTCGCCTTCGAGAGTCTCGTTAGCACCTTCCTGGTTGTCCCAAACAGAGTTCTTGGCTACCTTGATTGTGCCTACTTTCTTCCACTCTATTTCTTTGTCGGTCTTCTGACACATGAATACGTCAAACTTATCACCAGCCTTCACACCTTCCTTTGTACCGATGTAAGCGACGAGCTTGCCATCTTCCTCATGAAGCGAACTCATTGGGCGGAACTCGTCGTAGTCGCGCTGCAGGGCAGCGAAAGCAGCGTCGGTAGCACGCAATGCACCACGAGCAATCAGTTTGTCGAGGTTAGCCGACTTCATTGTCAAGCCTGCACCTGCGTACTTAGATGAGCGACCAACATACTTCAGCTGGTAGTTTGCGTTAGCGTTGAAGTCGGCTACGTTATTCCAGTATTTATTATACATTTCCAGTGTCTTTTCAGAATCCCAATCGAGCTTGAAGAGATAAGCATTTGTTCTTACGAAGTAGCCCTTTGTCTTGGCAGCAGCTGTCTCGGCAGCCTTCACTGCGATGTTGCCTGCCATCTTGGCGATGCCTGGCAAGAACTCCAACGTAACCTTAGCCATTGCAATAGCTGTAGCGCTCTTCTCCTTTGCGTTCATCATACGATAGTTGTTAACACACACGTATGTTGTGCTCAGCAGTTTTGTATGCAAATTGTAAAAAATATCGTTATTTCCTGTTTATAGCGCCACCTTGCGAGCTTCTTCGCTCAAGCCCACCTTACCATACTCATAAATGGTTCCCATGTCAAAAGCAGCCACGTTCTTATAGTCAGCTCCCTGCGGAACGTGCCATTTAGCCACGAGCTGATTGCCGAACTTGTTTACATTGAAGTAGTTGAGCAAGCGTGCAGCGTACTCGCGCTCTGCGATTGGGTCAACCTTTACGCCCATTGAAGCGAGCGTGGTCTTGAGGAGTGCGTCCTTAGCCGACTCTTTCTCGATAGCGTCCATCTCTGCCTTTGTGGCTGTAGGTACGGTAGACCAGTCGATGTGGTGGCTACCCAGGTTGAAGTCGTTATAGTTAGGATAGCGCGTTGCGAAGTCGATGCCGTCGAACGCCTTGTTTGTTACCTCGTAAGCGTGGGCATACTCCTCGTTGTCGGCTGGCATATCGAGTTTAAGCATGTACACTGAGTTACGGATGTAGAGTGAGTCAGCATTTTCCTGTGCGCTCACAGCGTTTGGTGCCATGCTCAGAAGAGCGAGACCCAAGAACAGATTTGTTTTCATTTGTTGATATTTTTTAGGTTTTAAATTCGTTGGTTGCAGTTTCGCAAGCTCAGTGCTTGCGAAACTATATCTTCAGTTGTTAGGCTTCTCTTACAGCTCGATGATGAGGAAAGCAGATGCGTTCCAGAACTTCTCTGCATCAACGATGGTGAGTGTAGATGTGCCGTCGCCGTTCTTCTCGATGGTGTAGCTACCCTGTGGGTTGCCCGAAACGAGTTTCGGCTTCTTCGACTGTAGCTTGAGAGTCTTGAACGAACGCACGTCAACAGCCTTGAAGAGACTCTTGTCGATGGCAGCGCTGTTCACCTTCTTCTTCTTTAGGAAGCCGCCCTTGAGCAAGCCCTTCTCGCTAAGCTCCTTCTTCGAGCCTACGCAGTAGTAGCGCTTGTTCAACTCTTTATCCTGCTGATAGTTCTGCTCCTTCAGATAGTCCGACTCGTTGGTCAGCTCTTTAACGTTGTAGCGCAGTTCGTCAATCTTCACATCCTTTGTCTGTACGAGTTCCTCGAGCTCAGCGATGCGTGCCGTCTTTTCAGCCAACTGTGCGTTGAGGTATTCCACCATCTTCTGCAGGTTGGCGATAGTCTGCTTCGACGACTTTTCCTGCGCCTTGTTCTTCGCAGTGAGTGCGTCTATCTGCTGCTGCTTGCGTGCAAGCAGCTCCTTGAACGATCTGAGTTGTGTGAGCATGTGCTGCTTGTCGGTTGTGCCTTCAGGATGATTGAAAATCATATTCTCCTGTACTTGGATAGAGTCGAGACATAAGGCAACAGAATTGATAAACGCAGACATCTCTGCCACTTCCTGGTCTTCCAACGCCTCGTTTACCACGGCTGTAGAGTCGCTACCGTCAGCAGTCTGTGCGTTCTTGTTGTTATTACACGAAACAAATGATGCGAAACCAATGGCTATCATTACGATAAGCATCGAGGATTTGATTTTTTTCATATTGTTTGAATATTTAGGTTACAAGATATTATTAATAGTTGCCTTTATCACACATTTTGTGTCCGATTAGGTGATTGCAAAGTTAGACATTTTATTAATACAAGCAAAAAATATATAACGTTTTTTTTCTATTCATTAAAAAAAGATAGACAACTTTATTGTGTCTTCTTTTTTTTCTCTAAATTTGCAACGTCTAAGAATAAATACCGAAAAGATGGTTTTTAAATACGACTTTCTGATTATTGGTGCCGGAGTTGCCGGCATGAGCTACGCTTTGAAGGTAGCTCGCGCACACAAGGGAAAGGTGTGCATGATTTGCAAGACTTCGCTTGACGAGGCAAACACTTCGTTTGCCCAGGGAGGCGTTGCCTCAGTGACTAATCTTGCAGTCGACAATTTCGACAAGCATATAGAAGACACGATGATAGCGGGCGACTTCATCAGCAACCGCCGTGCCGTTGAGCAGGTGGTGCGCAACGCGCCGGAGCAGATTGCCGAGCTCGTGAAATGGGGCGTGAACTTCGACCGCAAGGAGGACGGTGAATTCGACCTGCACCGCGAGGGCGGACACTCCGAGTTCCGCATCCTGCACCACGCCGACGACACGGGCGCCGAGATACAGCGCGGACTGATGGCAGCGGTGCGTGCGTGCCCCGACATCGACGTGAAGGAGAACCACTTCGCCGTGGAGATAATCACGCAGCACCACCTCGGCGCGCGCGTCACACGTCGCACACCTTATATTAATTGCTACGGTGCGTACGTGCTGAACCCCGAGACGCAGAAGGTGGACACGTATCTGAGCAAGGTGACGCTGATGTGTACGGGCGGTTGCGGAGCCGTCTACCAGACCACTACCAACCCCGTCATCGCTACGGGCGACGGCGAGGCAATGGTATATCGTGCAAAGGGCACGGTGAAGGACATGGAGTTCGTACAGTTCCACCCGACGGCGCTCTATCACCCGGGCGAGACTCACCCTGCGTTCCTCATCACTGAGGCGATGCGTGGCTACGGTGGCATACTGCGCCTGCCTAACGGCGAGTCGTTCATGGAGAAGTACGACGAGCGCCTCTCGTTAGCTCCGCGCGACATCGTGGCGCGTGCCATCGACAAGGAGATGAAGATACACGGCATCGACCACGTGTGCCTCGACGTTACGCATAAAGACCCGGCTGAGACAAAGAAGCACTTCCCGAACATCTACCTCAAGTGCAAGTCGATAGGCATCGACATCACCACCGACTATATCCCCGTTCGCCCGGCAGCCCACTACATGTGCGGCGGCATAAAGGTAGACCTCAACGGACAGTCGTCGATAGAGCGCCTGTACGCCATCGGCGAGTGCTCTTGCACGGGTCTGCACGGTGGCAACCGACTGGCGAGCAATTCGCTCATCGAGGCGGTGGTGTACGCCGACGCTGCTGCCAAGCACTCGCTTGAGCACGTAGACGAGTACGACTTCAACGAGAAGGTGCCGGAGTGGAACGACGAGGGCACGATGACCAACGAAGAGAAGGTGCTCATCACGCAGAGCGTGAAGGAGGTGGGCGAGATAATGTCCAACTACGTGGGCATCGTGCGCTCCGACCTGCGTCTGAAGCGTGCGTGGGACCGTCTCGACCTGCTCTACGAGGAGACCGAGGAGCTCTTCAAGCGCGTAAAGGCGAGCCGCGACATCTGCGAGCTGCGCAACATGATTAACGTGGGCTACCTCATCACACGACAGGCTATCGAGCGCAAGGAGTGCCGCGGACTGCACTACACCACCGACTATCCGCTGCACGCGTACGACAAGAAATAACCGGAAGATTATGAAGCAAAGAACCTTAATCATCGCTCTCTGCTCATTCGTCCTTATGAGCTTCTGCGTCAGCAAGAACGCCATAAAGTACGAGAAGGGCACCGCCGTAGTCAACACTACGTCGATAGTGAAGGCGCGCGGTTTCCAGGGCAAGACACCGGTGAAGATATACATCCGCAACGGCAAGGTGCAGAAGATAGTGGCACTGCCCAACCAAGATACGCCCTCGGTGTTCGCGCAGGCGGAGACACTGCTGAAGAAGTTCGTGGGCAAGAGTGTCGACGAAGCTGAGCAGATGAAGGTGGACGGCGTGAGCGGTGCCACCTACTCGTCGAAAGCCCTCATACAGAACGTGAAGGGCGGACTGAAATACTACCGGGAGAACAAGAAGTAGAGCGTTTGACATAGCTCTAACAGTATAGAAGGCTGATGTTTTAGCTGCGTTTTGCGGCTAAAACGTCAGCCTTTTTCAGTACTTTCACCATCGTGCAGCGAACGGAATCCGATCGGACGGCGAACGGAATCCAATCGGGTGGCGAACGGAATCCGATCGGGTGGCGAACGCAATCTGATCGGGTGGCGGACGGAATCTGATCGGGTGGCGGACGGAACACGACGCGTAGTCTATAAGGTTCGGAGTTAAGAAGTTGAAAAAAATGAGAACAAATAGTGAGTATTATCCAATAAAATCGTTACCTTTGTAAAATTAAAGTCTGTATCACAAGACTTAAAGCCAACACCCCGAAACAACAAACAATACCCCGAGACAAAAGGATATCAAAAGAACACATTAAACAAATAAAGAAAAGAAAGATGAAGACTGTTTATGATTTCTCGGTGAAAGACAGAAAAGGTAAGAGCGTGTCGCTGAAGGAGTATGCCAACGAGGTGCTGCTCATTGTGAACACAGCTACAAAATGCGGTTTCACACCGCAGTACGAGGAGCTGGAGAAGCTCTACGAGAAGTATCATGCGCAGGGATTCGAGGTGCTCGACTTCCCGTGCAACCAGTTCGGCGCACAGGCTCCTGGCACCGACGAGTCGATACACCAGTTCTGCAAGCTCACGTACAACACCGAGTTCCCGCGCTTCAAGAAGGTGAAGGTGAACGGCGACGACGCCGACGACCTCTTCAAGTTCCTCAAGGAGCAGAAGTCGTTCGCAGGCTTCGACCCTGCGCACAAGCTCACTCCGGTGCTCGAGGAGATGCTCGCCAAGGATGCGCCCGACTATAAGGAGACAGCCGACATAAAGTGGAACTTCACAAAGTTCCTCATCAACAAGCGCGGAATGGTAGTGGCTCGATTCGAACCGACAGAGAGCCTCGACAATATCGCAAAGCAGATTGAAGAGATTATCTAAGGTGGTGTGGTGTTGAGATGTTGTTGTGTTGACATATCTCAACACCTCAACATAACAACACCACAACCCCACATATCTCAACACCTCAACATAACAACATTACAACACCACATACAACCCCACATATCTCAACACCACAACATCTCAACATAACAACTTGTAATAAAATCAATAGAAATGGAAAATAGAGAACATGTGCGTTGCCTCATCGTGGGCAGCGGTCCGGCAGGCTACACTGCTGCAATATACGCTGGACGCGCCAACCTCAGCCCGGTAGAATACTGCGGCATTCAGACTGGCGGTCAGCTCACACAGACTACCGTCGTAGAGAACTTCCCCGGCTACCCCGAGGGCGTGGACGGCAATCAGATGATGCAGGACTTGCGCCAGCAGGCTCTGCGCTTCGGCGTGGACATGCGCGAAGGCTCAATCGCAAAGGTCGACTTCTCGCAGAAGCCCTACGTGCTCACAACTGACACGGGTGCCGAGATTGAGGCAGACACCGTGATCATCGCTACCGGAGCAAGTGCCAAATACCTCGGACTCGACGACGAGAAGAAGTACAACGGACAGGGCGTGAGCGCATGTGCCACATGCGACGGCTTCTTCTACCGCAAGCGCACCGTTGCCGTAGTGGGCGGCGGCGACACAGCGTGCGAGGAGGCTCTCTATCTGGCTGGCCTCTGCAAGAAGGTGTACATGATTGTGCGTAAGCCTTTCCTGCGTGCGTCAGACGTAATGCGCAAGCGCGTGGAGGAGAACGAGAAGATCGAGATTCTCTACGAGCACAACACTCTCGGACTCTTCGGCGAGGACGGCGTGGAGGGTGCTCACCTCGTGAAGCGCAAGGGCGAGCCCGACGAGGAGCGTTACGACATCGCTATCGACGGCTTCTTCCTCGCTATCGGCCATAAGCCGAACACCGACGCGTTCCGCCCGTTCGTCGACTGCGACGAGACCGGCTACATCAAGACCATCGACGGAACGCCGCGCACTAACGTGGAGGGCGTGTTCGCTGCCGGCGACTGCGCCGACCCGAACTACCGCCAGGCTATCGTGGCTGCAGGCTCAGGCTGCAAGGCTGCGCTCGAGGCTGAGCGCTGGCTTACTGAGCACAACCTGTAACATAGGAGGGTATGGCATCCTGCCATACCCACGCAACCTCTAATGTTAACATAGGAGGGTATGACATCCTGCCATACCCACGCAGCCTCTAATGTTTACATAGGAGGGTATGGCATCCTGCCATACCCACGCAACCTTAAATCGAGGGTTAACAAGTAAAAACAAAATATAGGGCAAATTGTAGGAGGCTACGGCAAGAAAGCCGTAGCCTCCTATTATATCAACCAAAACATGACAATCCTCCTCACCGTAGCCGCCTACTTCGCGGCTCTTATGCTCTTCAGCCGCCTCACCGCACGACGCGGCGACAACAACGAGACCTTCTTCCGCGCCAACCGACGCTCGCCGTGGTACATGGTGGCGTTCGGAATGGTGGGCGCTTCCATCTCGGGCATCACGTTCGTGAGCGTGCCGGGCATGGTGATGCGCACCGATATGACATACGTGCAGACCTGCATCGGCTTCATCCTCGGCTACTTCGCCATCGCCTTCCTGCTACTGCCGGTCTACTATCGGCTGAACCTGACGACCATCTACTCGTATCTGAAGGAGAGGCTCGGCAAGCGGTCGTACAAGACCGGCGCATGGTTCTTCCTCACGTCAAAGATGACGGGCGCAGCGGTGCGCTTCTACGTCGTCTGCATCATTCTGCAACGCTTCGTGTTCGATGCCGTGGGCGTGCCGTTCCCCGTAACCGTCGTGGGCATGACGCTGCTCATCTGGCTCTACACACGCCGCGGCGGCATCAAGACACTGGTGTGGACCGACACGTTCCAGACCACCTGCATGTTTGCCGCGCTGCTCCTTATTATATATAATGTGACGCAGCAACTGGGCATGAGCGTGGGCGAAGCCGTGCGGGCGGTGGCTGCCGACGGACACAGCCGCATGTTCGTGTGGGACGACTGGGTGTCGACGCAGAACTTCTGGAAGCAGCTGCTCAGCGGAGCCTTCATCGCCATCGTGATGACGGGCTTGGATCAAGACATGATGCAAAAAAACCTCACGTGCAAATCGCTACGTGAGGCTCAAAAGGATGTGTGTACGTATGGTTTCGCCTTCGTACCAGCCAACCTGCTGTTCATGGCGCTCGGCGTGCTACTTATGATGCTGGCGCAGAAGGAGGGCACACCGCTGCCTGCGGCTGGCGACGAGCTGCTGCCGATGTTCGCGGCGACGGGCGCATTGGGCACCGTCGTCACGGTCTTCTTCACCATCGGCATCGTGGCGGCATCGTTCTCCAGTGCCGACTCGGCACTCACCGCGCTCACCACGAGCTACTGCGTAGACATCTGCGAGCGCCCCGAGGACGAGCATCTGCGCCGCCGTGCGCATGTGGGCATCGCCGTGGTGTTCGTGGCGTTCATCCTGCTGTTCCGTATGCTCAACTCTACGAGTGTCATCGACGCCATCTACGTGCTCTGCTCCTACACCTACGGTCCGTTGTTAGGTTTGTTCACCTTCGGACTGCTCACGCGCCGCGCCGTCAACGACCGCCTCGTGCCCTATGTATGCCTCGCCTCACCCCTACTCTGCTACGCTCTCGACATCACCACGCAGCATCTCTGGGACTACCGCTTCGGCTACGAGCTGCTCATGATCAACGGGGCGTTCACCTTCGCAGGGCTGTGGGCAACGAACTGCGCAAAGAAATATGAAAACTCCCACTGATTTCACACTATACATTAGGATGCAAAAACTCCCACTGATTTCACACTATACGTTAGGACATGAAAACTCCCACAGATTTCACAGATCTGCACAGATGCTGATTGCGTTATTCTCCCACAGAATTCACAGAACACACAGAACCTTCTTGCTAAAAGTATCTGTGTAAATCTGTGAAATCTGCGGGAGTTTTTCTCAGCAGAAGGTTCTGTGGGTTCTGTGAATTCTGTTGGAGATTATAGATTTTGTTCTAAGTTAGTACATAAAAACTCCCACAGATTTCACAGATTTACACAGATACTGCTTGCGTTATTCTCCCACAGATTTCACAGAACACACAGAACATTCTTACTAAAAGTATCTGTGTAAATCTGTGAAATCTGCGGGAGTTTTTCTCAGCAGAAGGTTCTGTGGGTTCTGTGAATTCTGTGGGAGAATATCTCAGCAGAAGGTTCTGTGGGTTCTGCGAATTCTGTGGGAAATTATCTCAACAGAAGGTTCTGTGTATTCCGCGAATTCTGTGGGAAATTATCTCAGCAGAAGGTTCTGTGTAAATCTGTGAAATCTGTGGGAGAATATCTCAGCAGAAGGTTCTGTGGGTTCCGCGAATTCTGTGGGAGATTTTCTCTGTGGGTGCGTGAGTATGGCAAGGATGCCATACCCTCCTACAATACATCTGTGGGAAGAGAAAGATTATAAACCTGACCAGACACTCGGGTTGAACGTTTTCTCGACCTGTGCCTCCACATCATCAGGGAGGTTGCAGAAGAAGTCGATGCCGGTGCGCGCCTCAAGCTCCTTAATAGAGATGGCGTGTGAGCCCAACGTCTCGTTCGTGCGCCACGCATTTGTCTGTTCGCTCCAGAACGCCATGCCTGCATAACCGAATGAGCTCTTACGCAGGATAGCCATGTAGAAATACTTCGGCACGATGAGCTTGCCCCCGATGCGCGTTATGATGTTAGTCTCGCTGTCGATTGTGCCACCCTTGCAGACGAAGATAGTATCCGTTGCAGAGAGCTTGTCAGCCCACTTGCGCAGCTGGTTCTCCATACGCACCCACAAGCCATTGTTACCGCTGTCGTCGAAACCATTAAACTTATGATACTGCGGTTGCATGTTCGTCATTACGAACGTCTGAGAGTTCATCTCCTTTGAAGCAGTGCGGTCGCCACTAGGACAGATGTGGCCACGATCGTAGCCCGGGAAGCGAGTGTACTCGCCCCAATACTCGTTGCTATTGAGGTTCGTAGCATCGAAGAAGAAGTTCGATTCACGCGAATACTTGCCCGAGTAGCCTTTGTGCATCTGATAGCACGTCCAGCGCTGCGAACGCTTGTCGCAGTCCCACTCCACCGAGAAGTTAACACCGTCTTTATCGTAAGATGTAGATGTCATGCGATAGACGATAACCTTCTGCTTGCCCGTCTTCTTCAGAGCCGGGAACTCCGTGCGTCGAATAGCTTTGTTGTAGCCGTTGGCTGCCGACGGTATGTTGGCGTTCTTGTTCTTCTTATCAACCTGACTGCTCTGACTGCCGCTGCCCTCATCATCGTCGCCTCCACAAGCGGTGAAGGTGAGCGCAGAGAGCATCATCACAACAACAGTTGCATAGCGCAGCGCGTATTTAAAACATTGTTTCATCCGTTATTTTCCTTTAAAGTCCCTTTTACTCTTTTACTTTTTTACTTTTAAAAAATATGTTTTGTGGGGGCGTGGTATGGGCAAGATGCCCATACCTCCTACTTTTTACTTTTTTACTCTTTTACTTTTAAAAGTCCCTCTTTTACTCTTAAATAAAAAAGAGAGTATGTTCCATACGTATATGCAACTACGGATGGAACACACTCTCAATATTCTATTTCAAAAATAGAGCGTGTCTATTTGAAGTATATATCTCGTTCTTTTCCTTACTTGCGAACCTTTGCGTAGCGGTTCATGAACTTATCTACGCGACCTGCAGTATCGACAAGCTTGCTCTTACCAGTATAGAACGGGTGAGATGTGCTTGAGATTTCGACTTTTACCACTGGGTAAGTTTCGCCTTCAAACTCTACTGTCTCTGTAGCCTTGCATGTAGACTTTGTAAGGAACATATCGCCGTTGGACATATCCTTGAATACGACGGGGCGATAGTTTTCTGGATGAATTCCCTTCTTCATTTTGTTTAAATTGTTATAGTGTTAAATAAATAATTCGCTTTCAAATGCTTAGCGGATGCAAAGTTACGACTTTTTTATGAGACCGACAAATTTTTGAAAACAAAAATTCCAAGCCACCTCATCGTTTGAAATGGCTTGGAATATTAAAGAATCGTATTACTTACGATATAAATAAGCCTATTACTTGGCGTATGTGATTACGATCTTGGTTATACGCAACTGAACGCCACCGCCAGAAGCCTCTTTGAAGACGTTTGTATAAACCATCTTCTTGCCGTCGATAACAACAGTAGCTGTCTCGTTACCAACGCAATTGACATTCTTGTTCTTGTCTACATCGCAACTGAACACAACCTTAGCGATTGCCTTGTGACCCTCGAAAGTAATAGTGTTGTTCTTGTAAACACGGATGTTAGAGTAGTTAGCACCTGTGTAATACTTCGGACCATTCTTCTCGCCGTTTGCGTCGAAGACGATCTTTGTGCCGTCCTTAAGAGTGATGGTTGTAACCTCAGTACCATTCTCTGTATAGAAGTCGCCAGGAACCATCTCTACTGTTGTTGCACCAGCCTGAACACTCGGGTTAGAGAGTGTGAGTGTTGTGCCGTCGATAGCGATATTGCCATTGCCTGCAGGCTTGTCCTCACCAGTGCCAGGCTTGTCCTCGCCACCTTCAGTTGAACCACCCTCTGTCTTACCGTTTACAGAAACAAGGTATGTAGTGTTCTGAGCTGTTTCAAGAGTGTTGCCCATGTAGTTGGTGAGTTTGCCGTAAACTACGACCTCGTCGCCAACCTGAATGTTTGCCTGACCCTCTGTCCACTTCTGATTGCCGAGGTAGAGTGAGCGGAACACGAGGAACTGACCGTCTGCCTTGCCGTCGTCAGAGATATAGAAAGAAGCATTGCCATACTGTGCAGAGAAAGCCTCCTTCACAGAAACTACCTTACCCTTGATGTAGTAGCCCTGCTCAGACACTGCGTTTGCAGCCAACTTGGCTGCCTCTGTATTAGCAGCTACACTATTGAACGGATCGTCCTTTGTACCTGTGCCCTTCGGTGTGCCTGTGATTCCGGTGCCACCACCCTCTGTGCCAGGCTTTGCACCGAACTCCTTGTCGCCGAGCTTAGCCCAGACAACCGACTTCAGACCGGTCTTGCCGAAGTAAGCCTCGATGTTACCGCAGAGAACTACTTCCTGCTTGATGTTTGTAGGATTGTCCTTGAGGTTGATAGCATTGCGCACATCACCGACAGGCAGCTGTACTGGCATTACATTATCAACTGATGTCTCGTCAGCAGAAGCTGCGATGAGCACGTTGCTTACAGCCTCACAACCCTCGGCTGTGAACTTTGCGTCGTCGATAGCCTTTTCAGGAACGAAACCTACGATGTAAGCCTTTACGAAGACATTGCTGCCTGTTGCGCCATGCTTCTTGATGTCCTCTACAGTGTAAGGATTCTCTGCAGTACCGTTGCCAACCGTTTCGGTTGAACCACCGTTACCGCCGTTACCACCGCCTGGAATTTCATAAGCAGCAGGAACGTCCTCGCAGCTTGTGAATGTGAATGCTGTCATTGTTGCGACGAGCATTGAGAAAAATATCTTTTTCATATTCTTTTGTTTGTTTGCTTGTTATATAATATATAATAATGTAAGATAGCCTTACTTCTCTTCTGCCGGCTGATTCTTCTCTGGCTCGAGCACTTCGATGTCGGAGAGTGTGCGCAGCACGAGCTGCACTGTTGTGCCGTAAGACGATGTTGCGCTGGTCTTGTAAACGGTGAGGATACCGGTTACGTTGAGCTTGCCCTTCGGCAGCTTCTCGGCAGCGAACTTAGCGTAGCAGCTTGTACGGATGCCGATCTGCTTCTTCTGACCAGTGTAACCCTTGAAGTAGCGTGTCACGCCGTGGCCTGTAGTGGCACCTTCTGCCTCAGGAGCGAATGTGACGGTGCCGTCGGCTGTGTCGAACTCCACACCCTTCAGTGTCACAATCTGTCCAGAGTACTTCTGTGCAACGGTCTCATCGTTGAGTGTGCTGATTTCAGAAGTCTCGAACACGTGAGGTACCACGAGCGAAGCGTCGGGCTTGCCGAGAATCTTGAAGCGTGTCTGCCATTCTGCACGGCTGATGCGGCTCGGGTAAGTCTGGTTCTTCTTGAAGTCGGTGTACGGGATGCCCAGCTGTGGTTGTGTGCGATATACGCCATAGTAGAGTCCGCCGAGGTCAACGAGAATCTCCTGACCAATCTGCAGCTGACCGTTGATGCCGCCCTGAGCAACGCTGATGATTATACCACCTGTAGCATCCTCGATCATAACCTGGCTATAGATATTGCCAGAGATGTCGTTGCCAGTGACGCGACCCTTGATCTGCACGCCGTCGGCGATGCGCACTGTGTCGTTCACTACATCCTTCAGTTGTGCACCGTACTTTGCCTTAAGATCAGCAATAGAAACGACATTGGTCTCCTGAAGCTGGTTGTTGCCGAACGGTGCCACCTCGCCAGTAGGGTCGGTCCAGTCCTCATCCATACATGATGTAGCAGAAAGACCTATAACAAGCGCGAAGAGCGCGAGTTTCAGATATTTTATACTTTTCATCTTCTTTCTGTGATTTAGAATTTATAAGTAATGTTCAGCATACCGTTTGTACCTAAGGCGTAGAACTTGAACGGGTTCTTCTCGAACGAGTAGCCACGTACGTTCAGGCTCTGTGTGTAGCCGCTTCGGCTCTGCTCGTAACCGCCTGTAACGATGTCGCGGTTGTTGAGGATGTTCTGAACCATGAGGTTGATTGAGAGCGATCCGTGCTTGAGGTATATACTGCGACCGATTGAGGCGTCGAGCATGAAGCCACCGTGACCCTTTGCCTGATCGAGTGCTCCTGAAACGATTTCGCCGGTCACGTCGTTGATAATCGGCTGACCGAATGCCTTCATCACATCGTTACGGTTCACCACGTTCTTGTGGAAACGGTAGTTAGGCGAGTACGACAGGTAGATGCGGTCGTAGTAGTTGCAGTTGAGGTCGATGAACCAACCCTTCTGATGATAGCTTACGCCAAGGCTGAGAGCGGTGAGCGGTGTGCCGCTGTCGCGCATACCCTTGTTGTGGATATAGTCGTAGTTGTCACCTGTCTGGGCGGTGCCGTACAGTGTGGCATCTGTAGACTTCATGTAGCAGAGCTTAGAGTTGTTCGTAATCTTAGCCTCGCTGATTGTACCGATGAGCTTAATGTCGAGGAAGCTTGCGAGCTTGAATTTAGCGCCGAGCTCTGCACCGTAGTACGACTTGTTCATATCGGTCATAGACACATAGATGAACGAGTTGCTATCGTCGTTATAGAAGTTCTGCCAGTCGGATACGTTAGTCATGCGGCTGTAGTAGCCCTTCACATTGAGGTGCAGCCATGAGTTCTCGTACATATAGCCGAGCTCTGTGCTGAAGATGCGCTCGTTCTTGAGTCCCTGAACGAAGTCGTTGTTAATCTCTGGCGACATGAACGCTGCACGTGCTTCTGGTGCGCGGTGCTCATAGCCTACGCCGAGCGAGAGTACGTTGCCACGACCGAGTGTGAGGTTAGAACCGAACTTGAAGCCACCATCAACGAATTCTGCTCGCTTGCTCTTGCCGAACGAGTTGTCGGCAGCCAAACCGTTACGCATCTTGCCGTCGCGCTGGAAAGAGGTGTAGCCGAGCTTAGCAGCAATAGTATAGTTAGCCCAACCGAAGTTCTCTGTGTACGAACTCCATACCTTGCCCTTGTTGATGAGCAGGTTATAGTCGTAGCAGAAGCGGTCGCCTTCCTTAACGACTGCGTTAGGATGGTTGAGGTCGTACTGTGCTTCGGGCGAAGTAGCTGTGTACTTATCTGATATAAGATATGTATTGATGTTATGGAACTGGGTAGCACCGAGCAAGTCCTCCATTGTCTGGTAGTGCATTGCCTTGTTGGTAGCTGCAAGTACGCCTACGTTTACCTTCTTGTCCTTGTCAATCTGGTGATTGAATGTAGAGGCAAACGAGAGCATCAGGTTGTCGTTGTGCTTAGCCTGGATGTAGTACATAGCGTCGCCGCCCTGTGCTGCTGCGTTCTTGTTTGAGTAGTAGAGGCGATCCCAGTTGATCTGACGATTAGCCTTTGATGCACGCCAATAGTTGTATGATGTCAACCAATCCTCGTAAGCCTGCTCTGTGCGATATGTAGAGTTTTCGCTATTCCACACGTCGTAGTAGCTTGACGGCATATTCTTCCAGTAGTTAGGATGCGGATTGTCAGCATTGTTGTAGTTGAGCTTTGTGCTCTTGTACATAGAGTACTTGCCGAAGAACGATGTAGTGAGCTTCGAGTTCTCGTTGAAGTTCCAGTCCCATGTGAGGATTGCACTTGGAGCGTAGTCGTTCACCACGCGCGAGTTGCGCTTCTTACCGTTCTGATAGCCCCAATAAGGGTTGTAGTAGCGGTTATTGGCGAGCCAATACATCTCGTCTGTACCTGCGCCCTGTGTAGAACGCTCGGTCGGGTTGCCCCATGTAGAGAGCGAGAGGCTGTGCTTACCCATCACCTTCTGCACGGCGAGGAAGTAAGAGAGCGAGTTGTAGAATGTGCCCTCTACGTAGCCGTTGCGTGCCCAACGATAGCTCACGCCACCTGTGAACGCCCAACCTTTCTCTGAGAGACCAGTGCTATAGGTGTACATGCCACGCAGGGTGTAGTTGCGGTTAGCACCACTGAGGGTCATACGATGACCAACGGGCATTGCCGACGGACGGAAGTTGTAGTTGTTGGAGCCGCCCATGCCCGACATGGTGAAGTTGTTGCCTTCAAACGGAAGGGCGAACTCCTGGTTGCGGGTCATGTTGTTCAGACCGCCTACCTGAGAGTAACGGAACTGTCCGCTCTCCATGTCGTTCAGCTGCAAGCCATTGAGATAAACCTCATTGTACTTCTGGTCGAAAGCACGATAGCGGAAACGTGCCGGTGAGAACAGATAGCCCACCTGGCTGGCATAGATGTCGGTGTTGGAGTTGACGATTGTCACGTTCTGTGTCATGTCATCGTCCTCACCGAGCTGTGCCTCAGTGAAAGTGAAGGCAGCCTCGCTTGCAGCTTCGCTATGATAACCGATCGAGTCGGTCTGTGTCTGAGCGAAAGCAGACGGAGCGCAGCACATTGCCAACACTGCTAATTTAAGCTTCTTTTGCATGTAATGTTTATAATTAAGTTTTAAATTTTCGTTTCTAAATCAACTACTACTTTTTTTATTTAATTCAATTAGGGTAGTTTAAGAAATAGATTGCAAAGTAACACATTTTTATTCAATTAATGAAACATTTCCATATTTAATTTTTATTAAGTATATGTTTCAATGCAGAACATGCCAACGGATTGGAAAACAATCGCAATTTCATGCAAAAAAAACACGAAATAGGGCACAATGATAACAAATTACTGTAACTTTGTAGGCGTGTATCACGTACACGCAGTGTGTAACGAATAAAAACAAAAAACAAATAACTCAAATGAAAAAAAATCTCTTTATCCTCGCCTTACTCCTATGCGTGACATTTGGAGCATCGGCTCAGAAGAAATTCAATCTCTATGCCGTAGGTTTCTACAACCAGGAAAACCTCTTCGACACTTGCCACGATGAGGGTAAGCGCGACTACGACTTCCTGCCTAACGGCGCATACAAATGGAACGGACTGAAATATAGCCACAAACTACGCAATATGTCGCAGGCATTAGCCGACCTTGGCACGGACAAGCTGCCGGGCATCGGATGCGCCCTCATCGGACTCTCGGAGGTGGAGAACTCGAAGGCACTCGACGACCTCACAGCACAGCCTGCTCTGAAGCAGCGCGGATATAAGTATGTACATGTAGAGGGTCCAGACCGCCGCGGCATCGACTGCGCGCTGCTCTACAACCCTCGCTTCTTCACCGTGAAGGATGTGCGCCTCGTGCCATACGTACCCGAGGAGAAGAAGGACTCTAACTACGTGACACGTGGCTACCTCACCGTTAGCGGCACGCTCGCCGGCGAACACGTGGCTGTAATCGTGTGCCACTGGCCGAGCCGTTTCGCCACATCCTACTACCGCGAGGTAGCTGGCAGACAGGTGCGCGTGGTGAAGGACTCGCTGCTGAACGCCGACCCCAACTGCAAGGTGTTCGTGATGGGCGATATGAACGACGACCCTACAAACAAGTCGATGACCGAAGGACTCTCTTGCAAACCGTCTATCGAGAAGACGGGCAAGGACGACATGTATAACCCGTGGTATAACATTCTCACAAAGCAGGGCAAGGGCACACTGTTCTACAACGGATCGTGGAACCTCTTCGACCAGATTGTGATGACTCCGAACCTGCTCAACCCGAAGGGCGTGAAGGACTTCTCTACTCTGAAGTACTTCCAGCATCAAATCCATATCCGCCCGTACCTCATACAGAGCGAGGGCAAGTACAAGGGCTCGCCGAAGCGTACCACCGCAGGCGGTGTATGGCTCGACGGCTATTCCGATCACTTGCCGGTAGTGGTGTATCTGGTGAAGGAGCAGAAATAATGAATACCGAACGCCATCCCTTCACCCCGTTTCTCCCCGACGGCTGCCGGCTGCTCATGCTCGGCAGCTTTCCGCCGGGCGAACAGCGTTGGTCGATGCGGTTCTACTACCCCAACTTCACCAACGATATGTGGCGCATCTTCGGGCTATGCTTCTTCAACGACAAGCTGCACTTCGTCGACACCGAAGCAAAGACGTTCCGACTCGACCGTATTATCCCGTTCCTCAACGAGCGTCGCATCGGCATGTACGACACGGCGACGGTGGTGCGCCGTCTGAAGAACACGGCGTCTGACAAGGACTTGGAGGTGGTGGAGCCTACAGACCTGAAGGCTATGGTGCGCTCCCTCCCCTCGCTCACCGACATCGTGACCACCGGGCAGAAAGCTACCGACGTGCTCTGCGCGTGCTTCGACATAAAGGTGCAGCCGAAGGTTGGCGAGAACGTGCAGTTCGGCTTCGACAGCAGGACACTGCGTCTATGGCGTATGCCGAGCAGCTCGCGCGCCTACCCCATGAAGCCCGAACGCAAGGCAGAGTTCTACAGCCGCATGTTCAGCACATTATACGACCAAGCTTAAGAATATGACAAACAACAAGATAACAATAATTGGTATTGCCGGCGGCACAGGCTCTGGCAAGACCACTGTAGTGAAGAAGATTGTTGAGGCACTGCCGCCGCACCACGTGGCTGTTGTGCCACTCGACTCGTACTATAACGACACGTCGCACATGACCGAAGAGGAGCGCCGGTCTATCAACTTCGACCATCCCGATGCGTTCGACTGGAAGCTACTGATAAAGCAGATTAACGAGCTGCGCGAGGGCAAAGCTATCGAACAGCCTACGTACTCGTACCTGAAGTGCAACCGCGAGAAGGAGACGATACACGTGGAGCCGAAGCCGGTGATTATCGTGGAGGGCATTATGACACTGCTCAACAAGCGCCTGCGCGACATGATGGATCTGCGCATCTTCGTCGACTGCGACCCCGACGAGCGTCTCATACGCAACATACAACGCGACACTATCGACCGCGGACGCACCGTGTCTATGGTTGTCGACCGCTACCTGAAGGTGCTCAAACCTATGCACGAGCAGTTCATTGAGCCGACAAAGCGCTTCGCGCACGTCATCATACCAGAGGGTGGAGACAACCTGAAGGGCATCAATATGGTGTGCAAGTACATCGAAAGCATCGTTGAGAAATAGTCTGCGTCGGTCGATGCAGATTATCAATATGCATTGCTTGAGAGCTAACACACTTAGTATGCGATTTGAATAGTAACGCTTTTAAATATTTTACCTTTTAAACACTTTTGTGGGCAGCGTGGTATGGGCAAGATGCCCATACCTCCTATCTTTTTACTTTTTTACCTTTTTACTTTTAAACAAGTTCGAGCCCTAACGATTCGACGAACGCTCGCACTTCCTTTTGCTGCATCAGTTCGTCGTACACCTCTTTCTTTGTCTTTCGGCGGCTTATCTCTTCTGCCTCGGCGAGGCGGAGCGATATTGACACATTTCCGTTGTGCAGTGCCTTGGCGAGCGTGACGCGTATGCGACCTTTTATCTCGTTTACCTGGTCGAGCAATATCTGGTTGTCTACCAGCACCTCGATATCTGGGAAGGTGGTGATACGCGGTTGCATGTTCTTCATTCGGGAAGCAAGCCCCACCATCTTCTGCGGCATACGGTTGCACATCGAGAGCCATTGCAGATCGAGAAACTCCTGCGTGAACTGCTCGTTCTCATCCTTGTTTGTCTCTTCCGCCTCTTTCTTTGCCGCCACCGCATCCTTGCGCTGCAAGCTTTGGAAGGTCATACCGAGCGACGAGAGCTTCAAGCGTGGTACGCCGGTAGACAACTTGTCGGAGACGGCTTCTGAACCCGATGCGGCGGTCTGCGAAGTAGGAGCCTCAGCTGAAACATGGCTTACCGAGGCATGGCTCACCGGAGCAGCCACCTGCTGAGCCACTTTCGTCCGGGTGAAATCAAGAAGTTTGAACAGGGTTTTCAGCTGCTTGGGGCTACGCCCCGCACTGTCGGCATCCTCCGGCTGCGTGATCTGTGCCACCTGGATGAGTGTCAGCTCTACGAGCAGACGTTTGTTGCTGCTCTGGCGGTAGCTTAGGTCGCACTGGTTCATCAGTTTCAGTGCCTTGTAGAGGAACTGCGTGGGGCACGCCTTTGCCTGTGCGCTGTACTTCTCACGCTGTTTCTCGCTCACCTCAAGGAGCTTCAGTGTCTGCGCATCCTTAGCCATGAGCACGTTGCGCACGTGCGAAGCGAGTCCGTTGATAAGATTACCACCGTCGAAGCCTTTCTCTATTATCGAGTTGAGGAGCACCATACACTCGCTCACCTTGTTCGCCAACGCATAGTCGACGAACTTGAAGTAGTTGTCGGTGTCGAGCTCGTTTAGGTCCTCAATCACCTTTGCGTATGTGATGTTGCCCTGGCAGAAGCTTGCCGTCTGGTCGAAGATAGAAAGGGCATCGCGCATACCGCCGTCAGCTTTCTCGGCGATGAGTGCCAATGCCTCTTCCTCGTAGGTGATGCCTTCCTTCTCTGCCACATGCTTAAGGTGGTTGATGGTGTTCTCCACGCTCATGCGCTCGAAGTCGTAAATCTGACAACGCGAGAGGATGGTTGGCAAAATCTTATGCTTCTCGGTTGTGGCAAGAATGAACACCACGTGTGCAGGCGGCTCCTCCAGTGTTTTCAGGAAAGCGTTGAACGCTGCCTGCGAAAGCATGTGCACCTCGTCGATGATGAACACCTTATACTTGCCCACCTGTGGCGGTATGCGTGTCTGCTCCATGAGCGACTTGATGTGCTCCACGGAGTTGTTGCTGGCTGCGTCAAGCTCGAAGATGTTGTACGAGCGTCCTTCAGCAAACGCTTTGCAGCTTTCGCACTCGCCACATGCCTCGCCCTCAGTAGTAGGGTTCATGCAGTTGATTGCCTTCGCGAAGATGCGCGCACATGTCGTCTTGCCTACTCCGCGCGGTCCGCAGAACAGGTAGGCGTGCGCCAATTTGCCACTCTTCACGGCATTCTTCAACGTAGCGGTGAGAGTAGCCTGCCCCACCACCGAGTCGAATGTCATCGGGCGGTACTTACGCGCCGATACTATATATTCTCCCATATCGTGATTTTACTTTATACTTTCTACTTCTTCTACAGTCAGACCACTATATTTTGCAGCCTGCTCTACCGACAGACCATTGCTCAACATAGATTTAACAATATCCTTCTTTGCTTCTGCACGACCCTCAGCACGACCTTGCGTAAGTCCCTGCGTAAGTCCCTCAGCACGACCCTGCGTAAGTCCCTCGGCACGACCCTCAGCAAGTCCTTCTTCGCGTGCATTGCCAAGCACATCATTCTGTATCATCACAGCATTGAGGTGCTCATCATAAGCATAGCGCTCGGCATCGGTCATCGAGTAATACTGAAGTTTTTTGCGTGCCTCCTGCAATCCTGGAGCAGTGGTGTTCTCCTTTATAACTCCACTCTTCAAGTAAGCGACCCACTCCTCCAACGGAGTCACTGCCACCTTGTCGAACTCGTTGACACGCACAAGAATGTACTCGGGGAATATCTCTGCCGGACTCTTCTGCACTAAAGCACCTTTTTCCTTAGCGGTTATGACGAGTTGGTCGTTTGTATGCACACCGATGAACTTGTTCTGTCCTACATACAGGTAGTCGGCACCCTTACCGATATCGAAATAGAGGATGCTTATAGAATACACCTTCTTCACCTCCTTGTATGTATCACCGAGATGGATGTGCTCGGTGATGGCTTTCGCTACGCCATACAGGATGCGCTCCAGATAATAAAGCTCGCTTGTGTTCTGCACCTCTACAAGTATTATCTCACCCTTCGAGTTTCGTGCTTTGATGTCCACACGGTTGAACTTATCATCTGGTGTCTGCTGATTGCCCTCACTCTCGAGTATCTCCACAATCTTCACCTCCTCACCGATAAACACGGTAAGGAAACCTTCCAACACGTCGAAGTTGGCTTTCTGACGGAGCAAGCGCTTGATAGCCCAGTCAAAACGTATGTATCTATCTTTCAGTCCTCCCATAATACAATAGGTTTAATGCTACTTTACAAAGTTACAATTATTATTCTGAAAATACGGCATGAAGCAATTAATTTTTATTGTTGTCCTGTAAATAATACATCTCCCTTATATTGCTCCATGCCTTTCTCATGTTGCCGCAACAGAACAACAATATTGCCGCAGCAGGACAACAATGTTGCCGCAGCAGGACAACAATATTGCCGCAGCAGGACAACAATATTGCCGCAGCAGGACAACAATGTTGCCGCAGAAGACTAATGAGAACGACGTAGCAGATTAGACAACGGATAGAATGATAGATGAATGGTAGATGTCTGGTAGATAGGCTGGCAGATATAGCTCTCGGAAGCATATCTGCCAGCCTTTAACATGCTCGTAATCTGTAAGTTGCAGCGACACTGGGAGATATGGTAGATTTTTTCGCGTACTGATACTTTACTATGATATATTGCTTCTATATAAAAAGGGGTTTCCGAATGAACAAAAAAGGCTATGACATTGCTGCCATAGCCTTGTATATCTGATGCGAAGTTATATCTTCATCTTATAACGTCTACGCAGGATACCTGCAAACGACTCCTCGTACTGCGTACCCTTAACCAGTTGGTAGTACTTGTACACATATTGTTTAGCGGCTGGATAATCCTTCTTCTTATTAAAATAATAATCCAACAGGCAATAACATACGGAGTTCATAATGGTAGCATCTTCACCCTCATAAGTGTCTCTGTTCTTCAAGATGTCGTATGCCTTTTTCGCAGGTCCAATAGCAAGCTCATTTGTCTTTTCTGGGTCAAGCACATCGTTCTTGCAAATCTCCCATGCGAAGTAGTAGAATCTTGGAGCATTCTCGGGGAACTTTTCTGCGCCACGCTCATACACCTTAGCAGCCTTAAGATAAGTATCAATCATCTGCTGACCGAAACTTTCCTGTGCCTGCGATTCCAACATCATTGCGTAGTTCTGATAGTGACCAGCCTGCAAAGAGCCCTTAGCATCAAGTGTTTTTATCAACTCCTCGTATGCGTTCTCAGCCTTCTCGTATTCGCCCAAATCTCTATATGCCTCACAGATAGCGTTCATTGCGTCAGAGACAGTATTATCATCGATACCAGGACGTGCCATGAGTTCTTGCAAAACGTCAATACCCTGTTGCTGCTTATAGCGGTTCATCAAGGCAATACCATAACGATAAATATCCTTATTATTTATCATTGTATCCTTGGTTGCCATCAAACGTTCGCCATATTCGAGCGCCTTCGTTGAGAACTTATTCTTATACTCGGCAAGTGCTTCACCATTCTTTCGCTTCACAAGTGTATAAGCACGATTCAGATAGTCGAGTCCATTTGCCAAGATATAGTAATCGGTTGGGAACTTCATAAGCGCACTATCGAGGACATTCACGATACTACCATATCTATTCAGCTTCACGTTGCCATTAGGTGCATCAATGATAAACTGGTACATCATGTTGCATCGCTGCGCATAATCGTCGGCATTCAAAGAATCCTGATCGGCTGCCTCAAAGAATTGAATACCCTTCTGTGTCTCGTTGGTCGTAAGCGAAAGGGATGTATAAAGGCGAGCGCACTCCAACTCGTAGGGGAATGTCGGATTAGCATCCTTTGCTGTCTTGTATACAGCCTCCATCTCTGCTCGGCGTTTACGCACTTCTTCTTGAGCCTCTGTATCGCCCGCAAACGCACGCGCTGTCACCTTATCCAAACCAGAACCTATAAACTTTGCATACTTACGATACGTTCTGAAGTCATTGGGAGCCATCTCCATCGCCTTTTTATAGTAGTTTACAGCTACAGTAGTGTCGTCAGCCCACTTGTAGATGTCGCCCTTGAGCATATAGGCAGGACCATAATGAGGGTCGAGTTCTATTGCTTTGTCGATGTATTTCAAAGCGTATGTGGTATCGCTGACACCCGATTTGAGCCAAAAGGCATTGGCTGCGCCTACGTAGATACGTGGGCACACGCCCTTCTTGGTCTGTTGCGACTCGCAAATCTGCTGCACAATAGGTTCTACCTCAACGAGTGTGTGCGACACAATCTTCTCTATACCCAAAATTGCGGCTTCTACATCGTTGATGGTCTGCACCTTGCGTGGCGAATTAGAACTTGACGCTTTGTTAGCCTTTGTCTTATTGTCAACCTTTGCTTTCTTTTCGGTCTTCGGTTTCTTCTCCTTCTTGTCCTTCAGCGAGACAGAAGCTATCGAAGGCGCAACAAGTGCGAAAGCGAGCAAGCCTATAGCGATTTTTCTCATGTTCATATCTTGTATAGCTTTAAGAGTGGCAGAGGTGTTTGTTCCTCCGCCCTATTATTTACTTATAATACGTACTGCACACCGATTATAGTGTGTACTGCACACCGAGGTTGAGTGTCTGGAACGTGCGCAGCTTCATCATATTAACGCCAAGCATATTCGGGTCATAACGCACTACGTAGAGCTGCGGTGTGAGCGTCACAGCGATGTGCTTAGCCACGTTCATCTTTATCTTGATACCTCCATTGGCACCCATAAGCGGGCTGGTGTTGTACTTTCTTTGTGAGTACGACATGGTGTGCGAACTGTTCACCTTTATCGAACCATCGGGTTCTGTGCTATTGCCTAACGACAGCAGCAATGCAGGACCTGCGAACAACTCTGCCTCAAACATACGATTGCTCTGGTAGCCCGAACAGAGGTTGGTGACATTCAGCAAATAGTTTAGCGCCACGAAACCTCGCTTGTAGTTGTTCTTGAAGAGTCCGGTAGTGGTGTATTCTGTACCATACTCGGTTGTACCAGTATAGTTGTCCGGCGCAACGCTATTGATAGACAAGTATTCGAACGAAGCACGTACGCCATGCACCTTACCGAAATGTCCTTCAACGAAGGCCTGTGCATTATAGTTGAACGCTGCGCCCTCGTATGTCTTCTTGGTGTTGAACAGCATCGTACCTGCGCCCAAACCGAAGCTAAGCGGAATGCGTGGTGCCTCATAGTCATCTTGCTTCCTCATACGATAGTTTGTAGCACGTGTATAGGCTGTGAAACCAAGACGAACCACTACTCTTTGGGCGTTGAAACGCTTCACTGCGTCTATGTTGCGATACGGTATTCGGTAGTTATAGTTGGTGAAGCTCGGTTCGAGGAACACCTGCAAGTCGTTGCTGAGGTTATACGAGAGGTGTAAGCCTGCCGTGTAGAACGTACTGATGGTGCGCAGATGGGTCTTCTGCTCTCGCATAATCCAACTAAGACCGCCACCGAATGCTAACGCCACGTTGAATGGTTGGTCGAAAGAGTAGTTCTTCATAAATCCTAACGGATTGATGAGAGCCTCTGCCGTTGCATCGGCGGTCATATCATGCAGGTCGACCACAGCATCGTCTTGCACTGGTATGCTTAGCATAGCGCGTCTATCCTCGTCCTGTTCGCCCATTGCCTCATGGGTTTTGTCCCATGTGGCGGAGGTGAGTCCTAAACTAAGGCGCACACCTACCGACGGCGAGAACCATCTACCTACAGACATCTTCGTAGAGTGTCCCATCTTTGGGCTCACACCTTTACCTCCCACGCACCATGCCATACCTCCTGAGAGCTCGGCAAACCATGGTGTACGCCATTTCTGCGGATGCCACTGCATTGTGCTGTCCACATATTCAGGGCGGTTCTTCATGTAGCGCATACGATCCTCGATAGAGAGGTTGTTGTGCAGATAGTACACCATACCGATGTTTACGCCATAGAAGCCTCCGAACTTATTATACAGGTGTCTTGACTTGATACCTACATACGGCTCTATTGTGAGGTATCCTTGCGGACCGGTGAATATCTTTCCCTGCACACCTCCACGTATTTCGTATCGTGTGCGATGGTAGTCAACAATGTTTGTTGTGTTGTGACGCACGCCAAAGCCAAACACTGTTGACACATCGAGCAGTCGAGACGGACGATAGCCGTCCATCAACGTCGACAGACTATATATCCAGTCGACAGAACCTTGCCACTGTTTATAGTTCTTCTTGTTACCCTCATAGTAGCCAAATCCCAATCCGGCTGTGAGGCGCACAGTATGGTAAGGGTTGAACTGCTTACCCACACTCACGTGCGCCATCGTGATTGGCGAGAGGTTATATCCTGCATATTCCAAGTCTTTATGCAATCCTCCGCCGAAGCCTAAGAAGAGGTGGTCGTACCACTTCTTTCTGAAGGTGTCGTCATAGCCACGATAGCGGTCCTCAAGCACGTACTTGAGGGCATTGAACTCCGTAGCGTAGTTGTGGCGAGTTTTGCCGATGGTGTCTTCCTCGCCCGACTCGTCCCATAGTGAGTCGGGCACCTGTGTGATAGCACGTGGAGCCACACTGAACGTTGTCGTTCTTGCTACACTACAGCTCAAGCCACCTATCAGACAAATCGCTGTTGCGTAAAGGCGTATGATGTTAATGCTCATTGTTCTTGGTCTTATTTGTTATCGTCAGCGGTGTTATCCTTATTATCTGCCGACTGCACTTCTTCCTTTGTCTCACTTACAGCTCCGCTTTCCTCTGCCTTCTTACGGTCGGTGTAGGCTTTGAGTATCTCGAACTTCTTTCGATAAGCCGGAATATCTTTTCGCATATACTTCGACTTCTTACGGATGTCGTCGTTCACGTTGCCCTCGTTGCGATACAGGCGTATGAACTTAGGCTCCAGATCGAAGCTATGCTGGAAGTAGGCGAGGTAGAACGGCACTTTGCTTACGTCAAGCTGCGGTCCGGTGTTCTTCTTTTTATACTCGTCAAGCTGCTTGTAGTACTCTTCTGCCTTCTCGGGGTCGGTGCGTAGCAGTTCGTTCTCCTCTTCTTCTGTGAGTTCTTTGAAACCGCTGTTTGCTGCCGAGTAGTCATCTATCTGCGGTTCACGTCCCCACTCGTCAGCCCATATAATGCCTTTCAGATACCACTTCTTCGGGTTGTCGTCGGGCATACGGTCGATAAGAGCCTCGCATTCTTTGCGCGATTTGTTAAGATATCCGTGCAGCTCGGTGTAGATGATAGCACGGTTGTCGTCGCCCGTACTGAACACGTAGCGTTCTGCTTCCTTTATCTTTGCCACCTGCTCTGGGTCGGTTATCAAGCCCTGTATATAGGACGGGTAGCCTTGCTGGAATGTGATGAGCATACGTAAGCGCTTTGTAGCCTGCAGCTGCACATTCTTTTTCTCCAACATCTCAATGAAGAACATCGCGGTGTCGAGCTTTGCCTCCTGGAAGTACATCACGGCTTGGTTGAGCACCAGCTGCTCGCGGTTTATCTTCACGGGGTTATAGCGGTCGCTCATATCCATTTGGTTCACACCCTTACGGAAGTCGATGAACGGCTTCAGGATGTTCACATCGGGCATACCTCTGCGACTTGCCATCAGTGCCATCTGGTTAGCCACGTATGGGGCAAGCTTCAGACGTGTATAGTCCGACTGCGCAATGACGTGCTTGTAAGCAAGTGTTGTGATGGTGTCGAGCTCCAAGCTATCAGTGACTGTAGCCAAGAGGTTGAAGTAGTCACCGTTCGACATCTTCTTCTCGCCCGAGATGTATTCGCGCTTGTGTGCGAAGTAGTTCTCCACTGCCTCTTCTGCGTTCATAATATGCTTTATCTCGTAACGATACTTCACAACCATGATACGCAGGTTCTCAAGAATAGGTGCGATGTCGCTCTCGAAGAACGGCTGTAGCTTCAACATGCCGAACACTTCGTTCGGTTTGTATGTCTCGATGGTGTTCTTCACTACGTCGTACACCTCCTGATTGCCATTCTTGCCCACCTGCTCAAGCACGTCTTCCCAGGTGAACACGCGTGGTTCGAGTGTCGACACACGGATGTCCGAACTCAAGTGGCGCTTTAGGATGTTGCGAGCCACAGCCGCACGTTGTGTAGCAAGTCGGGTGTTGAGTTCCACACTACCCTCTGGCGAAGCACCACCCTGTACCTGTACGTCCCAAAGCAGATCGCCGTACGACTTCAGCTCCTTCACAATAGCTTGTTGCTCTACTATGTTCATCGAGTCGTTGAGCAACACGTCCTTACCAACGGCGAACTTCAGTCGCAAGTCGCGGGTCACGTTAGCCATATTCTCCTCTGCTGCCTCCTGGAACTCGCTTGTGAGTGGCATATCGGCAGCCGTCACTGAGAAGTCGAGAAACTTCAATGGCTTGAACGCAAGGCACGAGCCTGTTGTCCTCTCTCCGCTATCCCATGTGCGATGGTGATAGTCCTCGAGCACAACGCGATAGCTTCCTCGGTATGTCTTCTCCTTATCGGGCTTCTTAAAGGTGACATTGGTACTGTAAGCCACCTCCTTATCGCGCTCCAAAACGTACGATGGGTCGTAGCCACGAGCCACCGAATCGTTCTTCATATAGTTGAAGCCCATACGCTTATCCTGCTTCTTGTGATACTCTGCGCCCTCAAGTATTATGGGCTGCAGATAGGCTATAGTGTCTTCGGTCTGACAGTCGACAGCCATCGGTTGGCAGATGATGCGCGACTTCTCTGTGGTGTAACCCTCTGGGATGGTGAAGTTGACATTGAACGTCACTCTATCGCCGGTGTCCATACCTGGCACGGGCTTCATCGTAGGGTTGGTGTTGCGATACTTACCATCGACAACGGTCTCATCAAGAATTTGATCGCTACTCTCAAGCGTCACCGTAAACTTGTCTTGTCCCGACTTTATCTCTACTGCCTTTGCACCGTACTCCTCGTCGAATACTACAACGCCCTGACCGCTCATGAGGAACTCCTCAATCTCACCATTCGACTTAGAGAGCTTGAATGCTATGCCGAGCGAACGTAGTTCTTTCTCCAATGCTTTCGGATCGCCACTGAACACCTTCGTGTTAGCCACGTTGATACGATTGGCTGCATCAAGAGCCTTGTTGATAGAGCGGAATGATGTACAATACTGCACTGTCTTTGCAGGCTTTGGCTCGCCCTTCTTACCCATCTTCAAGTACACCTTGATCTTCACCTTACGCGAACCTCCGTCGTCCTGCTGCAGAACGGCAGCCGTAGCGGTGAAGGTGACAAGCAGTATAGCTATCAGCGCGAAGCATATATGTCGTAAAAAGTTTCGTTTCATCGTTATTGTGTGTTATTATATTATTTGAGGATGTAAGCCACTGAGATGCCTATGCGTTGTGGCATGAGGTAATATCCTGATGCGTTCGGTTTGTTGAGTCCGCCTATCACATAGTCGCCGTAGTTATCTCCTGCGAAGTATTCCTTACGATTGTAGCCTACAGCAGCCACTCCGGCGTGGAAGTCGATAAAGAGTCGCTTCGTGACATTCATTACGTAACCAAAGGTGATGCCACCACCGTAAGCTATTCCTTTATACACTTTTCCCTTTATAGAAGCATTGTAAATTGCGCCTACGCCTCCGACGCCAACGAATAAGCTGTGCATCGGACGTCCTGAGAAGTAGTATCTGTATTCGGGCTGTGCTGCCAACAACTTTATGTTCTTGCCATACGGCTTATTACATCCGAGCACATTGAGTCCGAGGGTCGACCAGTTGCCGACCGTCATCTCCAAACCGACGCTTGGTATCATGCACGCATCCATAAGCACATCGGTGTTGACGGCGAGCTTCTGCGCCCGAGCGGAGAACACTGCCGAGAGCATCAAGAATGTCAAGAGTAATTTCTTCATTTTTACTATGTTATGTTTAAAGGTGCGGCGTCGCGCTGCACCAGCGTGTTGCTTTATATATTGTGGGGCTTTGATATTTCTACTTTAGTGGGTGCTGCCCTGCCGTGGGCTACACCGGTTGTATGTTTTAGGGTGTTTGTTGGGTGTTGGAGTGTTTTTGTCTGAGAAATCATTAAGAGTGGGTATGGCTTAACGCCACACCCGCTCTATAATTATAATGCTTATTCGAGTTCGATTACGCGCTTCTCCCACGGAGTGAGATAGCCATGTGTCTGAATCTGCTCTGGGTCAGAAACTGAGATTACGATGTCATACTCGTAACCAGCTTGCCAAGGCTCACCATCGACCGCAGTACCAGCAGTAGTCTTGAATACTGGCTTAATCTCGTACTGTGCTGCCTTATACACCTTGTCGGGTGCGTCGGAGAGGTAGTACTCTACACGCAAGCGGAAGATACCCTTGTTAGCTAAATCTGCAGCGTCTGTACCAAGGTAGCCATTGTCTTCATACTTGTAAGAGCCGTCATCGTTAGTACCAGTCTTCTTTGGCACTGGGATGAGGAAGCCGTCACCAACAGTAACCTTTGTGTTATCGCCGAGGTACGGACCATTAGCTGGCTTGCCGATAGTATTGCCGTCCTTGTCCTTCAAATCGAAGGCAGTAGCCTCAGTGTTATGGTTCTTGGCAGTAGTCCAATCGACAACAAACTCGCCTTCCTTACCCTTAACATCGTCAGTCAAAGCATCGAGACGATTGTAGAGGTCAGCAATAGTAAGTGTACCTGCGTCAGCCACATTGAGGAGCTTAGCCGACTTGATACCCAGCTTTGCAATACGGGTATTTTCGCCGCTACCCTTTTGGAGGATGATGTTGAACTTCATGAGCTTGTGCACGAAGGTGAGCTGCGGACGGTTCTCCTTGTGTGTCTTCTCATTCCATGTTCCACCGCCTTCCACTACGCGCTTCTTCTTGTCGCGCAGATACTTTGCGCTGTAAGCGTCCGCCTTGTCAGGATCATCTGGTTTTACGAACGACTTACCCCAGATAAGATCGGTTGTACCGTCCAGACCTGTTACCTTCACGCTGTACTTATTGCCGTTGTGCACCACATTCGCTGAGTAAGGATAATAGCCATAGAATGTATAGCTATACTGGCTACCCATCGGGTAATAGTGATTTGTCTGTGTTGTACCACCATTCTCGTCGAAGAGTGTAAGGTTTGTGACACGCCTGTCTAAGTCGGCATCGTCAGTAGTCACAGCCTTTGCCTGAATATTCTTCAACCAAAGGAAGTTAGGGTTGTCGTTGCCTTCCTGCCAAGTAATTTCCTGCTTAGCTGCAATCTTGCCAGTAGCAAGACAGAAGAAGCCGAGGTTCTTGTCGGCAGGCGTATCGAATGTGCCGTCATATGTGCCTTTAACAGGGTCAACATTGCCGAGCGATGCGCGGGTCTTGTTTGCCTGCTGACCAGCAGAAAGCACGATAGGCACATCAGAGTTCAGTCGCTGATTGTTGCTACCGCCAGCGAGGTCGTCCTCGTTTGTGCAGCTGGTCATAAACATGGCAGCAGCCATTCCCATTAAGAATATATGCTTATTCATTTGTTTGTTGAATTTATTGTTTTTCTAAAAAAACGTTTATTCACTGGGACTGTTGAAACACTCGTCTCTTCCTCGCCTTTTGCAGCGAGGAAGAGAGTTTATATATCTCCAATCCCTTTCTGCAGGGGCAAGCCCCTACGCTTTATATATGCCCCCTTATGCGGTTGCATACTCAAATAGAGATTCTTATCAGATGCTCTGATTAAGGAGCTGGAGTATATGTGCCTTCGTTCGGATTGCGGTCGTCGTCGATATCGATTGAACCACCATCAGCCCAAGGTACGAGAGTAGCTGTAACTCTGATGTCCTCAAGACCGTAAACAGTGATAGTAACCTTGTAAGACTTACCCGGCTCAAATGTCTTTGTACCGTCCATCTTGATAGTAGCCTTCTGCTCAAGAGGCATAGTCACCTTAGTCTCACCAACCTTCTGAAGAACATCCTGAGAAAGAGCGATTGTAAGAGGATACTCTGTCTCACCAGGAGCAACGAGGAGGGCCTCGCCTACCTTAAGAACATCACCTATTGTTGCAGCATCATCTGTCCATGTCAAAGAAACAGGCTCAAGAGCAACGAGTGCTTCGTTGTTGTCTGCTGCTGTAGTAGAACGTTGCTTCAAAGTGAGAGGAGAAGCAGCACCAGTGAAAGTAAGGAGGTCTGCAGCTTCCTTAGTCGCGCCTGTGTAAGCTACAGTAAGAGTACCAGTTGTCTTTGAGTCTACAGAAACACCAGTTACCTTAACAGCGTCTGTATTGCCACCTGCTGGGAGACCCGCTGTTGCCTTAGATCCTGCACGTACCTCGAATGTGAAACGTGTGAGGAGGTGGTTGAATGTGATGTTCGGCTGAACGCCCTTACGTGCTGCATAAGCAGAGTAGAAGTTGTCAGCATAGCCGCCAAGAGCAGTAACCTCATCGTTAGAAGGAGCAGCCTTGCCTGCCATGATGTCCTGTGAACCATCGATTGTGATATCAACAACACGCTTTGTAGCCTGATCCGCAGCAACCTCATCACCATTGTCGTTTACAGTCTTTACAGTAGGTGTACCACCTGCCACAGCATCGTCAACGCGATAACCCCAGAAGTCGTAGTTGCCGCTAACTGGGTAGTAAGCGATAGTGCCGTCAGCTGTAGTAGCCAAACCAGATGTAACTGTAGTAGGAGCCGTAAACTTCTTGTTGTTGAACACCTCTGTTTCAGCAGCTGCTGTAGCGCCAACAGCCGGAGACTTGTACAAAGCAAGCTCCATGCTACCCTTCTGGAGCATGTACACCCAGAGAGTCTGGCCTGCCCATACGTTCTCAGTGTCAGTCATGCCACCTACGGTACCTGTACCACGGGTCTGAACCTTAGACGAAGCAACACCGAGACGGATCTGCTGTTCAGATACGTTCTGCTCGCCATTTCCACCGAGAGTGTCCTCATTTGAACATGCTGTCAGCATACCAGCTGCAGCCAATGCAAAGAAAAACATTTTCTTCATAGTCGTGAAAAATTTAAATTAATAAAAAAGTTATTTATAAAAGATTGTATTATTCCTATTTTAATATCCATTGATGTCAGGGTCGTTAGGGTTTTTGTCCTGGTCGATATCAATATCTTCACCCTTGCCCCATCCGTCAACGCTTCCGCTGATCTGGATCTTCTCTAAGCCGTAGACACCAATCTTCACATTATACAATAGACCTTTCTCGAAGCTTGCTTGCTCGCCCTCTTTCTTAGCTGGCGTGATTTTGTATTCGGTCTTGTGCTCCTTCATCTGACCACGAGGTCCGTCGGGGAATTCGTATGTGAGTGTCACTACGTACGACTCCTGCGGAGCTACGAGCAAACCGGCACCGAGCTCGACGGATGCCTCGTCCATCTTCTCCTTTGTAGTAGGCACGTGCGTAACGCCTGGCACCACTTGGCTCTCATTGTCCGCCCACTCGTCCTTCCATTTTACCTGATAGCCTTCATCTCTCAACCCTGGTATAATCTTTCCATAGACATTGTGCGTCTCTCCATTCTCATCGGTTTCCTTTTGGTACTCGCCAAGTTTCACCGCCTTTTGCAGCACATCAACCGCATTCTCGGGTTTGAACACGAGCTTACAGTCGTCAATGTTACGGCTTGCTACGGTGAGTGTGCCCTTTGTCAGCGTCATCACCGAAATATCCTTTATCACTACGTCCTTAGCCGACGAAGCACCTGGATAAGCAAAGAACTTCAGCATCGTGAGCTGATGCTTCATGTTTACGACTGGGTGCACGTTGCGGTGTGCCGCAAACGTACTATAGTTACCAGGTGTGTTTAGTATCTTTTGCTTCTCCTCTTCGGTCAGTCTGGCTGCCTTTTCGTAGATACCACCTTCGGCGAAGTCGGCTTCCGTAAGCGGAGTCTTGGCTGCGCCCACAAGCACGTCCTGATAACCGTCGATTTCTATGTCGTAAGTTATCTTATCCTTTTCGCGCGTATAGTTACTCAAATCAAGATCGTCTACGAAATAACCGAAGAAGTTGTAGCCCACATCCTGATAGCGAGAGCTGTAATAGATGTCTTTAGGATAGTCTTTGGTGAGCACATTCATTGTGCCGATAAACTGGTCGGGCTCGAACTTGAACGGCATACCCAATTTGTACTCTGGTCCGTCGAGCAGACACGATGTGTTGTACTCGTCCATGTTGCCCCCGCTCGCATCTTGAGCATAGCGGTATCTCGACATAGAGGGTTCTTCCGTAAGCACTCCCTGTCCGCCGTTTGGATCGGCATCGTTGTAAGCACGGAATGCGAAGATGTGGAATTTAGCATTCAAGTACTTGTCGCGGTTGTATGCCACGGTCTCCATTGGCTCGAACGCACCCGTACCACGTGTGCCCACAGAGCCACGTGTGTCGGACACTACCGAGAAGTATGCCGGATTACTGGTATATAGCAAAATCGATGTCTTGTCGATGTTGACATCCTCATCGTTTGTTGGCGGTTCTCCCTGCGGTAGGTCCAAGTCTGGATAAGAGACATTGCACGACGCCGTGAGCAGCAGTGTTACTGCAGCTGTCAAGATGTTAACAATATGTTTCGTTCGTTTCATCTTATAGGTTATTTTTTAAATGTCGATATTTATATCGGAATCCGTTTGTATCCAACGATCGAGAGCGTCGCCGCCCTTGTCTATGTTACCGACCGTTTTTCCATCAAGAAGTATTTCGGCACTGATGTTTATTGTTCCGTGTTCGCCATTGCGGTACACGTACTTGTTATCAGATGTCGTAGTCATCAGTTTTGCCTTGTTCAGAGTGTTGTAGAGGTTTATGATGCCTTGCCACTTCTGAGGGAAGGTCTGTCCTGTTTTTGGGTTGTACACTTCTGTGTATATAACCACCTGCATTATACCAGGACCGTATATCTTCTTGCGCACATCCTCTAAAGTCTCTCCGTAAGCGCGCTGCACATTCACCACGCCCGTCACATTGATATTGCCGTGGCAAGCAATGCGCTTGTTCTCGTTGGTGTCGTTGCCATTGTCGTCCGGGTTGTTCGGCTTGATGTCGGTCTTGAACAACATCTTGCTTGTTTTGGTTATGTCAAGATAGCCTGTGTTCATCTTTATATAAGTAGGCACGCCACTTATCTCTGCCCATACCTCCGTCACCTTAAACTCCACCTCATCCGTGTTCTTTACGATGTTGAAGTTGATGTCTATATTCTGCGAGAGTATCTTCGGTTTGAACTCGAAGGTTGTCTGACGGTCGGCGCGTACTCGTTGCACTACTGTTGAGTCGTAATAGAGTGGCTCCACATCGGGCTGTATGTACTTCGCGTACGGGTTGAAGTCTTGCCAAGCTAATGGTTTGTTGAGCTTTGGGTCTTTTATGTCGTACACCTTATAGCTCAAGCCTACGTTCTGCAACGGGTAGTCTTTAGCATCATTTTTCATGAACTGCTCAAGCTCCGAGTAGTCGATGGATGGGTTGTCGAGCGGGAATGTCGCAAACTTATAATAACCGCGTGGAATCTTTACAGTCGGTGTAAACGGAGGGGGAGTCGTTCCAGTACCAGGCTCTGTCGGTTCGGTCGGCTCGGTTGGCTCAGTCGGCTCGGTTGGCTCGGTTGGCTCAGTCGGTTCAGTCGGCTCGGTCGGTTCGTTTGGCTCGGTAACACCTGTGTTGTCACCGCCTGTGTTGTCATCACCCGTGTTGTCACCGCCCGTATTGTCCCCCTCGTCTGGGTTTTCGTTCGGACGGTTTTCGGGTGTGATGGTCGTCTCACCGATGAGGCGCAGTGTGAGGTCGTCGGTGTTCACCTCTGCCACCTGCTTCCACTGTCCCACGACACGATAGCAGAGCACACCCATTCGATTCGGCTTGTCCTCTGGCTTATTCCATGTATATGTGAAGTTGACATCGCCCTGATGTGGGTGATCTCTTTCACAAATCTCTACCTCAGCACATGAGGTGAGCGTTGCTCCAAGAAGGAGTGTGTATAATAACTTCTTACTATTCATCGCTTGCCTCCTTTCCTGGTTCAGCAGAAGGCTGATTAGTTTCCTGTTGAGATGTTGTGGGTTGAGATGTTGAGACTTCCTCTGCTGAGGTCTGCTCTTCTGCTGGAGCCTGCTCTTCTGCAGGAGTCTGTTGCTCTTCAGTAGGAGTTCCTCCCTCTGCAGGAGCCTCGCCCTCTACTGGGGTCTGCTCCCCAGTAGGCTCGGTGGTTCCGTTCGGTTCGGTAGCCTCGGCACCTTCGGTTGGCTCTGGTTTCTCTTCCGCCTTTTTGCCCTTATTTTTCTTTTCGGCTTTCAGGCGTTCCTTCTCCTTCTGAGCCTCAACAGCCTTCAGTCGGTCAGCCTCTGCCTGCTTGCGGTCAGCCTCTGCTTTCAGCTTAGCGTTCACTATGCGCATCGAGTCAGCCTTAGCACTATTGACAACAGCCGCAGAGTCGTAAACCTGCCAGAACTCCTTATAGATAACAGACTCAACAGAGTCTCTGTTGTGCTGATTGATAGCATCAACAACGCGCTGGTTAGCGATACTGTCAATTCTGTACTGATATTGTGCATCGGCATCGTAACGCCAACGATATTTCTTCGTGATTGGATAGCTGCCAAATCGATATACGAATCCTACACGTGCCGCAGTGGGCATCGGGAACGGAACAACCTTCCACGAACCTTGCTTGGTGCGTGTGTAGCAGTTGTCGGCACGATTGTATATGAACTTCTCCGAGTTGACTGCTACGAAGCCTGCATCGAAGCCGAGGTCGAGGTCGAGAGTGTTACCTGTGCGGAAAGCGTAGAGAGGTTTTACTATACCGTATGTAATACCAGCCGACAATGCTTTGCCTTGATGTCCTTCTCTGCCAAACTTTATCGAGAAATCGCTGAACGACATGTACGCACCTCTATAATATGTAGTCTTCGGATGCTTCACCACACGGCGACGGCATGAGAAGAGACGGTCGATGAATCCGGTATGCGCGGGTACCTTATTATTTATCTGACGGGTACGCCAATAGTTGCGGAAGTCGGCACGCACCTCCGTGATGTTATAGAAAACTCGGTTTTTGAATGTTGCTGGTGTATTCCACTTTGTCTTTAACGTAAGTCCAACAGCCCAGCGGTTCCAGTTGGTCGATTTCACATCGAATTCTACACCCAGATTAGGAGTCAGCAAAGTCCAATCGACAGCATTGGTGCGCAACGAGATACGCTCAGCAAATGTAAGCGTATCCACACCAGTCTTGCTCTCGAATATCTGAGCCCTGCTGATTTGCGGAAAAAGCACCGCAATCATCAAAAATATAGCGTAAAGCCAGTTTTTTGTTGTCTTAGTCACGTTGTCTTTATTGATGGTTTTAAAAATTGCCGTCCCGACAAGTTTTCAGCATGTCGAAAACCGCATTGATTTTCATTATAACAACTCTATTTCATCAATTATAACTAAAAATAGTTATGTCACGGCTGCAAAGTTAAACTATTTTTTCACCTTAATTCCGCAACACTATAATTTAACTTTATTTATAAGTTCCTGAGCAACAAA